>SL_5KL_010_SEDDRAFT_10001379_pt1 | contig 14765 bp, 11 predicted proteins | sample SodLakKL_010_SED_FD_9118 | JGI IMG/M metagenome (IMG submission 9118)
CACGTAAAGCCCCGTAAAAGGCGGACTCAGGGGTTCAAACAACTCTTTTTTCCGCGAAAGCGTGTTGTGGATGTAAAGCGGTGCGTTCATGATTTCAAGTTCAAAATGATGAAAAGACAAAAAGACAAAAGGACAAAAGGGCAAAAAGACAAAATGTCTAAAAGTCGAAAGGTCGAAAGGTCGAAAGGTCGAAAAGTCCGGGTCTGCACTAAACCTCAACCTTAATCTTAGCCTTAACCTTAACCTTAACCTTAACCTTAATCTTAACCTTAACCTTAATCTTAACCTTAACCTTAACCTTCGGGGGCAAAGGTAAAAAAACGTGGCCATTTGGAGGTTACTCAGGCAGACAGCACTTGCGGGACTACTGCTTCAGCACTTCGAGCGTCCGCTTGTATCCGGCCTCAAACACGGCTTCTGCGCTTTTGAGGTCGAGGATTCCGTAATCCTGGACTTCATCGGGTTCAATGTACATGTCGCATTGATCTCTCCTGCTTTCTGCGTGGTTGCGCATCGAAAGGTGGAATGAGCGGATGGCTATTGTGCTCAGCTTGTTGATGTTGTATGCTTCGCCAACCGGGTTGACATTGATGCCGATGATCTTTTCGCAAATGCCGGTCAGGGGCTCCACCGGGAAGTTGTTTACGATGCCGCCGTCGAGGTATTGATGCCCGTCGATCTCCACCGGCGCAAAAACCACGGGAATGGAAGAGGAGGCCTTGATGGCCTGCACCAGGTCTCCCTTTTCAAAGCGCGTATATTCCACGGTATTGATGTTGACGGCATGCGCATAAAGCGGTATTTCCAGGTCTTCAAAGCGCCTGGCCTTCAGGCTGTCTTTTAATGTCCTTTCAAAACCAGTCATCTTGAGCAGGCCCCTTTTGGGAAAAATGATTTTGACGAAAGCCAGGAGTTTTTTGCTGATCAGGGTTTCCATGATCTTTTCGGGCTCCTGGCCGTCTGCATAAAAGGCCCCGATGATGCTGCCCGCACTGACTCCGGAAATGATTTCCGGTTTGATTCCGTTTTCTTCCAGGGCCTTAATTGCCCCCAGGTGCGCAAACCCACGGGTGCCGCCACCGCTGAGCACCAAGCCGTATTTGTATTTTTTTTTCATGATTTATGTTTTTTCAACTGATTGGTTATCTGGTGTTTGTGCTTTCAGGCGAAATAATGTTTGCTCTTGGCTTTTAGCTTTTGGCTTTCTTGCCAATAGCCAATAGCCAATAGCCTTCTTGCTTCTTACTTCTTACTGTTTACTTCTTACTTTTGCTTCCAGGTTACCCGCAGGACTTGATAATAAATTGGAAAATTAGTATATTTGCTTGAATAATACAAGAGTCATGAAAACACAAAAAACCATTAGGATTTTCCTGCTGTTTGCCTTTCTATTTGGCAGCTTGACCGTCCTGGCGCAGGATGCCTCCCGGGTTGACCTGTTTGACAACGAAGAGGAAGCCAGTCCGGCGTATGACCTGTCATTTACTGCGGGCACCAGCTTCTCTTCATTTTCAGGTGCCGGGGGAATGTTTACCAATCGCTTCGCGCCGAGGCTAAACCTGGATATGGGCAGGGACTTTCACCTGGAAGTGGGCACCATTTTTTCCAGCAGCCGGATCAGTGGCATGCCAATGGGATTTGCCGCCTCAGGAGCAGGTTACGGATCAGGGGCCATGTTTCAGCAAGCTGCGGGCCACTTGTTTTCCTCTACGGTATATGCCCTAGGTGCCTATCAGCTCAGTCCGAGACTCAGCATTCACGGAGCCACCTGGTTTGAGCGCAACAACTTTGACATGCAGGATATGCCGGTCATGAACCCCCATGCGGTCAGCCAAAACCCCCAAGGGATGATGCTGGGATTCGACTACCAGGTTACCGAAAACTTTCGCTTTGGTGCCGAGGTCAATGTGTCGACCGGACATAATCCCTATGCGCCAATGCACTTTCAGCAGTCTCCATTTGGCGGCTTCCAAAGCCCTTCCCCCTTCCATCGTCCGGGACGGTGGTAAAAAAAAGCACATTTTTTTTGCAAAAAAGCAATTTGTTTCGTAAATTGTAACGCTATTCGAAACGAATTTGGCTTTCTATAGTTTTGGATGGTCCTGTTTACCGGTTAATGTTGTTTTTGTTGGCAGAAAGTACCAGGAGGTGTTCATCCCAAACACCTCCTGTGCCATTTATTGCGCACTTGTCAGCGCTTTGGCCTGATCCGCCATGGTCTTTTTGCTTGTGATTGACTTGTTCACGATATGATGCATATGAGCAGCAAGCTACCCAGGCAGCGTGCAGAAAAAACCAGTAGCTATGGTTGTTCCTGCGAGGCCTTACCGCATCTGTTGTTTAAAATTGGTGAGGCCTTCTTCCCTGGCGATGCTGACCACCTCATTGTATTCAGCGCGGGTGATCCTGCGGGAGATTTCCGGGTATTCGTGCGCCTTGAACATGGGCGTGTATTGCGACATGATGTTGATGTAGGTGTCCTTTGGCAGGTTGCCGGCCACCCAACGGATTACTTTGTCGCTTCTGATCACGTTTTCCGGCATGACCAGGTGCCGGATCATCAGCCCCTTGTTGATTAGGCCGGTATCCGGGTCTTGCTGGGCGACCCCGACCTGCCTGTGCATTTCCAGGATGGCTTTTTTGGTGATCTCCGGATAGCTCCTGGCTCCCGGCGAGTAAGTATCTGCCGCCTCGGCATCCGCATACTTAAAATCGGACAGGTATACATCCACGACACCGTCGAGAAACTCCAGGATGTCTGGTTTTTCCCAGCCACTGGTATTGTAAACCAGCGGAATGTGGAGTCCGTCGGGTACTGCACGGTCAAGTGCCATCAAAATGTGCGGGATGTAATGGGTCGGGGTGACCACGTTGATGTTGTGGCAGCCCCGGCGTTGCAACATCAGCATCATGTCGGCCAGGTTCCGGGTGTTATACTTATCCCCATGTCCCAGCTGGCTCACATCATAATTGATGCAAAATACGCAGAGCAGGGAGCAGTTGGTGAAAAACACGGTGCCGGAGCCGTTGCGCCCCACAAGCTCTTCTTCCTCGCCAAAGTGCGCGCTGATCGATGACACCTCCAGGTCGCCATTGGCATTGCAGTCGCCCCGCTGGCCACTCAGCCGGTCGGTTTCGCAATCCCTCGGACAAAGGGTGCACCTGCGCATCTTTTCGTAGAGGATCTCGCTGCGGACTTTTAACTCGCCACTTTCGTGCATATCGATGTAACCGGGTCTGTGCGTGGATGCTTTCATAGCTGAGGAATGAAGGGCTGCCCCTTCAAGGCTGGAAGGAAAAACGCCTGTGATGAGCACCTTACTGGCCATCCAGGCTGCTGGAAGGGCAGCCATGTTACGTAAAAACCGTCTCCTGTTTTGTTTATGCATATCTTTACCCTTTAGGTTACCAGCCAACGGCACATGTTCACGTGTTTTGGTTTCAGGATGAACTCCTTAAAGATAATAAAAAGCACAGAAAAGGCAAAAAAACAACTTGCAGGATAAACAAAAATGTTGCACAAAACGTAATATATGTATAAATTTAGGCTTTAAACTGTACTGTATGATTCATGCTTTTTAGGAATCATACAGGCTAAACCAAAGGAGAATAAATATGGCGAAACTATCAACAAATTACATGGGCCTGTCCCTGAAAAATCCCTTGATCACCGGTGCCTGTAACCTGAGCATGGATACTGATGTGGCTAAAAAAATGGAAGATGCCGGGGTCTCAGCCATTGTGTTCAAATCCTTGTTTGAAGAGCAGATCAACCTGGAAAGCCTTCAGATGGAGGAAGAGCTGAATGAATACGTGGAAAGGCACGCCGAGATGATNAGCCTGTTTCCCACGGTGAAACATGCAGGACCTGAGGAGCACATGGACAAACTCAGGAAACTCAAAGAAACACTTGGCATTCCGGTGATCGGCAGCCTGAACTGCGTAAACCCGGACACTTGGGCTTCCTATGCCGAAGAAATGGCAAAAACCGGTGTCGATGCCATCGAGCTGAACTTTTATGCCAGTCCCGGCAGTTATGACACCACTTCCACGGACCTGGAGGACGAGCAGGTGCAAATCCTGAAGGATGTGAAGGCAAAGGTCAACGTCCCTGTCAGCGTAAAGCTCAGCCCTTTCTACACCAACCTCCTGCAACTGATCAAACGAATGGACCAGGCAGGCGTGGATGGCTTCGTGTTATTTAACCGCCTGTTTCAGCCCGACATTGATATGTCGCAGGAAGATCACCACTTCCCGTTTAACCTGAGCCAGCCGATGGATTACCGTCTGCCACTGCGGTATGCCGGATTGCTTCACAAGGAGATCAAAGGCAGCATTTGCAGCAACACAGGCATTTTCTCAGGCGAAGACCTGGTGAAGATGTTGCTGGCCGGCGCCGATTGCGTACAGGTGGTCAGTGCCATTTACAAGCATAAAGTGCCGCACCTGGGTACCATGCTGAAAGATCTGGAAAAATGGATGGACGAGAAGGGTTATGCTTCGCTGGACGACTTCCGCGGAAAACTGTCCAAGGCAAATGTAAGTGATCCCTACGCCTACCAGCGGGCGCAGTATGTGGACCTGTTGATGAAGCCCTTTGAGCTGCTGAAAAAATATCCGCAAGTGTAAGGGTGCACCACGAACACAGGCCTTGCTTTACCACACCAATCAATTGATGTGGCGCATCTGACCTGCGTGATATAAGCTTTCATCCGTGATATAAGCCCTCATCCATAATACCGGCAAAAAAAAGATCCCCGGCAAACCCTGCCAGGGATCTTTTTTTCTGCGAGGGCCGGCAGGTCAATTGCCGTGCCTGTTGCCAGCTGAGCCGCCTGGCTCCAGCTGCAGGGTCATTATATCTCCTCGTTATTGTCGTGCTGGGTAACCACCTTCAGGGTGTCGTGTGCGATGACCAGTTCTTCATTGGTGGGCACCACCATCACCTTGACTTTCGAGTCGTGCCTGGTGATCATCTCCAGTTTGCCGCGCAAACCGGTGTTGCGTTCCACGTCGAAATTGACGCCAAGGAACTCCAGGTTTTTGCAGATCTCTTCCCTGGTTTCGGGTCCGTTCTCGCCCACACCGCCGGTGAACACGATCAGGTCGACACCGCCCATGGCTGCTGCGTAGGAGCCAATGTATTTGGTGATCCTGTAAAAGTACATGTCCAGCGCCAACTGGGCCCGTTTGTGGCCTTCGTGCCAGGCCGCATTCTCGATGTCGCGCATGTCGTAAGAAATGCCACTGATGCCCAGGACACCACTTTTCTTGTTGATCAGGCTGTTGGCTTCTTCAATGCTGAGACCCTTTTTGTTCATGATGTAAAGCAAAGCACCCAGGTCCAGGTCGCCGGTACGCGTTCCCATCAGCAGTCCTTCAACGGGCGTAAGTCCCATGGAGGTATCAACCGATTTGCCATTCTTGATCGCAGCTATTGAGGCGCCATTTCCAAGGTGGCAGGTGATGGCCTTGACGTGGTCCTTGCGCATAAACAAGGCATCGCAAGCCTGCTCAAACACATATTTGTGACTCGTGCCATGAAAACCATAGCGCCTCACTTTGTCTTCCTCATACATTTCATAAGGTAGTCCGTACATGTAGGCGTGTGGAGGAATGGTCTGGTGGAAGGCCGTATCGAATACTGCCACCTGGGGTACCGTCGGAACCAGCTTCTCCATGGAGACGATCCCTTTCAGGTTGGCCGGGTTGTGCAAGGGGGCCAGGTCGATGACGTCTTCAATGTTTTTCTTGACCTCGTCGGTGATCAATGCGCTGGCGCTGAAGTTTTCACCACCATGTGCTACGCGGTGCCCTACGGCAATAATCTCGTCGACATTTGCGATGACGCCATGATTCTTGTCAAGCAGTGCTTTCAGAATCAAATTGATGCCAATCTCGTGATTCTTGACATCCTGGATGAGCATATAAGGTTCCTTGCCCTTGGGCTGATGCTTGAACTCGCTATCTTTAAGCCCTACCCTCTCAAGCAGGCCTTTGGCCAGGAGCTCTGCGTTGTTGGCCATGTCAATCAATTGGTACTTAATGGAGGAACTTCCGCAATTGAGAACTAGAATTTTCATTTGTTTTGATGCGTTTGATTAAATGTTGATACTATATTAGGAGTTGGGTTAGATGCATTGCACCTGGTTATTTGCCAGCAGCCTGGTTTACGGTGATCGCTACCAGGTTGACGATGTCGTCAACGGAACAGCCTCTCGACAGGTCATTGATGGGGGCGGCCATTCCCTGCAATACGGGGCCTACGGCCTCAGCACCCGCCAGTCGCTGCACGAGCTTATAGCCAATGTTGCCCGACTCGAGGCTGGGAAACACCAGTACATTGGCTTTTCCGGCAATCTGGCTGTCCGGGGCCTTCTTTTTTCCAACGGCTTCCACGAGCGCGGTATCCGCCTGCATTTCCCCATCAATAAGCAGGTCCGGCTCCTTCTCACGGGCGATGTTTGTCGCTTCCACAACCTTGTCGACCATCGGGTGTTTGGCACTTCCCCTGGTGGAAAAGCTGAGCATGGCCACCCTGGGTTCAACGCCTGCGATGGCCCTGGTGGTCCTTGCGGTCATCACCGCAATCTCTGCCAGCTCTTTGGCGTCCGGGTCCGGATGAACGGCACAGTCGGCGAAAACCACAATGCCATCATCCCCCCAATGCTTTTCTTTCATGATCATGATAAAGGCACCGGATACCACGCTGATGCCTGGCAAGGTCTTGACGACCTGGAAGGCCGGACGCAACACGTCACCGGTGGCATTCATGGCCCCGGCCACCTCACCGTCGGCATCCCCGTTTTTGATCAACAGGGTAGCCAGGTATAAGGGGTCTTCCACAAGCTTCAGGGCATCATCTTTGGTTAAGCCTTTGTGCTTGCGCAAGTCGTAAAGCATGCCGGCATAAAAATCTTTTTTGTCGAAGTGCACGGGGTCAATGATGGTCGCCTTGTCTATCGCCTCCAGGCCATGCGTTTTGGCCAGGTCTTTGATCGACGCTTCGTTGCCTAAAAGGATGATTCGGGCGATGCCTTCTTTCAGGATGATGTCTGCAGCCTTTAATGTCCTTTCTTCAAGAGCTTCAGGCAATACAATGGTTTTGTCCTGTGCAATGGCTTTCTGCTTGATGGAATCGAGTAGGTTCATAAGAAATTCTTTTAACTAACCGGTCACAAGAGCCCGTCAAGCAATGCGTTTGACCGTGTGGGTCATGGCGCCTGGCATGGCTCTGCGTATGTGTGAAGACCGGATTTATGTATTTGGATATGGTTGAAATTCAAAGCGCAACAAAATTAGAATTAATTTGGTTGGCACCAAAGCGATTTCACGTATTTTTTTGCCATGGTGATTGCTGGGCTGTGAAAAGGCACCATGCAGCAGCCATCATTTTCGCTGTGGCACCATGCAAGCGGCCTGATGGCGACCCCCATCCCCGGAGACCATCAGCGGATATGGCACATGCTGCTTTTCGGGTTGCAGGTTGCCTGGTACCGCAGAAAATAAGCGCAATTCTTTATCTTTGCAAAAAAAGCCCATGTCCCTGCCGGCCCTTACCCCATCAGGCTTTATCCTGCTGTTGCTTTTTGCTGCCGTTTTCCTGGCCGGCAACCTTNCCAAGGCCAGTGGCCTGCCAGCCGATACGACACTGACCGGGTCCGGGCAGGTGACAGAAGCGTTGAGCGGCGACCGACAGGATACCCTTTATCTGGGTCATCCGGAAAAACTTATTTATGGGGATGATCCGGAAATAACCATACAGTCTTCCAGGGTTTATTATGAGGCTGAGCACCACCTGATGCCGGGAAATGGCCTGGAACCCATTGCGCGCCAGGAAGCAGCGGTCAGTGACTGGATGCTCTATGTGATCCTGGTCTGCTTCTTTAGCCTGGCTTTGGCCCGGTTCTATTTTCCGGGCCGGGTGCATATGCTGGTCCGGGCTGTTTTCGGACTGCGCTTTTTTCTGCAGGTGGATAAGGAAAACATGATCCTTAGTGAAACGGCAAGCTACCTGTTAAAGCTGAACTACCTGCTTTGCATTGCATTGCTGATCATGCAGAGCTTGCAATTCGCAGGTGTTGCCTTGCCCTGGCCACATTTGCACCCGGCCTTGATTTATGCGATCGTCTTCCTGGCCACCGTACTGTTTTATGTGTTGAAAAACCTGCTGGTGAGTTATCTTGGATGGCTGTTCAATACCAAAAAGGCAGCCAAGGCGTATTTTAACAATATTTTTGTGTTTAACCATGTCATCGGCATGTTGCTTTTGCCGCTGGTGTTCTATCAGGCCTTCAATCCCTTGTCAGGCGCCATCATTGCCGCATGGGCGCTGCTTTTGCTGTTCAATCTCTACAAGGTAACCAGGGGCGCCATCCTTGGGCATACCCACGCGGATTTTTCTGTGTATTACTTATTTTTGTACCTTTGTGGCGTTGAATTGGCACCTTTGCTAATACTAGGGAAGGCGGCATCTGTGTATTTATTTTAATAACCAAAATAAGAGGAGAAGGGCCTTTGAAAGTTAAGAATATCTTAATATCACAACCTCCCCCGGAAAATGACAAGTCACCGTATGCCGATATCATCAAGCAGTACAATCTGAACATCTGCTTCAGAAAATTCATCAAGATTGAAAGTATCGGCGCCAGGGAGTTCAGAAAGCACCGCATTCAGATTCCGGACTATACGGCGATCATATTTACCTCCAAAAACGCCATCGACCACTTTTTCAGCCTCTGCGAGGAGCTTCGCGTGGAAATTTCAGAGCAGATGAAATATTTTTGCACCTCTGAGGCCATCGCGCTTTACCTGCAGAAATACGTGCAGTTCAGGAAGCGGAAGATATTCTTCGGGAAACACCATTTTGCCGACCTGATGGATGTCATCAAAAAGCACAAAAATGAGAAGTTTCTCTTCCCTTGTGCCGAAAATCACAAAAAAGAAATCCCCCAAATGCTGAAGCAGCATAAGATCAAGTTTACGGCTGCACCCATCTACCGGTCTGTCCCGGAAGACCTGACGGACCTGGATGTGCATGGCTACGATATGCTGGTGTTCTTCAGCCCCCATGGCATCCAGTCCCTGTGCCTGAACTTCCCTGAATACGAACAGGGCGACACCGTGTTTGCCACTTTTGGCAAGGCGACATTGAAAGCAGCTGAAAAGGAAGGCTTTAAGGTTCAGATCAAAGCGCCTACACCCAATGCACCTTCCATGGTCATGGCCATGCAGGAATTTTTTGAAAACAAGGGCAAGTAGGTCGACTTCCTGTCCCGTTTTATGCAGATATCCCGGCGGTTATGCACACCTTGAATAAGAATGAACGGCTTGGCAATTACCGTCTGCGGCAAATTTTGTTTACCCGTGGCCATCATTTCTTTCGCTACCCCTTCAGGGTAGCCTGGTTTTTGGCCCCGGAGGACGAGCTGGCCCGGGCATTTCCAGGATCTGTGATGCCCGGGAATGCACGTTTCAGGTACCCGGCAAAAATCCTCGTGGGGGTGTCCCGGAGAAACCAGCGGAAAGCCGTAGACAGGAACAGGGTAAAACGTTTGGTAAAAGAAGCTTACCGCAAAAACAAAAACCTATTCTACCCGTTTTTACAAAGAAAGCAGGCCTGTTTGTTGCTTGGAATGATTTATGTAGGGAAGTCCTTGCCCACATACGCTGAAACGGAAGCGGCAGTCCGGGCGATATTGACTGAACTGGTCGGACGAATGGAAAAAGCAGGGAAGGGCCAGGTGGATGATACCCGGGAAATCAATGGCAGATGAACAGGATCGGCATTATTTTCGGTAAGGCAGCAGCTGGATTGATGATCTTGCTGATCCGGTTTTACCAGGGAGCCATATCCCCGTTTTTGCCGCCTTCGTGCCGGTATACGCCAACCTGCTCGCAGTATGGTGTGGAGGCGATCAAAAAGCACGGTCCCCTCCGGGGCGGCTGGCTTACGCTTAAGCGCTTCGCCTCCTGTCACCCCTGGGGTGGGAGCGGGTATGATCCGGTGCCCTGAGGTGGGGAAGAAGTAACCTTTTGTCTTTTATGTTAGAAACCGATAAAAATGAGTAATATGCACATTACAAATAAAATACGCCAACACGCAAAAGCAGCATCGCTGATTGCCGGACTGATGCTCGCCGTGATCCTGCTGACCGGTGCCTCCCGGCCCGAGGCTGGAAGCCAGAATTTCGAGATCAGCAAGAACATGGATATATTCAGCACGTTGTTCAAGGAGCTGGTCGTGAACTATGTGGATGACGTCAACGTGTCGGAGGTGATGAAGTCTGGCATTGACGGCATGCTGGAGCAACTGGACCCCTATACGACCTTTATCCCCGAATCAGAGATTGAAGACGTGCGGTTTATGACCACCGGACAATACGGTGGCATTGGTGCGGTCATTCAGCCCAGGGGCGATCATGTGATGGTAGTGGAACCACATAAGGGTTTTCCGGCTTATAAGGCCGGGTTGCTTCCCGGTGACCTGATCCTGGAGATTAACGGGCAAAGCACCCAGGGGCGCGGTTCAGACGAAGTGCGTACGCTCCTGCAGGGCCAGCCTGGGTCCGCTGTCGACCTCATCATCGAACGCGACGGCCAGCAGCTTGAGAAGAGCCTGGAGCGCGAAGTGGTTCGCGTGGACAACATTCCCTATTACGGCATGCTCGATGAGGTTACCGGTTACATCAAACTCACCGGCTTTACCAGGAATGCCGGCAGCCAGGTGAAAAGCGCATTTGAAGACCTGGTGGAACAGGGCGCTGAGGCCATGGTGCTTGACCTTCGCGACAACGGTGGCGGATTGCTGCATGAGGCGGTCCACATCGCAAACCTTTTTGTAGAGCAAGACGAGCTCATTGTCAACACCCAGGGGCGCCTGCCGGAAAGAACTTCCGTACACAAAACCCGCAATGAGCCGTTGGACACCGACATCCCGCTTGCCGTGCTGATTAACAGGCAAAGTGCTTCTGCCTCCGAGATCGTTGCCGGAGCCATTCAGGACCTGGACCGGGGCGTGGTGATCGGCCAGCGCAGCTTTGGCAAGGGACTGGTGCAAAACGTCGTGCCCCTGAGCTACAACACCCAGCTGAAAGTGACGGTTGCCGAATACTTCATCCCGAGCGGCAGAAGCATTCAGGCCATCAACTACGCTGAGCGGCGTGATGACGGCAGTGTGTCTGCCATCCCTGACTCGCTGAAATCGCCCCACAAAACCCGGGGTGGCAGGAAGGTATATGATGGCGGTGGCATTGAACCGGATATCGAAGTGGAAAGACCTGATCCTGGTAACTTCGTCCGTGGTCTCGTTCGCCAGCACATGATCTTTGACTTTGCCACGCATTTTCAGCGCCAGCATGAGGCCATCGGCGAGCCGCGCGATTTTGAGGTGACGGACGAGCTGTACCAGGATTTCCTGGCTTTTGTGGCGGATCAGGACTTTTCTTACCGCACACGGAGCGAACGGGTCCTCCGGGAGTTGCAGCAAGCCGCTGAAAAGGAGAGTTATTACGAGGCCCTTGAACCAGAGATCAGCCGCCTGAAAGCGTTGATCGACGAAGAAAAATCAAAAGATCCCGAAACCTACCAGGATGAGGTCAGGCAAATGCTGCTGGAAGAGCTCGTGGCCAGGTATCACTACCAGGAAGGTCGCGTGATTGTCTCTCTGGATGCCGACCCGGATATCATCAAGGCGGTAGAAGTGCTGACCGACAAGGCTGTCTACCAGGATATCCTTGCTGCCGAATAGCTATAACCCGTGAATAATGTAAACTGGCTTGATTAAGGGGAGATGATGATTGATAACCTGAGGCAACAGATTCACCGATGGATATACGCAGGCGGCCTGGCATTGCTGGCGGTGGGCCTGCCCAGCTCCGTCTTCCTGATGAGCATCTCCCAGATCATTCTTTTCCTTAACTGGCTTGCGGAAGGCGATTTTGCCGGTAAATACAGGCGATTCCGTGCACACAAGCCAGCCCTGGTCTTTGCATCCATATACCTGGTGCACCTCATTGCCTTATTTTATTCCTCCAACCTGGAGTATGGTGTCAGTACGTTGCGGACCCGACTACCCATTTTGTTGTTTACCCTGATCGTCAGCTCCAGCGAGCCTTTGCCGAAAGGGTACAAGAAATGGCTGTTGATGGCTTTTGCCGGGTCCATCACGGTGGTTTCACTATTCAGCCTCCATACCTGGATCACTGGCAGCTTTGCCGATTACCGGGAGCTGTCGCCGTTTATCTCGCATATCCGCCTCAGCCTGATGGTTGCCCTTTCCGTCTTCCTGATGCTCTATGCTGGCCATACGGCGTTCCAGGGCCAGAGGTTCTGGTCGCATACGGCGTTTATCCTGGCCGGATGGCACGTGCTCTATTTGCTGATGCTGCATTCCCTGTCCGGTGCGATTGTCTTTATGACCGTGGTCCTGGTGCTGGGACTGCGAAGTTTGCGGCAACTCAGGCCGGTTGCCAGGACAGCGACCATTACAGCGTTTTCCCTGCTTTTGCTGGCTGCGCTTTCCCTTGCTGGTTACTTCTGGCATCAGATCACCCACCGCGAAGACGTAAATGTGGCCTCGCTGGAGAGCCACTCCCCGGCCGGCACGCCCTACACGCATCAGCCGGAACTGCCGTTTACCGAGAACGGCAACCTGGTGTATGTCTATGTGGCGGAAGAGGAGCTGCGTGACCAGTGGAATCGCCACAGCCCGTATCGTTTTGATGGGGTGAACAGGCGTGGGGACCAGGTGAAACATACCTTGTTGCGCTATATGACCTCCAAAGGCCTCAGGAAGGATGCAGAAGGGTTCCAGGAGTTGTCGGAGGCCGATATCCGGGCCGTGGAAGAAGGCATTGCCCACCATAGCTATACCCGATGGCCATGGCCGCTTGTACGCCTGCATCAATCTTTATGGGAAATTCAGCATTACCGGCTCACGCAGCGGGCCGAAGGACATACCCTCACGCAACGGATTGAATTCTGGCGCGCTGCCTTGGAAGCCATCAAAAAGAAACCGCTGCACGGGTGGGGTACCGGCGACATCCGGGAGGCTTCAGCGTACGGGCTCGAAAAAATCGGCTCCGATCTGTCTTTTGAGCGCTGGATGAAGCCACACAACCAATACCTTTCCTTTGCCGTGCTCTTTGGCATTCCCGGTGCGCTGTATATCCTGTTTGCGATGGTGTATCCGGCCAAAAAGACGGGAATGTTTAACCACTGGCCCTTCCTGGCTTTCTTCGTAATCCTTTGGGTCTCCATGCTCAACGAGGATACGNTCGACACGCAGGCCGGGCTGTCCTTCTTTGTGTTCTTCTATGCCTATTTCCTTTTCCTGAAAGAGCAAGCCACGGGGGAGAAGGTGTAGTCTGCGCGGCTGATTAAGGCGATTCACCGCAAAGGCTTTCGAGCTGGATCTGCGCTTCTTCCCACTCCGCTTCCTTCTTGCGGATCTCTGCCTTGATGCCCTCATAGGTCTCAAAGACTTCACCGCTATTGACCCGCTCCTGGTCAATGGTGGGATCGGCAATGATTGCTTCCAGCCGGGATGCTTGCGCTTCGAGCTTTTCGATGGCTTCTTCGGCGCGCGCAATCTGCTTTTCCAGCTTTCTGATGTCGCGTTCCCTGGCCTTTTTTTCTTCGTAGGATGCCTTGGTGGAAGACGGCCCGGCAGCATTTTTCTCGTGTTGCTGTTTCTTTTCCGCTTCAAGCTCGGCCAGTGACTCGATGCGCCGGCTGGAGATGAAATCATAGATGTCGCCGATAAACTCACGGATGCGCTTGTTACGGAATTCAAAAACCTTCTCCGTGAGCCCCTGGAGAAAGTCCCGGTCGTGCGACACCACGATGACGGTACCGCCAAACTGCAGCAGCGCATTTTTCAGGATGTCCTTGGACCGCATGTCCAGGTGGTTGGTGGGCTCGTCCATTACCAGCAAGTTGACGGGCTCCAGCAGCATCCTCGCGATGGCTAGCCGCGTTTTTTCACCGCCGGAGAGCACCTTCACTTTCTTGTCGATGTCATCTCCGCTGAAAAGAAAGCCGCCAAGGATGTTTCGCACTTGCTTGCGGGCTTCGCCGGTCGCCGCATCGTCGAGGGTCTCAAACACGGTTTTGTCCGGATCCAGGTATTCCGATTGGTTTTGGGCAAAGTAGCCAATCTTGACCTGGTGCCCGAGCCGGATGCTGCCCTCGTGTTCCAGTTCGCCCGTAATGAGGCGCGCCAGGGTGGTCTTCCCCTCGCCGTTGCGTCCCACGAAAGCTACGCGTTCGCCCCGGGCAAGAAGGAAGTTCAGGTCACGCAGCACCTCATTGTCGCCATAGCTTTTGCCCACCTTGCTGGCTTCCAGGCTTACCTTGCCGGATGGAGGGGCCTCCGGAAAACGAAAGTGGATGGCGCTTTTGTCCATTTCTTCCACCTCCACCTTCTCCATCTTTTCCAGCATTTTTACTTTCGACTGCACCTGCTTGGCCTTGGTGGCCTTGGCACGGAACCGGGTGATGAAGCGCTCGATCTGGGCAATTTCCCGCTGCTGGTTGGTAAAGGCAGCCATCTCCCTTTCCATCCTTTCCTGGCGCAGCATTTCATAGTCAGAATAACACGCCTTGTAGTCATAGATCTTGCCAAGGCTGATCTCTATCGTGCGGTTGGTGATGTTGTCCAGAAAGGCCCGGTCGTGCGATACCAGCATCACCGCGCCGGGATAATTCCCGAGGAAGCCTTCCAGCCATTGTATGGATTCAATGTCCAGGTGGTTTGTCGGCTC
>SL_5KL_010_SEDDRAFT_10001380_pt1 | contig 14735 bp, 16 predicted proteins | sample SodLakKL_010_SED_FD_9118 | JGI IMG/M metagenome (IMG submission 9118)
CACCGTCCCGCCGTTCCAACAGCGGCTCGACGACGGCCAGTCGACCAACGACGGCGAGACGGAGCCGGGGACATTCGTCAACGTCGACGTGCAGTTCGCCTACAGCCTCCTGCGGACGGATGGCGAACGCCGGTATCCGTTCCGGGCAACCCGCAAACGCCACGCGCCGATGGATCAATGGGCGAGCATGTCACCGAACGGATCAACCTGCTGGCAGTCAAGCTCAGCCACAACCTCAGCGAGGGCGACAACCAGCTGTTTTTGATCGGCGACGGCAGCCAGCAGGTCGACCACTACGCCGTGCTCACCAAGGAGTCCGGACTCAACCGAGATCTAGCCGACGCACCGTACGGGGCCGTCATTGAGTTCGAGAACGTCCTTGTCCTTTGGAACGACGACAACGAGGCGTACAACCTGGTCGTCGACAGCGAGACGGTCGTTGAGGCGGTGTCTGGTTACTGATCGGTCACTTTCTGCGTGTAGCGGTCGGCTGAGTCGTCGACTCCCTCCGCAGGGTCTTAGCCGCTGGCGGCCGTACTGGGGGTATGTCCACGGCAAACGCAACGTTCGGCGGCGGCTGTTTCTGGTGTATCGAAGCCCCGTTCAAAGAGTTGAAAGGCGTCGACAGCGTCACCTCGGGGTATGCCGGCGGCGAGACACCCGATCCGAGTTATCGCGCGGTCTGTTCGGGAACCACGGGCCACGCCGAAGTCGTCCAGATCGAGTACGATCCAGACGTGGTGAGCTACGTCGACCTCTTAGAGGTCTTTTTCACCGTTCACGACCCGACCCAGCTCAACCGCCAGGGGCCGGACGTGGGAACGCAGTACCGCTCGATTATTCTGACTCACGACGACCAACAGCACGAACAGGCTGCCGCGTTCATCCAGGAACTCGAAGCCGAAGGCGTCTACGACGACGAGATCGTCACCGAACTCGAAAGCCTGGAGACGTTTTACGAGGCCGAAGCCAAACATCAGGACTTCTACGAGCGCAATCCGACGCAGGCGTACTGTTCGTTCCACATCCCGCCGAAACTCGATAAAGTCCGCGAGAAGTTCACCGACCAACTCAAAGACCAACCCGTTCACTGATCTGGTTGGGGCAATCGAAACAGTCGACACTTTTGATGCGGGACGTGAACACCGCGGTGTGAGGCTGACGACGCCACTTTTCGATCAAATACAATCCCTGTGGGGTGTCCTCTGGGACGACGGACGAGGCTGGGTCTTGCTCGCCGTCTCGTTGGGGTGGGCCGGAACAATCGGGACGCGAATCGTCTATCCAGCATTGCTTCCCGAAATGCGTCTCGAATTCGAGTTCGGCTATGCGACTGCTGGCGTGCTCGTTGGGCTGCTGTGGGCGTCCTACGGCGCGCTCCAGTTTCCCGGCGGGCTGCTTGCTGATACGACATCCCACCGAGTGGCACTTGTCGTGGGGGCGGTGGTGACCGCAAGCGGGCTCATCGCCATCGTGTTTTCACCAGTCTTTGGCCTTTTTGTTGTCGCGACTGTCGTGATGGGTGCCGGAACTGGACTCTATGGCCCAAGCCGGGTTGCGGTGCTTTCGAACGTGTATGCCGACCACGAGTCCACCGCAATCGGCGTGAGCCAGGCGGCCGGAAACGTCGGCAACGCCATCTTTCCACTTCTCGCGGGCGTGCTCAGCACCTACGTGGGCTGGCGTGCTGGGCTTGGATACCTCGCTCCGTTGTTGGCAGTTGTCGCCGTCGCCCTCTGGGTGACTGTCCCGGTCGACGCCGCACGGACGGACTCCACACAGTCGGTTCGTCGGCTCCTGAAGTCGGCCTGGCGGGCGCTCATGACACGGCCGGTGTACTCCGGAACCGGAGTGCTGTTGCTGATTATGTTCGTCTATCAGAGTCTCACAGGATTTCTGCCGATCTATCTCGTCGACGAAACGGGAGTGTCGACTGCGGGTGCAGCGACGCTGTACAGTGGGTTTTTCGCGGCCGCAGTCGGTATGCAGCTCGGTGCTGGCGTCCTGGCAGATCGGTTCGGTATACAGCGCGTAATCGCCGGCTTCGCTGCCGCAAGCATCCCCGGGTTCGTTCTGCTGTTGGTCGCCGACAGCCTGACTGTCACGATTCTCGCAGTCGTCAGTGTGAGCTGCCTGTTGGGCTGTTTTCCGCCGGCGCACGCCTACACGGTCGGCGTCGTCCCACCGTCCGTTCAGGGAACGGGATACGGGGCGATTCGAACCGTCTACATCGGCTGTGGCGCGACAGGCCCGGTTCTGACCGGTTTTATCATCGACTTCGGCTCGTTCGCGTGGGCAGTAGGAACACTTGGCGTTGCCGTCGGTGGAATCGTTCTGCTTGGCTGGCTGCTTCCGGCTCGCCACTGACTGACGGCCGAACCGATCTGCATGCTGCTCACTGCTCCGTCGACCTGTTGGCGGCCGATTTCTGGGCAGCCAGTCGACGAACCGCCGGCAGCGCGAGCAGCGCGATGGCGATTTCCAGCCCTCCGACGACCAGAAACGCCGTCAGATAGTCCGTTGCCGAGCCGACCACACCGCCGATCACGAACCCCGACAAAAAGCCCAGACTCCCGAAGACGTTGAACCCGCCCATCGCCACCCCGCGCTCGTCCGGCTCAACGAGGTCAGTCACGAGTGCCATCGTCGCCGGCGCGACGAACGCCCCGGAGATGCCAACGACGACCATCATTCCCATCGCTACCTCGACGCGCCAGGCGAGGCCAACTCCGATTATCGCCAGCCCGTAGCCAATCGAGCCACCAACGATGGGGACGAACCGGCCAATTCGATCCGACAGCGACCCGAGCGGATACTGCAACAGCGCAAAGGGCAGAAAGAACATCGCTAGCGCGATGCCGACGCCAGCAGCGTCGAGACCGAACACCTCGCCGAAATAAAAGACACCCACAAGCGAGAAGAAGCCGGCCGTGAGCCGGTCGACGAAACCGAACGCGTAGGGGACCCCGAGGGCTGGATGCGAGCGGAGCGTGCCGACGGCCTGGCCGACTCCACGGGTTGGCCCCGAGTGTGTCGACGTAGGTGTTTCGTCGGCTGTTCCTGCCAACAACCCGCCGGCTGCGAGCACTACGGCTCCCGCATAGATCGGCCCAAACGGATCGATTGTTGCAAGCTGACCGCCGACCACTGAGCCAAGCGCGGCTCCAAGCCCGATTGCGATTCCGGCCGCACCCATGTTACGGCCGTTGCCACCAGAGAGATCCATCAACATCGTGATTGCCAGCGAAAACGCCCCGATACTGAACGCGCCACCCACAGCGCGGACGACGAGCGCGCCGCTGAACCCGACGCCCAAAGCCGGTAGTACAGCTAAAAGCAGGTAGCTGGCCGCACCACCCACTGCACCGACGACGACCAGCGGTGTCCGTCGACCCAGTGCGTCGCTGGCCGCCCCCCAGAGAACGGCGAAGGCGACGAACGCGCCGAACTCGGCGACCAGAAACCACATACCGGCCTGAATGTCACCGGGTGCGCCAAGCGCAACGATCAGCCCATCGAGGCCCGGATACAACAACACCTGTGAGACGAGTACCGCCCAAACGACAACCGCAAGGCGAACCCGGCGCTGGCTGAGAGACTGTCGCATCCCCGGTCTTTGGACGTTCCGAAAAGAGAGCCGTGACATCCCGAGAGTCCGATGTCGATTACTCCAGGGTTATCTGCTGGGTGTCGAAAAAGACGGTTTCGTACCCTTCGTGGCGGACGACCTGGGTTGGCGTCGAGATGTCGACGGTCACGTCTTCGCTGCCGTCGATTCCAGGAGCCGAGATACCGTAATGAAAGCCGATTTCGGGATCGAGCCCCGCCTGGAGCTGCTCGCTGAGCACGGCCTCGTCGGGGTCGACGACCTGGATTTCGCGGGGTTCGGTCGGTGACTGGGCGTCGACGAGTGGCTCGTCGTCGTCATCGGGTTCAAAGTCGTCGATATCTTCTGGGACGACATCGATTTCGACCGTCTGGTCGGCCGAGCCGACGTGTGCCGACAGCCCCATTTCGGGTATGATCAGATCGTTGTAGCGTGTTGCGGCGGTCACGGCGAGGTATGGTTCTTCGCCAAAGCGCTCGTCATCAAACAGGGCCGCCCGGTATCGGATGTCGTCGAGCACCGCCTCGCCCATCGGCTCGCCGCCTGCGTCTTCGAGGTCGTGGGCGAAGCCGAGCGGCATCTCGTGGTGCATGTCGTGGCCATCGTGATCCATCTCGTCGTGATCCATCTCGTCATGGTCCATCTCGCCGTCTTCCATCCCCATCGGATCGACGGCTCCGCGCTGGCCCTGTCGGTCCTCGTACAGTTCGAAATCGAGATCGTTGCGCTCGGTTTCGCTGTAGTCGAGTTCCAACTCGACCGTCTCGGCCTCACCGAAGCGTCCTTCGAACGCGCCAAAGCGGTTGATGTCGACGCCACCGACAGTCACTTGCACGCTGTAGGTGTCGTCACCGTCGAGGTGGTAGTTGTCGCCGTAATGAAAGCCCATGCGCTGCGAAAGCATGGGATAGATCGTCTCGCGTTCGTCGACGCCGTCGCCAGTGATGGCGACTTCGAGACTTGAGACGGGCAAGACGACCTCGGTTTCAGCGTCCCAGACGCCGAGCATGATGTGGATTGCATCGTCGGGGCCGACCTCGAACTTCTCGGTGCCGTAGCCCTCATCAGCTGTGGTGACCTGCCAGAAGCGATGCGGGAACGTATACATCAGATGGACTGCCAGCCCATCACTGGTTTCGCCGACTTCGCCGTGGACCATCTGTTCGGTGTGCGTTGGCCAGTAAATCGCATTGGGCCGGGGATCGACAAGCGGTGGCTCGCGGCCGTAGCTTGTCCCCTCAAGCGAATCGAAAGCCTCGACACAGCCGGCGGCGGCGACCGACAATCCGGCGGTCGATGCAGCTAGAAACTGCCGTCTGTTCATACTATTGGTACGCGTTTCGACCTGATACGGATTGTGGTTTGCGGTGACACCTCGCTGGGCGTCATCTGTCGGGATTGTGGCCCTCTGGGTCGACCTCGATAGAAAGCCACTTACTCCAAGTGATCCAAAGAGGGCGTATGTCAGGTCGGATCTACAGTATAGATTCGATGCGAATTGTTGCGATGGTGTTTGTCGTGATTATTCANACAGATCCGTTCGCAGGGGTCTCTGCGTCGGGGAATCTACTGAACTTCATTCTGGAGACCTCTGCGCGGTTTGCAGTGCCGTTTTTCTTTATGGCCTCCGGCTACTTTCTGGCGCTAAAATTCGCCCGCAGCGATCCGGGTGCGTACTATCTCAACCGTGTGGCGACGATCAGTTCGATCTACGTTTTTGGCCTGCTGTTGACGTTTCCGGTGTTTCTGGCCGGAACGGCAGTCCAAGCCCGCACAGAAGGCTACTCCGTTGTGGGGAGTCTCGCTGCGTTCGTCTCGGAGGCTATTGAGCCGACCGAGCTGTTTTATTACGGCACGTCAGTCTCGGAGATTCTGTGGTTTCTGCCCGCCTTGATTTTCGCCTACACGTTCATTTACGCCTTCGTTAGAATCGACAAGCAGTCGTACATTCTGCCTATCGCGGTCGGCTTTCACGTTATCGGTCTGCTGGGTGCGAGCTATACGATGTTCGTCGACGTTCCGTTCCGAATCCGCGATGGGCTGTTTTTCGGCTTCTTTTATACTAGCCTCGGCTATGCGGTATTCCACTACGATTGGAACCCCACAAGCGAGCAGAGTCGACGCTATCTGGCAGCACTGCTGTGTGCAGTCGGCTTTCATTTCACCGAACGCTACGCGCTGGGATATCTGCTCACCGGAAACACGTTTGCTGACGGCGTCTACTCGCCGAGCTATACGATTGGAACCGCGCTGGTGACGCTTACGTTGTTTTTGTTCCTGCTGTCGCGACCCACGCTTTCGGCGGACACCTCACTGCCGTCGTGGGGCATCTATGCGGTTGGCGTGTATGTCGTCCATCCGTCGGTACTGTATGTCCTTGAAGGACTCGGCAACGGGCTGACCGTACTAGGGATTGCAGTTCGCGAAACCGTCCTCTGGCATCTGTTTTTAACGCCAGCGGTGTTTTTCGGCTCCCTCGGGCTGTATCTGCTGGCGCACAAACTCCACGTGATCGAAATCGGCGGCAGCCATCTACCCTCGCTGCGTCGACTCCGAAACCGAACCACCTGATCGACCACTCACGGTCGACGGCGTAACTGTATCGGTGGCTATTTTTTCCGGCCGGGTGTCGTAGTCAGTATCGACGATATCACTCTGACAAGCCGACGCGGGCTGCTGGCCGGCACAGCCGCGGCAGTCGGTGTCGGTGGGATCGGGATCGCTGGCTATCGACGCTGGTCGTCGACAAACGGGGACGACGGGGGCTTTCCGGCGATCACGACCCGCGACCAGTTGGGCTGGTTTAGCGACGACGAGAGCCTGCGGGCCACCGAAGTCGGCACGTGGGACCTCGACGGTGCCGACGAGCTGTTCGTCTTTATCCACGGCTGGGGTCCCGACGACAGCGGTGCGCGCAACCAAGCCGAAACCGCCCAGCGTGCCCTCAACGAGGTTCGGCCCGCGCCGGTTGTCGCCTTTAGTTGGGATGGTCAAGGCCGCTGGCAGACCGTAATCGACAACGCCGACCGGAACGGCCAACCCTTGGCCGAGTGGCTCGCNGCCTGGGCCGACGAGGANGGTCGACCCGTCCACCTGATCGGCTACTCGCTAGGCGCGCGAGTCGCCTGTGAAACGCTTGCCGAACTCGCCGAACTCAACGAGCGCGAGGCGGCCACGTCGGTCTCGCTGCTCGGGGCCGCAATTGAAGCCGACACCGTTGCCGAAACGGGCCGCTACGGCGACGCGATAGGCGTATTCGACGGCCCTGTTACGAGTTTTTATAGCGAACACGACGAGGTGTTGGCCGATCTGTTCGATGAGCCGCCGGCGCTCGGCCAGCAAGGGGCCGACACCTCGGCGGCGCTCGCCGACGGCTTTCAGGAGATCGATGTCACTGATTCGATTCCGGACCATCACACCTACTACCGCCCGAACAGTGGCTGTCTGCCCGAAGTCGTCGAGGCAATCGACGAAAGCTGATTTCGCGGGCCTCGGCCTATCAGAACGCCTAATGAGGTCGACACCTTACGAAGGCTATGGAGCGATTCGGGTCCGAACAATCGCGGCGTGAGTTCTGCAAGGCGGCATTGGCCGCCGGTGGCATAAGCGCGCTGTCGGGCTGTCTGGACGCGTTCGGCGACGAGCCAATCCCACAGGGTGGCGACCAGTCACTGCCTGACCAGCAGTTCGCTTGGAACGACGCGCTGGAACGCGACGACCACGGCAACGTCGTGCTTCCGGAACATCACCTGTTTTTATATCTCGAGTACGCCGGCGAGGCAAGCGATGGCGACGGCCTACCGACCGAAACTGACCGCGAGATGCTCGAAGCAGCGCTTGAAACCATCGAGCGCGCCTATGAGTGGTCAAATCGTGGCGTCGTTTTCGATCTGGCCTACTCGCCGGCGTACTTCGAGCGGTTCGACGACTCGTTGCCCGACGTGCTGGATCTACCAGCCCCCCGGTCGCTGTGGAGTGTCGAAAACGAAACGCTCGACGAACAGGACGCCCTGTTGCATCTGGCCTCGGATCGCGTCGACGCGCTGCTTGCCATCGAGGAGACGCTGTTCGAGGGCGGCGAGACACTCAACGACATCGACGTCGAAAGCCAGTTGGGCGAGGTGTTCGACATCGCGGATCGCAGAACCGGCTTTATTGGTCCCGGGCTGCCGGCCGAAAAGCAGGGCGAGGTGAGCGGGATTCCGTCCGACGGCCCCGTTCCCGATGAGTCGCCACTGTTTATGGGATTCAAAGCCGGCTTTTCCGGCAATCAGGCGACCGAGGAGTACGTCACAATCGACGAGGGGCCGTTTGCCGGTGGGACAACCAAGCAGGTCTCAACGATCAGACAATCCCTTGATAAGTGGTTCAGAGACCACGACCACGATCAAATGGTCGCACGGATGTTCAGCCCACTGCTTGCGGATGAAAACACAGTCGAAGGGGTTGGCGAGAACCTCGGTGATCACAACGGGATTACATCCGACATCTTCGAGCAGATCCGTGAGACTGCCGAAACACGTGGTGTGGTAGGTCACACTGAAAAGGCCGCCCGTGCGAACCGCGATGAGGAGGGCAACGTGGTACTGCTCCGTCGACACGTCGAATCAACCGATAACGACCGGGCGAGTCTGCATTTTGCAACCCTCCAACGGGAGATTAGCCAGTTCGTGGCGGTTCGGGAGGCAATGAACGGAGGCGATCTCGCCGCCGGCACGGCGGTTCAAGACCGGCTCAACAACGGTATTCTGAACTACATTTTCACCGAAAGCCGGGGGAACTTCCTCGTGCCACCACGGTCGCTGCGGGCGTTTCCGACGCCGACCGGGGAGTAGCTACTCGGCGTTTTCGATTGCGGTCTGGACCGCATCGTAGCTAGCGTCGACTGCTTGGCCGTCGACGAAGACCGTGGGAGTGCCGGGGATATCGCGCTGTTGGCCCTCTTCAAAGTTCGAATCGACAACCGGCGCGTAGGTCTCGTTGGCGGCATCACTCAGGACGACACAGGGGTCGGCACCCACATCCTCGGCGAGATCACCGAGAAGCTGCCAGCCGTGATCGTCGAAGTTCTCGTAGGTCGCGGTGCTGAACTCGAAGAAGGTCTCGTCGCCGTGTTCGTCCTGGATGCTACGAGCGGCGTTGGCGATGGCTTCGGACCAGTCGCTGGCCGGAATCGGAAAGTCGTAGTGTTCGAACGCCACCTCGTCGCTGTAATCCGCTTTGAGATCGGCAAGCCCGCCGAGTGCGAAATCCCGACAGCCCGGACAGCCGAAATCTTCGAACACGGTGACAGTGGCTGTTGGCTCGTCGGGGCCGAGGCGAGGTTGTGCGAGTTCGTCGACCGGCTCGCGTTCGGTTATCTCACACTCATGAGAGGTGTCTGCGGCCGCCGAGGCGTCCTCACCGTTGTCGAGACAGCCTGCGATCGCTGCTGTGCCGACTGCCAACCCGCTTGCAACCGCGAGGTACGTGCGCCGTGTGTGTTTCATACACGAAGGTAGAAGGCAGGATATATAGGTTCGTTGTCCAAGAGGTTCGGTCAACGACAGGACTATGCCGACTGTCGACAGATACCACTGTATGCCAACCGTCACCTTTCGCGGCCAAGAAATCGAGTGTGCTGAAGGCGAAACCCTCCGGAACGTCCTCAAACGCGCCGGGGTGAGTCCGCACAACGGGAAATCCAAGACGTTCAACTGTCAGGGCTTTGCTTCCTGTGGCACCTGTGCGGTCGCCGTCGACGGCGAAGTTAGCGAGAAAGGAATCAGAGAAACAGGTCGACTGATCGTCCCACCGCACCATCCGAACTACAACCTTCGGCTGTCGTGTCAGACGAAAGTCCTCGGCGACGTTCGGGTCGAAAAGTATCCGGGTATGTGGGGCACCCAGATTGCTGAGGGACCACTGCCGCCAGTCGACGACGGCGAAAACGCAGACTCGTCGATCGCTGGTTCGACGACTTCTGAACCAGAATCTAGCGAACCGACAGCCGAGTAATCTCAGTTTGCAGCGGCCCAAATCTCTCGGAATTCCCGGACAGATTTCCAATTGGACCGCATCTGTCTGTGTGTCGACTCGGTCGATCCATGGTCGCTCACACGCCCAGTCTTTGAACAGCCCACTGGCCACTCAAAAGCGAAGTGCCAAGCCGTCACCCTGAACTGTTCAGTGTTGGACCGGCCCAGCCGAGACAGTGTTGGGTGACGATATATTCATTCGACCTCCCTCCAGAGAGTAGATAGCTAATGATCTCGGAGCGAGTACAGCAACTATCTATGCTTTTATTTGCGGTTGCAGCCACTGCGACGGTGCTCACCGAGAGTGTGATGCTATACAACTATCTCGGCGGGCAAGCCCTGCTCAGTGAGTTCGGCTTTGATGTTCATTATTTCGTGATGAACTCGCTTCTCATCGCGTCGACCGCGCTGTTGGGTGTAGCTGCCTACCAGTCGAAAAACCTGTTATTGTTCCTCGGAAGCGGTGCCGTTGGAAGTTGGACGCTTGCACACATCTACTGGACGCTATACGTCTATCTGGCTGGCCAGCCGATTAGCTATCCCTCGGTTGCTGAACTCGGCTTTCAGGGGTTTTATGTGCTCATGATTCCGGCGGTGGTCTTTCTCCAGCGGCGTGCGTCGGCTGACCAACCCGTTTGGCTTGTCGGTGCGGTCGTGCTGCTTGTCGGTGGGGTTGTCGGGACCAATCTCATGTATGGTTCAACCGGGATACTGTTCGGCTACAGTACCGTATCGGCCACGCTTGTCGGAACAGTCCTGCTGTTTGGGCTGTCACTCGTCGTCTATACGCCGTACCGACTCATCGGGGTTGCCGTCAGTCTGTTTGCGGCTGCCGATGGCCTCTACATCGTGTTGGCGATCAGTAGTCCTGTGCTGTCTGTTCCGTACGTCGACCCGGTCTGGTATCTGAGTGCTACGATCCTAACGGTTGGACTCATCGGCTGCCAACGGGAGGGCCTGTTGGAATGATGCTCGCACTGTCGGTTGCGATTACCGTTCCGCTGTTGTTGTTAGTGCTTCTCGTCGACAACGCCCAGACGAGGTTTCTGCTGTTGTTTTTCATCTGGGGCTCGACGGCTGGTTTTCTGGCCTCAGTAATTAACGGTGAACTACTGTCAATGGCCGGCATTACGCTCCAAGCACTCCAGATACAGTACGCACCGGTGGTCGAAGAGTTACTCAAAGCCGTCCCGCTGGTTGTGCTGTGGGTCGTCGCCCCGAGATATCTCAGCCGGCGGGAGATCGTGTTCGCGGCCGTGTTTGCAGGGTTTGGCTTCAGTCTGGTCGAGAACTTCTCGTATCTCATCGGCCAACAGCAGCTGAGTTCGTTTGCGTTGACCCAGTATGTGATCACCCGAAGCGTTTCGACGACCGTCATGCACGGCACCACGACCGGCATTATCGGGGCGACACTGTACCATCTGTCCGGAGACACCATGGACGCCTTTGGGTTCAAGCCACTGTTCGTCCTGTACGGCTACTGTCTGGCGGTGTTGCTCCACGCGCTTTTCAATATCGTCGTGTTGTTTGCAGTTCTCGGCCAGACAGTCGCCATTCTGAGTGGACTCGTCTCGTACATCGTCCTCTGGATACTGTTTCGGACCCGTCAGTGAACTACTCTCGATTCAAGAAGCCACCGGCGTCAACCACGAACGAGGAGGGCTGTTCACTCGGCGTACTCGTGGACAGCCTCGAAAAAGGCCGCGACGTTTTCGACCGGCGTGTTTCGGTCGACGCCGTGGCCCAGATTCATGATGTGGCCGCTGTCGCCGGCGGCCTCGATAACCTGCTTAGTGCGCGTTTTGACCTCGCTCGGCTCGCCGTACAGTAGCGCCGGATCGAGATTCCCCTGAACTGGCGTGTCGCCGAGTTCGTTTCTGGCCGACTCCATGTCGACAGTCCAATCGAGACCGACGACGTCTGCACCACTGTCGGCCAGCAGATCGAGATGGCCGTTCATGTTGCGGGCGAAGATGATCGTCGGAATATCGAGCGAATCGAGAATGCGCTGGTGGCGCGGAACGAGAAACTCCCGGTAGTCCGCCGGCGAGAGCAACCCGGCGTAGGTGTCGAACAACTGCAGAACATCCGCGCCGGCGTCTTGTTGATACTCNACATACTCGACGAGAATGTCGGTAAACGCATCAAGCAGTCGCTCGAAGGCGTCGGGGTGTTCCGCACGCAGTCGACGGAGTTGCATAAATGATCGGGAGGACTGGCCCTCACAGACGTACGCCGCCAGTGTGAAGGGGCCGCCCGCGAAGCCGAGCACAGCAGTCTCGGAGTCGAGTTCGCTGTTCAGTCGCTCGATAAGTTCGCCGACATACCAGAGTTCTTCGCGGACATCGCCGCGTGGGCGGTGGGTATCTTCGGGTGAGTCGACCGGGTTTTGGACAACTGGGCCGACGCCGGATTCAAGATGGTACTCAAAGCCCAGCGGTTCGAGGACGGTCAGGATATCCGAATACATCACGACACCATCAGGGTTGAACCGTTCGTAGGGCTGCAGTGAGATTTCGGTGGCAATCTCGGGTGTCGAAATCGCCTCAAGAAACGAGTGGTTCTCACGGATCGCACGGTACTCAGGGAGATACCGGCCGGCCTGTCGCATCATCCACACTGGTGGCCGATCCAGTGGTGTGCCCTGAACCGCCTGCTCGAAGAGAGTTACCATACGAAGATGTGGATGAGCGATTGCCTAAGACTTGTGGAGTTTCCCGGCGTGTGGTTAGCCCAACAGCTGTGGGCCGAAAATCATGAGCAGCAGGCTCACCAGCATCATGAGGCCGATGCTGGTCGTAATCGCTCGGGTTAACTGGGGTTTCGACTCGACCGGCAGCCGCGAGACAACCGATTCGGTGGCCGACCGCAGAATCCGTCCGCCATCAAGCGGGAACGCCGGAATGCAGTTGAACAGCGCGAGGTTGAAGTTGATCCAGCCGGTCCAAAACAGGATGTTCGCCAGCAGGAAGACTCCGCTCTCGCCCAGTCCGGCCAGCGGCCCGACGACCTCATAAAAGCCGGCGTTGGCCTCAACAAAGCCGGCGAAATTAAAGCCCATCGAGGGATCGACGATGGAGGCAAACGGCAGGATAATCAACAACAGGAGCGTCGCCGCCAGGTTATCGCCAGCCGCCCCCGTCAGAATATCGAGGAACTCCCCGGCCGGATACGGCATCATCCCGACGCTGTTGAGTTCGATGCCGCTCATCCCGAGACTTCCCATGATGCCGAGAAACGCCCGGTCGTCCTCGTCAGGATGGGCTTCGAGATCGACGCTGTAGGTGTTCTCCTCGCCGTTTTCGTAGGCGACGACGTCGACGGTTTCGCCCGCCTCGCGGTCGTCAAGCACCGCGGTCATATCATCGAAATCAACGATTCGCTCGCCAGCGATTTCGGTGAGCACAATCGGCTCGCTGGTTGGCGCGCCGGCCTCAGCCAGTGGGCCGTCACTGGCGGCGGTCGCCAGCACGCCGAGTGGACCCTCGATGGTGTGTTCCTCGTCTTCACTGTCGGTGTAGGTGAGTTCGACGACCATCTCGTTTTCGGCGGCTGTTTTGATGTCGCCTTCGGTGGTGACCGCCTCGCCGTCAACTGCAGTGATCGTATCGAAATCCTCGATGCCATCTTCGCCGCCAAACGGCGACTCCTCGGAGATGCCAGCAACGTAGGCGGCACGTTCAACGGTTGCGGTGCGACCATCCGCCAGCTCTATCGAGAGTGTTTCACTCTCGATGTCGGCCAGCATGGATTCGAGTTCCTCGGTTGAGTCGACGGGCTGGCCCTCAACAGCGACAACGCGGTCGCCCTGTTCGATTTCGGCGAACTCGGCCGACGAGCCGGGAAAGACGCCACCAACACCCGCACCGGGTGCAACCGCAATCGCGCTGCCGACCGGCCCGAACAGCAGCGCGAACACGAGCACAGTGATGATGAGATTGTTCAGCACGCCGGCGGCGAACATCCGCGTCTGGCCGCCGCGGTCTGCATTTTTGGCGCTTTCTTCGTCAGGTTCGACGAACGCCCCGATGGGGAGCANCGCGAACAGCACGACGCCCATCGAGTTGATGTTGATATCCTCGACGCGGCACAGCAGGCCGTGGCCGCCCTCGTGGACGACGAGGCCGACCAGTAACCCAATGATGATCTCGGGGGCAACTGAAAGCGGCAGAAACTCGTTGACGCCCGGAATCACGAGTGCGTTGCGCGGACTCTGCAGAACGGTGTCAGTGGGAGGGGAGTTGAGAATCGAGATGCTCTGGATGATCAACAGCAAAAACGTCCCGACCATCGTCACCAGCGCGATACCGACGCCGATGTTGGCGAGTGCTCGCCAGGCGCGTTTCGGTTTCGAAAGTTTGCTGAGAAACTCGCGGCCGCGTTTGGTATGAATCGTCAACAGTGGCCCGGAGACTTTGAAATACGAGGGTAACAGCCCACGGCGGTCGAGTGCGACCGCGCCGACCGAGTAGACTAAAATACCCGTAAGAACCCACAGGAGCGTACTCATTGGATTCCGTTGGGTATCCAGACAGGAAAGCAGTTCGGGTCTGGTGTGGGACCTGAACACACAAATACCACCGGTCCAAACGAAGAGATATGAACGCGTTTGTCGACTTTGTCGTCCGGCTGCTCGGTGATGCCCTACAGATGCCTCTCTTGCTCGGTGAGGTCGCACTTCGTGATCCGCTGTCGACGATTATCGTCGCAACCGGCTCCGTTTTTATTGGGGTTGCCGTCGGCGTCTTCGGCTACGCCTTGCTCGGTGCGCTCGGCATCCCGCTGCCGCATCCGGGCAGCGGCCCCGGCGAACAGATCGAATAGGAGTCGACCGGTTAGTTTGCCTGGCCGTAGGCCTCGGCAGCCAGGTCGACGGCGGTTTCGAGATCGGGTCCGAGCGGCGAGCCAACCACGATGCTGTCGGCGTGGTCGAGAACGCGTGCCATCCGGTCGGCCACGTCGTCGACGGTGCCGGCCATACAGAACGCGTTCGGTCATCTCGGGCGTGACGAGTTCGAACGCCGCGGAGAACTCGCCAGCACTGATGTTGTCGCCGATCTCGCTGGCGATGCTGCTGTCAATGCCGTGACGCTCAAGCACTGGCGGGGCGG
>SL_5KL_010_SEDDRAFT_10001383_pt1 | contig 14712 bp, 15 predicted proteins | sample SodLakKL_010_SED_FD_9118 | JGI IMG/M metagenome (IMG submission 9118)
TCGGTCGCCGCGTTCCCGATGCCGCCGCCTTTTATTCGATCGCGGCCGCTGGTACGCACATGGACGACCTCGCGTGGGAGACGACCGGGACCGAGATCGACTACCGCTGTCCGGCCTTCGACGTCCGGCGCGACGACGTGCGGTTTCCCGACGGAACCGTCGACGAGTATCATTACGTCGACGAGGCACCGGCGGTGGTGATCCTCCCGTTCACCGCCGAGGGCGACGTCGTCGCCATCGAGGAGTGGCGGCAGGCCGTCGGCCGGGTGAACCACGGCCTCCCGGCCGGGTCGGTCGAGGACGCCGACGGCGACGACCTCGTCGACGCGGCCGCCCGCGAACTCGCCGAGGAGACCGGCTACACGGCTGACTCCTTCGAACACCTGACCACCGTCGAGCCCACGAACGGCATGGCGAACGCCGTCCACCACCACTTCGTCGCCCACGGCTGCCGCCCGACCGGGGAGCGGGACCTCGACGATAACGAGTCGATACGCGTCAGCGTCGTCGGGTATGATCGCCTGCTGAGCGCCGCCATCGACGGCGACCTGCGGGACGGCCGGGCCGTCACCGCGCTGTTGTACTACGAGTTGATTAGCCGGTGAGCGGGCCGGGAAGTCGATGGGTGGGTCGGGAGGTCGATTGGCAGGTCGGGAGGTCGATTGGCAGGTCGGGAGGTCGATTGGCAGGTCGGGAGATCGATGAGCCCGTCCATCCGTCGATAACGGCGTGGTCCGCGCGGAGCGTCGGGACGAACGCGCTTTTTACCCTCCATCGTCTAGGATCGGGTGATGACTGATACCTCCCGCGACGACGGGGAGACCGCCGCGCCGGTCGATGAGCGGGACGGTCCCGAGTCGACGACCGTCGATGGTGGGTCGACGCCGGACGGCGGCGTCGAGACGTCGACGCCCGGCATCGAGGATCCACAGGATCCGACGCCCGACCCCCCCGAGGGGACCGCCGTCGGCGACGAAGGGGACGACGCGGGCGACTCCCCGACGACCGCGATCCTCGTCGCGCTCGGGCTGGGTGTGCTCGGGCCGCTCATCGCGGTGGTCGGGTCGTTCGGGATCTTCGCGCTGGAGTTCGCGACCGGCGGGCTCCCGCAGGTCGTGAGCCTGGCGCTTACGCTGATCGTCGGACAGTACATCGCCTTCGCGGGTCTCGCGCTCGTCTACCTCCGCTGGCGCGGGTTCGACCGCTCCGGGATCATCTCGTATCTCGGAGTACGCTGGCCGACCCCCTTCGAGTTGGGGGTCGTCGTCGTCGGCTGGGTGACGATCCTCGTGACGGTGATCGGCATCTCGTTCGTCGTCCAGCTGCTCGGCGCGGAGCCGGCGGCAAACCAGAGCGCGGAGGTCGCGATGGCGAATCCCGCGCTCATCCCGCTTCTCATCGTCGCGATGTTCCTCGTCGTCGGCCCCTGCGAGGAGATCCTCTATCGCGGCGTCGTGCAGGGCCGGCTCCGGGAGACCCTGCCGGCCGCGCCGTCGATCATCATCGCCTCCGCGGTCTTCGCGCTCATCCACGTGGTCGCGCTCACCGGTGGCATCGAGGGACGGCTCGTCACCGTCGCCGTCCTCTTTTTCCCGAGCCTCGTCTTCGGGATCGTCTACGAGTACACCGAGAACATCGTCGTCCCGTCGCTGTTACACGGCCTGCACAACGCCGTGATATTCACCCTGCTCTACGTCTCCATCGCGTTCGCGGACGAGATCGAGGAGCTCGCGGAGATGCTGGCGCTGCCGCTGCCCTTTTAAACGGGCGGTGGGGCCGGGGGCTGACCGTCGCCGTCGCTACGCGGTCGAACTGGACTGAGGGGAGTAAGCCCCCTTCGGTTCATCCCGACATTCGGCTAAGCGTCCGCGCCGTGGCCGGACTACCTGATGGCACGGACTTGCACCGGCGAGGATTCGCCGTTCCATCCGTTCCCGCCCGTCACCGCGACGTCGCCGTCGCGCGCCCTCGGTGGGTTAACTCCCTCCTCTTACGAGTCGGTTCGCACGCCCGCGGCGGGGCCGCGGACGTCGCCGGTCGCCGGTGGCGACCCGCACACCTCATCGGTCGGGGCGGGGGGTGTCGTTGCTGTTCCAGAGCCAGCCGTCTCCGACTCCGGGCGTGTGCCCGGTCGCCCGTCCGGCCGGTGGGGGGACTTTCCTCATGCTGATGCACGGGAGTCGGGCTCCCTCTGTCCGGTGGGAACTATTCCGCGTGGCAGAATAAGCCGTTCGGTCCCCGGAGTCGTCGACGATTCGGGCATCCGCGAGTCCTTCATGAACCCTCATCGATAAGGGAAGCGTTCAAGTCCACGGCAACATAATACAGGGTATGTCCGAGGCGCAGACCGTTCAACTCTCATACGACGACGGGGCACGAGCGGTCGAACTCGCGCGGGAAGCGGTCGAATCGTTTGTACGGCAGGGACAACGGGAGCAGCCCGGAAGTATGCGGGACGCCTTTTATGCGCGAACCGGCGCGTTCGTCAGGCTGCAATCGACCCGCGGACGCGGACGCCTCCGCGGCTGTGCCGGCGCATGGGATACGACCGATCAGCTCGGACACGCGATCGTCGAGGCCGCGATCCAGGCCGCCTCGGGCGACTCCTGTGGCTCCGAGGTCGAACCGAAGGAACTCGACAATATCGTCGTCTCGGTCTGTATCGTCTCGAACACCGTGATCACGAACGACCCGCTTTCTGACCTCGAACTCGGCACCCACGGAGTCGCCGTCGACGGTGGCAACGCCCACGGGTGGCTCTACCCGACGCTGCCCGTCGAGAACGATTGGTCCGGCGCCGAGTTCCTTTCACGGGCCTGCCGGAAGGCGAAACTGCCCCCGACAGCTTGGCAGGACGACGACACGATGGTGACGCTGATCGAGGGACAGGTGTTCCGCGAGCGCGCCGACGGCGGCGCCGTTGAGGAGCTCTAACCGGCCTCGAACGTCCGTTTATCAGTGTTTCCCGTACCCGACGAGCGACGCGTCCGAGCGTGCCCGCTCGACCCCCGAATCGAGCGCGAACAGGTCGCTCGCGCCGTCAACGAGGATACCGTCACGGAGGACGGGCGTAAACAGCGGTTCGGCGTCGGTGGGGGCCGGATCGTCCGCCGGCAGCACCGCATGGTCGCCGTCGGCGGTCCGATAGACCGCCTTCACGCCCGAGAGCTTCCCGCGTTTCGCGCCCGACACGCCGTCGACGGCGACGAGGTCGAGCGAGAAGTCGACCGGGTCGGCGTTCGAGACGTACCCGCCGACGCCGAACCCCGTAACGACGTCCCGGAGTTCACGGAGGTCGGCCGGGCCGAGCCCGCCGGAGATGTAGATCGGGAGGTCGGGCTTGCCGGCCGCCGCAAGCTCCCAACGTACCTCCCGGATGATGTGCCGGAAGTCCCCGCGTCGCGAGCCCGTGGTGTCGATCCGGACGCCGTCGAGCCGGTCCCCGAGCGTCGCGACCGCGCGGAGCGTCTCATCGCGTTCGTCGGTGTAGGTGTCACAGAGGGCGATCCGTTCGACCTCCTCGTCGACCGCCTCGTCGAAGGCCGTCCACGCCGCCTCCTGCTCGCCGGGACCGAAACAGAGGACGAGCGCGTGCGGCATCGTCCCCGACGCCTCCCGGTCGAGGAGGTCGCCGGCGGCGACGTGTGAGAAGCCGTCAAAGCCCGCGAGCAACGCGGACCGTTCCACCGTCGCGGCCATCGCGGGGTGGACGTGGCGAGCGCCGAACGAGAGGATCGTTGAGTCGGGTGCGGCGACCCGGCAGTCGAGCGCGGCAGTCGCGATCCCGGAGGCGTGCGAGAGGAACCCGAGGAGGGCGGTTTCGAGCCGGGCAAACGAGCGATACGGCCCCTCGATCCGCATCACCGGGCCGCCATCGAAGAGGCGTCCCTCGGGGATCGCCTCCACATCGACCGGGTGGCCTTCGAGTAAGGCGATCGCGTCCTTCAGCCCGGCGAACAGTTCGAACTCGCCGTCGGGGAACTGGTCGGCGGTCACCTCCGCGACGACCCGTGGGTTACGACCCGCCTCCCGGAGCGTCGTCTCGGTCCGTTCGAAGTAGGCGTCGGTCGCGCGACCCTCTCGGATCGCTTCGGGCCCGACGATGTCGAACTCGGCCATATACAGGGTAGCCCGGCCGGGATCCTAAAGGGTCCGACTTCTGCGAGCGACGAGCGCGCCCGCCGATAGTAGCGCGGCAAGTGCGGCGAGCGCGACGACGATGCCGAAGCCGGGGGCGTCATCGTTGCCCACCACGTCATCCTCGCCGGTCGGCTCATCGGGGAGGTCGCCAAACTCGTCGCCGACCGGGTCGTCGAAGGAGTCGTCACCCTCGAGCGTCACTGGCGGATCCGTCGGGTCGAGGGCCGGACGAAGCTCGAACACCTCCTCGGGCTCTAACGCGTGGACGATGGTCAGCGTCGTGTCGTCCCGTTCGATCCCGTAGGTCCCCCGGAAGTCGCCCTCGGCGACATCGTATAGGCCGTCCGAGCGATGCTCGGCGTCGTGGGCGTCGAGGATCCGGAGGTAGGCCTCGTGGAACCGCTCGGCGTCGTCGTCGCTGTCCCACTCGATCCGCCAGACGTAGCCGTCCCGCTCCTCGTCGCCTCCGTCGTTGCGGTAGGGGTAGAGGACGTCGTTCGCCCAGCCGTTCGTCGCCGGGTGTGAGTAGTTGTAGAGCTGATACGGGTGGGCGTCATCGGTGTCCGTGATATCGACTGGGTCGCGGAACTGCGCGCCGTGCGTCTCCGATTGATACCACAACGAGACGAACATCGACGCCTCGCCGACCGTGTCGGAGCCGTTGACGCCCTGGTCGGCGTACCGCTCCCAGCCCTCCTCGGCGGTGTCGTTGAGGTCGATGGGCGTGGGCTCGAACGGCTCGCGGTGGATCGTCTCGCGGGTCGTCTCGGGCGGGTCTGCCATGAGTTCGTCGACGGCCTCCCAACCACCATCCTCGATCAGTTCGTCGACGTAAGCCGCCCCGTCGGAGTACGGCTGGAGGACCGTGAACAACACGCCGAGGTTCGGATCGCCGCCGCCCCCGCCCGTGCCGGTCGGCTCGGGCGTGCAGGCCCACTCGTCCGCACAGCGTTCGGCGTAGACCTCCTCCATGTAGACGACCTCGCCCTCGACGGCCCCATCGATGCCGAGATCGCCGTCCTGTGTCGCGCCGGTGTAGCGGGGATCGCTCAGGTCGTCATACTGGTCCTGCATCGCGTGACCGAGCTCGTGTAACAGCGTCGACGGCGAGACCTGGACGGCCTCCTCGTCGTCGACGACGATTACGATCCGGTCATCGGCCGGAGAGTAGAAGCCCGCGACCGCGCCGGAGAACACCTCGTCTATCACCTCGCCGCTCGAATCGTCCTCGCCGATCACGAAGAGCGCCTTCCAGACCTGATCGTTCCAGCGGTCGAACTCCGGATCCCGCTCGGTCGCCGTCTGCCCCTCGGCGAACTCCTCACGCGTGAGCACATCGACGTCCACCGCGGATTTGAAGGGCCGCTCGCGGATCGCCTCCACACGGGCCATCTTGAGGTAGGTGAGGTTCGTGAGCTCCCCGTCGCTCAAGCCGTCGGCCTGATCGATCCCGAGGTCGGCGTCCGGGTCGTCGGTGTGATGGACGCCCTCCCAGCACCCGACGAGGTCGTTCTCGCGCTCGTCGGTACAGTCGGCCGCATCCACGACCGGGGCGGTCGCCGAGGCGGCCCCGACCGAAAAGAACAGCGGGAGCGCGACGGCGACGAGAAGAACCGCGAGGGCGACGGGGAGTACGCCCGGCAGGATGCGAATCCGTCCCATAGAATTCCTAACGGGCCGTCGGGTAAGTAGCTTGCCGGTGATCGAGCCCCGACGTGCACCCGAGGTGAAGTCGTTCGGCGTCTCCCGGACGGGCAGTTCGCGCGGACGTTTATGAGCGCCCGGACACGAATACCGGTCATGTACGACCCGACCCGAACCGCCGTCGTCGTCGTCGACATGCAGAACGGCTTCTGTCATCCCGACGGGAGCCTCCACGCGGAAGCGAGCGAGGCCGCGATCGAACCGGTGGGGACGCTCGTGGACCGAGCACACGAGGCCGGTGCGTCCGTCGTCTTCACCAGGGACGTACACCCACCCGAGCAGTTCGAGGGTAACCACTACTACGACGAGTTCGAACGGTGGGGCGAACACGTCCTCGAAGGCTCCTTCGAGGCGGAGATCGTCGACGACCTCGACGTGCAGCCGGGGGACCACGTCGTGACGAAACACACCTACGACGCCTTCTACCGGACGGACCTCGAGGGACACCTCGATGCCCACGGGATCTGTGACCTCCTGATCTGTGGGACGCTCGCGAACGTCTGTGTGCTGCATACAGCCGGGAGCGCCGGGCTTCGGGATTATCGACCGATCCTCGTTACGGACGCGATGGGATACCTCACCGAGGACCACCACGAATACGCGATCGATCACGCCGACTGGCTCTTCGGGGAGACGACGACGCTCGATGCCGTGACGTTCGATCCGGACCGGTGAACTGGGGGAGGACCAGTTATCAGCGGCGTGAATCGGCGTGAAACCCTTTTAGGTCGGTTGGCCGACCGCTCGAACATGGAACTCTCCCGACGCGGAATGGTCGGCGGGCTCGTGGCCATCGGTGCGGCCGGTGCCGTCGGGTTCGTGGGCGCATCGGCCGTCGACGAGCCAGCAAGGAGCGGGACCGACGAGGACCCGGACGGCTCGAACACGGGATACGTGGAAGCGGACCACTCGGCCCCGTTCATGGCACGGTTACTCGACGGGACGGACGAACACGACCTCTTCACCGCCGAGGACCTCGTTCACGTCGAGGGCGTGCATCCCGACGACGGGGAGCACCTCGTCGTGATAGAACTCTCCGATGCGGGTCGTAAGCGGTTTCAGGAGACGCTTGAGTCCGCGGGAGCGGCGGCCGATCCCGACCCCTTCGAGATCGTCATGGCCCTCGATGGGGCGACCGTTCGGGAGGTCGACTTGGACGAGGCGACCGTCGACGCGCTCGCCGACGATGGTTGGGAGGGGGTGGTGACGCTGCCGTTCGACGACGAGGCGGTCGCGGAGGACGTCTACGAGGCGCTCGCGGCCGAGTGAGTCCACCGAACGGGGATACCTGGATGGCCGCTCTTCGAATCGGCGCGGGAGTTAAGCCGCCGGCGACCCCTCGATAGATCAACCGTGACTGCCGGCGAGGAACCCACCAGCCAAACGGACACCACGACCCCCGAATCGAATACCTCGAAGACCGATACGGGCACCACGGCCCGGAACGGGGGCCGAACCGACGACCGCCGTGGGCGGCCCTGCCCGCTCTGTGAATCGCCGATGTATCACCGACATTGTAAATATATCTGCCCGAGTCACGGGGTCGTCTACGACTGTAGCGACACGTTCTACTGACGGATCCGAGGACACGTCGCGACGCATCAAAACGCGTATCCACGACGCATCGAAGCGCGTATCGATGACGCATCGAGGACGGAGGAGAACCGTCACGGACCCGTCTCGACCGGTGCACGGTACGGCAAAGACGGGCACGTACGAACTGTTATGTCGCTGGAGGCCGAACCGGAAAATATGTTCGGCGACCCGCACGCGATCCTCCATTCGATCGGTTCGAGTACACCATGGTAGACGAGACACAAGTCGCCCAGGGGAAACGGATCCAGCGTCGCACCGGCAAAACGTTTCACGTCGCCACGCGGGTGCTTCCGGAGCGGATACGCCATCCAACGTACGTGCTTTACGGGTTCTTTCGGATCGCCGATGAGGTCGTCGATGCCGAAGAGACCCTGCCGCCGGCGGAGCAGCGCGAGGAGCTCGAACGGCTCCGGCTCGCGGCGCTCGGGGAGGAGCCAACCGACGACCCCGTCCTCGATGCGTTCTCGGCCGTTCGGGAACGACATGCTATCGCCGATGCGGACGTGAACGCGTTCATCGACGCGATGGCGAGCGATATCGACACGGACCGGTATGAGACGTATGCCGAACTCGAGGCATATATGAACGGATCCGCGGCGGCGGTGGGTCGGATGATGACCGCGATCATGGAGATCGAAAATGAGGACGCCGCGCTCCCGCACGCGACGAAACTCGGCGAAGCGTTCCAGATGACGAACTTCCTTCGTGACGTCGGCGAGGACGTCGTGGAACGCCAACGGGTCTACCTCCCGCAGGAGACCCTCCGGGAGCACGGCGTCGACGAACGACAGATCCTCAACCGGGAGTTCGACTCGAACGTCGCCGCCGCCATGCGGGCCGAGCTCGCCCGAACCGAGCGGCTCTATGAGGAGGGCGTCGCGGGGATCAAGTATCTCCCGGATGACTGTCAGTTCGCCGTGCTGCTCGCGGCCGTGCTGTATGCGGACCACCACCGACTCATTCGCCGGCGTGGATACGACACGCTGACCGCTACACCACAGCTCTCGACGCCGCGTAAGCTCTGGTTGCTCGCGTACACGCGCTGGCGCTGGCAGTGGAACCGTGACCCCGAAGCCGTCTTCTACGAGGTGAGCCAGGGGTTCGACGAGGACGCGGGTTCCAGACGGCACAGCCCGCACGACCCGGCGATCCTCCGGACGGACTGATCGCCCCCGACGATGAACCGGGCTCGATTCGTGCAGCTAACGTTCCTCGCGTTCGGGCTGGTCCTCGCCTCGTTCGTCGTCCGCGGGACGACTAGGCTCGTCGCCTCCTACGATCTCGCCGTCCTGCTCTCGGCACCGCTTTTGTTCGCGAGCATGCTGTTGTTCGCCGGGTTGGTCCTGCTCGCGGCGCTCGACGTCACCGGGATCCGGGAGGTCGAGTGATTCGGAGGCGACACGCGCGCAGCAAAGCCGGAACGCCCATTTAATCTCGTCCCCGAGAGTGAGCCATGCAGGTACGAGCCGTCGCCGACCTCTCGCCAGCCGAGCGGCGCGCCCTTTTTGAACGCGACGCCGGCGTCACGGGCGTTCGCGAGGACGTGCAGGCGATCGTCGACCGAGTCCGCGAGGAGGGTGACGTCGCCCTCCGCGAGTTCGCCGAGGAGTTCGACGGAACGACCGTCGGGAACATCGATGTCACCGACGACGCTGCGCGGGCACACGCCGAACTCGCGGACGCGAACGACCCCGTTCTCGATGCGATCCGGGAGGCGGCGGCGAACGTCCGGGCGTTTCACGAGCGGCAGCGACCGGAGGATTGGCGGGCCACGTTCGGCAAACGGGAGCTGGGCCGGCGCTTTCGACCCATCGCCCGCGCGGGCGTCTATGTCCCGGGCGGCGCGGCGGCATACCCATCCAGCGCGCTGATGGGCGTGATCCCGGCGACTGTCGCCGGCGTCGACCACATCGCGGTCGCCACGCCGCCGGCGGACGACCTCGATCCGGTGACCTTGGCGGCGATCCACGAGGCCAGTGCCGACGCCGTCTTCCAGGTCGGCGGCGCACAGGCGATCGCGGCGCTCGCGTACGGCACCGAGACCGTTCCACGCGTCCAGAAGGTTGTCGGGCCCGGCAACAAGTGGGTCACTGCGGCGAAGGCCGCGGTTCAGGGCGACGTCGAAATCGACTTCCTCGCCGGGCCGAGCGAGGTGTTGGTCCTCACCGATGAAACGGCGGAGCCGACGCTCGTCGCCGCGGAGCTCCTCGCACAGGCCGAACACGACCCGAACGCCTCGGTGGTGGCGATCACGGACGATGCGGACCTCGCGGACGCCATCGCCGAGGCGGTCGAAGCCGGCATCGAGGAGCGAGCGCGGAGCGAGACGATACGGGCGGCGCTTGAGAACGACGCCTCCGGGGTGTTGCTCGCCCGATCGATGTCTGAGGCGGTGCTCTTCGCCGAGGAATACGCCGCCGAGCACCTCTCGATCATCGCCGAGGACGACGAGGCGCTCCTCGACCGGATCACGAACGCGGGATCGGTCTTCCTCGGGCCCTACTCCCCGGTCGCGGCCGGCGACTACGCGACCGGGACGAACCACGTGTTGCCGACGAACGGCGGCGCGAAACGATACGGTGGCCTCTCGACCGACACGTTCCTGCGATCCTCGACCGTCCAGCGGCTCGACCGGGACGGCCTCGCGGAGATCGGCGAGACGGTCGTCACGTTGGCGACGGCTGAGGGGTTGGAGGCCCACGCCGAAAGCGTTCGGAAACGGCTCGACGAGTGACTGGCCGAAGGGGCGAACAGGCGGTGCGTGTCTCGATCGACGCCCGGAGAACGACGTCGGCGCGTCCGCACGGGACCGCACCACACACCCGCGTTCCCCCGTGCGGCGGGGTCGGCTGGCACGGGTGGACTGGGGCGGGATCGTATATAAGCCGTGGTCGGACGGAGCGGGCCGATGGAGGGGCGGTGAACGGGTCGATCCGCCGTCAGGGTTTTGCCCTTGGAGTCGAAATCAAGCGGTATGAGTACTGAACCGGCCCGGACAAACGACGAGACGGCGATCGAGGTGACGCCGGACGCCGCCGAGGAGGCGCTCTCGTTGCTTTCGGGTGAAGGCCTCGACACCGACGTCGCGGGGCTGCGGCTGTTCGTCCAGCAGGGGGGCTGTGCGGGCCTCTCCTACGGGATGCGTTTCGACACCGAACCGGAGGACGACGATATGGTCGTGGAGCGACACGGCCTTCGGGTGTTCGTCGACCCCGCGAGCAGGAACTACATCGGCGGGAGCAGGCTCGATTACGAACGCGGGCTCCAAGCCGCGGGCTTCCACGTCGAGAACCCGAACGTCGTCTCGGAGTGTGGCTGTGGCGAATCGTTCCGGACATGACATCCTCCCCGGCGTAAACGCCGGGGTTTCCTCGCGCTGGGGGTCTCGTTTACCGGCCCACGGAGGCAACTTGCGGGTTCGTATGCTCCTCGTTGGGACGGGGAGAGCGTGGTGACTCCGACCAGTTGTGGTCGTCCCACTTGAGGCATACAGGCCGTGCCATCGGCCCTGTTACCGTCGTCTGCCTTCTCAAGAACGTCTCTGACGCTGTGAGGTCTGCGTGACCCTCGAAGCCGCACGAACACGTCAACGTTTCATGATGTCGCGTCGTGTCCTCTGTCGAACCGCAGTTCGGACACTCCTGACTCGTCCACGCCTCAGACCGTACCTCCACTGACATACCGTATTCCTCAGCGGTACACGCCAGTCGATTCATGAACGCTCGGAACGCCCAGAAATTGTGCGTCTTCGCGTTCGTCTCCACCGACCAATGCGTGTCAAGTACGTCCGTTAGCGCCCCGACGTACACCGTGGAAACGCCCTCGCCGTGTAACCGTTCGATGAGGTCGCGGGCGAGCGCGTCTTTGGCGTGGTCACGCCGTTTGGTGCGTCGATTGTATAGGCGTCGGATACGGTGACTACTGTATCGACCATCTTCCAACAGTGATTGCAGACGTGCTATCTCTCGTGTGGTTTCGCGGAATCGCTTGAACAGGTCGCGTCCTTCATACAGGAACTGCTGGCCGGTTGTGGTTGTAGAGGCGACGAGGTTGTTCGCACCAATATCCAAAGCGGCAGATTCCTCTGCCAGTGGTTGTGCCAGCCGAGAATGGTCTTCACTGATTGTGACTGACTGAAAGGCCCTGAATGTTTGTGCGCTCTTGTCGTAGTACAACTCCAACCGACCTTGCTTGTCGTACTCGTTCCAGTTGGGTTCTCCCCGGACTTCGAGCCGGAGCCGTTCGCGGTGTCCCAGCCCGTACTCGTCTTTCAGGTCTTGCCCAACGAGAATTTCGAGGCGGGAGTATTCACCCCACTCAACAGTGTACGACGTGTTACGGATGTATGTGCGGAGTTCGCGTCCTTCACGTTCGTTACCCCAGTATCCGGGCTTACCGTTGGCTTCACCCTTCTTTTGGAGTGTGAAGAACGATCTCCATGCTTCGCGGTTCTTCCGTTCGATCTGTTGAACGGTCGACGCACCGAGTGTACCGCCGTAGCGACCGCGATACTCGCTGATTTCCCACACGTCGCCGTCTGGATCGGCGTAGTTCTGTCGACGTTCGTAGTTGATCTCGTTCCAGAGAGCGGCAGAAGCGTCCAACAGGCGTCGAAGCAACTCCTCGTCCTCGTCGGACTGAGGAACCACGTTGAACATGTTGGCTCGCTTCATTACCTACTGGTTGTACCCGAACACACATAAGTGTGGGGTTCGTGTGCTACTGTATGGTCGAAGTCCGAATTGAGTTTGATGATGATGAACAGTATGAGCGGTTGAAGGAGCTGAAGAAGCACCGTGGATTGACGTGGAAGGGCTTACTCCTCGAAGGGGAGAAGAAAGTCAGAGAGGATACCCCGGAGTAAGCGTCGAACGTGGTTTGTGGTGTGGAGTGTCGGATTCACGGCCGCCGTGAACGGCGGGACTCTCTCCTTGAGTCAGGTAGTCTCGGCTCCGGCATCGAACGCGCCAGTTCACCGGTATCTCGTCTTCCACGTTCCGCATTTCTCCCCGCTCGAGTGACGTCGCTTTCACTCACCTACTGGTCCGATGCGCTCGACAGTCGACTCGAGTACTGGGCCGTTCGTCCCGGCGGATTCGTCGTCTCGAGCACGGACGTCGTTTCACAGGCCTGCGGCCTCGCGACGCTCCGGCGGGGCTGGGTGGCTCCGCGAAGCCTAGAGGGTGTATTGCTCGCCGTCGACCGCCAGTGGCTCCTCGAAGGCCTCCTCAGGTGGGTAGTAATGAGCGACGTGCACGAGCCGTGTTCGTTCGGCCTCGAGTTCGTCCGCGAGTGCCAGGGCTCCTTCCCGAGTCATGTGTTTCGTCCCAAAAGTTCGTGGGACGCCGTCCGGTCCTTCGTGGCGCCCACCGATCGGATGCCAGTCACAGAGATGCGCCGGGATAATCGCCTCGGCGAGTAGGAGGTCGGGGTTTGCCAGCGCCGCCCGTGAGGCGTCGGGAATCGCATAGCAGGTGTCACCGGTGATCGAGAGTTTCGCCCCCGTCTGTGGGTCCTCGACCGTCAGCCCATAACAGACTAATGGCGGATGGACAACTGGCACGAGCGTCACCTCGAGGCCGCACGTCGAAAACGACTCGAGCGGCGTCTCCGGGTGGACGGTGACGGCTGAGAGATAGTGGTAGTCGGTGGCGACGGCATCGGCGACGCTCTGGCCGGTCTCGGGATCGATTTCGTTGGCGGCGTGGACGTCGACATCTTTCAGCAGTCTGAAGACGTTCCCGAGCCCATCGAGGTGGTCGAAGTGAATGTGTGTGATGATGATCGAATCTGGCAGGGCGACGCCATCACGGAGAAACTGATAGCGAAAGTCGGGGCTGGCGTCGACCAGCAGACACTCACCCGTCCGTTCGTTTTCGACGTGGACTGAAAAGCGCGTTCGCTCGAGCCCTCGCTCGATGGCAACTTGGCAGGTGTCACAGTCACAGCCGACAGTTGGGGTTCCGGTCGTATCGCCGGTTCCGAGGAGAGTTACGCGCACTGTCGTCTCACCGCCTGTGCTGATTGGTGAGGCTCGAGCATGTCCTGGGTTTGGCTACGGTTCTGAGTGTCACAAGTCTTTCTCGTCTTCGATGTTGGCTGTCGGATGGTCGTGTGCGTGTTCACGTAACACGTCGGGGTCGACGTCTCGGAGGACGGCCTCGTGGGTGGCCTCGAGGATGACTGGTGGGGCGACACCAGCATCGACGGCTTCGGCCCATCGACTGAGACACAGACACCACCGGTCACCCGGTTCGAGGCCTGGAAAGTCAAATTCGGGTCTGGGCGTGAGCAGATCGTTGCCCCGAGCTTTAGAAAACGTGAGGAACTCCCCGGTCATCACGGCACACAGCTCGTGACGGCCATGGTCGCCGTCGACGCGCCGACAACACCCATCACGAAGGAACCCTGTCGTCGGATCCATCGAGCAGGGTTCGAGCGGCTCGCCGTACACGTTCCTGTCCGAAGTCATACCCTCGTGGTGGGGTGGGAGGAGCAAAAACTCCCTGGTTATGGGTCGTCGGGCCGTTCGCTCGGGGCGCTTCTCGTCTACCTCCGACTGTCGGTTGGGGCTGTCGATTGTCGAACGGGGTCAGTGATCGTGATCGTGGTGGTCGTGGCTGTGATCGTGACCGCCATCGCTCGCCGCACCTAGGTCCCCACCAGCGACGAGCGCATCGTGATCGCCGTCGATCATATCCATATTCTTCAGATTATCTCGCTCTTCGAAGTCAGCGACGGCCTCGAGTAAGTCGTCCTGGGTCAGCGTCGTTCGATTCTCAGTGAGTGCCTCGAGCACCGCTTCCCGCATGACCATCCGGAGGTCGCTCCCGGTCATGCCCTCGGTAATGTCGGCGATGACATCGGGATCGAACGATTCGATGTCCATTGCGTGGGTGATGAGCCGCAGGATGTCAGCGCGCATTCCGGTGTCCGGTTTGGGGAAGTTCACGATTTCGTCGAACCGACGCCAGGCGGCGGCATCGAGTTGGTCGGGGTGGTTGGTGGCACCAATTAACAGGACGTCGTCCTGGATGAGCGAGACATCGTCGATGCTCTTGAGGAGCGTATTCACCGCGCGTTTGAGGGCGGCGTGTTCGTCACTCCGACGAGTTTTGGCAACGAAATCGAACTCGTCGATGAAGAGGATACAGGGCGAGAGTCGTTTTGCGACCTCGAACGTCTTGTCGACGTTTTTCGCCGTCTCCCCGAGGTACTGACTCGTGATCATCGAGAGCTTCACTTCGACGAACGGCAGGTCCATGTCGTGAG
>SL_5KL_010_SEDDRAFT_10001384_pt1 | contig 14709 bp, 12 predicted proteins | sample SodLakKL_010_SED_FD_9118 | JGI IMG/M metagenome (IMG submission 9118)
GTGCCGGCTCCGGCGGGTCGCCGGACCGTTTCGACCCGCCCCAGGGGGGAGCCGCCGGCCGCGGTCGCTCCCCGGCGGCCCGGAGCCGGACCGGCGCCGGACACAGGAGGAAGGAGAAGGTCCAGGAGCCGCTCTTCGGCCATGTCCTCGGCGGTGTCCTGGACCTCGTCTTCCCGTTCGGCCCGGACCAGGTTGATGGCCGTATCCACCAGATCCCGGATCATGGACTCCACATCCCGCCCCACGTACCCCACCTCGGTGAACTTGGATGCCTCCACCTTGACGAAGGGCGCGCCGGCCAGCCGGGCCAGGCGGCGGGCGATCTCCGTCTTCCCCACCCCGGTGGGGCCGATGAGGATCAGGTTGCTCGGGAGGATCTCATCGCGCATGTCGTCGTCCACCCGCTGCCTCCGCCACCGATTGCGGAGGGCGATGGCCACCGCCTTCTTGGCCTCGGTCTGGCCGATGATGTAGCGGTCCAACTCACGGACGATCTGCCGCGGGGTGAGTTCATCGAGCCAGTCCTCCCCGTCGGCACCATCGGTGGCCGGGGCTTTCAGCGACTCGGGTGGAGGGGACTCAGCGGCGGTTGGGGTGGTGGTGGCACTCTCGCTCATGCGTTCTCCTCAGCCAGCTCCACCAGGGAGATCTGGTGGTTCGTATAGATACAGATGTCGGCGGCGATCCCCAGGGCATCCCGGACGATCTCGGCGGACGACAGCTCGGTCCGGCGCCGGAGCGCCCGGGCCGCCGCAAGGGCAAAGGAGCCCCCGGAGCCGATGGCGGCCACATCCTCATCGGGCTCGAGCACGTTCCCGTCGCCGCTCACCAGGAAGAGGTGGTTGCGGTCCGCCACCAGGAGCAGCGCGTCGAGACGGCGCAGGTAGCGATCCATGCGCCACTCCTTCGCCAGCTCTACGCACGCCCGGGTCAGGTTGCCGGGGTAGCGCTCCAGCTTCTCTTCCAGCTTGCCGAAGAGGGTGAAGGCGTCGGCAACGCTGCCGGCGAACCCGGCCAGGATCCGGTCGCCCTTCAGCTTCCGGACCTTGGTGGCCGTCCCCTTCACCACGGTGTCTCCCATGGTCACCTGTCCGTCGGCCCCCATGGCCACGGATCCGTCTCGGCGGACCGCCAGCACGGTGGTGGCCCGGACCTTCCTCCCTTCGCTCATCAGGCTCCTTCGGTTGAGTGTTCAACCCCGGGTCACCCCCGGGGGTGCGCCTCCCGATACACCCGCCGGAGTCGCTCCCGGGAGGTGTGGGTGTAGATCTGGGTCGTGGAGAGAGAGGCGTGGCCCAGTAGCTCCTTCACCGCCATGAGGTCTGCCCCTTCGTCCAGAAGGTGGGTGGCGAAGGAGTGGCGAAGCGAGTGGACCGAGGCCTCCGATCCCTCGCCGCAGCTCTCCAGGAGGCGACGCACCTCCAACTGGATGGACCGGCGCGAGAGACGACTCCCGCTCTGGTTCACCAGGAGCGGCCCCCGATGCGGATCTGCCCCCGTCTCTTCCCTCCTCGGAAGATAGCGACGAATGGCCCGGGCTGCGGCACGGGTGATGGGAACGATCCGTTCCTTCCTCCCCTTCCCCAGCACCTTCACCTGATCCCCCATGAGATCCACGGCAGGCAGGTCCAACCCGTGGAGCTCCGATAGGCGGAGTCCGCTCCCGTAGAGGAGCTCCAGCATCCCCAGGAGGCGGGTGCCCCGCAGCGTGTTCTCCGCCGCCCGGTTCTCGGCCGCTTCGAAGAGTGCTTCCACTCCCTGAGGCCGGAGATGGGCCGGGAGGGTGCGACCACGGCGGGGACCGCGCAGGGAGCGGGCCGGATTTCCCTCCAGCGCCTCCTCCCGGTGGAGGAAGCGGAAGAAGGTCCGAGCCGCCGAGAGCTTCCGGGACAGGGTGGACCGGGAGAGCCCCTTCCGGTGCCCCCACCCCAGGAAGCTCCGGAGGGTGAGCCGATCCACATGGTGCCACCCCCAGTCCGGAGTCCCGTAGTACCCGGTGAGGAAGGCCTGAAGGTCGGTGAGATCCTTTCGGTAGGCGGCGACGGTGTGGGGCGAGAGCCCACGCTCATCGGCGAGATGACGAAGGAACCCCTCCACCAGGGGCTGAGGGTCAGGAGGTGCCTGGGCCATGGATGCCGTCAGGGTGCCGTGGGCACCGGGGCCAGGGCATGGGGGTGCTCCGGCTCCTGGTCGCCCCGGGGGGATGGCGCCGCCGCCCCTCCGGCCCCGCTCCAGGGCGCCCCCGGCTCACCGGGCTCAGAAGCGCCGACGCGGCCCGTTACCCCCTCCCTCTCCATCCAGGCACGGAAGTCCCGGCCCGCACGCTCGCCCAGCCGTTCCCGCTTCTCCCGCTTGTTCCTGATCCGCTTCTGGAGCGGATCCACCAACCCCCAGTTGGAGTTCATGGGCTGGAAGTGCTCCGGATCCGCCTCCCGCATGTAGCGGTAGAGGGCGCCCAGCATGGTGGTGGGCGGCGGAAGCACCGGGTCCAATCCGTCCAGGATGCGGTGGAGGTTCAGGCCCGCCAGGATGCCGGAGGCCGCCGATTCGGTGTATCCCTCCACCCCGGTGAGCTGCCCGGCAAAGATGAGATCGGGTCGGTCCCGGAGGGAGCCGTGGGCGGTGAGGTGAGCCGGGAAGTTGAGGTAGGAGTTCCGGTGAATGGATCCGAAGCGGAGGAACTCGGCGTCGGCGAGCCCGGGGATCATGCGGAACACCCGCTTCTGCTCGCCGATGCGCAGACGGGTCTGGAACCCCACCAGGTTCCACATCTGCCCCGCCCGGTCTTCCCGGCGGAGCTGCACCACGGCGTGGGGGCGCTCCCCGGTGCGGGGGTCCTGGAGCCCGATGGGCTTCATGGGCCCGAATCGGAGGGTCTCCCGACCTCGGGCCACCATGACCTCGATGGGGAGGCACCCCTCGAAGTAGGGAACGGCGTCCCAGTCGTAGTGGCTCTGGTGGACGTCGGCAGAGGCCAGGGCGTCGATGAAGCCGTCGTACTCCTCCTCCGACATGGGGCAGTTCAGGTAGTCGGCGTCCTGGCCCCAGCGGCCCTGGGCGAAGACCACCGACTCGTCCAGCGACTCCCGCTCCACGATGGGGGCGATGGCGTCGAAGAAGGCGAGCCCTTCGCCCCCCAGCGCCTCCCGGATGGAGGTGGAGAGGGCGTCGGATGTGAGGGGACCGGTGGCGATGACGGCAGGCCCGTCGGGAAGGCGGGTGACCTCTTCCCGCACCACCTGGATCCGGGGGTGGGCCTCCACTGCCTCGGTCATGGCCCGGGAGAAGATGGCCCGGTCCACCGCCAGGGCCGCGCCGGCGGGAACCCGGGCGACCCGAGCCGAGGCCAGGAGGACGGAGCCCAGGAGCTCCATCTCCACCTTCAGGGCGCCGTGGGCGTTGGAGGTGTCCTCGCTCTTGAACGAATTGGTGCAGACCAGCTCGCCGAGCCCTTCGGTCTGGTGGGCCGGGGTCCCCTGAATCGGTCGCATCTCAACGAGCCGGACCTCCCTGCCTCGATGGGCGAGCTGCAGAGCCGCCTCGCATCCGGCGAGGCCGCCACCCACCACCGTGACCGGCTCCGAGGGGCGGCCGGCCGCCGGCCCCCGGGACGCGCCGACCGCCTCAGCCATCGGAGCCTCCCTTGGTCTTCCGGGAGCCCTTCCCCTTGGCGGACGTTCCGGCCTTGGCCTTCCCGGTGGTTCCCTTGCCGGCGCCCTTCTTGGTCGTGGTCGACTTCTTGGCTGTGGTGGACTTCTTGGTGGCGCCGCCCTTCTTGGCCGTGGAGCCTCGCCGCCGTCCCCGGGGACGCTTCCCGGAGCGTTCCAGGAGCTCCACCGCCGCCTCGAGATCCATGTCGGCGGGATCTTCCCCCTTACCCAGGCTGGCGTTCAGCTCCCCGTCGGTGAGGTAGGGGCCGTACCGGCCGTCCAGGATCTGGAGTTCCCGCCCCGTCTCCGGGTGCTTCCCAAGCTCCTTCAGGACCGCGGGCCCCTGCTTCTGCTTGAGGAGCTCCAGGGCTTCCTCCAGGGTCACCTCGAAGATCTGCTGGAAGCTCGCCAGGTTCCGGTACTCCCGGGCCCGGTTCACATAGGGGCCGTAGCGGCCGAGGCCGGCCTTCACCGGCTGCCCGGACTCGGGGTCGGTGCCCAGCTCCCGGGGAAGGGAGAGGAGCTTCAGAGCCAGCTCCAGATCCGCCTCTTCCGGCTTGACATCCTTTGGCAGCGAGGCCCGGGGGGGCTTCTGTCCTTCCTCCTTCTCGCCGAGCTGCACGTAGGGCCCATAGGGACCGGACTTGAGCCACACCGACTTCCCCGTATCCGGATCCCGTCCCAGCTCCGTGTCTTCATCCAGTTCACCGGGGCCGTCCAGGGAGCGGGTGTTCTTGCACTCCGGGTACGCCGAGCACCCCAGGAAACGCCCGAACCGGTTCCACTTCACCAGCATGGAAGAGCCGCACTTCTCGCACGTCTCTCCCTCGGCGGCCAGGATCTCCTTCACGATCTCATCGGACTCGGACTTACCCTTCTCCAGTCTGTCCTGGAAGGGTGGGTAGAACTCCTTCAGGAGCTCACGCCACCCCACCTCTCCTTCCTCCACCCGATCCAGCTCTCCCTCCATCCGGGAGGTGAAGGCCACATCGAAGATGTTGGGGAAGACGCGCACCAGGAGCTTGGAGACGGTGTCCCCAAGGGGGGTGGGGACGAAGCGCCGCTCCTCCATCTCCACGTAGCCCCGGTCCAGGATGGTGGAGATGATCTGAGCGTAGGTGGATGGGCGGCCGATCCCCAGCTTCTCAAGCTCCTTCACCAGCGACGCCTCGGAGAACCGGGGTGGGGGTTGGGTGAAGTGCTGCTTGGGCTCCATGGCCTTCTGGTCCACCACCTCGCCCTCCTCTACGGCCGGGAGGGGCTCCAGATCGTCGAGCCGCCGGTGATCGCCGGCCTCGGTGGCTTCGCGGTAGACCCGGGTGAACCCGTCGAACTTCACCACCGAACCGGTTGACCGAAAGGTAAAGGTGCGCCCGTCGGAGCCCGCCAGGTCGAAGTCCAGGGTGGTGGTGTCGTAGACGGTGGGCGACATCTGACTGGCCACGAAGCGAAGCCAGATCAGCTCGTACAGCCGGGCCTCATCCTGGTCCAGGTAGCGGCGGGCCTCGTCGGGGTGGAGACCGGGGTCGGTGGGGCGGATCGCCTCGTGGGCCTCCTGGGCGCCCTTCGACTGCTTCCCGGCCCAGAGGCGTGGGCTCGAGGGCGTGTAGCGATCACCGAAATTCTTCCGCACCCAGCTCTGGGCCCCGGCTGCGGCCTCGGCGGAGACCCGGGTCGAGTCGGTCCGCATGTAGGTGATGAGCCCCACCGTGCCCCGGGATCCCACTTCTCTCCCTTCGTAGAGACGCTGGGCGTTGGACATGGTGCGGCGAGCCGAGTAGCGGAGACGCTTTGCCGCTTCCTGCTGGAGGGTCGAGGTAGTGAAGGGGGCGGGAGCATTCTTCCTCCGCTCCCTTCGCTTCACCGAGGTGGTTCGGAAGGGGACGCCGTCGATGGCGTCCAGCACCGCCTGGGTGGTGGTCTCGTCAGGGAGGGTGAAGGAAGAACCGTCGATCTTCTGGAGGCGGGCCTCGAAGGCCTCCTCCTCCTTCTCCAGGTGCGCGGTGATGGACCAGTACTCCTCAGGCTCGAAGCGCCGGATCTCGTCTTCGCGCTCGCAGATGAGCCGGAGGGCCACGGTCTGGACCCGCCCTGCCGAGAGTCCCGGGCGGATGGGCTTCCATAGGAAGGGTGAGACCTGGTATCCCACCAGCCGGTCCAGGATGCGCCGGGCCTGCTGCGCCTCCACCTTCTTCAGATCCAGTTCGCCGGGATCCTCCAGGGCGCGCTCCACTGCCCGCTTGGTGATCTCCCGGAACTCCACCCGGCGGAACCGCCCGGGTTCCTTCTCCCAGCCGAGCTGCTCCGCCACATGGTAGGCGATGGCCTCACCCTCTCGGTCCGGGTCGGTGGCGAGGATCACGGAGTCAGCCTTCCGGGCCTTGTCCTTGAGCTCCTTCAGGACCTTCCCCTTCCCGCGGATGGTGACGTACTTCGGCTCGAAGTCCCCCTCCACATCCACGCCCAGATCCTTCTTGGGCAGATCCCGGACGTGACCCACCGAGGCCGCCACATCGAAGCGGCGCCCCAGGTAGCGGCCGATGGTGCGGGCCTTCGCCGGAGACTCGACGATGACCAGTTGACGTCCGCTTGATCCGTTTCCCTTCGCCATAGGCTGATACAGGTGCGTAATGTGTAGGATTCAGCCCGGATCGGGATCGCCAAGACGGCCGGCGATCTCCCGGGCGATGGAGGACGACGAGCGTCCTTCGGTCCGGATGTGCCAGTGGGCGAGACCGTAGTACGGCTCCCGCACCTCCAGAAGTCTTCGGGCCTCGGCCCGGGGGTCGGCCACCTCCAGGAGGGGCCGGCGGGTGCGGCTGGAGGAGATGCGCTCCACCGCCCCATCGGCGGTCACCATGAGCCAAACCGCCAAGGTCCGCCTGTCCAGCGTCTCGAGCCGGTCGTCCCGGCACGGCCACCCGCCCCCGGAGGAGATCACGATCCTCTCCTCCCGGAGGAGGTCTCGGGCCGCCCGGTCTTCCAGTTCGCGAAAGAAGGGCTCACCCTCTTCCTGGAAGATCCGGACCACGGGTCGTCCGTCCCGAGCTACAATCTCCCGGTCCATGTCGGCGAAACGCCATCCCAGGAGGCGAGCCAGGCGTCGGCCCACGGCACTCTTGCCGCTTCCCATGAACCCCACCAGCACCACACGTTCCACTTCCCGGAGAGGGGGCTCCAGCCGAACAGGCCGGGTCCACTTCATCCGGGCCGGGGTGGGAGGGGCGTCCGGGACCGACCCACGGTCGCGGGCCCCTTCCCAGTCAGTATCTCCCGGGGTGGCACCACGGCCCTGACCTCCAGGCGCTCCCGGCTCAGGACATCTCAGATCGTCCGGGATTTCTCGATGCGTCGGCTCGTCATGTCGGATCAGCGTTCCCCCCAGCCGCGTTCCGAGAGGTACGACAGGTATCCATCGAAGTTCCGGCGGATCTCCTCCACCGAGTCCCCCCCGAACTTCTCGAGAAAGGCGTCGGCCAGAACCAGTGCCACCATGGCCTCTCCCACCACGGCGGCGGCGGGTACGGCACACACGTCACTGCGCTCCGTGGCCGCCTCCCGGGCCGATCCATCTCTGAGATCGACCGAGGGAAGGCGTCGCTTGAGGAGGGTGGAGATGGGCTTCATGGCCCCCCGGACCACCAGGGGTTCGCCCGTAGTGACTCCGCCCTCCAGCCCACCGGCGCCGTTGGACGAGCGGGCAAAGCCGCCGGCCCGGCGCTCTTCATCATCCCGGACGATGGGGTCGTGGACCCGGGAGCCCAGGCGGCGAGCTGCTTCGAACCCAAGCCCCATCTCCACCCCCTTGATGGCCTGGATGGAGAGGATGGCAGCGGCCAGGCGCCCGTCCAGCTTCCGGTCCCACGAGATGTGGCTCCCGAGACCCACCGGGACGCCGGTGGCCACCACTTCGAAAACCCCGCCAAGGGTATCTCCATCTTCCCGGGCCTGGTCGATGGCCTGGATCATGGCGTCGGCGGCCTCCGGATCCAGTGTCCGGACCGGGGAGGCGTCGGTGACTGCGTTAAGATCTTCCGGGAGCTCTTCCGGATCCCGGGCTCGCACCTCACCGATGGAGCGGACGAAGCTTCCCACTTGGACCCCGAACTCCCCCAGGAGCCGCTTCGCCACCGCGCCACACGCCACCCGTGCCGCCGTCTCCCTGGCGCTGGCCCGCTCCAGGATGTCCCGAGTATCGCGCCGGGCGTACTTGAGGACGCCCACCAGGTCGGCGTGCCCCGGCCGGGGGAGGTACATGGGCCGCAGCGCCTTGGGGTTCTCCTCCGGATCCGGTGGGAGGTGTCCCATGGCCGTGGTCCAGTTCTCCCAGTCCCGGTTCCAGACGATCATGCTCAGCGGCGATCCCAGCGTCTCGCCCAAGCGGACCCCGCTCAGGAGTTCGGCCCGATCCTGCTCGATCTTCATGCGCCGACCCCGGCCGTAGCCCCCCTGTCGCCGGGCCAGCTCCGGATCCACGTCCCGCTCCATCTCCAGTGACAGCCCGGCAGGGAGCCCCTCCATGAGGGCCGTGAGGCCGCGGCCGTGGGATTCTCCGGCGGTGTGAAAGCGAAGAACGCGAAGAAAGGACATGGGCTCGGTGCCGGAGGAAGCGGAGAGTAAACGGGGACGGGGGTCGGCCCAAAACCTGACGCCCGGCCTGGAACCTGTCCAGACCGGGCGTCGGTGCCACCGGATCAACCACCCTGCGGAAGCCTCCATTCCGCCGCCGCTCAGGGGCCATCCGCAGGGGGCGGGGGGCCGCTTCCTCAGCGTCGCGTGATCTGCGGCGTCACCATGATGATGAGGTCCTGCTGGGTCCGGGACTGGGAGCTGAAGCGGAAGGCCCGGCCCACGAAGGGGAGGTGCTGGAGGATGGGGATCCCCACCCGGGTCTCCTCCACCTCGGTGACGGTGAGCCCGCCGATGACCACCGTCTCGCCATCTTCCACCAGGACCTGGGTGTGGGCCTCCTGGGTGTTGAACCGGTACCCCAGCTCGATCCCCACCTCTTCAACCCCGGAGCGCTCGGCCCGGAGGTCCATGAAGATGAGGTCGCCGGCGGTGATGGTGGGGGTCACCTCCAGGATGATCCCCGTCTCCACGAACTCGATACGTGGGGCACCGATGAACAGAGCCCCGTCATCCTGCCCGCCCCCACTGCCGCCGGTCTGAACGCCACGCACCGGAGTCCGCTCACCCACCTGGATCCGGGCCGGGCGGTTGTCCAGCACCTTCACCTGGGGGGCCGCCTGGATGTCGCTGAGCTGCACCGATTCCAGGGCTTCCACGAAGGTGAGGAGGGTCATGCGTCCCATGACCAGGGAGGTCAGGAACTGAACCGACGGTGTGGCCACCCGCTGGCGGGCGTTGCCCAGCGCCGCGATGGAGTTCCCTCGGAGGGAGATCACATTGTTCGGGGGATCGATCTGCTCGTCCAGGAAGCCGTCTCCAGTAGAGTCGATGAGCCCCGGCGTGACCACGTTAAGCTGATTGCCCCGCATGTCCTTCAGGTCATAGATGACCCCCAGCTCCGCCAGATCCGTCCGGTTCACGAAGATGATCTTGGCGGAGATGGTGACTTCTGGGGTCTCAAGGTCCAACCCCGCCAGGAGCTCCTCCACCGCCTCCAGGACGCTGGGGACGTCCGTCACCACTAGCGAGTTGGTGGCGGCGCTGGTGGAGATCCGCCCGCGGCTCGACAGGAGGCTCTGGACCGCAGGCTGCAGATCCGCGGCGCTTCCGTAATTGATCCGGAAGGGCCGGGTCACGAGCTGCTCCACCTCGGCCCGTTCCGTGAGATCCTGGAGGCGGTCGACCCGGATGATCCCCGAATCGAACTCCCGAGCCGCCAGGCCGTGGGATTCCAGGATGGTCTGGAGGGCGATGTCCCACGGCTGGTTCCGGATGTCGGCGCTCACATTGCCCGACACCCCGGCGCCGGGGACGATGGAGCGCCCCGAGAATTCGGAGAAGGTGAAGAGCACGTCCTGCATGGGCGTGCCGCTGAACGACACGCTGATCCGGCGACTGAACTCATCGGAGGTGATACCCCGACGGTTCGTGGCCTGCGGTGCCCGCCGCCCCTCTCCATTACCGGCCTGGGCGGGAGCCGACGTGGGGACTGCCACCCCCGGACTCCGGGCCTGGGGTTCCGGGATGGCCAGGCTCCACGGCTGGAAGGTGGAGGCCTGGGAGAAGAGGGAGATCCGGACGTATCCGTCCCCTGCCTGCACCGCGTGGTCCAGTGCGTCTTCCAGTTCCAGTACGACCCGGACCACGTCCCGATCATACTGGGAGGCCCGGAGGGTGAGGATCCCGCCCCGGTCCACCTGGGCGCGTTCCTGGGAATCTCCGGCGAATCTCGCGCCCAGGAGATCCACCACCACCCGGTGGGGGCCCTCCATGGTAAAGTCCCGGGTTGTGACCTCCCCTTCGAGGGAAATCACCACCTCGGTGCGTTCCGGTGCCGGAAGGATCTGGAGGCCGGTCACGGTCCCGGCCGCGGTCTCCGGCGATACCGGAGGTACCAGGGCGAGCCAGACCGCCAGCATCCCTGCCGGCGCAGTGACGACGGGCAACATCAGAGTCCTCCCTTGTCATGCAGGTCCATGTCCACTCCGGCGGGATCGCCGGAGGGGTNGTTGCCCCTTGGTTCCGGATCCGGCTCCTGGCCGTCCCCTTGGGCCGGCGGGGAGTCGGATGGTACGTCGGGGACGGATTGTGCCTCGGGGGCGGTACGGGCCAGAGCCATCACCCGACGCTCCAGCAGGCCGAACTCCTCCACCTGAACCACCACCTCCCGCTCCCGGATCTCCACGACCCGGACGTTCCCCAGTCGCTGTCCCACGCGGAGGCGCTGGGTGGAGGTGGCAGGGTTCTGGGCTCCTCGAACGCCCATGAGTGCCACCGACCCCCCGGGCTCCGAGGAGAGAATGACCCCGAGAAGCGAGAGATCCTCGTAGCGAGGCCCACCCTCCCCCACACCGGTCAGGGGCCGGAAGGGATTGCGCCGCACGTGGGAGGGGTAGGCGAAGACCTCCCGCTCGAAGACGAGCTGCACGGTATCCGGCGTCGCCGCGGGCGGGGTCTCCGGGGACGGAGGGGGCGTCTGCGCCTCAAGGGGCGTCCACCCCAGGAGGACGGCGAAGATGGCGATGCAAAGGATCCGGATCATGGCTCCACCTCCTCCTCGGGAGCGATCGCATTCCTGGCCCCGGCGCCATTCGGCAGCACGTAGGTCTCGATGCGGAACCGGGCCACCACCGGGTTCTCCATGTCATCCCGTGGGGTGGGGCCGGTGTGCAGCGACAGCTCCACATTCCTCGGTGTGATGATGCGGGAGAGGGAGGCCACCGACGTCAGGAACCGTCCGATGTCGTGGAACTCACCCACAGCGGCCATCTCATAGCTCTGCCGATCGTAGAATTCACCAGGCGAGGACGCTTCGGGGCGAAGCGATCCCAGGTCCACCCGGGTACGTCGGGCCTCGGTGGCGATGGTGTTCAGGAGAGCCGGGACCTCCTCACTCTCGGGAATCAGCGCCTCCAGACGGTCCACATGACGCTGGTAGATGGCCAAGCGTTCCTCCAGCTCGTCTCCTCCACGAGCCGCCAGGATCTGGGCGCGACGATTCCGGTCCTCGATCTGGTTCAGTCTGGCCTCAAGGCTTTCGATCTCCTCCACCTGGGGCTTATGCCACCACTCCCAACCGGCGTAGGCTCCGCCCAGGGCCAGGAAGATCACCAGGATGGCGATCTTCTGATGCTTTTCAGTGGGCAACAGTGCCATGGTTCACTCCTCCTCCCGTCCTGGAGCCATGACGATCCCTCCGAAGAGGGACTCGGTCTCCAGGTAATCCAGCGGCGGGTGCCGATACCCGGCCTCCAGGGTGAAGCTGTAGACGAGGCGCTGGGCCCCTGCGCCCACAGTCACGAAGATCTGCTCGGAGCTGATGAGGCGAGTCCCTCGGATGAAGGGAGAGGCCTCCACCGCCTCCATGAATGCCGTCAAGGCGAAGTAGGTCCCGGCGCGACCTTCGATGCGGAAGACCACCGGGTCCCCGGAGCTCACCTGCTGGATCCGAGTCAGCCAGGTGTAGTCCGGAAGGGCGCGGGCCACCTCATCCATGATGTGGGGCCAGACGTAGCGGGCCACATCGATCTGCTGGATCACATCGACCCTGCGGGCGATGGAGTCGCTTCGAGCCGTCAGCGCCTCGGCCCGCTCGATGACAGCCGACAGCCGCAGGGAATCCCGGACCGCCGCCTCAATCTTCAGATCCAGTTCCTGGGCCTGACCGGTCGTACCGGCGAACATCCATCCGAAGGCGCCCAGCGCCGCCAGGATCGCCACCCCGGCTACGGCGACCCACCGGTCCACCGGGATTCCGTTGAAGCTGGGAAGGGAAAGGGAGGGACCCTTCCGCTTCCGCTTCTTCTTCTTCCCGGTGTCGGGGATCAGATTGACCTCGATCACGATTTCCTCCTCGGTCAGGTCAGGGGGAGCGGAGCGCAAGCCCCAGCGGGAGCTGGAGCATGGGCGCGGCTTCATCCAGGTTCAGCGGCTCCGCCGCCCCCGGACGAACAGGAACACGCTCAAAGGGGTTGGCCACCCGGGTTTCGATTCCGAGCCGACGCCCCAGCGCTTCGGCGAGGCCGGGAATCCTGGCCCCTCCTCCGGAAAGGAAGACTCTGCCCAGACTCTCTCCGGAATCCTCGGTCATGAGGAAGGCGGCGGCTCGCTCGATCCCCATGGCCACATCCTCCACCCCCCGGTCCACGAAGGCGTCCAGGTCGGAGAGACGTGCTCTGCCCTGCACCGCCTCCTCCGCCTCCTCCGCCGTCAGTCCCCGCTCCCGCTGGAGATCTTCACGAATTCGCCTGGATCCGAAGGGGATATCCCGGGTCAGGATGGGGATGCCAGCCACCAGGATGTTCACATTGGTCATCTCGTGACCCACGTTCACCAGGGCGGTGACCCCGTCCCGGACCTCCGGATGGTTGTGCTCGAAGGCGTTGTGGAGCGCGAAGGCATCCACATCCACCACCCGGGGCTGAAGGCCGGCGTCGCTGAGGAGAGCCAGCTTGTCCTGGACCAGGTCTCGCTTGGCGGCCACCAGAAGAACGTCCATCTTGGCGCCGTCGCCCTCGGGATCCAGGATCTGGAAGTCCAGCTCCACACTCTGAGGGTCGAAGGGGACGTGCCGCTCCGCCTCAAAGGGGAGAACCTGGCGGGCGTCGTCTTCCGCCATCCGCTCCATGGTGATCTTCTTGATGATGACATCGTGGCCGCCGATGGAGGCCACGAGCCCGTCGGGCCTGATGCCGGAATCGTCAACCAGCTCCTTCACCGTCCGGGCCACCAGCGAGGGATCCATCACCTCGCCCTCCACGATGGCGTCGGGGAGGAGGGGCCGGATGGCGACGCGGGTCACCTCCGGTCGGTCACCGGAGTGGTCCACCTGCACCAGCTTGATGAATCCGCTCCCGATGTCGAGACCGGTGGAACTCTTACTGCGACCGAAGAAGGCCATTGGGATCTCGCTCCCTGCGAAGGAATACTGAACCCGCGCCCTGCGGCATCGGGGGACCCATGTTCGTCGGCGTCCGCTCCGGGTTTCCGGGGTTCCCATCCCAGTATCGGACGCACCGCTGGAATTCATGACCATTTCCAATCCTTCTGCGTCGGGACCGCGCTCTACCCGCTCAGAAGCGGCCCAGGAAGCGGCCCCCTGGGACCGGGAAGGGGGCCTCGAGCGCCGGTATGTTCGACAACTCCTGGGCCACGAGGGGTAGACATCCTTCCACGCGGGCCGCCGGCTCCACGGTGAGGCTCCCGCCCACGCGCACCGCGCCCAGAACCCGGGCGTCGCCCGTCATACGCAGCTCGCCGCCCACCAGGAGGAGACCCGTCACCACCACGTCTCCCAGGAGTTCCAGATCCCCAGGGGTCAGAACGAGTCCCCTGAGGACGCCCGCGTCCAGGGATTCCGTCTCCACCCGGATGAGATTGGCACGCTCCAGCTCCGGAGCCGGGGAATCGACGGTGATGGTCACCTCTGCCCGCTCGCTCCAGATATCCAAGGGGAGCGGACCCAGGCTGACGGGGGCAGGAGCCACCTGACCGTGAAGCCAGACCAATGGGAGTGGATCATGCTCCGGACACCCGTCCCCCGGTCCCAATGCACGGAGGGGCTCCACGCCGGATCCGGAGTCCGCCGGCCCCTCGGGCACCTCCACGTTTCCGGCTTCCACGACCCCGCGCAGCCCGTCCACCAGTGCCGTAGGGTCCGCCTGCCATACCAGGCTCCAGACCCGCCAGGAGGCGCCGGGAGCGGGCGTGTCCACCAGCCGATAGCCCGCCCTCAGACCCAGACCTGTCCCGGACTCGAGAGCGTCGAGTGCGGGCCCTCGGACCGCCAGCGCCTGGGCCAGATCCCGATCTCCCGCACCGAGGAGGATGGCGGATCGAGCCAGGACCAGGAGCGCGCTCCCCACCATAGTGGCGGCGAGGATCAGGAAGAGGGCCGCCGGAAGGAGGATCCCATGCCGATCCGCCCATGGGGTCGAGGCTTCTCTCCTCCGTGGCGTCCACGGCGTCTGGGGGCACCCTCTGGTCTCGCGCATCACCCGTCTTCCCCGACCCTGAGGGTGAAACGGATGGCGGTAGGGGCATCGGTGCTCCCGGAAGCATCCGCCGGCACGGAACGACGGGCGGCCCGGGCCCCGGGGTGTCGTCGCGCTTCCAGGTGCACCAGGAGGCCGTCAGGCAGGGCCTCAAACCCACTCCCGGCCACGAACACCTCGGGGGTGAGGGGCTGACGCCCGCCTCCTCCCCGGGCATAGCGGAAGGCGCCATCCGTCAGGGTGTAGCGGCCGGCCTCGAAGAGCCGTACCAGGATCACCGACTCTGCGGGCGTGGGATGCCAACTCATCCACCCCTCCCGCTCTCCCTCGCCGGGAAGACAGCCCACCTCGGCCTCGCGCCAACGGGTAAGGCGTGCGGCGCTCCACCGACCTTCCACGTCCAGGACCAGAACCGAATCCCGATCGGCCACGGG
>SL_5KL_010_SEDDRAFT_10001385_pt1 | contig 14703 bp, 16 predicted proteins | sample SodLakKL_010_SED_FD_9118 | JGI IMG/M metagenome (IMG submission 9118)
GGGGCTCGCCGGAAGTACCGAAAACAATCCATGCCTTTGCCCTCTATTATGCCGATCTTCTAAGCGCCCGTCTGAACCAGTTTGCTATCCTCATGGATAAACATGTTCCAGATAGTGGTGACTGGATGGACTGGGACCGCTTTTTAGAACGAAGCATCTATGTGCCTCCTGCTGAAGAAAGCGAAAAAAGCCTGTAAAAACTCACTTTGTCTATCTTATCTTTTTCCCCTTCATTTTTTAAATCTATATTCCATCCTGTTAATCTTTGTCTATCATTTTTAATTCGGGGCAGGATTATATCACTTCACCGGAGAAAAAGATGAATACTATTGAATTTAAAAAATGGTGAGCAAAGAAATACAATTGCAAACAGGTGCTGCTGAATATTTAGATAGGTATTGTAGTGATACAAGATCTTCAAAGCAAGATTAATCAACCCTTAAGAGAGTGATGGTGTTTAAATTGGGAAGAGCTGACCGGCCGAAAGGAATTATCAAGACCAGTAAATGTAGTTCAAAAGTGATCCCCTTTGTTCAGGACGTGCTTTACTATAATCAAATGGGCACCTATTACAACAGCAAGAACAATCTTTCCAAGGCCCTGCTATTTTTACAGAAAGCAATTGAAATCGAACCGGAAAATCCTATAAACCATTACAACCTGGCCTGCCTTCTCAGTAAGACCAGCCGTTTAAAAGAGGCCAACCAAATTTTTAAACATATCGTGCAGAATATGGATTCAAAACTATACGAATGCTATTTTTTTATAGCTATAAACAACGGGTTGATGGGAGAACTGGATCAAGCCAGGCACTTCCTGCTGAAATACCTCCATTTTTCTCCGGAAGGCGATATGGCCGATGAAGCCGAAGATATTTTGCTGGCCATTGAGGAAGAGGATGAAGAAATCGACTTTGCTGATCGAAGCCTTGATACATTGGAAAATGAAGCCCTGCTAAACCTGATCGAGGAAATGAGCAAAGCCGGGTTTAAGGAACGCCTCATTGCAGAAGAAGAATTTCGAAATGCATTGCGGCGGGGCCTCTACCAGGGCAGTGATCTTTTAAAAGAAGCAATTCTGAAGCTTCTGGGAGAAAGTCACTGCAAGGCGGCACGTGAGAACCTGGCCGATTTTATAGCCAATCCCTGGGTTAAGGAGAGATTGCGCCAGGTGGCCCTGCTTGAACTGAAAAAACAAGACCCAACCGGTTGTTACCGGGTTTTTGCTGAAGGTGCTATCCGGGCGGTGGAGCTGCACCATTATCCTAATCCTGCGCCGGTCTGGAAAACAGAGTGGCAGCAGGTGATCGATTGCACTTTTGCAAATATGAGCCGCAGTGCCTGCTACAGTGATGAGTTTTACGAAGATGCAGAGGCAATCTGGCTTGATTATATCAATCAAAGTTACCCGGAGGTGCCCCGTATCAACAAGCTGCAAACCTGGGCGGCCGGTTTGGAATATTGCCTTATCCGCTTTCATTTCCTGGGCATGACCCAAAAAGAACTGGCCGAAATTTACGGGGTGTCAACAGCCAGTATCAGGCGTAAATATACAGAAATTAACAGGTTGTTGCAGATCGACCAGAAAGCTTACCGTAACATGCTCACCTTTATTGCTGATAACGAAGAAGAGCAGTTTTGAAAAAATCCGAGCTCGGCAATCACCTGCCTGTAGAGTTTTGCAAACCGGTTTTTCCATTGATGATCATAATTAGCGATAATGTTTGTCAAAACCGGTAATTTGCCGATGAAAAATCTTAAGAATGTTAACAGGCTTTAAATTCTTTTTTTAACTCTTATCTGACCTGATAACATTGCACTGCCATGTAACTTTTCTATACCGTTGACGCATAATTATATAAAGGCCAGATGGTGAAAGGAGTTGGGAGAGTTGTACCTGGAACTTGTGGTTGAATCTGAATGCCGTGAACAGTTTATCAATATTACCGGACAAATAAACGATCTGCTTTCCAGCCATGAGATAGCAGACGGTTGTTGTACTGTTTTTGTTTCACATACCACCGCGGCGGTTACTGTCAATGAAGATGCCGACCCGGCTGTGATGGATGACCTGCTCCGCTTTTTACAGAGTACGGTTCCGCTGAAAGGAAGCTACCGGCATAGTGAAGGTAACAGCGACGCTCACATAAAAGCCGCACTGCTTGGTTGTTCCCTGCACCTGATTATCAGAAATGGATACCTGGACCTGGGCACCTGGCAGGGAGTTTTTTTTGCTGAATTTGATGGGCCGCGTACCCGGAAGGTAAAAGTCTGGATCGATTAACCCCTAAAAATTCTTTTACTGCCGGAAGAAAATTTTGAAGTGAGGAGGNAAACCACCGGCCTGATGTTAGATAAAATTAAGACAATTGCAGACCTGCTCAGNCAAAGCAGTTATACAGTAGTAATGACCGGGGCGGGAGTATCCACCGAAAGCGGTATCCCCGATTTTCGCAGTCCCGGCAGCGGCCTGTGGACAGTTGTTAATCCGGAGTTGTTTACCATCCAGGGCTTTAAAGCCAACCCTGGAGCTTTTTACAGGGCCGGCATTCCTTTTTTTCGCCAGATAGAAAAGGCCCAGCCCAATGCAACCCATACTGTCCTGGCTGAACTGGAAAGGCGGGGCCTGGTCAGGGCTGTTATTACCCAAAATGTGGATGGACTGCATCAGAAAGGCGGATCCAGGCAGGTGCTGGAAATACATGGGAGCCTGTGCAGCGCCAGCTGTATGCATTGCGATTACCGGGTGCCGATTGAAACGATTACTGAAGATGTCGAGGAAGGGCTTCTGCCTCCGCTTTGCGTAGAATGTGGTGAGCCCCTTAAACCAGACGTGGTCCTGTTTGGCGAACCGCTATCCCCGGACTACAGGCAGGCACTGGATGAAGCACAGAAAGCTACCCTGGTGCTGGTTATAGGCTCCAGCTTGCAGGTTTCCCCGGCCAATCAACTGCCATCACTGTGTGAAAACCTGGTTATTATTAACCGAACCCCTACTTTTTATGATGAAAAAGCGCAGGTGACCATCAATGAAGATACGGCCAGGGTAATGGAGCTTATCCTGGAAGAATTAGACAAGAATAATTAAGGTGGTTTCTTTGTTTCGTCCATACCCTTAAAAGCACGCGCAACATAATATGACCCTTGTTCAGGTACCTTAAACAACACAGTTTAAACAGGGGCATAAGCCTCCGGTAGCCCTGAACTGGCAAAGAAAATATCGTATTTAGTATGCATATAGTACTTACCTCTAATTGATAGATCTAGAATATTTAAAAGACTAATAATGGCAATGGCAGTACCTTTTTATACTCGGGAGGAAACAGGTTGCGTTTTGGAGTACATATGCCTCAAAAAGGCGGATTTACCAAGAATGTAGAGCGGGTGGCAGCACTCGGCTGCCGGACGATCCAGATATTTCCAGGAAACCCGACCGGCTGGCAGATGGGAAAACTGCAGCCTGATGAAATTGGACAACGGGCCGACCTGCTGGAAGAAAAAGATATCAAACCCCTGGTGGTCCATGCCGCTTACCTGATTAACCTTGCCTCAGCTAATGCAGAATTTTTGGCTAAATCGAGAAAACTACTTCATGAAACCATGCAGCGGGCCGGGTTTTACCGGTCACCGTATGTGGTTTTACACACAGGCAATCATGGTGGGCAGGGATTGGAAAAAGGACTGTCCCAGGTTATACGCTGTATAAAAGAAGATTTACCCGCCTGGCCGCCCTCGGTAAAGCTGCTTTTAGAAAACACTGCCGGCAGCGGTACCGCCCTGGGGGCACGGTTTGAAGAAATGGCAGAGATCCTTAAGGCCTTTCCGAAGCATACCCTGGGTGTCTGTATTGATACCGCCCACAGCTGGGCGGCCGGTTATGATCTGGGCAGTTATGCCGGGGTGCATAAAACGCTGTCAGTTTTCGATAACACAGTCGGCCTGGAAAACCTGCATGTTATTCATGTCAATGATACAAAGGTAAATCTTGGCTCCCGTGTTGATCGCCATGCTCATATCGGTGAGGGCATGATCACAAACAATGGTTTTGCTGCTATATTAAATTACGGTTGGCCCGATGAACTGCCGGTTATCCTCGAAACACCTGAAAACGGCACGGAATACGACAGGATCAACCTGGATCGACTTGAAGCCCTGGTTGATTATGGGTAGCTGTGGTTTAAATACTTGATGTCAATACTTCATAATCTATCATAACCGTTTTTTCCGAATGGAGGGAAAGGCTTGGCCAAAAAAAAGACTCTTTTTTGCTGCGGCAGCTGTGGCTATGAGGCCCAGAAATGGATGGGCCGCTGTCCTGCCTGTGATGAATGGAATACCATGGCAGAGGTTGAAGCTCTGCCCTACAGGCAAAGCACGGTCCGATCAGGGGTAAAAACAAAGGTTGTTTCTTTAAGTGATGTTTCGGCGGCAGCTGAAGAGCGCTATGTTACCGGTGTGGATGAATTCGACCGGGTCCTTGGCGGCGGGGTAGTTTCGGGCTCGGTAGTTCTGCTTGGAGGAGATCCCGGAATTGGCAAATCTACCCTGCTCTTGCAGGCAGCAGCCCATCTGGCTGTGAATTATAATGTGTTTTATGCCAGCGGGGAAGAGTCACTGCAGCAGTTAAAGATGCGCGCTGAGCGTCTGCATATTAAGGAAAGTTTTAATACAGCGGCGGTAACCGATCTCGAAGTTTTACTGGAAAGTACAGAAATGATCAAGCCGGTGGTGCTGGTGGTTGATTCTGTGCAGTCGATTTACAACAGTGAAATTGAGGGGGTTCCGGGTAGTGTCAGCCAGGTACGTGCTGTAGCTGCCGAACTGATTCGCCTGGCCAAGGAACAGAATATTGCTGTTTTTTTGGTCGGGCATGTAACCAAGGAAGGAACCATGGCCGGACCGCGCCTGCTGGAGCATATGGTCGATTGTGTTCTCTACCTGGAGGGCGACCGCTATCACAGTTTTCGTATATTACGCGGGGTCAAGAACCGTTTTGGCTCAACTAACGAGATCGGGGTATTCATGATGGAAAATGAAGGGATGGTGGAGGTTGCCAACCCCTCCCATTTGTTTATTACCCGGCGAAAGGAGCAGGCTGCCGGTGCGGTGATTACTGCTATTATGGAGGGCACCAGGCCGCTTTTAGTAGAGATCCAGTCACTGGTGGCTCCCACCAGCTACCCTGCACCAAAGCGGACTTCCACCGGTATCGATTTGAACCGGGTAGCCCTGGTCCTGGCTGTGCTGGAAAAGCATGCCGGGATTAATTTTTTTGGTCTTGATACATTTGTCAATGTAGTCGGAGGTGTGCGGCTTTATGAAACTGCCGGTGATCTGGCCCTTGCTTTAAGCCTGACTTCCAGTTTGAACGGTAAAACCCTGAACGGGGATACGGTTGCTGTTGGTGAAGTGGGCTTAACCGGAGAAATACGACCGGTTAGCCGGATTCGACAGAGATTGAATGAAGCCTCTAANCTCGGTTTCAAACGCTTTATAATGCCCGGTGCGAACCGGGCCGAATTGAAGGCAGATNCAAATGAGTTTAGGGGGTTGCAGTTGATCGGGGTGGATAGTATCAAAGAAGCAATTGGGGTGGCCCTGCTGCAGGGTTGATCTAAACTATGGCTAAATGGNTCAGTATAAAGTCCTGCCCNAGTTGGCGCAGGACCAAAAANGAACAATATATAAACCATAATATAAGCCTTAAACCATCCATGCTTACTTAAATCAGCGGTGTTTAATGAAAGGCTTTATGAAAGCAAAAAGTGACCGAGCGTGCTGATCCTGTTTTGCTCCAGGCCAAACAGGTCTTCCAGCTTAAAGTCAAGAGTGTTACATAATGCTGTCAGGTAGAAAAGATGTTTGCCTATTTCTTCGGCAATTATTTCACGGCAGTGCTCACACAACTCTCCTTTAACATGTGAATCCATCAGTTGTCCACAATCTTTAAGCGAGTCTTTATCGGGAAATTCTTTTTTATTGGCATTTATCGAGATACAACCGCAGTCAGTAACTGTTTTAATTATGCTGCGATTAACCCGGGCAGTCGACTCCTGGTATTTGGACAAGCAGTCGAGGATGCTGCGGTGGCGGATTAATGCTTCTGACACCAGATCCTGAAAGTTACCGACAACCTCGTTGTCTTTCATATTACAGTCACCTCTTTTTCTGTGGATGGCTTTGTTAACGTAATTATACTTTTATTATTATGATCATGTCAACTAGACCCCTGTACAAACGGTATCAGTGTGCTGATTTCCGGTGCTGATTAATGTGAAAAATATTATTGTATCCGAAATCGGGATATGTTAAACTATATGTTTAATTGACACAAAACAGGGCCTGTGTTACTATAGTTTTAGGTGTTTTTAAGGTGGTTAAGGGGGCGAAGTTTTGTTCAATGTTGGAGATAGAGTGGTCTATCCAATGCACGGAGCAGGAGTAATCGAAGCGATAGAAGAAAAAGAAATCCTTGGTGCAATAAAAAAATACTATGTTATGAAACTTCCACTGGGTGAAATGAAAGTACTAATTCCTACAGATAGCATTTCGCAGGTGGGTCTGCGCGAAGTTATTGAAGAAAATGAGGTTCCCCGGGTTTTTGTGGTTTTACAGGGCGAGCAGCCCGAAATGTCGACCAACTGGAATCGGCGCTACCGGAACCATTTAGAAAAAATAAAAAGCGGCAATATATTCGAAGTTGCCGAGGTGGTACGCAACCTGATGCTCAGAGACCGGGAAAAAGGACTTTCTACCGGTGAAGGTAAAATGCTTGATACGGCCCGCCAGATTCTGGTTAGTGAATTGATATTGGTGCAGGGTATAGAACAGAAAGAGATAATTAGTACCCTTGACAATATATTTGAACAGGCTCCCAAGTAGTTTAACTCCCAAGTTATTTTTATAATGATCTGAATTATCTTGTTTCCGGGGAAAGCTTTAAGTTATAATATTTACAAGAGTTCCCCGGATTTTGTTTTTGTTCATTAAAATATTGGGAAAGGAGGTGGATGCAGTGATTCACAAGATATTACGACTGGTTGGAACCCTCGTGGGAATAGTCATCGGGGTATATGTCTTTATATACCTTCTTCCTGTTGTTTCCACTTATGTTCATATCCCGGAAGGGATTCATTTTACCCCGGTCAGTATTGGTTATTATGCCATCGGTGGCATTTTGTTTGGTCTTATACTATATCTGATTACTCCTTTATTAATAAACATTTTTAACCGTGTTTTATCCTGGGTTGATATTAAGCTGAAGTCAGTTCCTACCCAGGACATTGCCCTGGTTGTTATCGGACTGATCATTACCCTGTTGATCGGTCTGCTGCTTAGTTATCCAATTTATCGCATACCGGTAGTCGGGGTTTTTATCTCCCCCGTTTTGACTTTATTCCTGGTTTTTATCGGAGTNAGGTTTTTGCTCAACCGTAAGGATGAATTTACTTTTTTGACTACNCTTTTTAACCGGGGTATGCGCAGCAAAGGCGGCGAAAACGAAGTTTTTAAGATTCTCGATACCAGCGCTATTATTGATGGTCGGATTGTCGACATTTGTAAAACCGGTTTCCTGGAAGGGGTTATTGTCGTTGCCGGTTTTGTCCTGGAAGAGCTTCGTCATATTGCGGATTCCCCAGATTTACTTAAGCGTAACCGGGGACGGCGCGGCCTGGATGTTTTGAACAAAATCCAGAAAGAAATGAATATCCCGGTTCAGATTTACGAGGGTGATTTTGATGATGTCTCTGAAGTAGACAGCAAACTGGTTCGCCTGGCCAAGACCATTAACGGCAAGATTATTACCAATGATTTCAACCTGAACAAGGTTTGCGAACTGCAGGGCGTATCTGTTCTTAACATCAATGAACTGGCCAATGCCGTAAAACCGGTTGTTCTTCCAGGTGAAGAAATGGTAGCCCAGATCATCAAGGAAGGCAAAGAATCCGGTCAGGGAGTTGCTTATCTGGATGATGGAACCATGGTTGTAGTTGAAGGTGGTCGCCGTCATATCGGTGGGACCATCGAAGTATTGGTGACCAGTGTTTTGCAAACTGCCGCAGGACGGATGATTTTTGCCAAGCCAAAAGAGGAAGCCATCAAGTCAGTTGATTAAACAAAAAGATCAACCTGGTGAGGTCTAGTTTATTACAATGTATATTTCTGCGATCATAGCTGCTGCCGGCCAGGGGTTGCGTATGGAAAGTGCCATCCGTAAGCAGTATCTGTACCTGGAGGGTATTCCTGTGCTGGCCCGCTCTTTGAATCTTTTCCTGGAGCACCGGAGTGTGGAAGAAATCGTGGTGGTTATCCCCCAGGGCGACCGGGAAGAAGCAGAAACCCTGCTGCAGCAGTATTGTTCTATGGATAGGGTTAATCTTGTTGAAGGTGGGGCAACCCGGCAGGATTCAGTAGAATGTGGTCTTTTAGCTTTATCTTCCCGGTCAGACCTGGTTTGTATCCATGATGCAGCCAGGCCGCTGGTTTCGCCCGGCCTGCTTGATGCCCTGCTGGAAGAGGCAAAGAGTTGTGGTGCAGTAGTTCCGGTGATTGCTCTAAAGGATACGGTTAAAGTAGTTGACCGNGATGGCTTTGTAGTATCAACACCGGTAAGGGATACTCTGCGCCTGGTGCAGACTCCACAGGTATTTAATTATCAAATTATATCTGATGCTTACAGCTATGCCAGGGAAAAACGCTTAATGGTAAGTGATGATGCATCGCTGGTTGAAGCCCTGGGTAAACCGGTTAGCATTATACCCGGTGAAGAAACCAATTTAAAGATAACTTCTCCCCGCGATCTTCTCCTGGCATCTTTATTTTTGAAAGGATCAACGGTAAAATGAATCGTGTGGGGATTGGTTTTGATTTGCATCGCCTGGTGGCAGGAAGGTCCCTGGTTTTAGGTGGGGTGGAAATCGATCACCATTTGGGTCTGGAAGGGCATTCTGATGCCGATGTGCTTCTTCATGCTCTTGGTGATGCCTTACTGGGAGCAGCAGGTTTGGGTGATATTGGTTTTCATTTTCCAGCCGGCGATCAGCGTTACCATAACATATCCAGCTTGATTTTACTCAAAGAGATAAAGAGAAAACTCAATATAGCAGGATTTATAGTAATCAATGCTGATACAGTTATTATTGCTGAATCCCCTTTAATGGCCCCCTATATCGGGGTCATGCGGGATAATATAGCTTCCGCCCTGGCAGTTTCCAGGGACCTGGTATCGGTAAAAGCAACTACAACTGAAGGCCTGGGGATTTGTGGAAGGCAAGAAGGAATAGCCGCCCAGGCTGTGGTTATGCTGAAAAAGGAGTAGTGCCTGGTGTTCAAAAGAATTAGACAGGATATTAAGGCAGTAAAAGAAAGAGACCCGGCAGCAAAAAATACTCTGGAGGTCCTTCTCTGTTACCCGGGCCTTCATGCAATATTGTGTCACAGGGTGGCTCACTTTTTCTTCCGGCGTGGTCTGGTTTTACTGCCGCGGGTTATTTCTCATCTTTCCAGATTTGTTACAGGTATTGAGATTCATCCGGGAGCAAGGATAGGCGAAGCTTTCTTTATTGATCATGGTATGGGTGTGGTTATCGGTGAAACTACCGAGATAGGTTCAAATGTTACCCTGTACCAGGGGGTTACCCTGGGTGGGACCGGGAAGGAATCAGCTAAGCGGCACCCGACTGTACGTGACAATGTGGTTGTCGGCACCGGGGCCAAAGTGCTTGGGCCGATTGAAATTGGTAAGAACAGCAGGATTGGGGCCGGTTCGGTGGTACTGAAGTCGGTACCGTCCAATGCAACGGTTGTTGGCATACCGGGTAGGATAGTTTATTATAACGGGGAAAAAGTGCCTTCAATTAATCTTAATCATACCGATATGCCCGATCCTGTTGCTGAAGCTTTGAACAACCTGCAAAAACAAATAGATCAGCTTCGCTGTCAGGAAATGGATTTGAAAAATGGAGGCATGTGCAAAAGTGGCCGTGACAATATATAACACCCTGTCCCGCAGCAAAGAAGAATTCAAGCCCGGCGCCCCTCCGCTGGTTACTTTTTATGTTTGTGGCCCTACTGTTTACGATTATATTCATATCGGCAATGCCCGTGTATTTATTGTTTTCGATGTGATCAGGCGTTATCTCGAGTACCGTGGTTATGAGGTCAAATTTATTCAAAACTATACAGATATTGATGATAAGATGATCAAGCGGGCCAACGAACAGGGAATTAAGGTTAGTGAATTGGCCGATCGATTCATTAAAGCTTTTGAGGAGGATGTGGCTGCTTTGCATGTCCGCCCGGCTGATATTAACCCAAAAGCTACAGAACACATTCCCCAGATTATTGAATTAGTCGAACGTCTGCTCCAGAACGGTTATGCTTATATCAGCGAAGGTGATGTATACTACGATACCGCTAAATTTCCCGAATACGGCCGGCTCACCAAGCAGAAACAGGATGAACTTCTGGCCGGGGCAAGGGTTGAACCTGGCGAAAAGAAACGCAGCCCGCTCGATTTCGTGCTCTGGAAACAGAAAAAAGAAGGTGAGCCTGCCTGGGAGAGCCCATGGGGTGAAGGGCGTCCAGGCTGGCATATTGAATGTTCCGCTATGTCAATGCATTACATGAATGATATTCTGGATATACATGCCGGTGGAACAGATCTTATTTTTCCACATCATGAAAATGAAATAGCCCAGACCTGGGGGGCCGAAAAACGCCCCCTGGCCCGTTACTGGATGCATGCCGGTTACCTTAACATCGAAGAGCAAAAGATGTCAAAATCCCTGGGAAATGTCCTTACCGTACGCAACCTTCTTGAAGAACATAACCCTTTAGACCTGCGTTTTTTGATTCTATCTGCACACTATCGCAGTCCTTTAAATTTTAATGCTGAGCTGGTTGTACAGAGCAGAGCCGGGAGACTGAGGCTCCAGGAAATGCTTGTCAACCTGCTTGCTGTGTTTGATGAAGCCGGTCAATCTTCCGGTGAACAGGAACAAAAGCTCAGATCAGATCTGGAAGAAACTAAAAACCGCTTTGTGGAAGCCATGGATGATGACTTTAATACTGCAGATGCCATAGGAGTGCTTTTTGACCTGGCCCGCAATTGTAATATATACCTGAAAGAAGCCCACCCTTATAATAGTCAGCTTCTTGATGAGGTGATTCAGTTTTTCCGACAGGTCAATGACATTTTGGATATAGCAGATATTTCGGTCCCTGAATCTCTGGATAAAGAAATAGCAAAAATGATTACCCGGCGGGATCAGGCCCGGGCTGAAAAAGATTTTGCGACTGCCGATCAAATTCGGGATGAACTTCAGTCCAGGGGCATTATTCTGGAAGATACCCCTCATGGCACCCGTTGGAAAAGGAAATAGAAGCAGCTTAAGATAAAAGTTACAAATAATCAGCGGTTGGCTAATTAATTTTAGAAGAAATTTTATTTAATGGGGTTGGTTAAATGGCCTATATCAGGGAAAGAACCATCGAAGCAGCCTGGAGGATGGTGCTGTGGAACTGCGCCCGTTATGGTTATAGTTACCGAATTAATAAGGGCAGTTACGAGGGACAGCTGCGTAAGCAGCTTAATCATCTGACTGTCTTTATTGAAGAACCTTATACCAGGCCCCTGGCAGTCTGGCTGCCTGAGAATTGCGGTATTCCGGCGCCTACTTCAGAAGAGAGAATCCAAAATTACTTTTATGACTACCTGGTTACCGATACCAGGGGAGATAAGGAAGATTATACTTACGGTCAGCATATTGCCCCGCAGCTGCCCAGATTGATCGATTTGTTGAATAAATCCGGTGGAGCCACAAACCAGGCCTGCCTGAATATTGGTGGAGCTGAAAATATAGAATTGGATGATCCCCCCTGTTTGCGGGTCGTCGATCTTAAAGTTGTCGATGGCCGCCTGCACATGTCCCTTTTTTTTCGTTCCTGGGATATTTTCGTCGGTTTTCCGGAAAACCTGGGCGGGCTGCAGCTGTTGAAAGAATATATACTGCTCCACCTCAAATTCCCGGTTGAAGATGGTTCAATTACCGCTTATTCTTCCGGGGCGCATATCTACGAACAGTATTTTCCCATCGTAAATATTTTGAATGCTCATAAATGCTGATCACAAAAATACTTATACAGGTAAACTGAGGCAAAAGAGTATTTCGGTTGATAATAATTCTAAAGACTGTTCATTTTAAAAGGCATCTTTTAAGTAAACAATTATCGTCTTTTTGGGCCTGAGACAGAATAAAATGAATCAAAAAAAGAGTTTGTATAATAATGGAAAAATGATTAATTCCGGGAACTCAGATCGCAAAGAAAATATTGGTAGAAACAGGGAAGAGTTGATTGCCGGACGGCATCCTGTTCTGGAAGCTTTACGTCACGGCCAGCCTGTTCGTATTTTTTTGGCCGAAGGCCTAAAAGGGACGGTTATTAAGGAAATCAACCTGCTGGCACAGCAACGAAAAGTACCTGTAAAGCGTCTTACCAGAACCGAATTCGATCAAATAGCCGGGAATATTTCCGGACACCAGGGTGTAGCTGCCCTGGTTTCGCCTTTCTGTTACTGTTCTCTGAGCAGCTTAATCAACCGGGCTAAATCTTCTGTAAAACAACCGTTTTTGATCATGCTGGATCATTTGGAAGATCCGCATAATCTGGGAGCTGTAATGCGCATTGCCGATGCTGCCGGGGTGCACGGTTTGATTATACCGGATAAGCGGGCTGCCGGGGTTACAGCAGCTGTGCGAAAAGTTGCCGCCGGAGCAGCCGAACGCCTGCCGGTTTCAGCAATTGGTAATTTGAACCGGGCTTCTGACTTGTTGAAAAAAGAAGGTTTCTGGCTCTATGGCGCAGAGGCCGATGGTAACACAGAGTATTACAGTGCCGACTATTGCCGGCCGCTGGTTTTGGTTATTGGTTCAGAAGGCAAAGGATTATCTCTCTTGCTGCGTAAAAACTGTGATCTTATTTTAAACATTCCCATGCCGGGGGCAGCCGGGTCGCTTAATGTAGCAGCAGCTACGGCAATTTTGACTTATGCTGCCCTGGCTCAAAGAGAGGGTTGGTAAACTTGGATACCCCGGTTCTTATAGTTGATGGGTATAATATTATCGGGGCCTGGGATGATCTAAAAGATATGAAGAAAAATGATATGGGCAGTGCCCGCGAACAGCTGGTTTCTATTTTGGCCGGTTACCGGAGCTGGTGCTGGGAAAGAATTATTGTTGTTTTTGACGGGCAGAGCTTTGCCTGGGAAGATGTGGACGGTATAGAAATTGTTTTTACCGGCAGCAGAGAAACAGCGGATACGATGATCGAACGCCTGGCTGCCGGATTGGCGACAAACTACCAGGTTGAAGTAGCTACATCGGATTTTGCCGAAAACCGTGCTGCTTCGGCTCTGGGAGCAAAAGTATATTCTGCATCGGCATTGAAAGAGTGCCTTGCTGAAAAACAAAAAAGTTATCGCCGGTTGACTGGTTCGAACAAAAAAGATGGAATGATGCTTAATGATTTTCTAAACAAATCAGTGATCGATAGCCTTGAAAAACTGCGCCGTTCATAATTCGCACCGGGGAAAAGCTATCTGTTTTTAGCGTTTTGCTGTAGTTTTACTCTGTGGTTTTAGTGGTTTTAGTGCAAAAAAACTTTGTAAAAAGCTTGACCATGTAAGGGCTTTAAGTTATAATATGCTGGAAAGTCTGCAATGATCCCACCATATGATATCCAAACGGAGGCGATAGGATTGAGCTTCTTAGCTCATGAGGTAAAGTATACTTACCAGAGTGAACTGGAACTGGATGTTCGCAGTGATGAAGATATTGTTATGGAAGCCAAAAGCGGCGATATAATCGCCCTGGAGTTTTTGATTAATAAATACAAAAACTTTGTAAAAGCAAAAGCGAGATCATATTTTTTAATTGGTGCGGATCGTGAAGATATAATCCAGGAAGGCATGATCGGGTTATACAAAGCGATACGTGATTTCAGAGGAGACAAACTTTCTTCTTTTCGTGCTTTTGCCGAATTATGTATAACCCGGCAAATAATCACCGCTATCAAAACAGCCACCCGGCAAAAACATATTCCCTTAAATTCTTACATATCATTAAATAAACCGATATATGATGAGGATTCTGATCGCACCCTGCTTGATATACTGGCCGGAACCAAGATTACCGATCCGGAAGAGCTGATGATCAATCGTGAGGAATATAATGATATTGAATTTAAGATGGGTGAAATTTTGAGTGAACTGGAATGGAAGGTACTCACACTATACCTTGAGGGCAAATCTTACCAGGAAATAGCAGTAGATTTGAAGCGCCATGTTAAATCGATTGACAATGCTTTACAGCGGGTGAAGCGTAAACTGGAGCGTTACCTTGAGGTTCGCAAAGCTTGATTAATTTCTTTTTTAAACTGTTCCCAAACTCTTTGATTAATAAATTTGTGTTTATGATTTAGTAATTACTGTTGTTTGATGCGGTTGACTTTTAATATATGCAAGTGTATAATCATTAACGCTTAAGAGCGGGTGTAGCTCAATGGCAGAGCCCTAGCTTCCCAAGCTAGCTGCGTGGGTTCGATTCCCATCACCCGCTCCAGTAACGACGCGGGGTGGAGCAGTCTGGTAGCTCGTCGGGCTCATAACCCGGAGGTCGCAGGTTCAAATCCTGCCCCCGCAACC
>SL_5KL_010_SEDDRAFT_10001386_pt1 | contig 14702 bp, 16 predicted proteins | sample SodLakKL_010_SED_FD_9118 | JGI IMG/M metagenome (IMG submission 9118)
TGCAGACGCTCCGCGAGCGCCACGCCGTCGAAGAGGACATCGTCGAGCCCCGGATCAAGCCCCTCGAGGCCGAGACTGGCGGCGAAGTGCCCCTGAGGGTCGAGATCGATCCCCACCACCTCACGCCCGGCCCGGGCCAGGGCGTGGGCCACATTCACCGAGGAGGTGGTCTTCCCGACCCCGCCCTTCTGGTTCAGAAAGCAGGTGACGCGCGCTCCGCCTGAGCTCATGCCCGCCCCGCCTGGTTCTTGCCCTGCTCGTCCATCTCCCGCGCCAGGCGGCCGAGGAGCTCCACCACGCGGTCGGAGTTCTCGCCGAGTTGCTCAAGCTCCGCTGCCGCGGCATCCACCTCACCCTGATTGAACAGCTCGGCGGCGCGTTTGCCGTGGGCATGCACCGCCCGGTGCGGCTCCTCAAGCTCGATGAAGGCCGGCAGCTGGCGGATCCAGGCCTCCTCGACACTGTCGTACCACTTGCCCAGACGACAGGCGTGGTGGTCGGTGAGCTCGCGGCTGTCCACCTGCTCACGGCCGGCGAGCATGGCGGCGATGCGCCGCTTCCACATGACGTGGTCAAACTTGCTCCGCTCGATGAACAGCTTGGGCAGATTGGCCTCGCCCAGGCGCTCGATCTGTTCGGTGAGGATTACCGTGGAACGCCCCAGAGCGTCGAGGGTGCCCTCCACGTCGTTAACATTGCGCTCAGTGCGATCGGTCACGGCGCTGATCGACTCGGCGACCTGGGTGACTGCCCCCTTCTGCTCGTTGATCACCGAGGAGACGTTCTGGATATGCTCGGTGACCCCGCGCATGCGCTCGGCCACCTGCTGCATGGTGGCGCTGGTCTCGGTCGTGGCCTCCCGGCCCCGCTCGACAGCTCCGCCCATCTCCTCCACGGACGCGGAGATGGCCTCGGTCTCGTCACGCAGGGTGCGAATCCGCTGGGCGATGTCCACCGTCGCGCTCTTGGTTTGGTCCGCCAGCCGACGCACCTCCTGGGCGACCACCGAGAAACCGGCGCCGGCCTGGCCGGCCCGCGCCGCCTCCACCGAGGCGTTGAGGGCGAGCATATTGGTCTGGAAGGCGATCTCCTCGATCAGCTCGATGATCGAGCCGATCTCGTTGGAGGCCTGGTTGAGCTGGCGCACCCGCCGTGCCGCCGTCTCGGCCAGACCCGAGATCTCCTGCACGGTCTCGTGGGTGGTCCGTGAGGCCCGGTCACCGGCGTCCACCAGCTCCTGCACGCGCCGGGTCTCGTCGGCCACCGCGGCGCTGTTGTCGGCGACGGTGTCGACGCTGGCGGCCAGCTCCTCCGAGGTGGAGGCGATGGTCTGGCTGCGCTCACTGGTCTCGCGAATGGTCATGCGCATGCCCGACGCCGCCACCAGGCTGTCTGCCGTCTGCGCGGCCAAGTCCACGATGTCGTGCAGGGTTCGCGAGTCCCGCCGGCCCACCTGCCCAGCAAGCCGCCGCAACCCGCGGGAGAGCTCGCAGTCGCCGCGCGGCACGCCCAGGTAGTCCCCCTGGCCGATCTGCTCCATGGTCCCGAGCAGCTCTCGAACCCGCTCCGGCGGCACCCACCCCGCCTCAATCAGCGCCGCGCGCTCTTCAGAGGAAATCTCCGCCGCCGCGTCATTCATGGTCTTGCCCCCCCGGTCCCGCCGCACGCACCACCTCGGCGATGCGGCTTTGATCGTCGGCGATGGCCAGATCCTCGTCGCTGAGCAGCTCGTCGACGTCGAGGATGATGACCATCTTGCTGTCGTCCACCGTGGCCAGCCCACGGATGAAGTTGGTGCGCAGCGCGGCACCGAACTCCGGCGCCGGGCGGATCTGCTCGGACTGGAAGGTGTAGACCTCGGAGAGGGCATCCACCACCAGCCCCATGATCCGCTCGCGCCCGCCGGTCGAGAGCACGCGGACCATGACCACCACGGTGAACTTGGAGTACTCCTGGGCGGACATGCCGAAGCGCTCGCGCAGATCGATGACCGGGACGATGGTGCCGCGCAGGTTGATCACGCCCTTGACGTAGTGCGGCGTGTTGGGGATGGGCGTCACCCGCTGCCAGCCCTTGATCTCCTGCACGCGCAGGATGTCCACACCGTACTCCTCCTCACCGAGGGTGAAGGTCAGGTACTGGTCCCCGTCGGCCGCCGCCTGCATGGCATCGACGGTATCCGCCCCGCTGCCGAGCGCCGCAGCCTTGCGGTCTTCTCCGAGGGTTCCTGCTTCACTGTCCTGGCTCATGACTGCTCTCCGCTTGGAAACTGGGGTCCAGGGACCGACGAGGCTCAAGCGGCCTCGTCGCTGTCCTCCCGCTCGGGGATGTAGGGCTGGCGCCGGCCACCGCGACTCATCTCGATCAGGCCAGCGATGTCGAGGATTAAGGCCACCGTGCCATCACCGAGGATGGTGGCACCGGCGATCCCGGGGACCTGCAGATAGTTGGCCTCCAGGCTCTTGATCACCACCTGCTGCTGATCCAGCAGGTCGTCGACGAAAACGCCCAGGTAGGTCTCCTCGTCCTCGACGATCACCATCAGCCCGCCGCCGAGCTCACGGCGCACCGGCTCGGTGTCGAAAAGCTCGTGCAGGCGGACGATGGGCACGTAACCCTCGCGCCAGTGGTAGACCTCGCCGCGCCCGGTCACCCGGCTGACCTTGCCGGCATCAACCTGGAGCGATTCGATGACCGAGACCAGCGGCACGATGTAGGTCTGATCCCCAACCCGGAAGAGCTGACCGTCCAGGATAGAGAGGGTCAGCGGCAGGGAGATGGTGATCGTCGTCCCCTGCCCATGGCTGGAGCGGACGCTGATATTGCCGGACAGGGAACGGACGTTGCGCTTGACCACGTCCATCCCCACGCCGCGGCCGGAGTACTCGGTGGCCTGGTCGTGGGTGGAGAGCCCGGGGTGGAAGATCAGGTCGTAGATCTGTTCGTCGGGGAGCTCGCTGCCATCCTCCACCAGCCCGGCACTCCGTGCCTTGGCCAGCAGCTTGTCCCGATTGATGCCGCGGCCATCATCCGCGATCTCGATGATGATGTTGCCGCCCTTGTGGTAGGCCTCGATGGTGATGGTTCCGGTCTCGGGCTTGCCGGCCGCGGCGCGCTCCTCCGGCGCCTCGATGCCGTGGTCCACGCTGTTGCGAACCAAGTGGACCAGGGGATCGATGATCTTCTCCATCACCGTCTTGTCCAGCTCGGTCTGCTCGCCCTCCATCTGGAACTCGACCACCTTGCCCAGGGCGCGGCTGGTGTCGTGGACGATGCGCGGCAGCCGCGAGTAGGCGAAGCTGATCGGCACCATGCGGATGCGCATGACGTTCTCCTGCAGCTCCCGCGTATTGCGCTCGAGCTGCGCGAGTCCGTCCTGGAGCTCCTCCAGGCGCTCGGCGGTGAACTCCTTGCCGATCTGGCTGAGCATCGACTGGGTAATCACCAGCTCACCGACCATGTCGATGAGGGCGTCGATCTTCTCGGTGTCCACGCGGATCGAGCTGCTGTTCCCGCCCCCACCGGCGTTTCCCCGGCGTGCCGCCGGTTTGCGGCCGTCGCCAGCGGCCGGCGCAGCCCCGCCCCCGGGGGCCGGCGGCTCATCGGCCGAAGCCACCGCCGAGCCGGCCTCCGCCACCGGGGCGGGTTCGGTCCCGGCAGCGCCCAGGGGACGGATCTCGAGCCGGGCATCGTCCTCGACCCACTCGAAGACCTCGCGCACCGCCGCCTCATCCACATCGGCGTGCAGACGCAGGGTCCAGGCCAGCTGGCAGGTCTCCGGGTCGAGTTGCTCGAAGGGAGGCAGGCCCGACGGGTCGGCCTCGACCTCAAGCTCGCCCAGGTCCTGCAAGGCCTGGAACAGGCGTCGCGGGTCATTGCCGGTGGCGAAGAGGTGCGGCTGCGGCTCGAAGCGGATCCACCACCCGCCACCGCCGCCGCCAGGGCCGCTGCCGCGCGGCGGGGTGCCCTCGGGGCCGGCAGTATGCCCGCCGCCGGCGCCCTGGGGCGGGGCGGGCACGGCATCTCCGGCCGGGACCTGGCCGAGCTGCTCGTCGAGCTGGCGCTGCGCCGTGCTGATGGCGTCGGCATCCAGGGCCTGGTCGTTCTGGATCGCCGCAAGCATGCCGCGCAGGCAATCGACGGCGCTGAGCAGCACATTGACCGCGTCCGGGGTGACCGCCTGCTTGCCGTCCCGCAGCCGGTCGAGCAGGGTCTCCATACGGTGCGTAAAGTCGGAGACGGCACTCAGCCCGAAGGTACCGGCGCCGCCCTTGATGGAGTGCGCAGCACGAAAGACGTTGTTGAGGGTCTCGGCATCCGGCTGCGCCGGGTCGAGCTCCAGCAGGCCCGACTCCATGGTATCCAGCCCCTCGAAACTCTCCTCAAAGAAGGTCTGCAGGAACTGGCTCAGATCTACGCTCATCGCTCGCCCCCCCCATCGGGCGCTGGGAACCCGGACCGTCAGCGAACCACCTTCTTGATGGTGTTCACCAGTTGGTCGGGATCGAACGGCTTGACCAACCAGCCGGTGGCCCCGGCCGCCTTGCCCTCCTGCTTTTTCTCCGGCGCCGACTCGGTGGTCAGCAGCAGGATCGGCGTGAACTTGAAGGCGGGCAGCCCGCGCAGTTCACGGACCAGGGTGATGCCGTCCATCTTCGGCATGTTCACATCCGTGATCACCAGATCGAAGCCACCCGCCTTGGCCTTGGTCAATGCGTCCGTTCCGTCCACCGCCTCGGTGACCTCATAGCCCTGCTGCTTGAGCGTGTAGGTCACCATCTGCCGCATGGAGGCGGAATCATCGACCGCCAGGATCTTTGCCATGATCGCTGTCCCTTGAGTGACTGATTTACAGAGGCCCGCCAACCGGCTGTGCCCGATCGGCCAGGCCGAGGTCCGCTGCGGCCTCGGTCACCGGCCCCGGCACGCTGCCGCCCTGCCACGACCAGCCGGCGCGGTGCCCGGCCGCCTGCGCGAACGCTACCAACAACTGCACGCCGGCGGCGTCAACGCGCTGCAGCCGCGTGCCATCCAGCGCCACGGTCTGCCCAGAGGCGAGCGCGTCGCTCAATGCTTCCTTGAGGGAGGCCACTACAGTGATGTCGAGCTGCTCGCCCAGATCGATAGGCTGGTGGGCTGCCATGATGTCCCTACGCGTTTGCCGGTTGTCCGTCGAGATTGCCCGTCATCGTGGTTAACGGCAAGAGGCGACATTAACTTGAGTGGCATACCCCGCCGCCACAGCGCCACACGCGGGGGATCAGGAGGCGCGCGTACCCCGCGCAGCGATGGCGGCCTCGAGCCGCTCGGCGGCCCGCTCAAGCTCCGGCAGACAGTCCCGGGCCGTTTGCAGATCGCCGGTGCGCGCGGCATCGTCGAGGCGACGGGCGCACTCCCGCGCCTCCACCGCACGCACACTGGCCAGGGCCCCCTTGATGGGGTGGGAGACGGCGTGCACGGCCGGCGCATCGCCCCGGTCCAGGGCTTCGCGCAGGGCCGTCAGCCGGTTCGGAAGGTCCTCGCGCATGCGCTCGAGCAGCATGTCCGCCAGCTGCTCATCGCCGCCGAGGTTGTCGAGCAATTCGTTCAGGTCGATGACCGGACCGTCCGTCATGGCGCAAACTCCCTTGCTTCAGCAACGGTCGGTGGGCTGCCAGCCTTCGCGCAGCCGCGGTAACAGCCGCCGGAATGCCTCGGTCCCGGCGCACTGCAACCACTCGAAGGCCACCATCTCCGCCCCTGCCACGACCACGCCGGCCTGGCGCATGCGATCCAAGGCGAGTTCGCGATCCGCGGGCCGGCGTGAGCCGACCGCCTCGGCGACGGCGAAGACCTGGTGACCGGATTGTTGCAACGCCAGCGCCGTCTGCAGGACGCAGACGTGGGCCTCGGTGCCGGCGATCACCACCTGCTCAGGCAGGCGGATGCCGGCGGCTTCGGGCTCGCGGGTCCAGGCGAAGTGCATCTTGGTATGGCGCTGCGACGCCGGCACCCAGCGGGCGACGTTCTCCACCGTAGCCCCGAGCCGCTCCGGGTACTGCTCGGTGGCGTGGACCGGACGACCGAGTTCGTGGGCGACCCCCGCCAGCCAGTCGGCGGCGGCCACCACCCGCTCGCCGCCATCGATGGCCGGCAACAAACGCTCCTGGAGATCGATCAGCAGCAGGGCGCTGCGCGCCGGGTCGATCAGCGTATCCGTCATCGCGAGAACATCACTCCCACACCAAAACGCACCTGCGGCTGGCTCCTGGCGGCCGTCTCCGGTGGCCAGAGGTGGACGTCCTCGGTGGCGATCACCGGATAGGTCAGCTCCTGCTCACCCACCCGGCCGCTGCGCAAGGCCTCCACCGGTCCGCGGACCGTCACCAACCGCCCGGGGCGGTAGTCGGCGCTCTCCAGGAACCCTGGATAATCCACCAGGAAACGGCCCTGCGGGGAGGCCGAAGTCCGCGGGCGCTGGGTGCGATCCAGCGGATACGCCACCACCTCCAGTCGGGTCGTCTCTTCCAAGTGGTCCACGCGCAGGATACGCCCTGCCCACAGCACCTGACTACCGATGACGGCCTCGCCGCCGGCGGCGGCCTCCCGCGCGGTCAGCTCGGTGGCCAGCTCGTCGTTGCGCTCGAAGGGCGCCCCGGTGGCACAGCCGAACAGGACTCCGCCTGCCAGCGCCAGCAGCAGCCAGCGCAAGGCGCGGGCTCGGGGCCGTCTCGGGGAGAGCGCCGGGGCCACCATCACCAGTACGGCCGCCGGTAGGGCCCGTCGTAGTAGGGATACCCCGGATGGCGGTACCAGGGATCACCGTACCAGGGGTCGTACCACGGATCGTAGCGATAGGAGCTGGGGGCGGCGCGCTTGGGATCGGTCCGCTCCTGCCAGAGGTGATGGGCTTCGACCGCTACCACCGGGTAGGTATAAGCATACTCGCCGATGGCCCCCTTCACGGTCCCATCCAGGGAACCGGAGACGGTGAACTCCCGGCCGGGCGCGTAAAGGGTCGGCTCAAGAAAGCCGTCCACCCGCGCCAGGAACCGCCCCTCGGTGCGGTCGGCGTCGCGCGGCTCACCGCCGCGGCGCAGGGGGCGCTCGACGATCTCCAGCCAGGTGGCGTCGGCCTCGTTGCGCACCTCGACGATCTCACCGCCCCAGCGCACCCGCTCGCCGTCGTGGGCCCCGGCGTCGGAGCGCACCTGGCCCAGGGTCGGGGCCTCATCCGGGGCGCTGCGTATCGGGTCGGGCACGGTGCCCGCGCACCCGGCCAGCAGCGCGGCCGTTGCCACCAGGAACAGGATTCGGACGGACACCTCCACGACCTCCCTGGGCTTGGAATCGTCCCCCTCAGTATACAAAGCCGCTAGCCGGCAGCCAGCGCCCGCCAGCGGCGCACCCAGCGTGGCAGCAAACCGTGACGTGGCGCCAGCAACAGCGCCAGCAGGAAGAGCGAGGCAGAAACCAGCACCATGGCGCCGCCCGAGGCCACATCAAAGTAATAAGCGAGATAGAGGCCCACCACCGCCGCGATGACCCCGCACGCCGCGGCCAGGACGATCATGCGGGTCAAGCGGTCAGTGAGCAGGTAGGCGGTCGCCCCGGGGGTGATGAGCATGGCCACCACGAGGATGATGCCGACGGTCTCCAGGCTGGCCACGATGGTCAGGGTCAGGAGCAGGATCAGACCGTAGTGGATCACCGCCGTATTCATACCCAACGCCCGGGCGTGGATCTCGTCGAAGGTGTACGCGAACAGCGCCTTGTAGCCCAAGGCCACGGCCAGCAGCGCGATCACCCCGGCGCTCAGGGTCAGCAGCAGGGCCGAGCGATCCACACCGAGCACGTTGCCGAAGAGAACGTGCATCAGGTGGGTGGAGGTGGCCACCTGGCTGATGATCACCACCCCCAGGGCGAAAGCCGCCGTGAACATGATGCCGATGGCGGTATCCGACTTCAGGCGCGTGGTCCGCTCGATGAAGCCGATGCCCAGCGAGGTCAGCGCGCCGGCCAGGAAGGCGCCGATGAAAAAGGGCCAGCCGATCAGGTAGGCGATGGCCACCCCGGGCAGCACGGCATGGGAGATGGCATCGCCGAGCAGGGCCCAGCGCTTGAGCACCACGAAGCAGGAGAGCACCCCGCAGACCAGCCCGACGGCGATGGCGGTGAGAAGCGCCCGCTGCATGAACTGGTAGCCGAACGGTTCGGCCAGCGGCTCGGGCAGCAGGCCCACGACGGCCATCAGCCCGGCCAGCAGGACGTCGATCACCGCCTCCGCCCAAGCCATCAATCCGCCCCCTGCAGCCCACGGGCGAAGAGCGGATCGGCGGCACGCAGGAGCGCGCGCTCGTCGGCCATGACCTCTTCCGGCGGCCCCGAGGCGATCACCGAGCGATTGAACAGCACCAGCCGATCGGCATGGCGCCGCGCCCCGGCGATGTCGTGGGTGACCAGGACCACGGTCCGCCCGGCGGCACGCAGATCCCGCAGCACCTCGAAGATCAGCGCCTCGCTGGAACGATCCACCCCCACCAACGGCTCATCGAGGAGCAACAACTGCGCCTGCTGAGCCAGGGCACGGGCGAGCAGGACACGCTTTTTCTGCCCCCCGGAGAGTTCGCTGATGTGCCGATCGGCCAACTCCTCCATGGCCGTGGCCGAGAGCGCCTCGGCCACGGCCTGGTGATGCTCCCGGCCAAGGAGCCGCCGCGGCAGCCAGCGCTGCACGCCGGAGCGACGCAGCCGTGGATAGCGGGCGGAGAAGACCAGATCGCGCACCGAGGCGGGAAAATCCCAGTCGAGGGTCTCGTGCTGCGGCATGTAGGCCACATTGCCGGCGCCACGCGCCGCGGTCGGGGCCAACCCACCGATGCGGATCTTTCCACGGCGCGGACGGATCAGGCCCATGATCAGCTTGAGCAGGGTGGACTTGCCCGCGCCGTTGGGCCCGACCAGGGCCACCAGCTCACCGGACGGGATGCGCAGACAGGCATCGGCCACCACATCCACCCCGTGGTAACCGGCACACAAACCCTCGGCTTCGATCGCCGCGGCGCCCCCCGAACGGCCTGCAGCCCCGATCGCTCTATTGCTATCCACCGTTTGCGCCAACGCCGCCCCGCCCTACTCCGTCAGAGCGCGTACGATGGTCGCCGCGTTGTGACGCATCAGCTGCAGGTAATCGGCTGCCGGGCCATCCGCCGCGCTGAGCGAGTCGACGTAGAGGGGGCCGGCGATCTCGGTGCCGGTCTCATCGGAGACCGAGCGGACATGCCGATCCGAGATGGTGCTCTCCCAGAACAGCGCCCGGGGCTGCCAGTCGCGGACCCGGTCGATGACCCGCATGATCTGCCGCGGCGACCCCTCCTGTTCGGCGTTGGTGCCCCAGATCCCGTCGTGCTCGAACCCGAAGGCCTCGGCGAAATACGGAAAGGCCGCCTCGCTGGTGACCAGAAGACGGTGCTCCTCGGGAACGGCCTCCAGCTTCTCGGTCAGCTCGGCGAACAGCGCCTGCAACGCCTCCTGATAGGCGTCCGCGTTGTCGCGGTAGGCCGCCTCGCCGTCGGGGTCGACCTCAATCAGGGCATCGCGGATGGCCTCCACGTATCCTTCCACGGCGCGCGGATCCATCCACAGATGGGGATCCGGATCGCCCTGAAAGTCACCGATCCGGATCGGCAGGGTGTCATGCCCGGAGCGCTCGGCCACCGCGACCACCGGCACATCATCTCCGGTGGTGGCGCGGACCTGACGCATCCACTGTTCAAGACCGTACCCGTTATAGAGGACCAGGTCGGCTCGCTCGAGATCCCGGAAGTTGCGCGGCTGCAACTCCCACTCATGGACCTCGGCATCCACCGGGGTGAGGCTGCTCACCGCCACCCGGTCACCACCAACCTGCTCGACCAGATCCGCGAGGATGGTAAAGGTAGCGGCCACTCGCACTTGCTCGCCGGCCGCCACTTTCCAGGGCAACAGCGCAGCGGCCGCCGCCAGCGCCAGGACGGCGCGCCTAGCGCGCGCCACCGGCCAACCACGCCTGGCCCCAGGCATAGCCGGCCCCTTCGCTCTGTCGGTATCGTTCATGCTGTTCAGTGTCCTTGCTTCCGCCGACCGCGTCCAGCCACCCGCGCCGGCACACGCGGTCACCGTAGCATGGCCGATTGGCCGCCGGCTGGCTTGCGCTGCGATCGATCCGGCTGCGGAGCGTGGTTACGGGCTTCATGGCGACACCTTTGATGCGTTCTAAACTGTCGCCTCTTACATTAGAAGCGTTCCAATAAGGTGTCAATGCCCCGCGCCGCGCTAACCGCCCCGGCTTAGACGCTCCGCCCACGCCAGCGCCCGTCGCGTCGCCGCATCCGCCTCCGCCGGCGCTGGCGCCTCGCCGCGAGCGGCCGGGGCCAGCCCCTTGGCTACACGCTTGCCCAACTCGACCCCCCACTGGTCGAACGGGTTGATCCCCCATAGCGTCGCCTGGACGAAGACCCGATGCTCGTGCAGGGCCAACAACCTGCCGAGGGTGTAGGCATCGAGACGTCGAAAGAGGATCAGCGTGACCGGGCGGTTGCCCTCGTAGCGGTAGTGCTCGGCCTCCGGCCCACTACCGCGGGGCGCCTGCCCCTGGCACAGCGCCTGGACCTGCCCCAGGGCACTGGCTAGATTCAGCCCGGCGTGCCCGCCGGGCAGTCCGCGCTCCTCCACGGGGACCAGGAACTCGGCGATCACCCGCCCGGTGCCCTGGTGCAACCACTGGAAGAAGGAGTGCTGCCCGTTAATGCCCACCTCGCCCCAGCAACTGGTGCCGGTGGGGTAATCGACCGGCTGCCCGTCCCGCGTGACCGACTTGCCGAGGCTCTCCATATCCAGCTGCTGCAAATAAGCGGGCAACCGGCGCAGCCCCGGATGGTAGGGCAGCACCACGTGGCCCGTGGCGCCACGCAGGCTGATCTGCCAGACCCCGAGCAGCCCCAGCAGCAGCGGGATGTTCTGCGCCGCCGGCGCACTGCGAAAGTGCTCGTCCATGGCGCGCATGCCGCGGCGCAACTCGTTGAAGCGTTCCATGCCGATGACCGCCGCCAGCGGCAGCCCCATGGCTGAGGGCAGCGAGTAGCGGCCACCGACCCACTCCCAGATCCGGAAACGCCGCTCGGCGGGGATGCCGAACTCGGCCATGGCGGCCTCATTGGCCGAGATGCCGACGAACTGCTCCGGCACCGGACGCCCGGCCTCGGCCTCCAGCCAGGCCCAGGCAGTCCGGGCGTTGGTGAGGGTTTCCAGGGTGGAAAAAGACTTGGAAGCGACGCAGAAGAGGGTCTCGGCGGGATCGATCCGCGCCCAGACGGCGGCCAGCTCGCGGCCATCGACCCCGGAGACGGTATGCAGGCGCAGCGGCTCGTCGCCGTCGGTCAGGGCCTCATGCGCCATGGTCACCCCGGCCTCGGAACCGCCGATGCCGATGTTCACCACATGGCGCACCGGCCGACCGTCGTAGCCGTGAATCCCGCCGCCGCGCAGCGCCTCCACGAAGGCGCCCATCCGCTTCAGCTCCTCGTGGATTGCCGGGATCACATCCTCGCCGGCCACCGACACCGACGCCTCGGGACCACTGCGCAGCGCCGTATGCAGGGCCGGCCGCCCCTCCGACTCATTGACCGGCTCACCGGCGAACAGGGCCTCGACCCGTTCGGGCACCCCGCGTTCCTCGGCCAGACGCAGCAATCGCTGCCAGGTCGCATCGCTGGCCGGATGACGCGAGAGGTCCACGCAAAGGTCTTCATGGTGCAGGCAGTAGCGCTCTGCGCGCTCCGGATCAGCCGCCAGGAGGCTGCCAGCGTGCTCGGCGTCGTCGTTCTCGCGTAGCTCCTGCCAGACCGGGGAGTGCGTCAGCACGCTCGTCATGCCAGGTCATCCTCTGTCGCCTCACACGCCCCAGGGCCTCGAGGCGGGCGCCACCGTTTTCAAGCCCGCACGGGCGCGACCGCCGGACGCACCGCCCGCCTAGAGGGGCCGGCGAATGCTCTCGCCCCGGCCCATACCGTAGTAGGTGAAGCCGAGCGCCTCCATCATGGAGGGCGGATAGACATTGCGCCCGTCAAAGACCACGGGCTGACGCAGGGCATCCCGGATGCGTTCGAAGTCGGGGCTGCGAAAGACCGGCCACTCGGTGCAGACGATCAGCGCATCGGCGTCCTCGACGGCGTCGTAGAGGTTGTCGCAGAGCTCAAGCTCGGCGCGGTTGCCGTAGATCCGCTCGGCCTCGTCCATCGCCTCGGGGTCGTACGCCTGAACCCGGGCGCCGGCCTCCCAGAGCGCCTCCATGACCACCCGGCTGGGGGCCTCGCGCATGTCGTCGGTGTTGGGCTTGAACGCCAGCCCCCAGAGCGCGAAGGTCCGTCCGCCCAGGTCCTCACCGAAGTGGGCCCGCAGGCGGCGGACCAGCACCCGCTTCTGCCGGGCATTGACGCTCTCCACCGCCTCCAGCAACTCGGGCTGATAGTCGTGCTCGCGGGCCGTGTGCGTCAGCGCCTTGACGTCCTTAGGGAAGCAGGAGCCGCCGTAGCCACACCCGGGGTAGATGAAGTGGTAGCCGATGCGCGGATCCGAACCCATGCCCACCCGCACCTGCTCGATATCGGCGCCCAGGCGCTCAGCAAGGCTGGAGAGCTCGTTCATGAAGCTGATCTTGGTCGCCAGCATGGCGTTGGCGGCGTACTTGGTCAGCTCCGCCGAGCGCACGTCCATGGTCAGCAGCCGGTCGTGGCTGCGGTTGAAGGGGGCGTAGAGCGCCTTCATCAGCTCGCCGGTCCGCGGATTATCGGTCCCCACGATGATCCGGTCCGGCTTGACGAAATCATCGATGGCCGCCCCCTCCTTGAGAAACTCCGGGTTGGAGACAACGTCATACTCGAGCTGCTCGCCGCGGGCGGCAAGCTCCTCACCCAGCGCGGCACGCACCCGGTCCGCCGTGCCCACCGGCACCGTGGACTTGTTCACCACCACACGGTAATCGTCCATGTGCTGGCCGATGCTGCGGGCCACGGCCAGAACGTGCTGCAGGTCCGCCGAGCCGTCCTCATCCGGCGGGGTACCGACGGCGATGAACTGGAACAGGCCGTGGTGGACCCCCTCCGCCGGGTCGGTGGTGAAACGCAGCCGCCCCTCCTCCTGGTTGAAGGAGAGCATCTCGTCGAGGCCCGGCTCGTAGATCGGCACCTCGCCACGCTGCAGCTGGGCCACCCGCTCTGCATCGATATCAACGCAGACGACGTCGTTGCCGGCATCGGCGAAACAGGTCCCGGTGACCAGACCCACATACCCGCTGCCGAAGATCGTGACCTTCATGACTCACTCCAATCCATGGGGGACCGTTTCTCAGACCCCGTAAAACGCTCGATACCAGTCCACGAACTGCGGAAGTCCGCGCTCCAGCTCCGTCTGCGGTCGCCAGCCCGTGGCGGCGGTCAGATCGTCGATCTCGGCACAGGTTTCCACCACATCGCCGGGCTGCATGGGCAGCTCGTGGCGCTGCGCGCGACGTCCGCAGGCCTGCTCGAGGACCGTGATGAAGTCCTCCAGGGCCACCGGCCGGTGATTGCCGATATTGTAGACGCGATAGGGAGCGTTGCTGCGCGCCGGGTCCGGGTCGTCCGTGGAGAACGCCGGGTCCGGCTCCGGCAGGGTGTCCATCACGCGCAGCACCCCGTCGACGATGTCGTCGATGTAGGTGAAGTCGCGCCGCATGCGTCCGTAGTTGTAGACCTCGATGGGCTCCCCGGCGAGGATCGCCCGGGTGAACTTGAACGGCGCCATGTCCGGGCGCCCCCAAGGGCCGTAGACGGTGAAAAAGCGCAGGCCGGTCACCGGCAACCGATAGAGGTGCGCATAGGTGTGCGCCATCAGCTCATTGGACTTCTTGGTCGCCGCGTAGAGGGACACGGGGTGGTCGACGTTGTCGTGGACCGAGAACGGCATGCGCGTGTTGGCGCCGTAGACCGAACTCGAGGAGGCGTAGACCAGGTGCCCGGTGTCGTGATGGCGACAGCCCTCGAGGATGTTGCCAAAGCCCAGCAGGTTGCTGTCCAGGTAGGCGCGCGGGTTCTCCAGGGAGTAGCGCACCCCGGCCTGGGCAGCCAGGTGGATGACACGGTCAAAGCGCCCCTCGCGAAAGAGGGCCTCCACCCCTGCGGCGTCGGCCAGATCCACGCGGGCGAAGTAGAAGTCCCCACTGCTGCGGCGCAGCTCATCCAGGCGCGCCTGCTTGAGGGTGACGTCGTAGTAGTCGCAGAGGTTGTCGATGCCGACGACCTGATGGCCCGCCTCGATCAGCTGCCGGGCGACATGCATGCCGATGAAACCGGCCACGCCGGTGACGAGGATTCGCACGGGTCTCCTTCCTCTCGCGCAGATGGACCGGGAACTGAAACGCGACCTAGCCTACCCGAGGCCCCATGCGCCGTACAGGGCCGGCGCTCACGCGCCCGATCCCTGCGCAGCCGGGCGGGCCACCGCCAGGCAGGATGTGCGCCCGCCGTGTTCGGCGAGGATCTCGAAGCGCTCCACTTCGAGGCCAGCGGCGCGGATCTGGGCCCGCAACGACTCCTCGTAGGTCACGCGCCCGAAATCGATGCTGGTCAGACGCCGGAGCATCGGCTTGAGGCGCTCGAGCCACGGGGCGCGACGCTGCTGGATGGTCTGGGTGAAGACCAGGCGGC
>SL_5KL_010_SEDDRAFT_10001387_pt1 | contig 14697 bp, 12 predicted proteins | sample SodLakKL_010_SED_FD_9118 | JGI IMG/M metagenome (IMG submission 9118)
CATCAGCACCGGCGGCCAGGGCCGCCTTGCTCATGGCCGGCACCAGCGAAGCGTGCCCGGTGCCATGGCTGGGGTCGACGATAACCGGCAGGTGGCTAAGCTGTTTGACCAGGGGCACGGCACTTAAGTCGAGGGTATTCCTGGTGTAGGGCTCAAAGGTGCGGATCCCCCGTTCACACAGGATAACTTCGTAATTACCGCCGCTTAGAATATATTCCGCTGCCATCAACCATTCTTCAATGGTGGCTGAAAGGCCTCTTTTTAACAATACCGGTTTACGGATCCTGCCCAGCTCTCTTAGCAGGAAGTAATTCTGCATGTTGCGGGCCCCGACCTGGAGAATATCGGCGCATTCGGCCACTTCTTCAACGCTGAACTGATCCATTATCTCAGTGACAATTAAAAGCCCCGTATCGGACCGAACTTTGTCCAGGTATTTCAGGCCTTCATATTCAAGGCCCTGGAAGCTGTATGGAGAGGTGCGCGGCTTGAAAGCCCCGGCCCTGAAAACCTGGCCGCCGGCTTCTTTAACCGCAGCGGCAGCTTCGAGCAGCTGTTCTTCGCCTTCGACAGCGCAGGGACCGGCCATGACCACCAGTTCCGGTCCACCGATAGTTGTATCCCCCAGCTTGATCACCGTATCATCAGGATGAAACTCCCGGCCCGCCAGTTTAAATGGCCGGGTGATGAAAACAACCTGTTCTACCTGGGGCATTGCCTCAAGCGTCTGGGCTGCCTCTTCACGGCGCTGGCCGATGACCCCGATGATAGTCCGTCTTTCCCCGCTGGAAAGGTGGACCCCGTAGCCCATCTGTTTTAATTTATCTGTTACCCTGTTGACATCTTCCTCGGATGCGCCAGGGTTCATAACAACAATCATGGTTTGAATTTCCCCTTTCTAGTAAAAAGTTTCCTTTAGAGTAAGAGTTCTGCGATTTGAATTGAATTGGTAGCCGCCCCTTTGCGGATATTGTCTGCTACAACCCAGAGGTTAAGCCCGTATTGCACCGAGTGATCGGGCCTGATTCGGCCGACGAAAACGGCGTCGTCGCCATCGGCAAATAGCGGCATGGGATATTCCAGCTGATCGGGGTTATCCACTACCTTGATCCCGGGCGCTTTTTCTAAAATATCTCGCGCTTCTGCAGCAGTAATGCTCTCTAAAAATTCAACATTTAGGGCTATTGAATGCCCGTTCATTACGGGCACCCGCACCGTAGTTGCTGTAACAGCAAGCTCTGGCAGGCCCATGATTTTCCTGCTTTCGTTGACCATCTTGACTTCTTCCTTGCAGTAACCATCTTCGACAAAAACATCGAGCTGGGGAACCATGTTATAAGCAATCTGGTAATTACGAACCGTTCCCTTGCCCGGTATATATTCAGCCTTTACTGTTTTTCCTTCAAGATAATCCCGGCTCTGCTGTTTAAGTTCATCAACCGCTTCTTTACCGGCTCCAGAAACAGCCTGGTAAGTAGCAGCAACAATCCGTTTCAGGGGGGCCTTATCCTGCAGGGGCTGCAGGGCCATCACCATCTGGATGGTAGAGCAGTTTGGATTGGCTATTATTCCTTTATGGATTTCAGCCGCTGCGGGGTTGACCTCGGGCACGACCAGGGGCACTCCTTCGTCCATGCGGAAAGCATTGCTGTTGTCAATAACCACCGCTCCCCTCCCGGCCGCTTCCGGACCAAATTCCTTGCTGATTGATTCACCGGCGCTGAAAAAGGCAAAATCTATGCCACCAAAGGCAGCAGGTGTAATCTCTTCCACCCGGTATTCCTTGCCCCCTACCGGCAAAACCTGTCCTGCCGACCTGGATGAAGCGAGCAGTTTAAGGTTATTGAAGGGAAACTTACGTTCAACCAGTACTTCAATCATTTTTTGTCCCACCATACCGGTTGCCCCTACTACAGCCACGTTAACTTTTTTTGTCATAGCGCACCTCCTGGTTATGTCTAACTGGTATTGATATCGATTAACCGCCTAAACCTGATGCGGCGGTTCGCAATCCTCTTCTGCACCCAAATCTTCTATTATTTCGGTAATAACCGGCCTGTAGTGAGGATCATTTTTGACCCGTTTATCCCAGACGCGGATAAAAAAGAAAATTACGGTCATCACGGCCAAGCCAGTTCCAACAGCGTAAAGCTCCTGGTTGGCGGTAAGGCCAAGGTAATCTGACAAAGACAACCAGGAAAAAATGCCGGCTACCAATCCCCCCAGAGGGACCATGTAGAGCATAAAGGATACAAAAAGCATCCGGCGGTCATCTGTTTCCAGGAGTACCCGCTGTCCTTTTTCGGCCCGGATCGGGTTGGAGGCTTCGATCACAGCATCCCTTTTGCCGGCGCCGCTTAAAATGCCGCAGCGGCCGCATTTTTCACAGGCCAAATGCTTCTGCAGGGTGACTGTAGCCGTTTCACCCCCGGCTTCTGTAACCAGCCCGTACTGTTCCATAGTTATTGCCTCCCGGTCGATTAATGTCCTTAACCCGGCCGGCAAACGGCCGGAGTGGTTTACTTATAAATCTTAGCACAACACAGGGCCTCTAACAAGGGAAGCAGAACGGCAAAATGAGGCCAGAGGGACATAAAGAGGGGCTTCCAGCCTGTAGCGGCGGCGCCCCTCGTTTAAATCATTACTATACACTTATTTTAGCAGCCTGTTGATCAGGCAAATGCTTCCGGGATCTCCTTCAGGGTGGCATAGTTAAATACCGGCCCATCCTTGCAGACATACATGTTCCCGGCGTTACAGCGCCCGCATTTTCCGATACCGCATTTCATCCTGTTTTCCAGGGTGGTATAGATCTGGTCATCTTCAAACCCGAGTTTTTTCAGGTTTTCCAGGACGAAGCGAATCATGATCGGCGGCCCGCAGGTAACGGCAATGGTATTATCCGGTGACGGTTTCACATCAAGCAAAACCTGGGGCACAAAACCGACGTTGTGATCCCATTGCTCTTCTTCGATATCGATAGTCAGGTGGCAGGAAAGCTCATCATCCCGGGCCATATCCTCAAACTCTTCTTTGAAACAGAGGTCACCGGAAGTCCTGGCGCCGTAGATCATGGTCAGGCCGCCGTACTTTTCGTAGTTGGCCTTGACATATTCCACGACCGGGCGCATCGGGGCCTGGCCAATCCCGCCTCCGATAGTCAGGACATGCTTTCCTTCCCATTCTTCCAGCGGAAAGCTGTTGCCGTACGGGCCTCGTACGGTCATCTTGTCTCCTGCCTCCAGTTGATGAAGGGCCTGGGTTACCTTGCCCATCCTCATTACCGAAAACCGCAGGAAGTCTCCTTCGGTTGGAGAGCAGGAAATGGAGATCATGCTTTCACCGACGCCCAGCACGCCGATCATGGCACACTGCCCCGGGCGGTGGCTCCAGTTTTTACGTACTTCTTCATCATCGAAAACGACCTTGAAAGTCTTGATTGCCCGTTCACCGCCGGTTTCAAACCAGGTGTCCTCTACTGTTGCATGAAAGGGGATGTAGGGGTTTTCGTTGGTTTTCATAGCGCCTCCTTCACCTGCTTGAGGATTTCAACAATGTCGATATTTACCGGGCAAAGGTTGACACAGCGGCCGCACCCGACGCAGGCTATCACATCAAACTTATCGACAAAGTAACTGTATTTATGGTTGATCCGGTTCCTGGTCCGCTCCCGGCGTGTATACCTGGGATTATGGCCCGAGGTGTGCAGGGTATATTCGCTGAACATGCAGGAATCCCACATCCGGCAGCGCCGGGCATCAAAACCCTCCACCTCATCCTGGATATCGAAACAGTGGCAGGTCGGGCACAGGAAAGTGCAGGTTCCGCAGCCAAGGCAGGATGCAGATACGCTCTGCCAGAGTTTATCTTCCCACAAGCCGGGTATCCCTTCGGGGATGCCCTCGTGATCCACAGTGCGCTTAATTTTTCCTGCAGTTTCTTCGATCAATTGATCCTTTTCCTTAACCTGATCATCCCCTGCTTCTTCGATTAAGTCTCCAGCTTCTTTGAGCAGGGCTTCCCCTTTTTCGGTTACCGCCTCGAGGAAGTAGTGCTCGCCCAGGTCGGTCATGAGCAGGTCCAGGCCTTCTGTTGAACCCGGGCCCCCGCCGACGGAGGTGCAAAAGCAGTTCAAGCCGGGCTCACTGCAGGCCAGGCCGACCAGGGTGACCAGTTCCCGCCGCTTAAAATAGTAGGGATCGTCTTCATCCCAGCTGAACAGGTGGTCTACAATAGCCATGGAGCGCGCATCACAGGGACGCACCCCGAGTAAGACTGCTTCTTCTTTCAGTTCAGGGACCTCGACTTCTTTATCCCCCAGCTGAAAACGAAACATGGTCTCGGTCTGGGGGAACACGGCCTGCTTGGGAGGCACCCGGGTATTGCCATATTCAAGGGCAGGCGCTTCACCTTCGGCTACCGGGGCAAAGCGCATCTCTTCCCCTTCCCCCTGCGGCGCCCATAGTGTTTTACCGGTCAACTTTCCAACAAAATCCGGCCATTTTTCTTTATTCAACAGCATCGCTGACATATCACCCACCTCTAGAGTATGAAGTCCTCGGGATCATCAGGCTTGTAACTGGCCTGGAACGGCTCGGCTTCCGGATCCAGGCCGGGCTCGAAGCCGTACTTGTCCCGAACTTCCCGGGCTAATTTGCGATTTAGCTTGCCCAGGGGAATATTTGCCGGGCAAACCCGTTCGCACTCACCGCACTCTATACAGCGTCCGGCCAGGTGAAAAGCCCGGGCAATGTTAAAAGCTGTATTCTCGGAAAAGTTGACCGAGCGGTGAACCCAGGTCGGGTTCAGGCGATCGAGTATGCAATCCTGGCAATAGCAAAGTGGGCAAACATTGCGGCAGCTGTAACAGCGGATACAGTTGGAAAACTGCTCCTGCCAGTAGGCCCAACGTCCGTCCACATCTTTATCTTCAATTTCAGTTACGCCTTCATCTTCGGCCGGTTCCCAGGTTTCAACCGGGTCACCGATCATGATGTCGCTGACCACGGGATTGGGATAGCGGCATAACCGGCACTTTTCAGCCAGCAGTTCCTCCCTGGGAACGGCAGTTTCCTCGCCATTTTGGGCGATAATAAAACCGTCGTCGCTCCATTTAAGTTCTGCCGGCTCTTCTGTTTCCGGGTATTTTTCGGCCAGCACGGCCGGGTCAACCATACCCGGGCAGGGGCAGCCGATAACCACTACTTCATCCCGGTGAATCCCCTTTTCCACCAGCAGCTGGGCCACGGCCCGGCTGTCGCACCCCTTGACCAGCAGGGCAACCTTGCGATCGTCCGGTTCCTGTCCGCGGGGCAGGGGCAGTTTCTCCACCAGGGTCAGGTAAGTGGCCAGGTTAGCGGTGCAGAGGGGTGTAAAAATCAGCTCTGCAGCGCCTTCGGCATTTTCCACAAAAGCGGGCGCGACCCGGTATCCGTAGCTCCCTTTTTTCCAGCCTACCAGGTACTTTACATCATCACGGGCCGCTACCTCGGCAGCAGTTTCGCGTAATTTGTCCAAATCCATCGTATTATAACCCCTCCTACCAGTCGATCTGCTGGCGCTTGAAACCTTCAAACGGCCCGGCTTCTCGCGCATCTTCGACAGTTTTTTCCACTACTTCTTTCCACTTGTGACCTTCGGAAGCAGATACCCAGCTCATGTGGAAGCGCCGGGGATCGACCCCTGCAAATTCCAGCAGATCCTTCAACATGCCCAGGCGGCGCCGGGCATAATAGTTGCCTTCCATGTAATGACAATCACCGGGATGGCAGCCGGAGACTAATACCCCGTCCGCTCCCTGCTGGAGTGCATTGACCACGTAAAGGGGGTTAACCCGGCCGCTGCACATGACCCGGATAACATGAACGTTGGAAGGGTGCTGCGCCCTGCTCGTTCCCGCCAGGTCCGCCCCGGCATAGGAACACCAGTTACAGAGGAAAGCTACAATGTTAGGTTCGTAATTGGCACTCATTTAATAACCCCCAATGCCGCAATCTGCGGTAAGATCTGGCGATCGCGGAACGATTTCGGCTGGATTGAATCAGAGAGGCAGGCTGCCGAGCAGGAACCGCAGCCTTTGCACAGGGCTTCGTTAACCCTGGCCACTTCAATCTCGTGGCCGAAACGGTTGACGGTAACCATCTCGATGGCCGAATAGGGGCAGATTTCCACGCAGAAACCGCAGCCCCGGCAGGTAGCTTCGTTTACTTCCGCTACCTGGGCATCAATGGTAACCTTGCCCCTGGCCAGCGGGATTAAAGCCGACGATGCGGCACCCTTGGCCTGGGCTACCGTATCCGGAATATCCTTCGGTCCCTGGCAGCACCCGGCCAGGAAAACACCGTCGGTAGCGGTATCGACCGGACGCAGCTTGGGATGGGCTTCCATGAAAAAGCGGTCTGCTGACTGGGACAGCCGGAGCAGGTCCATTATCTGGCGCATTTCCGCCCGCGGCTCAAGCCCCACTCCCAGGACCACCAGGTCGACTTCATCTTCGACGGGAGTGGAGGTCAGGGTATTTTCAGCTTTTACCACCAGCTTGTCACCGCGTTTGAAAATCTCGGACGGGTTGCCCCTGATATAGCGGACATTTTCCCGGCGGACCCGGTCATAGAATTCTTCGTAGCCCTTACCGAAAGCCCGCACATCCATGTAGTAGATCCTGATGTTGGCATCAGGCAGTTTTTCCCTGATCAGATGGGCCTGCTTGGCTGTATACATGCAGCAGACCCTGGAGCAATACTCATTGCCCACACTTTCATCGCGCGAACCCACGCATTTAATGAAGGCAACTTCCTTGGGCTCGATTTCTTCTTTACCGTTGTTGATTAGAACCTTTCCTCCTGTCGGCCCAGAGGCGGAAACAAGCCGTTCCATTTCCATTCCGGTAATGACATTGGGATAATCGTCATAACCGTACTCCGGCTTGCGCGAAGGATCGAAGGGATCGAAGCCGGTTGCTACGATTATAGCCCCGACCTTGAATTCAACAAATTCGTCTTCCTGTTCGAAATCGATAGCCCCGGGTCCGCACACTTCCTGGCATTTGGGCCCTTTACCGCACTTACCCCGCTTTAAGTAGAGGCAGCTTTCCGGATCAATGGTGTACTTGGCCGGAACCGCCTGGGGGAAAGGCAGGTAAATCGCAGACCGTTTACCCATGCCCTCGTCAAATTCGCTGGGGAACCGGTCGGCAACCCGGCATTCCCTGGCGCAATCGCCGCAGGCGTTGCATTTGTCGAAATCAACATAACGGGCCTTTTTACGGACCTTGACATCGAAGTTGCCGATGTAACCGTTGATTTCCTCCACCTCGGAGTAGGTGAGCAGTTCAATATTGGGATGCCCGGCACAGTCGACCATTTTCGGGGTCAAGATACAGGCCGAGCAATCCAGGGTGGGGAAAGTTTTGTCTAACTGGGCCATACGCCCGCCCACTGACGGGGTTTTTTCCACCAGGTAAGTTTTAAAGCCGGCATCGGCAATGTCAAGTGCTGCCTGGATACCGGCAATCCCGGCCCCGATCACCAGGGCGGCCGGTTCGGCATCAACTTCCGTTGACTCAAGTGCTTCCAGCAGCCTGACCTTGGCCACAGAAGCCGATATTAGCTTCTTGGCCTTTTCTGTAGCTTCATCCATGTCCTGGTGGACCCAGGAGCACTGTTCCCGGATATTGGCCATCTCAAGGAAATAAGGGTTGAGACCCGCCTCCTGGATCGCTTTCCTGAAGGTCGGTTCGTGCATACGCGGTGAACAGGAAGCAACTACGACCCTGTTCAAACCATGTTCCTTGATATCCTCCCTGATCAGGGCCTGTCCGGGATCGGAACACATGTATGAATAGTTGCGCGCCACTTCTACGTTAGGCAGTTTTAACGCGTATTCTTCAACAGTCTCTACATCTACCGTGGAGGCGATATTAATCCCGCAGTGGCAGATATAGACACCTATTTTCGGCTTATCAGTCATCTGGTTTTCATCCTCCCGCAATAATTAGCCCTTATAAGCATCTAGCCTTTAAGCTCTTTCAGTTTTTCAGTCAACGCGGGCACAACCTTGAACATATCATCGACTATGGCGTAATCGGCCACGGCGAATATCGGGGCCTCGGGGTCTTTATTCACGGCCACGATAGTCTTAGCTCCCTTCATGCCGGCCAGGTGCTGGAAAGCACCGGATATACCCAGGGCCAGGTAAAGCTTGGGCTTTACTGTTTTACCGGAAGTCCCGACCTGGCGGTCGTGGGGAATCCATCCGGCATCGGTAGCCGCCCTCGAGCCGGCAATATCAGCCTTAATCGCCTTGGCCAGTTCTTCGATGTCGGGCAGGTTCTTGTCTTCCTTGAGCCCGCGGCCGACCGAGACCAGGATTTCAGACTGGGTAATATCAACATCTCCAACCTCGGCTTCGATGTACTCTACAAACTTGCGGTAGGGTATATCTTCCTTGAGGGGAGAATCCATTTTTTCAACATCACCGGAAGCCGCCGGTTCAGGCGCTTCGACCGCCCCTTCCCGGATCGTTACCAGGCAGGTATCGGCCGGTTTGAAGGCTACTGTAGCATTAACTTTGCCTGAATAAATATTTCGAGTTGCTTTCAAGGTCCCATCTTCGTAGTTTATATCGATCGCTTCCGCAACATAAGGCAGGTTCTTTTCCACGGCCAGGGCGGGCATGAAATCAACACCCTGGGCGGTTTGGCCGGTCATCAACACGGCCGGCTTTAAGTCATCTAACAGGGCGGACAGGGCCTTCTGGTATTTTTCGGCGTTAAAATCTTCAAAGAGTTGATCGTCAACTGCGATCACTTTAACCCCGTACTCGCTCATCTTTTTAGCCAGCTCGTCAATGCCGCTGCCGATTACAAGCACTTTAACCTCACCGCCCATAGCTTCAGCAACTTTGGGGGCGATAGCCATCATTTCAAAAGAAATATCTCTCAATACACCCTGGCGGTGTTCAGCCAGTACTAATATATCACCCATTATACTAAGCCTCCTTTAGTCAGAATGGACGCCAGTTTTTCAGCTTTTTCTTCCGGTTCGCCCTCGATAAATTCAGCAGCCGATTCGACTTCAGGGATATAGAGGTTCTCCAGTACAACCTGCGAAGCGTCAACGCTTACTTCAGCCGGGTCCACGCCCAGGTCGTCCAGGCTGACCACGTTCAATTCTTTTTTCTGAGCCTGCCGGATACCGCGGATCGGGGCGTAGCGAGGCTCGTTGATCCCGGTCTGGATGGTCAACACGGCCGGCAATTCAAGCTCGACCACTTCCATCAGGCCGCCTTCAAGCTCGCGGTGGGCCCGGACCTTGCCATCCAGCACTTCTACTTTCTTAACCATGGAAGCATGATTTACTCCCAGGTATTCAGCCAAAGCCACCCCGGTGGACATATGGTTGAAATCATCACCCCAGCAACCGGTAAAGACCAGGTCAAATTCTTTCTCCTTGAGCGCCCCGGCCAGGACTTTGGCTACGAGCAGGGGATCATGTTCGGCAATGCGGTCATCTTCGACCCGGGTTGCCCTGTCGCACCCCTTGGCCATGGCCATACGGATCATCACTTCGGACTGCTTCGGTCCGATGGACAGGACGTCGACTTCACCGCCCTTGTCCTCCTTGATTAAGACCGATTCTTCCACGGCATAATTATCGGCATCGTTGATGTCAAAAGAAAACCGGCTGTCATCAACCGTTTTGCCGTCCGGGTTAACCTTTACTTCGGCTTCGGAAGTATCAGGCACATACTTGATACAAACAACTGTTTTCATCGTTCTTTTCACACCTCCTGCAGTATTAAGGCCTATCAGGCTTCAACAAATTCTCCCAACAACTCCATGATTTCAGCAACACGCATCTCTTCTTCGTAACCGAGCCCCTTCATGGCATCCTCCAGGGTCAACACACAGAACGGGCAGGCTGCCGCCACAATATCGGCTTCCAGTTCTTTGGCGTTCTTAATCCTGGTATCCGCCAGGCGTTCTTTGCGTGACTCCGATTCCACCCACATTTTTCCTCCGCCGCCTTCACAACAGAGGCTGCGCTCACGCTTCCGGTCAAATTCAAGCAGCTCCACGCCCGGGATGCTTTTTAATACCCGACGCGGTTCGTCATAGATTCCGCCCTGCTTGCCCAGGTAGCACGGATCGTGGTAAACAATCCTCTTCGGCAGTTCCCCTTTCCAGGCCAGTTTGCCTTCCTGAATCAGCTCATCCATCAGCTGGGTGTAATGGATGACCGGGAATTTCAGGTCGGGGAAATGGGTCCTGTAGGTAGTAAAGCAGTGCGGTGACAGGGTCACGAGACGATCGGCGCTGAACTCATTTAAAAACTCGGTATTATCTTCCACGGTCATTTCGAAAAGTCCCTCTTCACCGATGGTGAAGACTTCACTGCCGCAGCAGCTTTCATCCTCTGGCAGGAAAGCGTAATCCACGCCGGCCTTGTTTAGAATCTTGACCATATTTTTGGCCGTTACCTGCACCCGGGGATCATAACAATTGGTGCAGCAGACAAAAAAGAGGTTTTCCACATGCTCACCCGGCTCGGCAATCCTGACATCAAGGCCTTCCATCCAGTCCTGGCGGGCAGCCCGGGGTTTCTCCCAGGGGTTGCCTTCCAAAAGGACACTTTGCAGGGCGTCGCGGACCGTGGGTTCAACTTTTCCGCTTTCCACGATCATGGAGCGCAAACCGATCAATACCTCCAGGGGTTTTAAACCCTTGGGGCAGCGTACGGCACAGGTATGACAGGCTGTGCAATCCCAGATTTCCGCCAGCCTGGCCAATTCGTCCAGCTTCTCTTCATCGTAGGCATCGTTGACAAACTGGCGTACATTTAAGTCGGCCCGGACAGTTACCGGGCAGCCGCCGGTGCAGCGTCCGCACTGGATACAACCCAGCAGATCATATTTTTCGGTGAAAGTCTGGCTTTCAGTAGTCATTATCATACCCCGCATCATCAATAAAGTATTGTCCTGCAATATTTCCGGCAGTTACTACGAAGAGCAACTGCTAGCTCAGTAGTAAAACCAACCCTCGGTTGTGTAGCCCTCACCTCCTGGCAGCAAAATCTGGATCATTTTACTTAAAAGCTTAAATTTAGGCAATAAATAGACAGACAATTCTTATAAAATCCGGCTTTGTTCTTAGAATTCGACATATCAGGGTTTTTCTCCTGCCTGATTTTTTAATTCCTTAATATTTCACACTTGCAAATATTGACCGTATTTATTGAATCCGCATTCCCGGTCAGGCAGTTTAAAATACCCTGATTTTACCGGGGCTTTCACCTGTTATTCGCCCTACTTCCTGTCCATCCCTGCCGGCAGCTTTCAAGCGCTCCAGGTAGGATTGAACCTTATCCTGCGAAAGAGCTACCAGGAGACCGCCTGAAGTCTGGGGATCGGCCAGGATGATCAGGGCATCGTCTTTTTCTTCCGCTTTGCCCTCCCAGGACACATGAGGCCGCACATATTCGAGGTTGCGGTAAGCGCCGGCCGGGATCATACCCATGGCTGTCATATCCTTAACCCCCGGGTAGAGGAGGACTTTCCGGTGATCAATCTCTGCACCAACTTTACTGGATAGAAGCATCTCTTGCAAGTGGCCCAGGAAGCTGAAACCGGTTACATCGGTAGCAGCAGATACACCTGTTTCAAGCATGGCCCGGGAAGGGATATCGTTCAACACGGCCATCCCTTTAACAGCCGGGGAGGCTTCATCAACCCCGATCATTTCCCCCTTAACAGCGGTAGCAATAATACCGGTTCCCAGCGGCTTGGTCAGGACCAAAACATCACCGGGCTTAGCCCCACTGCCGGTAATGATCTGCTGCAGGTCAACCAGACCGGTAACGGCCAGGCCGTACTTGGGCTCTTGATCTTCGATACTGTGGCCACCGATTACCACCGCTTCGGCTTCTATGACCTTGTCATAACCGCCCTTTAAAATTGCTTCCATCACTTCCAGCGGATGGCAGGACGCAGGAAAACAGATAATATTCAGGGCCGTGAGCGGCTTTGCTCCCATGGCGTAAAGGTCGCTCAGGGAGTTGGCCGCCGCAATCTGACCAAACTCATAGGGATCATCAACGATGGGCGTAAAGAAATCCACCGATTGGACCAGGGCCTGGTGCTCGGAAATCCGGTAAATGCCGGCATCGGCAAAATGCTGATCCCGGTTTAAATAGTTCGGGTCGTCTAAAACGGGTAGTTGGCGCAGGACCTGCGCCAGGTCTTCAGGACCAATTTTTGCCGCTCACCCGGCGCTCTTACTCAACGCCGTCAATTTAACTTCCCGGCCGTCCATCGCTTCACTTCCTTTCTGTGGCAAAGGGAATGGTTCCACCGGTCTTCCCTTCGGCCTTAAAGCTATATTCTTTAAAGGACGTTCTAACTGTCCTAATGATGCCGCCTGTCATTCAACAAGGGCAACAAGCTGATAAGCTACAAGGGCGGTCTGACTAAGCCAGCTTTTATAATTAATTACCGGTTCAATCTAACGGCCACCCGGTGATCCTCCACCCGCCTGGTCAGTTTTTGCTGGTCAAAGTGTTCGAGCAAAGCCTGGGCATACTTGCGGGATGTGCCTGCCAGGTCCCGGAACTGGGCCAGAGTCAGGGTAGCATTTTCGGCAAAATGATCGCGGAGCAGTTCGATTGCTTCCCGGTAGGCATCCCGGTGAAAGTAAAGATCCTCGCTGACCTTAACCAGGGCACCGTTTTCCTGCAGGTAATTGAAATATTCATCCCTGCGATCCTGTCCTGCCCCGGCCTTTTCAAGAGCATCCCGGGCCGATGGTGGCTGCAATTTCCCTGCCGCATACTGTTCTACCAGGTGATCCAGGATTTGCTTCTCTTTGCCCGACGGTGCGGGAATGAAACCATACCGGCTGACCAGGTCGCTCTTGATCTCCACCTTTTCTTCTTCCTGGAGGCGGTCCAGGAAAGCATCATATTCGCGCTGCCCGAATGCGCGGGGCAGGGTTCCACGCAGGCGGGCCCTGGAAATACCCGGTGATAAGGGATACTTATCATGGTAGCGTTCCAGTTCAGAGAGAAGGGCGCCTTCAAAATCCATGCGGGTGTCAGAAAGGATGTAAGCGCTGCCAACCTGTTCAACCTGTCCCCGAGTTGTAAAATCTTCCAGGATCGCTTTAATCCGCTCTTCTGCCAGGCGGGTTTCTTTCATCAAGCGGGCCGTATCAGCGGCAACCAGTTCTTCCAGCTTGCTGCGTAAAAAGGCGGCGTCACCGCCTTCAGACGGGGCCTGTTTTAGTTCCTGCAGGCGATCAATTACCTCCCGGCGAAAACGGCGGTGCTTTTCCGGGTAGGGATCCAGGACCATCCCCCCGCCAATGGTGGTCATCGGTGAGTAAGAACGGATCACAAAGGGGTCACCGCGTTCGGCCACCAGCGGTCTTTCCAGGCGGCACTGCACCGGACAGCTTTCCCCGGGTTTGAGCTGATCCCGGTCAAGCAGCAGCAGGCGGGCCACAGTGCGCACTGTGCCCAGGAAAAAATGAACCGGATCGAGGTTTTTCAGGCTGCGCGGCGAGCCGGGCAAAAGTTCCACCCAGGCATCGAGCAGGGTGGTCTGGCTGTAATAACCGGGATTGCTGACCACACTGCCCCTTAAAATCTCGCCTTTTTCCACTCCGGACAAATTCAGAGCCACCCGGCTGCCGGCTTTTGCTTCCTTCACATCCTGGTCGTGGACCTGGATATTGCGCACCCTTGCTTCCAGTCCCGGTGGGACTACAGAAACAGTCTGACCCACCCGGACCGATCCCTGCACCAGCGTCCCCGTAACCACGGTCCCGAACCCGGCAATTACAAAAGCGCGGTCCACGGGTAATCTCAAGGGGCCGGTGGAACTGCGCGGCTCCAGGTCCCCGGTCAGGCGGTCAATCATCGCTTTCAACTCTTCGATCCCCTGTCCGCTGATCGCAGAAACGGAATGGATCGGAGCGCCTTCCAGGAAAGAACCCTTCAGCTCCTCCCTGATTTCATCTTCAACCAGCTCCCGCCATTCTTCTTCAACCAGGTCAATTTTAGTGATGACCACGATGCCGTTGCGAATACCGAGCAGCTGCAGAATATCAAGGTGTTCCCTGGTCTGGGGCATCACTCCTTCGTTGGCATCAACTACGAGCATAACCAGGTCGAGCCCGGCAGCGCCGGCCAGCATGTTATGGATAAATTTTTCATGGCCGGGAACATCGACGACGCCGGCAATCCTGCCACCCGGCAATTTAAAGGGGGCAAAACCGAGATCAATGGAGATGCCGCGCTGCTTTTCCTCCTGCAGACGGTCGGTATCCACCCCGGTCAAGGCTGAAATCAAAACTGTTTTGCCGTGATCAACGTGTCCGGCCGTGCCGATGATCAGCTGTTCCAATATTCATGATCCCCTTTTTCATGATCTTCTTTTTATTAAGTTATTATCATTTGACAGTGACAGCTTAAAAGCTAACAGCAGCACAACATCCTGGACAATAAATTCTTTAAAACACAGATGACGGTTCCACCGTATCCCCTCTGTCTTAAAGCTATGTTTTTGGTAGGTTCGCTTTTCATAACTGGCAGGCGGCGGCAACAGCATTGATTAAGCTGTCTTCCTCTGCTTCCCTGATTGTCCGGGGATCGAAAAGCAGCCGGTCCTGCTGAAGGCGCGGGATCACCGGCGGGTGCCCCC
>SL_5KL_010_SEDDRAFT_10001389_pt1 | contig 14667 bp, 10 predicted proteins | sample SodLakKL_010_SED_FD_9118 | JGI IMG/M metagenome (IMG submission 9118)
TTGTTGTTGTGGCACTTACGTTCTTAGCAAAAGTTTAGGAGTTGTGTGGCAACTGTTTGAGGTTTGACGTTTGAAGTTTGGGGTTGCCTCGGGTAACCTCAAACTTCAAACGTCAAACTTCAAACCAATTCACACCCTGTGAAAATAATCATCCTCCTGTGTGTCAAAAAAACGGCATGTGCGTTTCATCTCATTAATTGTTTAAGGCTTATTTATAGCTCCGCTCCTTCACTTCCACGAATTCAAACATCAGGGGTTCCTTGTAGAGTTTGGGTTTTTCTTTCGCTCCCTGGTATTCCCAGGCGCCTACATAGGCAAATTCGGCATCGTTTCTTTTGGCTTCGCCCGTTTCGGTCTGATGCTCTTCCCTGAAGTGTGCCCCGCAGGACTCTTCCCGCTGCAGGGCATCCTCGCACATCAGGCGGCCCACTTCAAAGAAATCGGCGACTTTGAGCGCTTTTTCGAGTTCCTGGTTGTAATCATTTTCGGATCCGGGCACGCAGATGTCTGCCCAGAACTCTTTTTCCAGCTCATCCAGCAGCTCCATGCCCTTTTTCAGGCCTTCTGCATCGCGGCGCATCCCGCAATGGTCCCACATGATCTTGCCCAGCCGCTTGTGGAAACTGGAGGCTGTCTGTTTCCCCTTGATGGCCATGATGCGTTTTACCTTGTCTGTAGATGCCTGGGCGGCTTCGTCAAACGCCTTGCCTTCCACCGGGATTTTGCCGGTGCGGATGTCATCCGCCAGGTAGTCGCTGATGGTATTGGGGAGGATGAAATAGCCATCGCCACTGCATTGCATCAGGGAGCTGGCGCCGAGCCGGTTGGCTCCGTGGTCGGAAAAGTTGCTTTCGCCGATCGCAAAAAGCCCGGGTATGGTGGTCATCAGGTTATAATCGACCCACAGGCCGCCCATCGTATAATGTCCGGCCGGGTAGATCCGCATGGGTTGTGTGTAGGGATTGATGCCGGTAATCTTTTCGTACATTTCAAAGAGGTTGCCATACTTGTCGCGGATGGCTTTTTCGCCCTGGGCCCCGATGGCGTCTTTGAAGTCGAGGTAAACCGACAGTCCGGTATCACCCACGCCATATCCGGCATCGCACCGCTCCTTGGCTGCCCGCGAAGCGACATCCCGTGGCACCAGGTTGCCAAAGGCCGGATAGCGCCGCTCCAGGTAGTAATCCCGTTCTTCTTCGGGGATCTCCGTCGGATGGCGCTTGTCGCCCTTCTCTTTGGGGACCCATACGCGGCCGTCGTTGCGCAGCGATTCCGACATCAGGGTGAGCTTGCACTGGTAATCATTCAGTACGGGAATGCTGGTGGGATGGATCTGGATGAAACTGGGATTGGCAAATAATGCGCCTTTCTTATAAGCACTCCAGGCGGCGGAGGCATTGCTACCCAGCCCCAGGGTGGATAGGTAAAACACCGTGCCGTATCCACCGGTGGCAAGCACGACGGCGTGTGCCGAGTGGCGCTCAATTTCGCCGGTAAGCAGGTTGCGCGTGATGATCCCCCGCGCCTTGCCGTCTACAATGACCACATCCAGCATGTCGCGGCGGGGAAACATCTTCACCGTCCCTTTGGCGATCTGGCGGTTAAGCGAAGAATAGGTCCCAAGCAGACACTGCTGGCCGGTTTGTCCCTTCGCATAGAAGGTGCGGCTTACCTGCACCCCGCCAAAGGAACGGGTGTCGAGCGACCCGCCATAATCCCTGGCAAAGGGCACGCCCAGGGCGGTGAAGTGGTCGATCACATCGTTGCTCACTTCTGCTGCACGATATACGTTGGCTTCACGGGCCCGGTAATCGCCCCCCTTCATCATGTCGTGGAACAGGCGATAGATGGAGTCGTTATCGTTTTTGTAGTTTTTGGCGGCGTTGATGCCCCCCTGTGCTGCCACAGAGTGCGCGCGGCGCGGAGAATCCTGGAAGCAGAACACTTTTACCTTATAACCCAGCTCTCCGAGCGAGCTGGCAGCAGATGCACCGGCAAGCCCGGTGCCCACCACGATGATCTCGATCTTTTTCTTGTTGGCGGCGTTGACAAGGCGCAGTCCGGTTTTATGCCGGCTCCACTTTTCGGCCAGGGGGCCATCTGGAATCTTGGAATCAAGCTTCTGCATAGCTTATGGTATTTGGGATCAGGGAAAGGATCAATGAATAAAATAAAAATATAAAGGGATCACGGAGAAGCCCACGCTGATGGCCAGGGCGTAAATGGTGCCAATCACCTTGATGGCTGGTGTGTATTTGGTGTGGTTGAGCCCAAGCGACTGAAATGCGGACTGAAAGGCGTGCTTCAGGTGGAAACCCAGGAAAACGAAAGCTGCGATATAGCCGATGACGTACCAGGGATTGGCGAACATCACCTCTGCCATCCCAAAAAAATCATACCGGTCAGCCACCTGTCCGGCCTCCCCGGGTATGCTGACCCAGCCAAGCTTGACAAAGAAGAAATTCACCAGGTGAATGATGAGAAATACGAAAATGATCACACCCGTGTGGAACATGAAGCGGGAAAATTTGCTGGTCTCTGTTTTCAGGGGTTTGTAATACCTTACCGGACGTGCCCCGTAATTATGCCACTGCAGGGCCGCGCCCAGAATGATGTGGATCAGGAATCCCGCAAAAAGGCCATACTCCATCACTTTGACTGCCGGGTTCGTGGTGAGGAATTCCACGGCATTGCCGAAAGCCGCCCCACCGTCTCCGGCCAGCATCAGCAGGTTCGTCGCCAGGTGAAAGACCAGGAACAGCATCAGGAAAATACCGGCCAAAGCCATGACGTATTTTTGACTCAGGGATGAAAGGTTCAGGAAAGTTTTCTTCATGGGAAGGAGATATGTGGTGCATAAACTGAATCTCAGGAGAAGCTGGCCTGAATTCAAATCATGAATAATACAGGCTAAACAAATGTATGATGTATCTTTTTAATTTCCAAACGAATGGGCTATTTATAAAGATTTTAAACAAGTGTATGGGCGTTTGGGTGAGGGATGATGGAACTGGCGGCGTGGGCACTGGACGAGAGCGGGGGCTGGATTGGATTGGGACATTTAACGCATTAGCAAGCGGGTTGCAGCCGTTTTCAAGCGGATTGCAGCCGTTTTGATGGGTGCGCCACCATCAGATTATGTATTTTCCTGCCAATGTTGTAATTTTGATTGACCACAAGCAGGTTGACAGGACAAGTTCGCCAGGTGCGTCACTCCCTGAGCACCTGCTGATGACTGGCATTGCTGCCAGGGGGATTCGACAATGTATTCAAGAGCATATAAACCAAAAAAGACAACGATGTTTGACGCAAAGACCTATAGCGCGCGCCGAAAGCGCCTGAAAGAAAAGATGAANAACGGGATTGTCCTGATCATGGGCAACGTGGATGTACCGATGAACTACAAAAGCAACACTTACCGGTTCAGGCAGGACAGCAATTTTCTGTACTTCTTTGGCCTGGACTACCAGGGCCTGGCTGGCGTGATGGATATTGATGGTGGTGAAGACATCATCTTTGGTGACGACGTGGGGCTGGATGACATCATATGGATGGGGCCGCAGCCTGGCATTGCAGACAGGGCCCGTGAGGTTGGAGCAGAGAAAACCATGCCCATGGCCAAGCTGGCTGAGGTGATAAAAAAGGCCAGGGATGAAGGCCGTCCGGTACACTTTTTACCGCCTTATCGTGCGGAAAACAAACTAACCCTTGAAAAACTGCTGGATATCCGGGTGGACGACCTGAAAGACCAGGCTTCCGTTGAACTGATTAAGGCCATCGTGGCCCTGCGCAGCATCAAGGAGCCCCAGGAGATCCAGGAACTTGAAAGGGCCATGGAAACAGCCTACCGCATGCACACGACCGCCATGAAAATGGCCAAACCGGGTGTGTATGAGCATGAGATCGCCGGTGTGGTGGAGGGCATCGCCATAGCTGCCGGCGGCATGTTGTCGTTTCCGCTGATTTTGTCTGTGCGGGGAGAGACCCTTCACAACCATGCCCATCACAACAAGATGGAAGAAGGCCAGCTGATGCTGATGGATGGCGGAGCCGAAACCAGCATGCATTATGCGACCGACCACACCCGTACCATTCCGGTTAACGGCCGGTTTACGGATCGCCAGAAGGCGGTATACCAGATCGTGCTGGATGCGCAAAAACAGGCAATCCAGGCCATCAAGCCCGGTGTACCATTCCGGGATATCCATTTGCTGGCTGCCTCAGTGATTACCGACGGACTCAAGGGGCTCGGACTGATGAAGGGCGATACCCGGCAGGCCGTCGAGCAGGGGGCACATGCCCTGTTTATGCCGCACGGCCTCGGCCACATGATGGGCCTGGATGTACATGACATGGAGGATCTGGGTGAAGATTATGTGGGCTACGATGAGGAGATCAAAAGAGCAAGCCATTTTGGTACGGCATTCCTGCGGCTGGGCAGAAGGCTCCAGGAAGGGTTTGTGCTGACCGTGGAGCCCGGCATTTATTTTATCCCGGCACTGGTTGACCAATGGGAGCAGGAAGGCAAGTTCAAAGAGTTCATCCGGTATGACCAGGTCAGGGAATATCTTGGATTTGGTGGTATCCGCATTGAAGATGACGTGCTGGTCACGGATGAAGGCTTTAACGTGATGGGTCGTCCCATCCCCAAAAGCATTGAGGACATCGAAAACTTCATGAACCAGTAACCTGCATTGGCCCGCTGAAACCTGCGCAAAGCTGATAAACCGCGCAAAGCACATAAAAAAACCCCGGAGCTGTTCAGAACTCCGGGGCTACCAATCAACTAACCAAAACAACAACATGAAGATTTTTACCTTATCTAAAAGATTATGAGGTTTCTACTAGGTATAACTCCAAAATCTTCATTTTGTTTCACAAGATACGAAAAAAAAGAATAAATTTTGTTAATCTGTGGTTGTGGATGCAGATTAAATGACTTTTGTTTCTTTCAGGCACTGATAGATTTTTTGCCAGCTCCGCTCGATGTCATGGTCCAGTCCGACAGAAAAGCGGATCAGCCCCTCTGACAGGCCCATTTCTTTTTGCACGTCTTCGGGTACCTCACTGGATGTGCTTTTGCCCGAATTGCTGAACAGTGTCTTGAAATAGCCGAGACTCACGGCCAGGTAACCCACACCTTCTTCCTGCATTTTTTCCATCAGGGCATTTGCCTTTTTGGATGTTTTCAGGTCAATGGCAATCATGCCGCCAAAACCGAAATCAGGATGCATGAACACTTTCATGAGTTGATGCTGCGGGTGTTTGGGCAGACCGGGGTAGATCACGCGCAAGCCCGTAGCCGCAAACTTCTCGGCCAGGTAAAGCGCGTTTTCGCTGTGCTTCTGCATCCGGATGTGCAGGGTGTGCAAATTCTTATGGATGCTTGACGAGCGCAACGGGTCCAGGATGGGTCCGAGGAGCATGGCTGAACCGGTGTTGACATCCGAAATGGCCTTCACAAAGTCCTCACTGGCGCAAATCGCTCCGGCTACACAGTCATTCTTGCCGTTCACAAACTTGGTCAGGCTGTACAGTACAATGTCTGCTCCCAGCTTGGCCGGCGCCATGATCATCGGCGTAAAGGTATTGTCGACAACAAGCTTGATGTTGTGCTTGCCTGTGATTTCTGACAGTTTGGGAAGGTCTGAAACCTGCAACAAGGGGTTGGTCACCGACTCTGTGTAGATCATTTTGGTATTGGGCCGGATCGCTTTTTCCACCTCGTCCAGCTTGGTAATGTCTACAAAAGAGACTTCGATGTTGAATTTCTTGAGGTAGTTTGACAGGAAGGCAAAGGTGCCGCCATAGGTGGTGATGCTCGACAAAATATGGTCGCCGCTGTTGCAAAGCTGCAAAATGGTCGTGGTGATGGCTCCCATGCCTGAGGCTGTCACCCAGGCACTTTCCGTACCTTCCATGGAGGCCAGTGCATCGGCCAGGTATTTGTTGGACGGGTTCCAGTGACGGGAATAGAGGAAACAGCCTTCTTCCTCGCCCTGGAAGGTGTCTACCATGGTTTTGGCCTCCATGAACGTATAGGTGGCCGAATCGGTGATCGATGGATTGACGTCGCCAAACTCTCCGAATTGCAGCAGGTCCTGGATATTGGATGCCGGATCAAATTTTTTCATATCGGTATCTTTTAAAAGTTAAACAGGAATATCCCCGTATGGCCTCCTGAAATGGTGCAGGCCGGTCCCTCTATTACAGGCAAGGGAGAAACGGGTGAAAAGCACGGCAAAAGTATGGTTTTTATTCGTACATCCGAAATTATTAACGGGAATTAAGACTATCCGGGCGATTGAGTGTTTACCGGTATGAACTTTTGCGGCAAGCTGACAAAATTCCCGTAAATTTGCATCCCATGTACCATTAAATCATTTGCATATGTTTACAGGAATTATAGAGACAACAGGTAAAGTTGTCAAAATCGAACGCGACAGGGGCAATATCCATTTTACGATCGAAACCCCCATCGCCAGGGAGCTGAAAATCGACCAGAGCATCGCTCACGACGGGGTATGCCTGACCACGGTGGATGTGGACAAGGAAAAAAACCAATATACCCTCACGGCGATCCAGGAGACCCTGGATAAGACCAATATGCGCACCTGGGAAGAGGGCTATGAAGTCAACCTGGAGCGCTGCATGCGGGCTGATGACCGGCTGGATGGCCATATCGTGCAGGGTCACGTAGACCAGACGGCGGTATGCACCAAGGTCGAGGAGCTTGACGGCAGCTGGAAGTTTTATTTTGAATACGATCCCGGCCCGAAAAACATTACCGTCGACAAGGGGAGCATTTCCGTGAATGGCGTGAGTCTTACCGTGGTGGACTCCGAGCCCAATATGTTTTCGGTGGCGATCATCCCGTATACTTACGACGTGACCAACTTCCGCAATTTCCGTCCGGGTTCCGTCGTCAACCTGGAGTTTGATGTGATCGGGAAATACGTAGCCCGTTTGCTTCAACTGCACTTTGATGCACAGAAATAAGCAGTTAGCTGCAGATCAAATAAAAAAGGCCGGTTCACACCGGCCTTTTTTATTTGATCGTTGTTGACGCGCTGGTGTTACTTGAGTCCGCGCTGACGCAGCAAGGCATCAATTTCCGGTTCGCGGCCGCGGAAGTTGATGTACATCTCCATGGCGTCCTCAGTGTTTCCTCTTTCGAGAATCTCTTCGCGGAAGCGCCTGGCTGTTTCCTGGTCGTATACGTCGCCTGTTTCGCGGAATGCTTCATACGCATCTGCGTCGAGCAGGCCTGACCACAGGTAGGAGTAGTAGCCGGCAGAATAACCACCTGAGAAGATGTGGTTAAAGTGCGTGCTGGCATGGCGGAAGTGGATCTCCGGAATCATGCCGGTGTTTTCAATGGTGCGTTGCTCGATAACCTCAGCTACCTCATAGAGCTTGTCTTCATCAAACTTCTCTGAAATGGTGTGGTATTCCATATCCAGGAAGGTAGAAGCCAGGTATTCGACATTGGCAAAGCCTTCGTTGAACTGTGCACTCTCCACGATGCGGTCCATCATTTCATCGGGCATCTGTTCTCCGGTTTCGTAATGGAGGGCAAAGGTTCTCATCACCTCAGGCTCGTTGGCCCAGTTCTCCATAAGCTGCGAAGGCAGCTCCACGAAGTCGCGCGATACGGCTGTTCCTGCAAGGCTGCCGTAATGAACGTCGGAGAGCAGGCCGTGCAGGGCGTGGCCAAACTCGTGGAAGAAGGTGGTCATCTCATCATAGGTAAGCAGTGAAGGCCTGGTAGCAGATGGTGGAGAGAAGTTTCCGTTGATGGTTACGATGGGGTGTACAAACTGTCCGTCCTGGTCCACGCGCTGCGTGCGGAAAGAGCTCATCCACGCACCACCGCGCTTGCTGTCCCGTGGGTGAAAGTCCATATACAGGATTCCGATGTGTGATCCGTCGGCTTCCTGGACTTCAAACACCTGCACGTCTTCGTGGTATTTGGGCACGTCGTTGCGTTCGATAAACTGCAGCCCCCAGAGTCTGTCCACGATCATGAAGATGCCGTCACGCACCGTATTCAATTCAAAATACTGGCGAACCAGTTGTTCGTCCAGCTCATACTTTTCTCTCCTGACCTTTTCGGTGTAATAGCGCCAGTCCCACTGTTCGAGGGCAAAGTCATTGCCTTCGTCATAGATCATCTGCTGCAGCTGCTCCCTTTCCTGCTTGGCCAGGGCCAGTGCGGGCTCCCATACTTCGTTGGCGAAGTCCATCACCGTGGGAATGTCGCCAGCCATGGTTTCTTGCAGGCCAAAGTGGGCGTGGTTGTCGTAACCCATGAGGTTGGCCCGTTCGTGGCGCAGGTTGGCAATTTTTGCCAGGATCTCCCGGTTGTTGAATTCATTGTCGTTGTTGCCGCGGTTGATGAATGCCTGCTGCATCTTCTTGCGCAGGTCCCGGTTGTCGGCATTATATAGGAAGGGCATTACACTGGGATTGTGCAGGGTGAACACCCACTTGCCTTCCATGTCCATGCCTGCAGCCCGGTCGGCAGCATCTTCAATGGACGACTGTGGCAGTCCGGCCAGGTCTTCTTCGTTGTCGATGACCATGGTGAATTCGTTGGTTTCGCCCAGTACATTCTGGCCAAACTGCAGGGTAAGCGAGGAGAGCTCTGAGTTGATCTCGCGGAGGCGTGCTTGTTTGTCTGAGGGCAGGTTGGCGCCGCTGCGTTCAAAACTCTTGTAGGTTTCTTCCAGCAAACGCATTTGCTCATCCGACAGGTCCAGATCGTTGCGCTGGTTGTACACTTCCTTCACCCGGTCAAAAAGATCCAGGTTCAGCCGGATGTTGTCCGAATGCTCCGACAGCTTCGGCGACATGTCCTGTGCGATCTCCTGTATCTCCGGACCGGTCAGGGCAGAGTTATAGTTGGAAAAGACAAGCATCACCCTGCTAAGCAGTTCGCCGGAATACTCCATGGCTTCGATGGTGTTTTCAAAGGTAGGAGGNTCAGGATTTTCCACGATATCCTGAATTTCCGTTTCCTGTTGTGCCATGCCTTCCAGGATGGCAGGTTCAAAATGTGCGTTTTCAATTTCATCAAAAGGCGGTACGCCAAATGGGGTTTCAAATTCGCTGAAGAAGGGGTTGGGTTCTTCTTCCGGTGCACATGAGGCCATAAACATTACAGGTAAAATCAATAATAATAACCAATACTTTTTCATTTTTCGTTGTTTTTATGAGTGAAGATTTTGGCTGATAACGATTTGGTGCAAAAATAACGATTTAATTTTTGCCGGTGACAGCATTTTCGTGCATGACGGTTTGCCTGGCATATCCCATTCATTGTTGGTTGATCACTTGTATGCGTTTGTGTGTGCTTGCGCCACCGGTTTCGATAAGCAAGAGGTAGGGACCAGCCCGGAGGTTTTCAAGGCTTATCGTGGTTTCACGGGCATTCAACTGCGCTTCGTCCACGATGTGCCCGTGGATGTCCAGCAGTTGCCAACTGGAAATCTCAACGCCTGCTTCCAGGTAAATGCGGTCGGTTGCGGGATTGGGATAGACCTTGATCCCCGGGTCCGCCATGCCACCGGTGCTCACTGCTTCCTCAAATGATACGCTGACCGTGGCGTCATCATCAATCGCGATGAGCTCAAAATGATTCTCCGTAAGATCTTCCACCGGGTCGCCGTTGTGATACCAGGCCTTTACCCGGAACTCAGGGTCAGGTGTTGCGGTAAAGGATACATCTGTTCCCTGTTGCACTTCATCACCCGGATGGATCGGCGTGTCCCCGNCNTGTGCCTCCAGGCTCCCATGGTTGCCGTCCACATAAAAGTCAACCTGGTGCCGGAGGGTGTCAAAGGCGAGGATCACTTCCAGGTTTTCTTCCAGGTTCGGAATGTGCAGGCTGTCGGCCGTGTGCTCTTCCCAGGCCTCTCCATTCACGGTCCATTGCAGGATGTCAAACCCTTCATCCGGATGCGCCTGGAACAGGATGTCGGCGCCTGCTGGCACGCTGCTGCCCGGGTCGATCTCGTGTCCGTCGGCAAAGGCCAGGAGGTCGCCGTGCGCATTTTCCGTGGCAAAATGCACCATCAGTTGGTCAGCAAGTCCGATACGCGCCTGGATATTCCAGTCGCCCTCAATGTCAAACTCAGATAAACTGGTCCAGGCTTCCGGATCTTCCACATCCATCCGGATCAGGTTGCCTTTGCCATCGTGGTCGGTAACGACATCCCGGGAAGCGGTGAATACGCCCTCTCCCGGGTCGTCATATTCAACACCAATCCACAGCTCCTTGCTGGTATCAATCAGATGGGGTTCGTCCAGGTTGATTTCAACCCAGGCCTGTGCTTCGGGTGTAAACTCCTGGTGAACCACTTCCACCAGGCTGTCCTGGTCTTCGCCTTGCCAGATCTTTAGGGCGGCCTGCGTTGGCTCATTGCCCATGTGCAGCCGGAGCCTGTTGATCTGGAAGCCTTCGTATGCAAGCAGGTCTCCGGGTTCGTAGCGGTGTGCGATCTGGTAGACTCCTCCGCCACCGATGCCGACGTGGCCCTCGTGGATGCCATCGTCCCAATGCACCCAGTCGAACGAGGCGCCGGATTCTTCCATGAAAAGGAAGGAAATGGTCTGGTCTTCAGCGTCACGCGTGATTTGTGTAATCGGTTTTTGCGTGAGATCGCCTGCCCAGGAGAGGGCACTGGGGGTGCTCTCATCCGTAAAGCTCGTCTGGTTGCTGCTTCCCGGGAATGGTGTTTGTGCGGAGTTGATGTTGCCGTAGCTCCAGGGCGGTCCGGTCGGATCCGTGTTGGCTCCGGCGGCCACCGGATACATTTTTTGCGGGTGGCCCACATTGACTTCGTTGCCAGAGGTGGCGACCTCTTTGTGGACGTGGTAAATGATCATCCCTTCTCCCGGGATATGGGTGTCGAAACCGATGTGGTGCCGGTTTTCCAGCAGGTAATACTCTCCGGGGGTGTTGGTGTTGAGCCGGTAAAAATGTTCATCGTGTTCCACGCTGTTCAGCATGGTGACCGTATCCGGCTGATTCAGGATCACTGGCGTGGCCCAGCCATAGGTGTATGCTTTGGTAAAGGCATTGTGATGGGCAGGAGTCGCGCCGCCGTTGTTCCAGGTGCCGCCGGCCATCATATCCCATGAGCCGGTTCCCGTAAAGCTGCCGCCTGAACCTTCGCCGTCGGTGTCATAATAATCAGGAGCGCCAAGGATGTGTCCGAATTCGTGTCCGATAACCCCAATGCGGGTGATGTTGGTGCCCGAATTGCCGCGCAACTCGGGCGAGCAGGCGTAGCGGCTGATCCACACGCCATCAAGCTGTACGGGGTCGATGCTCCAGGCGTGCGACCAAATGGTATTGGGTCCGCCACCGGCTTCCTCGCCATAGCCGGCAAAGATCATGTATACGCCGTCTACCCAGCCATCCCCGCTGTTGTCGTAGTCCGCATAATCCACATCCGGATCTGCAAGGTGCACGGCTTCCGTGGCCAATTGCCTTGCCCCGTTCCAGGTGGCCCCGTAATGCGCCATGTCGTGTTCCGCAGTATAAGGTCCCACCACATCCACACTCAGATCAAACAGGCCGTAGGAGTTTTCCAGGTAATACTCCTTGACGCTGCCCGAAGCCCCATCATAAGAATAGCCGATCTGATTGAACAGGGCATCAAAGTCTTCCTGGGTCTTCTGGAAGGGTACGTCATTGGTTTCCATCAGGATGGCGATCAGTGTGCGTTCCCCCGTAGACGGAAAGGATCGGGCATCAGCTTCCTTACGCATTTCCCATACCTCGCGCATCATCTCCACCTGGCGGTCGCTGAAAAACAAGCCGCGGTCGAGTTGCTCCAGGAAACGGATCTCTTCCTGGTCCCTGCTGGTCAAAGGCGACACGCGCCGGCCACTTAAAACCAGGTCTCCAGCTTCGTCAAGCTCGGCATACTCATAAAACCCATCCTGGTTGGCGAGGATGGTATAGCCATCTGTAGTTTCCGCCCAGTTGATGCGTTCATCCCCTTTGAGCTGAATGGTGATCACCTGGCCATCGGGCTGGGTGTATTCTACGGGGTGTGGGTAAGCCGGTACGGCAGACGCCGGAAGCGCATGCAGCAGGCTGAGGATAAATAGAAAAATAAAAAGCAGGAGATGGTGTGGGGCGTCGTCTTTGTAATGGCGATGTAACATAGGCAAAATTGAGTTCTTTAGAAATGAATGATATGGGGGGTGGTTGGATCCAGGTTTTGATTGCATGATATGGCATTGGCCTGGCGGATGGATGCGGAGCATGTCAGGTTTTAGGGGTCGGATTCCTGCGCTGAAAGGTTTTCCAGGAAGCGTTGTACTTCGTCGGGTCTGTCGGCTTTATTCCTTGCAATGATGCCTGTGGTGAGCAATGTGCCTTCTTCATCTTTCACCGCATACTCGTAAAATTCATCTTCGTTCATCAGCAGGTAAAAGCCATCTGTGGTGACCGCCACATGCTGGTGTTCGTCACCCCTGAGGAAGATGTCCAGGACATATCCGTCGGGTTGTTCAAATCGGATGGTGTCAGGTGTAGCCGGAACCCCTTGTGGTTCATCCGGCACTTCTTCCGGTTGCATGTCTTCCGGGTCCATCCTGCGTATGTTGTCCACCGGGTCCTGGTAAGATTTTTGGTACGACTGGCAGCCAACAAACAGAAGCAGAGTGATGCCCGCCGCCGCCAGGATGAATTTGGACAGGGCACGATGCGCTGAAAAAATCATAGTATTGATTTTGAGGCCATAAAGGTAAGAAAAAAAGAAACTCCCTTGATTTGGCCGGGAATCCGGGGAGATATCATGGCGACTCATGCTTGCCCGTGCATCAGCACCATGTGGCTTATGAATAGATTATTTTGGACGGATAACGCCTTTGGTTATTTTAGAATTTTTAACTTTGAGAGATGCAAACAGGAAACTGACAAGTAACCAATTATGGCCATCGGATTGATGCCTCTAGAGGTGCATTGTTTGATCCCGGCCAACACACGCACATCATACAACCAAAACTTAAACACATGAAGCGATTCGTACCTTTAACATTTCTTCTCGTCATTATTCTTTCATCCCTCCAGGCGCAAACTCCTGCTAAGTTTAACTACCAGGCGATCCTGCGCGATGATGCCGGCCAACCGATTGTATCTGAAGAGGTAACCATGCACATTGCCATCTTAGCCGATAACCCCGAAGGTGAAGCGGTATTCGAGGAAGTGCATCAAACGGAGTCTAATGAAATGGGGTTGGTGAACATTGTTGTTGGATCAGTGGAGGACCTTGGGGAGGTGAATTGGGGAGCGATGGATTATTTTATGTCGATTACCGTGGATGGCAACCTCCTGGGGGTCTCCCAACTCCTGAGTGTGCCTTTTGCCATGCATGCCGGACAATCGGCCGACAGTTTCAGCGGAGATTATGATGACCTGGAAAATACGCCCGACCTGGATGAATTGGTTATGATTGAAGACCCTGATCCAGGAGACATGGCCTATTATGGCGGAGAGGAGTGGCAACGCATTCCGCTGGGAATTGAGGGCCAGGTGCTTCAGATCGTCCAGGGAACGCCCCAATGGGCTGATGTCATCGACCAAACAGGGAGCGTTACAGATATTGACGGCAATGAATATACCACCATCACCATAGATGGGGTGGAGTGGATGGCTGAGAATCTGCGTGCCACCCGCTATGCAGATGGCACGCACATTCCTTCAGGTCTCGACAGCGATGCCTGGTCTTCCACCAGTTCCGGTGCTTTTTCGGTCTTTGATCCGGACGAAGTGGATGACATTGACACCCAGGCAGAAATGGTAGGATTTTACGGCAAGCTATACAACTGGTATGCCGTAGATGATGAACGAGGCCTTTGTCCGGAAGGATGGCATGTCCCCACGGCAGACCAATGGGATGCCATGACCCAATTTCTCATCAGTACCTATGATGATGTGTATGCATTCAACGTGGCCAATGCCCTGAAGTCATGTCGCCAGGTGGATTCGCCCCTGGGTGGTGAATGCGACACGGATGAGCATCCACGTTGGGATGCATACGATACGGAGTATGGTTTTGACCTGGTGGGCTTTTCTGCCTTCGCTGCCGGATCAAGAAACTTCTTTGGCAACTATTTCAACCTTGCCAATTTCGCATTTTTCTGGACATCCTCTGAAAACCCTGCCGACGACGACGTGCTATATCGCCGCCTGCTGCGTTACTCCGGTGAGGTACAGGCGTTATCTTCCTCAGAAAACTCCGGCTTCTCCGTCCGCTGTGTGCGGGTTGAGTAAAAATGCCAGACTTTAGTCCTTCCTCTAAAATCCGCCATCCGGGATGTCGATGTCGCCTCCCCTGGCGTCGAATTCGCCGGTGATCTCGATGTCCATTTCCACAAGGGGATTGGCAATGTCGATGCCCGTGGCTTCAAATGTGAAAGTGCCCTCTACGGAATTGGTGGTAGACTCATCCAGGGTGATGCTGCCCTCATTGGAAAAGATGTATATCGTGGTCGCATCCGTTACCAGGAATGCGATGCTGATGAAGGCATCTTCCGGGTAGACATCGGGGTCAAAATCTTCCGGGTCGATGTCTTGTATCGGGTAAGTACCCGCTTCCGGACGACTTCCGGCGGTACCAAGCCACAGGTTGGAGTTGCTTGCATTAT
>SL_5KL_010_SEDDRAFT_10001390_pt1 | contig 14657 bp, 13 predicted proteins | sample SodLakKL_010_SED_FD_9118 | JGI IMG/M metagenome (IMG submission 9118)
ATGGCCAGCTGGGTCCGGTCATGCAGGTCAAGTTTTTCCAGCAGGTGGGTTACGTGGGTTTTAACTGTTCGCTCACTGATGAAAAGTTCTTCAGCGATTTTTTTGTTCCCAAACCCTCTGGCAATCAAGCGCAGCACTTCCATTTCCCGGGGACTGATCCGCGTCCATCCTTCCTGATCTTCCCGATCTTCCCGATCTTCCTGGACCTGCTGCATCATCTTCGATGCCGCCATGGGATCAAGGGTCGGTTTTCCGGATGCAGCCCCGCGAATGGCGCCGGCCAGGTCCGAGGCGGAAACATCTTTAAGCAGGTATGACAGTGCCCCCGCTCTCACTGCCGGCAGGACCAGGTCGTCTTCAGCCTTGCTGGTCAGGACGACAATTTTCGAACCGGGGCTGGTTTCAAGGCAGAGCCTGGTCCCTTCCACCCCGTCTGTGCCGGGCATGATCAGGTCCATCAGGATAACATCCGGCTTGAGGCTGCCGGCCAGCGCAGCCGCTTCCCGGCCGTCCGCTGCTTCTCCGACCACCTCAATATCATCTTCCACCTCCAGGTAATACTTCAAGCCTTCCCTGACCATGCCGTGATCATCAACCAGCATCACCCTGATCACCGGTTATCTCCCCTTTCCGTAACAGGCACTGTTATAATTATTCTTGTCCCTTCCCCGGGCGCACTGTTTATTTCCAGCCTGCCCCCGACAGCTTTTGCTCTTTCCCGGATCCCGGACAACCCGACTGCTGTAGGGCGGACAGCCTTAGCCGGATCAAAACCGGCCCCATCGTCGCCTATCTCCATTTTTATATTACCACCGGCCCTATCCAGGTAAACCGCAATCTCTTTTGCCGCCGCATGCTTGCTGATGTTGTTCAAAGTTTCCTGGGCAATGCGAAACAGGCTTTCAGAAACCGTCCCTGCGGGCCGGACGTTGTGATCTATTCTTGCGTCCACCTTCCAGCCTTCACTTTCAGCCACGTTGTTGACATATTCCTCCAGGGCCGCCCCCAGTCCTTCGCTCTCCAGGGTAACCGGCCTGACCTGGAGGATTAATTCGCGGATCTGGCTGTGGGCCTGCCGGGCCATTTCTTCAAGTTTTTCCATTTCCGGGGCCAGGCTTTCATCCCCGACGCCGGCTTTTTGCAGGCGGTTTTTCAGGGCGGCCGTGCGCATGGCCAGCACAAAAAGCTGCTGGTTGACTGTGTCATGCAGGTCGCGGGCCAGGCGCATTCGCTCTTCCAAAACCGCTCCCCGACCGGCTTCTTCCCCCAGGCGCCGGTTCTGTTCGGCCAGGTCCCGCAGTGAAGCGACCGCACTTTCCAGCTGATCGGCCATGTGGTTAAGCTGTTCTTCCAACCAGCCCACTTCGTCTTCCGGGCCGGTCTCCACCCGGGCCCGGTAATCGCCGCGGGCAATCCTTCCGGCCATCCGCCCCGCTTCCCATAACCTCAGCTTGACGGTGCGGGTAATCAGCGAACCCACTACAGCCCCGCAAAGGCCAACCAGCAGGCCGGCTCCAAATCCGAGGACAATCGAGCTGTAAAGATCCAGCCCGAAGTACCGGGCGGCCTGGTAAACGGCCAGGGCCGCCAGGGCGCTCCCGGCACCGACCATAAAGTAAATAAAGGCCTGCCGCCACTGCAGGCCTAAAGTACGTTCTGGTTTCAATTTGCTACCCCCGGTATAGCAGGCATGTAAACAACATTCATATCACCGATCCCCATTCTTGCTTCAATCTGGATCGTGGCTTCGGCATCCTCAACGTTGATTGCTCGCTTCAAAGACATTCCGCCGATACCCGATTTCTGTTCGCCGAACACGTCCAGTTCCCCGAGCCCGACCGAGGCATCGACATCTATATTAACCCCGTCTGGCACCCTGATCGTAACATCGCCCACGCCCGCCTTCAGGTAAACCCGGTGCTTGCCGGGCCTTATATCGGCGGTGGTAAAATCAAGCACCACATCCCCGATACCGTGAAAGAATTCAAGGTCCTGGTCCAGGGTCCAGGGAGCGCGGCCGTGGTAGAGGTCACCGATATGGCGAACCTGGGAATAGCCGGCGACATCATCTTTATCAAAACCGTGCCGGAAAAAGAGTTTCCGGAAAAACAGGTTCCGGTCCCCTAAAAGGATCGACAACCCGATGGCCACCAGGATCAAAGGCCAGCCAAAACGGGCGATGTCGCTGCCGCTGATGTCGGTTACCCCGGCTTCTGAAAGGATACCGAACAGGCCGATTCCACCGACCCATAAACCCAAACCAAGGGTTACCCAGGAAATGAGGCCGAAGCTGATGCTTTCGGTTAAAATCACAATCCCGAGCAGCAGCAGTGCCGTGGGCCAGAAAGCAAGCCCCAAATCATAAACTCCCAAAACCTGCAGTAAAACCAGGACACCAAGAACAAGAAAGATTAAACCCCACAATTGCTTTTTCACAGTCACCAACCCCTTTGTTTTTGACTGCGGCCCTGTTTAAACTTTACCGGCCGCTGGTTAAAGCTTAACAGGGTCCTTCATCGAAACAAAGGTCCGCCGGGCCGATTTTTATATCGTACCAAAGTATGATTTTTATCTGCATATTGAGGATTATAACATATGAAAACCCGGAGAGCATGCCACAAAGAGAGCATGCTTTAAACGGCAAGTTGTGGTAAAATCAGAGGTGTGTTTTTAATGCCGGATTGTAACTACTCAGGCATAGCTCGCTAAACCACAGGGGAAGGCTCCACCGTCTACCCCTTCGGCCTTAAAGCTATGCTTAAAGGGACCTTCAAACCGTCCCCGAGGTTCCGCTTATCATTTAACAAGGGTACCAGGCCTGGTAGTTACACCGGACTTTTATTTTAAACAGGCTGAACAGTACAGTTGTTTTTAACGAGGTGACCAAAGAACCATGCACAAGATATTTTACCCGGAATCAATCGCCATCATCGGTTTATCCTCCAAACCCAGCAACATTCCCAGGCTGACCCTGGAAAACCTGCTGCGCTGGGGCTACCGGGGCAGAATTTTTGGGGTTAACGAAAGAAGCGAAGACGTCCATGTGGACGGGATCAGGATGTACAAAAATATTGAGGATTTGCCTGAAGTCCCGGACATGGCTTACTGCATGACCCCGGCCAAGCTAATCCCGGACATGATGGAGCGCTGCGGTGAATTCGGGATTAAGAACATGGCCATTCCCTCGGGCGGTTTTTCCGAATACAGCGATGAGGGAAAAGCGCTTTCCGAAAAACTGCTGGCCCTGGCCGGCAAATACGGGATCCGGTTTGTGGGGCCCAACAGCGTCACCGTAGCCAATACAGACAACGGGCTCTGCCTGCCCTTTGTCGCCCTCCACAAAGCCCCCAAGGGGAACATGTCCATCATTTCCCAGAGCGGCGGTGCAGCCCTGACCGTACTTAACTACCTCCAGGATGAGAAGATCGGCCTGGCCAAATTTGCCAGTATCGGGAACAAGCTCGACCTGGACGAAGTTGATTTCCTGAAGTACCTCGGGCAGGACCCGCAAACAGAAGTTATCTGCGTCTACCTGGAAAGCTTGCCAAGGGGCCGCGAATTTATAGAAGCTGCAGATAAAATTGACAAGCCGGTCATAGTTTACAAGGCCAGCACCACCGAAACGGGCAGCAAGGCCGCCTTGAGCCATACCGCTGCGGTCAGCAGTGACGAAAGTATCATTAACTCAGCCTTTGAAGAAGCGGGGATTATCCGCATCGATAATTTCCTCGACTTTATAGAAGTAACCAAGGCCTTCCAGCTGCCGCCAATGCGGGGGCCGCGGATCATGATCATGAGCCCGGCCGGCGGCTTTTCAGTCATGGGCGCAGACCTGTGCGAAAAAGCCGGTTTTGAATTTGCCAACATGGGCCAGGACTTTTACGACAGCCTGCAGCAGTTTAGCAGCGCCGGGGTGATCAGGTTTTCCAACCCGCTCGATATGGGCGACATATATGATCCCCAGCTTACCGCCCACGTGATCTACTCGGTTATGCATTCCGAACAGGTTGACGGTTCTATCTACATCAGCCAGAGACCGCAAATGCCCTCGGGCGACAACATTTTTCAGAGAATGTTTTTAAGCGACCTGTCCAAGGAAACCTGGGGATCAATCCTGTCCGCCGGAAAACCCCTGGGCGTCTGCCTGTTCGGACCGACCAGGATAATCCAGCAGAGCAAACGTTCTGTCGAATTTCCCATATTCAACAGCCCCGAAGAAATGATCAAAGCCCTGGCCATGCAGATGAATTATCACCGCCATAAAAGCTCAGGCCAAAAAATGGGACAGCAGGCCGCGCCGGAAGACACAGATCGTATGGCTGCATTAAGATGGCTGGAAGGTAAAAGCGGGGATTACGGCGAAGAGGCCCTGGAGCTGCTGGAAACATACGGCCTTGAAGTAAGCCCCTCGGCCACTGCTGCAAGCAGGGAAGAAGCGGCAGATCGTGCCGGAGAACTGGGTTTTCCGGTGGTAATGAAAGTCATTTCTCCCGACGCCCTGCACAAGTCAGATGCCGGAGGGGTGCTGCTGGGGCTGGAAAACCCGCAGCAGGCAGCTGAAGGCTTTGACACTATTCGTCAAAACCTGTTTAGTTATGACCGGAATGCTCGTTTTGAAGGGGTCAGGATCCAGCAGATGGCCGCAGAAGGATACGATATGTTTATCGGCGGCAGGCAGGACCCTTCCTTCGGGCCGGTGATCTTTTTCGGGATGGGCGGCATTTACATCGAAGCTTTCCGGGATGTAGCTAATGTAATCTGCCCGGCAGGTAAGGAAAGCGTGGAAAAAAGACTCGATAAGCTGAATGCCTCCAGGATCCTAAAAGGCATGCGCGGCAAAGCGCCGGGCGATACCAGCGCTTTTATCGACCTGGTAGTGCGCACATCGCAACTGCTGGCCGATCATCCCGGCATCGAAGAACTCGATATCAACCCGCTGCGGGTTTTCCTCGCAGGAAGCGGGGCAGCAGCTCTCGATGCCAGGATCAGGTATACACCCCTGCCGGCGGAAAAAACCGCCTCAGGGCGCTGAGTCGCTGCCATTACCTGCGATGAACCGTCGCAAATCCAAAATGAAGCAAGCTGAGCTACTAATATTAATTACCTAATTTTCTGCCGCTTATTCCGGATTATCCCGGAGCAGGGGATAACCTCTATTCCCTTTGCTTCCAGGTCATCAAGAAGCAGGTTCATACCGACTGAATCGCTGGCAATATGGCCTGCGATCACTACATTGATATGATGTTTTTCCGCCTGCTTGCGGTTTTTTTCACTCATATGCATACCCACTATAGTTCCGACCCCGGCCTGGGAAAGCTTGGCATAGGCTTTCTCGGAACCGCCCGTGCCACCGGTCATGTCTACCAAAACTTTTCCGGCGCGGCGTTCTTTACTGCCGATAAAGATATCGGGACCGGCCCCATGGTTGGAAGCCTCGGCATACTCGGGTATGTCCTTTAAAAGCTTGAGCATATCGCCCAGGGTGCGCGGCTCTTCCCGATCAAACATTTCCTGCAAAAATGCGGTAACCTGGTTATCGGCGACGGTATGGGCGCTCATCATGGCCAGGCCAAGAATCTTTGCCGCATCAATGGCCCGGTTATGGTTGATGGGCATCAAACCGCGCTTGACTTCACTGATCCGGGAAGACATGATCCCTTCGGCAACATTGATCGGGACGCCGTAGCGGGCCAGGATATCTTCCTGCATGTGCATGACATCGTGCAGCCTGGAAAGGGCTTTGCCTTCCGGGTGGTGGGTCATGATCAAGTCAACGGGTCGCCCTTTTTCGGCCAAACGGTCGGCCAGAAGGACTTCCCCCACTTCGATATCAACCCCGACCATTATTCTTTTTACCTCAGCTTCCGGGTCACCGCACAGGATGCGCGTATCGCTGTAGGGGTTGGTCAGCTTCTCACGATCATATTCTTCCTTGTCTTTCTCTTTCATCTCTTCGAACTTTTTCTTTTCCCTGGAGAGTAGTTCTTCCACGCCTTCTCGTTTACGGGGATCATTATCCATACCTTTTTCCACTACAAATTCGTATATTTCCTTAATTTTCAAGTTCTTAACCGCTCCTTTAAAGGGTTTTTTCTGCTCAGCTACGCTGTGACAGGGTTTTATATTATCCCGGGGAAAGTTTCTGGCTGCGATTCCTGATGAAGCCGGGAAATAAACATATTGAACAGGTCACTTCGGCCCTTTTCACAGGTTTTCCCTGTGATCAGCCCCAGCTTAAGATCCTGTTTGGTGTCCGGTAATCCGGCGGATTTCTGCCAGGAACCGGTCTATTTCCTCTTCTGTACTGTAGGGGCAAAGTCCTGCCCTGATGAGCCCCCCGCACTGATCCAGGCCCAGTTTTTCTACCAGGCGGATGGCATAAAAATGACCGTCCCAAACGAAAATTCCTTTCTGGCCCAGCTCGGCAGCTATCCTGTCCGCACTAAGGCCTTCAATGGTAAAAGAGATGGTCGAAGTGCGCGGGTAATCCCGCGGCGGCCCGTAAATCCGGACCCTTCCTATCGATGATAGTTCCTCAAGCATTTTATCCGCCAGGGGCTTTTCGTAGCGCTCCATAACCTCCATCCCGGCCAGGACATGGCGGCGCCGCCCGGAAAGATGCTCCTCCCCGGGGGCAGATGAGTTTTCCTGATCACTTCCAAACCGCTTACCCAGGTCGGCGATGAATTCTACTGCCTCAGAAGCCCCGGCAATGCCTTCATGGTTGAGCGTCCCTGTTTCGATCAAGTGGGGGATCGAACCGGACTGGGTCCTGAGCCGGTAGGTGGGCAGCTCTGCAAACAGTTCTTTTTTACCGTAGATGACACCGATGTGGGGACCAAAAAACTTGTAGGCCGAGCACAGGAGGTAATCGGCATCGATTTTTTTAACATCTATGGGGCCGTGCAGGGCATAATGCACCGCATCGACAACTGTGATGGCCCCGGCTTCGTGAGCCAGGCGGATCATTTCTTCCACATCGTTAATGGTGCCAACCCCGTTGGAGGCATAGTTCAGGGCGGCCACAAAAGTGTCCTCCGACAGCTTATTACAGTAATCATCCATATCGATGGTGCATGTTTCCGGGTCCATCCTCACCTCACGGATGGAGTAACCCCTTTCTTCCAGGGCCAGCCAGGGCCCCCGGTTGGCCTCATGGTCGATCTCGGTGATTATTATTTCCCGGCGCCGGCCCGGGTAGCGGGAAAGGGCCAGGGCCAGCTGGTAGTTCATAGTGGTCATATTCTGGCCGAAGGCAATCTCGTCGGAACCTGCTCCCAGGAAATCGGCCAGCGCGGACCTGGCCTCCTTGATTACCCGGTCCGAGTTGCTGCTGGTCAAAAATTTGCCGCCTGCATTGGCATTGCAGTAAACCAGGTAATCTGTAACCGCATCGAGGACCCGTTGTGGTACCTGGGTCCCACCGGGGCCGTCAAAAAAAGCCGCCGGGTATCCATTTACCTTCAGTGAAAGAGCCGGAAACTGGTTCCTGACATATTCAAGATCGTAACGTGAATTTAAACTGGAGTTCATTATTTACACCTCTTTTGGGGTAGGAATATCTATAACCAAGCCGGTACGCAGTTTCTTAAAACGGTCCTGGAGGCTGTCCAGCAACCGGGCTTCGGCTTTCAAACCGGTGCAGTGCCCGTTGTAAACCTGGCCTACATCCAGCCCGGCTAAGTAATCAACGGTTTTGTCGATCCTCTCATCTTCAGCATCAACCAGGTGGAACCCGCCGATGATAGCAGCTATCCTTTTGATCCCGGTCAGGCGAATGGCGGTTTCCGTAATGCTGGTAATCCCGGCGTGCGAGCAGCCGGTGACGATCACCAGCCCTTCAGGCATGATCAGTACCAGGGAAGTATCATCGATCATTTGATCGGAGATTTGCTTTCCCCCTTCGAGGGTTTGCAGGGAGAGGGTCGGTGAAGATTCGAAACCGGCTCGTTTCGTTATTTCCCCTGTGCTGACTGCTCCCGGCATCAGGGGCAGTGGTTCGGAGGTAAGGATCAATTCACCGCCGGCCGCCCTGATCATTTCAGGCGAATTGGCGGGACCCATGCCCACGGAGCGCAGGGAGGGCTTGATCGTGTAGTTGGGCCTAAAAATTGAAGGGTGGGCCACTACCGGGATCCGGCAGCCGCCGGCGGCTTCCAACATTTCAACAAGTCCGCCAGTATGATCGTAGTGGCAGTGCGAAAGGAAAACCAAATCAATGCTCCTGGGGTCCTTACCCAGGGCGGCCATGTTACCTAAAACCGGGCCGGCGGACTGGCCGGTATCGAAAAGAATGGTCCGGCCTGAACTGCGATCTTTTCCATACCAGGCTTCAATCAGGTAGGAAGCCCCATGCTGGGACAGGAGGCCGGAATCATATCCGGCATAATCATCCATGAGTACCGTAATCTCCAAACTTTCAAGCAAGCCGTATTCCGCTTTCATTAAGCCATCTCCTCACTTTATCGCCTTGCAAAAGGGCAAATTATAATCCGGAATCATAATATTTCGCTGCTGTGCGCTCTCATAAATTATAACATTTTTAAAACCCCTGATACAGATAATGGTTCAATCAGTATAATTCACTAAGGTTGAAGGTTTGTGTGATTTAAATACCCGGTTGTAAGCAGGAATCATGCCGGAAGTTGGCGAATAGCTAAATTCCATATGTTTTCATAGATACACAGGTTATGGCATCCAAAACAATGAAGGCACGGAGAAATCGGTATGTCTGCTTACACCACAATTACTAATATGTTTAATACCTTTTTCCTGCTCAACCAGGTATCAGAGCCGGCAATTGCCCGGATTAACAACCAGAGGGTGATGATCTTGACCCTGGTCCTGGCCCCGGTCCACCTCGGGCATATTATATTTTTCTGGATCGCCCTGGCCGGTGAGGCCAACCCGGACCCGGCTTCAGTTATATTCCAGTGGCAGACGGGAATAATCATTGTTCATGCTGTCATGCTGATCCTGAGCACTTCGGTCGGTATTGCCACCTACAGGATCCGCAGCAAAGGCCTGGAAAATTTTACACTGCATCGGATCATCTACCTGGTCACAGCCATGGCCTACCTTTTATTCGGAGCTATCCTCTGCGTTATAGATCAGCTGGTTATTTCCAACATCAACCCTTACCTTATAGCCAGCCTGGCCGTAGCATTGGCCGTGATCATTAAACCCTGGGTAGCCGCAGCTTTTTACGGGATCGCCTACCTGACCCTGTTTTTCACCCTTCCTTTAACCCAATCCAACCCGGAAGTGCTGCTATCCCTGAGGGTGAACGGTTTTGGAGCCACGGCCATAGGCCTCGGGTTGTCTTTGATCCTGTGGCGCACCAATGCCTTGAACCTGGTCCAGCAGTCATTAATCGAAAAACAAAAAAAGCAGCTGGAGAAAAAAAATGAGCAGCTTAAATATATGGCCCGCACCGATATGCTGACCGGTCTGTTCAACCGGATGCGCTTTACCGAGTTTGTAGAAAGGGAAATTGCCCGCATCGGACGAACCAGTGAATCTTCCAGCCTGATCCTGCTGGATCTAGACCACTTCAAAACAATTAACGACCAGTACGGTCACCCTAATGGAGATATTGTGCTCAAACTTATCGCCGGAGTAATCAAGGGGCAGCTGCGCAAGACCGATATCCTGGCCCGTTTCGGCGGAGAAGAGTTTGTAATCCTCCTCCCGGGCACCACCCTGGAAGGAGCACAAAAAGTTGCAGAAAAAATCCGCCGGGCTATAGAAGGATGCACCTTTACCGGCAGGATGGAAGATCTTCGCATAACAGCCAGTTTTGGTGTCGCCGCCTTGAAAAGCGGTCAGGATGCATCTTTTCACAGTGTTTACCAGGAAGCTGACAGGGCCCTGTACAGCGCAAAAAATAAAGGGCGCAACCGGGTGGAACTGGCCCGGTAAAAAGCAACACAACCAGGAGGTTTTATCGATGGGTTTCGGCGATGAATTTCAACGCCTGAGTAAATATTTCCGGGAATCTTTAAAAGGCAGGGGCCTGGACTGGGACCGTAAACCACCCCTTTATAAGAAGTATCCACCCGAAAATGAAACAATCGAGCTTCCCCGTCCCGACCGGGAAGGCGGACAACCGCTCTACGAGGCTGTTCAGGAGCGGCGCTCAGTCAGAAATTACAGCAGCACAGCCGTAAACGCAAAAACCCTGTCCCAGGTATTGTGGGCCGCCCAGGGGATCACTCTGGCTACCGAATATCACCAGTTCAGGGCCTCTCCTTCGGCAGGAGCACTTTACCCGGTCGAGACCTACTGCCAGATCAATAACGTGGAGGGGTTTAAACCCGGACTTTACCATTACCGGGTACCTTACCACGCCCTGACATTGATCAAGGAGGGAAGCTTCGGCCTGGACCTGGCCCGGGCGGCACTCGGCCAGAAAATGCTGCGCGACGCTGCTTTTAACCTGATCTGGACTGCCGTGATCGAGCGGGCGAAGTGGAAATATGAACAGCGCGCATACCGCTACATTTACCTCGATGCCGGGCATATCGCCCAGAACGCCGCCCTGGCAGCAGTGTCCTGCGGCCTCGGCTCCTGCCAGGTGGGCGCCTTCTTTGATGAAGAAGTAAACCGGGTTGTTGCAGTCGACGGAGAAGCCGAATTTGCCATATATATGTCTTCGTTCGGCATTCCCAAACCGTAAATAATACCGGAAATATCGGGGACGGTTCTAATTATTCCGGCTTTCATTCTGCACCAGGCTTTAAGCAGGAAAGACCTTTACAATTGAACGGCCAAAAACTACTGGGACTCCCGGAATATTTAGAACCGTCCCCGATATTACGGATGTTTGGAGGCCTGAGATGAATTGCAAACGGGTTGAAATTTCATTTGCCACCTCCAGCCGGGAAAAGCTGTACGACATTACCGGCCAGGTTGAGCAGGCAGTGCGGGAGAGTGGGTTGCAAAACGGCCTGGTAAACGTGTATGCCCAGGGAGCAACAGCGGCAGTGATGATCCAGGAAGGCTGGGATGACAGCGTCCAGAATGACGTGGTCAACCTGCTGGCCGGGCTGATCCCCCGCGGGACATGGGAGCATGACCGCCATGACGGCAACGCCGACGCCCACCTGAAAGCGGGCCTGGTGGGGCCCAATGAAACTATTCCCTTAATAGAAGGGGAAATGGGTCTTTCAACCTGGCAGAATATCTTCTTATGCGAGTTCGACGGGCCCCGCCGCAAAAGGACCGTTTACGTGACTGTGATCGGAACATAAAGCAAGAGATGAAAAAAGTAATGCAGGCAAAAGTAAACTGCCAAAAATTAAACTGAGCCGCAAAATTATCATATGCAGCTCAGTTTAATTAAGATTTCCTTCAACCGGGCTTCAATTAATCATTAAACAGGGGTTATTTCCTAATAATAGACATCCCCATCGATCCTGAATACAACATCTCCGGGCTCAATTTCTATTTCTTCGTTAAAAACCACCCGGTAACGATCATCGTCATCAAAGGTAGCTCTATTACCCAAAATCCTTACTTCTTCAATATCAGCTACATCATATCCAAAATCATTCAGTTCACTTTCATCAACTATAACATCTACAATTGAAAATTCCCACAGTTCATGCCAGGTCACCTGAACTTCATACCAGTCGGCATAAACAGTCGGCATCGGAGTCCGGAACTTAACAGTAGCTACTCCTTCAAGGTACATTTCCAGATCCGGGTCTGGCCGATCAACTTCATATTTTTGACGTTCTGCAATTAATTCTGTATAACTCAAGCCGTCTTTAACCGCTTCACTGTAGTGAAGAACGTACAGGGTTCCACCAATTTCTACCTCGATCCAAACATCAAGATGGTTCTTTAATGCCTCTGTTATTCCTGTAACAGTAGCATCATAAAGCGCTTTTTTACCATCCTGCCAAAAATGTTCGATAGCCTCTACATAATCAACAACAATAATCTTCCCATCCGTACGTTCAAAGTAGACCTTTTCAGGCGCATCAACATCATTCGCATAAACAGCAGTTGAGAAGGCGATCAATAACAGCGTCATTATCGTCAGGCTTATTGCAGTCTTTTTTAATAAAACCAATTTTATTTTTCTCCCTTCATTTTATATAATCTTTCTAACAAGCCCGGTTCCCATATTTTTATTATCGCCCCACCTCCCTACCCAATAATACCTTTCTGCGGAACACCCGAAACATATTCAATCACCGATAATGATAGTTTCTTCCTGCACCTTTCCATCATCCCCGGCAATTACTTCTATAACCAGCTGTTCTCCTGCACTGTATCCGTCCAGCGAAAGATCCCACATATTATCTTCAGGGCTATACTCCATGGATATTCCTTCAATAACAGCATTTAACTTATTATCTTCGATACCATCGTGCAAATAAACCCTGACATGGGTGATACCAAATACATCTTTAAAGGCAGCTGTTCTGTCCAAATCAATCATATCTGCTTGATTGGTTGGCCCGGACATACTTCCATAAAGCAAGCTGCCTGTTCCCAACACCAGGATCACGGCCAGAATAATAAAAAGTTGTTTTGCCTTTAACTTCTTTTTTTGCTTCGCTTCCCGGGATTTTTCCAGCCTGCTCATAAAACACACCACCCCGCTGCCTACAAATTACTTTAAATATGACTAGGGGCTGTTATTATATCAATTTTCTGTTAACCCTGTCAAATAGATCTTGTAAGTTCTCTTACTGTTTTTCAAATTGATGTCAGGTTTGGAAACAAAAATCTGCTTCCCCCCGGTTCTCAATTTAGCAAACCGGAATAATCCGTCTTGTTAAACCGCTTTAGATTGGGCTGAGAAAAGAAAAGTAGGAGAGGTTCCTGGTAATCCAGAATATAACAATCACAACCGGAATGATCCACAGCCAAAAGGGGTTAATTCTAATGTCGGAGGGATTGAAGCTGCGGTCGAAGACCAGCCGGAAGGCTGATAATGTGCCGTAAAAGATCAAGGGCAATGAAAACACGGCCAGGGCATTGCTTTTTAAAGCCAGCTGCAGGTGGCCGTTTAACAGGTGGCCTATGGCCCTGGTTCCACCACATGCCGGACACAGCAATCCCGTGGCCTGAAAAAACAGGCAGTGGTGGGGTCGGATTAGATCCCGCAAACCGGGAGTAGTCACATAAAAGTAGACCACCACTATCATTACCAGGGCAAATGCAAGCAGGGTCCTTTCTGCCCAGATCCTGGCAGGTGAATTCATAGTAAATCCATCCTTTGTTTAAACCTGATCTCGATCAGGTTGAACTAAATTAACCTTAGAACCTGAGTTCCCGTTCCAAAACAGGCACGAGTTCACGGAATATTACCTGGCCCACGATGACAAAGATAATGCCCAGGACAATAGATATTGCCCCGAGGATAATTCCGGCCAGGGCATACTGCTGTTTTTGCTGGTAACCCAGGATACCGCAAATCAGGGCTACAATACCCAGCACCACAGAAATATAAGAACAGCAGACAAATAAAATAACGCCGATTATACCGGCCACGAGGGATATAATCCCCAGGGTGTTGTTTTGCGCCTCTACGGCTACCGGTTTAGTGTCGCTCATCGATTGCACCTCCACTGGTCGTTTATAAACTTAGTCTTATATACTATTCTCGGTAAAAGAACAATTCCCTTTAAGCCATCCCCCTGCTGAAATAATATCTGCCTGGAACTGTTTATTTTGACTACCGCCTGTTATATAATCTTTGTAAGTACTCGAGCATAGCCCGCTAAGCCACAGGGGACGGTTCCCATTCAACAAGGCCAATAGGCTTAGTAGGTACTAATTGTTCATACATTGCTGCTGTTAATCTGCAGCAACCCAAAATTCAACAGGGCGGGTGATAAGATGTTTTACGGCATATATGCCCCTATACCGACACCATTTGACAACAGCGGCGAGATTGCATGGGGAAAACTGCGCGACAACCTGGACTGGTGGGGAAAAACATCCCTGCACGGGCTGGTTGCCGCCGGGACCAACGGTGAAGCGGTACTGCTCAATGCTAAAGAAAAAGAGCGTTTGTTTGCTTACGTGCGAGAAAACTTCCCTTCCGAAAAAAAAGTTATTGCCGGAACCGGTACAGAATCAGCAAAAGAAACAATCCTCTTAACCAGGGCTGCTGCAGAAAGCGGGGCAGATGCAGCCCTGATCATAACACCGCACTACTTTAAAGGCTGCATGAGCGATGAAGCCCTGGAAAAATACTACCTTCATGTGGCTGAAAACTCCCTCATTCCCATTTTCCTGTACAATATGCCCCGCAATACCACCCTTAACATGAATGCAGGCCTGGTGGCCCGGTTATCGAAACATCCCAATATAGTGGGTATAAAAGACAGCGGGGGTAACATTGTCCAAATCGGCAAAATCATAGAAAAAACCGGCAGCGATTTTATAGTATCCGCCGGCTCAGCCGGCTTTCTCCTGACCGCCCTCCTGCTTGGAGCCGGGGGAGGCACCCTGGCCCTGGCCAATGTCATGCCCGAGGAGTGCGTAGATATATACACCCTTTTCAACAACGGCGAATTGGAACAGGCCCGGGATTTACAGCTAAGCCTGCTTGATATAAATGACGCAGTTACCGCCCGCTTTGGTGTTGCCGGCCTGAAAGCGGCTATGGACCTGATCGGACGTTACGGCGGCCC
>SL_5KL_010_SEDDRAFT_10001391_pt1 | contig 14642 bp, 11 predicted proteins | sample SodLakKL_010_SED_FD_9118 | JGI IMG/M metagenome (IMG submission 9118)
AAAAGAAGTAAGGCGGATAATATGAACAAACCGTAAACCATATCCGGGTGAAAAAGCAGGTAAAGGCGCCACACCGGAAAACCCGCCCCCATGGGGATATAGATAAAGACTAAGAAGGGGATTAAAAGCTCAGCAGCTACCGGTAACCCTACCCGGTAAATAAAATTTGCCAGTCTTTTTGGCTTGTTTTCCCTCAGTCTAACCGCCCACCTTTGCGGCAGCAGGACCAGTGAGCGTACAGTTAAAATTATAGCGGCCAGGATAATTGCCAGCAGGGCATAGTACAGGGTCATTGAAGATCGGGATATCCCCGTAGTTTGCTCACCCCTTACCAGGTTTGCCACATCAAGAGCGATGGAGTGAGCCGGTAGTTCAATCTGGCCGCTTGTATTGGTTAAAGTTACTACACCCCACTGTTCTTCAGGTGAAAAAGCCATTGCTGAATTAAAACCCTGGTTTGCTCCATCATGGTGAACCATTGTGAAATCATCACTGGAGATTACAATTAACCCCATGGCATAATCAATCGGAATACCGGCTGCACCGCTGGGAGTATAAAGCTCTTTAATCCCTTCGCTGGAGAGAATTTCTTTTCCGTTAAAAGTCCCCTTGTTTAAATGCATTAAAATGTAATTGCTCATATCTTCAACGGTAGAAATAATGAAACCGGCTGCAAGGGAGTTGTCTAAGTATTGCACATCGGTAGCAACCGGGAAGCCGAACCATCTTACATGTCCTTTTGCCATGCCGGCAGCTTCGCCCTTCTCTTTTGAGAGGAAACTGTTATTCATTCCCAGCGGGTCAAATATGTTTTCGCGCATATGTTCCCTGTAACCATTTTCTGCCACTTCATCGATGATCAAGCCTAAAACCAGGTAATTGGCATTTGAATAGACGTAAACTTCGCCCGGTTGGTTCTCCAGCTGCTCACTGCTTAAATTTTTGACCTCTTCCTCTAAGCTTAAATCGCTGCTTTCAGCTACGGTGCTGACGCCGGCCAGGTTTGGAATACCGCTGGTTTGAACAAGCAGGTGCCTCACGGTTATCTTGCCCGGGTCATAATCGCCCTGCAGGGTAAACCAGGGCAAATATTCCCGGACCGGTGCATCAAGCTCCAGTTTTCCCTCTTCTGCAAGCTGCATCGCAGCAAGCGCGGTAAATGACTTGCTCAAAGAGCCGGTGATAAAAGGAGTTTCGGCTTTAACCGGTTGGTTGCCGCCCGCGCTGCCATAACCCTGCAGGTAGGCTATTTGACCATCTTTAATTATTCCCAGGGCCAGGCCCGGAATCCGCGATATTTTCATTTCACGTTCAATATAGGAGTCTACCGCTTCTTTGTCGAGCTCGGTTCCTGCGGCCAGGCAAATTGCTGAATCCGCTCCGGTAACTATTATCAGTATGCTAAGAAATATGAGGCCTATTTTTTTCATTTTCATTATTAACTTCTCCTTGTAGCTTGGCGGCTAAAATATTAAAAAACCTTCCGGAAGAAATAATACCTTATTTGCATAATAAAATCTATCTATTCAGGAAAAAAAGTTTGAAAGGTTTTCCCGCTGGATTTTGACAAAGTCGTCATCGAAATGGCCCTTGACGGGCCGGCAAACTTGTTATAAAATGCACTTGTATTAAAAAAGAATATTAAACCTTCGATTCACTTGTTCTAAGGCTTGAAAGAAGGCATTGCTAAGGCAAGTGAACGACAGGGTCCAGTTGGAAACGACTGTGCCTCCCATTGTGGAAAGAAGGGCAGTGATTAATAATATCGATCGCATTCCCAGTGGGGAAATGCGATTGTTTGCTTTTGGCCCAAGAAAATTTTTAAAGCCTGTTTTCCCGGGCGGATTTTAAAAGTATGACTTAATTAATTGAGGAAGTCGATAAAAAGAAGTAAGTAATGCATCCGGCAAGCAGGTTAAAGCAAGTTGTGGTGAGAATGATAAAGATTTGACTTAGGGAAGTGCATGTTAAAATGCAAATTTGAAGGGAGAAACGATGTGCTGCTTTAAACAAGAAAAGCTATTACTGGCGATCTTTCTGTTTTTTTTATTACAGATAGCTTTTTTTGCCGGCGGATGTACTGCAGGGGGCCCTCCGGATTCTGAAGAAAGACTGCTTGACGATACCATTACCCTTGCTACCACCACGAGCACCTACGATTCGGGGCTGCTTGATTACCTCAACCCCAAATTTAAAGAGGAAACAGGGCTTGAGGTAGAGGTAATATCCCGGGGTACAGGCGCTGCCCTTGAAACCGGAAAACGCGGCGATGCCGATCTTTTACTGGTGCACGACAGGGATTCCGAACTGGAACTGGTTGAAAAAGGCTATTTTGTCGATCGCTATGATGTAATGTATAATGACTTTATCTTTGTCGGCCCCGAAGATGACCCGGCCGGAGTTAAGGATGTTGATGAAGCGCTCGAAGGCTTAAACCTGATTGCCGACAGCGAAAGCACCTTCGTTTCCCGCGGTGATGATTCAGGAACCCACCGCATGGAAGAACGCTTGTGGGAAGATGCCGGCATTGACCCGGCAGGTGAAGACTGGTACCTTTCCATCGGCCAGGGTATGGGCGATACCCTGAACATGGCGGACGAGCAATTAGGTTATGCCATGGCCGACCGTGGTACTTACGTGGCTATGCAGGATAATTTGGAACTTATTACCGTCCTTGAAGGTGACCCGGCCCTGTTTAACCAGTATGGGATAATGGTTGTCAACCCTGATGAGCACCCCCATGTCAGGTATGACTATGCCATGATGTATGTCGATTTCTTAATGTCCGATGAAGGCCAGGAATTGATTAACTCTTACCTGGTAAACAACCAAACCCTGTTTTTCCCCGGATATGGTTTAGAATAGTTTAATATGCCATAGGAGCCGGGCTATTTAGGCTTGACTCCTTATTTAATAGTTAATTATTGAATGAAAAGCATAAATGACTCCGGTTATTTTCAGTTTTTTGGAGGTGGAGCTTTTGGCTCGACTCTTTGATGGAATTGTTGAAGCATTTCATCTAATAATTTCTTTAGATCCGGATTTGCTGGAAATTGTTTTCCTATCCCTGAGGGTTTCTTTTTTTGCAATAATCATTGCCACTCTCATAGGGGTGCCTTTAGGTGCATTGCTGGGGTTGAAGCCGGAAAAAAAGACCTGCTTAATTAATAAAATAATTTTCACTTTCATGGGTATGCCGCCGGTTGTTGGGGGGCTAATCATTTACTTGCTGTTTTCAAGGCAGGGTCCTCTTGGTGTGTTGGGACTCCTTTATACCCCTTCGGTAATGATCATCGCACAGGTTTTCCTGGCTACACCGATAGTTACCGGCTTAAGCCTCCTGGGTGTTAGGGCCAGGGGAAAGGAGATAATAGAAACTGCCCGTTCACTGGGAGCCGACTCTATGCTGGCCACCTGGACCGTTATTAAGGAGTCTCGCCTGGCTATACTTGGGGCGATTATTACCGGTTTAAGCCGGGTAATTGCAGAAGTGGGAGCAGTGATGATCGTCGGAGGGAACATTGCCGGCAGGACCAGGGTAATGACAACCGCCATAGTTCTTGAAACAAGGAGAGGCAATTTTGAACTGGCCATCGGTCTGGGGATTATTCTTCTTCTTCTGGCTTTTGCGATCAATTCCATCCTGTACAATATCCAGAAAGGAGGACAGGGCAATTAACCATAACAGCTGTAAGAACAATGTTATTGTCGAGCTTAAAGATATAGAGAAAAAATATGACCGGGAAGTATTGAGGGTTGACAGGTTAAAGCTAAACAAAGGACTTATATACGGAATCATCGGGCCAAGCGGGGCCGGCAAAAGTACTTTATTACATATTGTTAACCTGCTCACTGCTCCAAGTAAGGGGGCTTATTATTTCCAAGGTCAGCCTGTTCCCGGTAATCCTCAAGAACAGATCAATATTCGACGTAAAATGAGCCTTGTGTTCCAAAAAACTATTCTTTTCAAGGAAAGTGTCTGGAACAATGTTGCTTACGGGCTAAGAGCTCGCGGTTATAAAAGATCCGAGATAAAAGAACGGGTGGATCACCTTTTAACCCAGGTCGGTTTAAACGAGTTAGCCTCCCGCAGGGCTGATACACTTTCAGGAGGTGAAGCGCAGAGGGTTGCAATCGCCCGTGCTGTTGCTTTTGATCCGGAACTGCTTTTACTGGATGAACCCACCGCTAACCTGGATCCGATTAATATCGAGTTGATCGAAAATATGATTAAATCATTGAACAGGGATAAATCAATAACCGTTGTTATCGTAACCCATAACGTATTTCAAGCCCGCCGCATTGCCGATCAAGTAATTTTTATCGATAAAGGTGAAATTGTTGAAATGGGGCCTACAGAAAAAATCTTTAACAACCCCGATCATGAAAAAACCTGTTTATACGTCGAAGGAAAGGTGATCTCTTAAGTCTTGGAAACTACTGCTAGAAATATTGTATCGGTAATCTTCAATATGGCCTATGGTTTTTTAACCGGCCTGGCTGTATTTTATATACTTCGGTATTTTTATTTCCACCTTCTGGCGGGGATTTTATCCCCGCCTTTTTTAATAGCTAACCTGCATAATAAAAAAGCCCCGGCCTTTTAGTTTTAAAGCCGGGGCATTAGCTTTAAAATATATATTCCGCCGTTATCGAAGCCCTGACCTCTACATCTTCCGGTTCAACAGGGGTTGGTCTATCATCCATGGCCGCTTCTTCTTCAACCATTTCAAATTGTTCCCGGTGAGGAGTGTAATCTGTTCTTTCTTCTTTAATCATATTTAAATCAGTTATGGATTTATCCGCACTTTCTGCAATCGCTTCCGCTTTTAGGGCTGCTTGCTCGGTAGCTTTCTTCAATGCTTCCACCTTCAAATCCTGAGGATCTTCCAGGTCGAAATTGATGTAGTTGACCTGGTTGGCTCCGGCAGAAACTGCTGTATCGATAATTTCCCCTGCCTGGTCAAGCTGTGTAGTTGTAACCACGATTTCGTTGCTTGCCTCATAGTAAATCATTTCATCTACTTCTCGTTCTTGTGCTTCTTGCTCTTCAAGTTCATCTGGCTGGGGTGGTTCAACTTGCTCTTCAAACTGCCGGGGATCTTCACTGCGGCTTCGCAGCCGGTAAGAACCGGTTCTCACTTCATCTTCGGAGAGGCCAAAATCTAGCAGGGCTTCTCTCACCTGGTTGACCAGTTCAGCATTTTCCGCTACTGCTTCATCGGCAGACTCGCTGCGGGTTTCTACTTCAAAGCTTAACCTGGCCAGGTCCGGTTCAGCTGTAACTTCTGCCTCCCCGTAAGTTTGGATCAATTGTTTGTTTTCACTACCGTTTCCAGCCTGTTCTTCGGCGCATCCTCCGGTGAAAAGGACTGCAAGCATTATAACAGCGCCGGCTACAAGTATTTTTTTGTTTAACATAATTAATACCCCCAATTTTGGTTGTTTCGATAATCCGTATTGAAAGGATTTACGATGGAGACAAAATCGGGGGCGATATGGTTTCAGTGTAAATTTTGCTTATTATAAGGCAATAATCAAGGCAATGATTTGCTTAAACCCGTCTTTTTAATTCTTGAAAGCTTGAACTGGCCTTACTTCAGCTTGTCCTCCACCGACTTGACCTTCTGTTCCATGGATCCCGGCTTATCGCGCCTGTCATCAATTTTGATGCTGGTGCTGACCCGCTCGGCCCCGTTTTTAAAAGGAACTTCATGTAAACGCCGGATTAACTTAAAGATTTCATCGAGATCACCTTCAATGATGGTGCCCATAGGGGTCAGCTCATACTTTAAATCTCCACTGTTTTCCCTGAGCTCTTTTTCACAGGCAGCCACAAAGGGACTTAAGCTGGTAGTTCCAGTGCCGAGAGGCACAATGGATACTTCAACAATGGCCATTGAAAACACCTCCGCTGATTTTTATAGTAGCAAATTTATTGTAACAGATATTCTGCCGGGGATCACCGACTCAGTTGCCCTCGGCATTCGCAATCTAAGGCTTTAGGCCTCAGGCGACCTGCCTCCATGCAGGCCGACCGGCTGCAGCCTTTGCTTCACCGGCCATTGCAACCGCTTTACCTGCAGTGTTTTCAGTCCAAAAACAGCACGGCTGATCAGTTACGATTATAAAAAGAAATAGAAGGCGAAAACTTGAGTTCCGCCTTCTATTTATGATTTTAGCCTCTATTAAGCTAATATTTTGATATGTAAGGAGTAGCTCTTACTGGTTAATTAGCTCGGCTGCTTCAACAGTATTATAAAGTAGCATTGTCACGGTCATTGGACCGACTCCTCCGGGTACGGGAGTGATGTAAGAAGCTTTTTCCGCGATTGGTTCATAGTCGACGTCTCCAACCAGGCGGAAACCTTTTTTCTTGGAAGGATCTTCGATTCGGTTTACGCCAACGTCAATTACTACCGCACCTTCTTTTACCATATCGGCGGTAATTGCCCGGGGTTTGCCCATGGCTGCTACCAGGATGTCGGCCTGCCTGGTGTAATACTCCGGGTTTTTAGTACCGGTGTGGACTACGGTAACTGTTGAGTTGGCCCCTTTAGCCTTTTGCATCAGCATTGCTGCCAGCGGCTTGCCAACGATGTTGCTTCTGCCGCAAATGACTACATGTTTGCCGGCAGGATCGTTTCCTGAGCGGAGTAACATTTGCTGGGCCCCGTGAGCGGTGCAGGGAAGCGGACACTTTTCTCCTCTTAAAAGTAAACCCTGGTTAACGGGATGGAATCCGTCAACATCTTTTTCCGGGGTGATGGCGTTAACTACCTTTTCTTCGTCGATATGATCGGGAAGGGGCAGCTGAACGAGAATACCGCTAAACTTCTTATCGTTGTTTAGCTGTTCGATTAAATCGAGTACTTCTTTTTCTGAGATGTCTGCGGGTTTGCGGATGGTTTCTTCATAGATCCCGATTTCCTCACAACCTTTTGCTTTGCTGGTTACGTAAGAAACAGAAGCGGGATCCTCCCCTACCAGGATAACCCCGAGACCCGGGTGGATATCCTTCTTTTTCAATTCTTCAACCTTTTGCTTTAACTCTGCCCTGATTTCTGCGGCTACTTCTTTGCCTGAAATAACTGTAGCTGGCATAAGCTAAACCTCCCTTAATATATTTTAGTATTATTGATCCCTTTTACCCGGTAGTATTAATTCGGTTATTTCTGTATACTATCAGAAATAATTCAAGGTGTATCTCCTATATTCACTTGTGACTGTCATAACTTTATTCGACAAAATTTAATTATTTCCTATTACCGGTTATAAATTAGGCACGAAAAATTAATTTTTTTTAGTTGCCGCCCGGTTGTAGCCGTCACTTAATTTATTTGACATGGTTATTTGTTCCGGCAGTCAAGTTTAGCCGATAAAAATAAAGATGAAGCGAAATCCGGGGGTGCCAGGGTAATTTTATTAAAAATCCCGGAAAAAAAGCGCTGAAAGCGTAAACATTACCCCTGAAATGAATAAGTAGATCCCGATGAGAACAATGATTACCGCAAAAACGGCAAGCGCTGAATAAAGCATAATTATGCCGAAAGCCAAATGGATCAACCCCGATATTACGGTGGGGGTGGTATTCATCTTTAACCTCAGCTTGTTAGCGGTAATAAAGCGGTCCACCCCAAGCATGATGGCAATAATCCCGATAATTGCGCCGGTCAGGGTAATAGTGATATCGGGGTTAAAGAGCATGAAAAGACCAACCAGCAAAATAATCAGGCCGATAATCAGCATAATAATACGGTTCGCCACCACATTCCAGTGCAGCAGGACGGTAATAATTCTAAAGATACCAAAGACGGCAATTACCGCCCCTACAAAGATTGCCATAAATTCGGCGATCCTGTCCGGAACAAATAAGAAAATCAGGCCCACTACCATCAACAGGATTCCAATGAAAAGCCCTGCCGGCTGTATTCTTTGATAAGCAAACATTAAGCCAGCTCCCCAGACCGGAGTTTTGGGTTCACTAAAACAATTTAAAAAGAACCGCAACCATAATTTTATGCTCCACCGATTATCGTGCCCTTTAATCATACTATATTTACAGCGGATTGGAAATGACTATAAGATCATAACTTTTATGCAGGTATTTGAAAATAAAAGTAGAATTTATGTTTGAATTTTGCCTGTAATTAATTATGGGTTGTTTTAGAAATATATAAAGCTTGAACAGGGATAGAGGAGATAGATGATGCGAAGGATTGCTTTAGACAGGGTTCGACCGGGGATGGTGCTGGCAAAGGCAGTTTTGGGAAGCACCGGACAGGTGCTGCTCAAGTCCGGTGTGGAAATAAAGCCGCAGTATATAAGCTACTTGAAGCAGCTTGGCATAAACCATGTTTATGTTAAAGATCAGCGCATCGAGGATGTGGAAGTATCAGATGTGATCAGCGAGGAAACCCGACATGAAGCCCGTAACCTGGTTAAGGATATCATGGAGGATATCAAGTCACCGGCCAGCCAGGCAAAAAGTATCAATATTAAAGATAAAGAAACCATGAATACGGTATCCAAAATTGTGGAAGAACTGCTGGAAAATAAGGATTTATTGATCCAGCTGGTAGATATAAGGACGAAGGATGATTATCTATTTGCCCACAGTGTTAACTGCGCCGTACTGGCTACCATTGTTGCAGCAAAAATGAATTATGATTATAAACAGCTCAAGCTGTTGGCCCTGGGCACACTGATGCACGACATCGGGATGGTAACAGTGCCGGAACTTGTTTTAAAAAAGCCGGGCGATCTCACCGAAGAAGAGTTTGAAACTGTAAAGAAACACCCCGAGTATGGTTATGAAATTTTTAAAAAAACAAACCTGTTTGACGCCAGGGCCGGGGCGGTTATCTTACAGCACCATGAAAGGCACCATGGACAGGGTTATCCCCGGGGATTAAGTGGAGATAAAATTAATCATTTTGCCAAAATTGTCAGTGTGGTTGACGTTTATGACGCCCTCACTTCGGAAAAATTTCACCGTGAAGCTTATTATCCCCATCAGGCCGTGGAGATGCTTATAGCCCGGGGAGGGGAATGTTTTAACATGCACATATTGAATCAATTCCTTTCCGTTATTGCCGCTTACCCTGTAGGGTTCCATGTGTTTTTAAGCAACGGGGAAAGTGGCCTGGTTGTAGCCAACAACCCCGGATTTACTTTGCGTCCGGTGGTCAGGGTTTTATATACCGGAAAAGATTTGGCACCGCATCCTTCACCTTATGAAATAGATCTTTCCCGGGCGCTTGATTTAACAATAACCGGGATTTTAGATTGAAGCCTGTAAACTCTTTTGGAGGTAAGCCTTTATGGAAACAGGTAGGAGTAAAAAAAATAATAATCCGGGAATTATTGAGGGCAATGAAAAAGATCTTGGTTTTTTTTCTGTGATCAGTGATTTTCTAGACTGCCTGGTGGTCATCCTTGATCAACAGGGGAAGATCGTTTATTACAATCAATTTTGCGAAAAAATAACCGGCTATTCCTTTGACGAGGTAAGGGACAAATGTTACTGGGAAATTTTTTGTCTTCCTGAAGAAAAAGAGCTCTATAAAGCTTTTTTTAAGATGCTCGAAGTAGATCAGTATCCCCTTGAAATAGAAACACAGGTAAAAGACAAACATGAAAAGACTGCAACTATATTATGGAAATATAACGCCCTGCAGCCAAATAACGGGGACAAGTTATATCATGTTTTGTCCGGGACTGATATTACCAATTACGATCGGGCAAATAAAGAGTTACAAAAAATCGGGGAAAAGTATCGCACCATTATACACGTGTCTCCCGTTTCGGTTATTTCTTTGACTACAGATTTTAGGATAAAAAGCTGGAGTTCTGCGGCTGAAAAGCTTTTAGGATGGACGGAAAAAGAAGTTCTTGATCAGAGTATTTTTTTCGTATTAGGCAATAGTGACTCTTTTTTTGAGAATTCCTGTTTGGATACGGTTTATGGAAAGACTACCTGCGATCTCGAACTATCATGTGCTAAAAAAGATGGCACACCACTATGCCTGAACCTCTATATGGCTCCCATGCGTGATTTTAGCGGGGTTGTTGAAGGCATTGTCATCATTGCCCTGGATATTACTGAACGTAAAAAAGCTGAAAACTTGTTGAATTTTCAGGTACAGGTGGAAAAGCTTATCGCCAATGTTTCTTCATACTTTGCCAGTCTTCCAGCAGAGCACTTAAATGACGGGATAAACGATGTGCTCGACATGGTGGGTCGTTTTTTACAGGTAGACAGAGGTTGCGTGATTAAAATTTCTGCAGACGGAAAATTAAGCAATATAAGCCATAAATGGAGTGCAGATGGGATCAAACCGGTAAATGAAGAGGGTAAGTTGCAGGATTTAAACCAGCTTGCCTGGTTGAGGGAAAAGCTGCACTTTAAAAGTTGTATCAGTATATCCGATGTAGAAAAACTGCCGCCCGAAGCCGAAAAGGAAAAGAATGAATTAAAAGCGCAAATGATAAAGTCTTTAATATGCGTGCCGCTGTTTAAAGAAGGAGAACTTTTTGGGGTGGTTGGTTTTGATACGGTTACCGGTGAAAAAGCATGGAATAATGAGCATAAAAAACTGCTAGTTGTCATCGCGGAATTGATTGCAAGCGCTTTCTTCCGCTACCTGGCCCACCTGGAAATCAGCTATATGAGCTTCCATGATCAGCTAACCGGCCTTTATAACCGGCACTTTTTAGCCGAGGAAATGAAAAGGCTTGATACTGCAAGGCAGCTGCCTTTAAGCATTATCATGGCCGACTTGAACGGGCTGAAACTGGTAAATGATATTTACGGGCACATCAAAGGTGACGAGCTGCTCAAGCAGGCCGCTTCGATCCTTGGCCATTCATGCCGTGAAGAAGATATTATCGCCCGCTGGGGAGGCGATGAATTTATTGTCCTTTTACCTAATACTTCCCTGCAAAAAGCCAATACGATTAAAAAGCGGATCCAGGAAAATTGTTCCGGCAATTATGCCGGTGACTTACCAGTATCGATTGCCCTGGGGGCTGCCTGTAAGTGGAAGAAAGATGATGATCTGCAAATGATCCTGAAAAAAGCCGAAGACAACATGTACTCGCAAAAATTGGCCCAAAGCCGCAGTACCAGCAATGCGGTCCTTTCCGCCCTGGTTAATACCCTGGCTGACAAGAGCTTTGAAACAGAAGAGCATATCCGTAAACTCCAGGAGATAACAGGAAAGATTGCCGGTGCGCTTGAACTTTCCGAAATTGAACTTAACCGTTTAGAGTTACTGGTTTCATTACATGATATCGGAAAGATTAATATTTCTAAGGATGTTTTAACTAAAAGCAGTCCCCTAACCGAAGCAGAATGGGAAAGTATTAAAAGACATCCCGAGACCGGGTTCCGTTTTGTTAGGGCTACCGACGAGTTTGGCCAGGTGGCGGAAGAGATTTTAGCCCACCACGAAAATTATGATGGTTCAGGTTATCCGCGGGGTCTGAAAGGGATGGAGATCCCGCTCTTATCACGTATATTGACGGTAGCTGATGCCTGTGAAGTGATGGAAAGCGGCAGGCCTTATAGGAGAAAAATGAATAAGGAGGAAATAGTGGCCGAGTTCAAGAGGTGCTCGGGCAGCCAGTTTGATCCCGAACTGGTAAAGATACTGTTGGCCGTTTTGGCCGAAGAAGAATAAATCAATAAACTTATTGGCCTATTTATTATGACTGCTAAACCTTCTTCACTCTAATCCCGGCAATTCAATCAACAGCTGTTATTGGTTGTGCAAAATTTTTATCTTAAAAACGCCACCTGGGTCCATCCCGGGTATCTTCAACCTCTATCCCGGCTTCCTGTAGAATAGAGCGAATTTGATCGGCTTCGGGCCATTTTTTTTCCCGGCGGTAATGCTCTCTTAATTCTAATAGTTTTTTTACCAGCTCATTAAATATCCGGGGGACTATCTTTGTAGCCTGTTCGATGCCGCTACCGGTTAAAACAATCATTTCCCGGTAGATTTCCCTGCCCTGTGAAACAAACTCCGGGTTCTCCAGGTCCAGCTGGGCCTGCCATAGCAACCTGTCCGTTTCAAGCAGCAGGGTGGTCATTGATGCGGTATCATTTTGTTCCAGGGCCTGCTTAAAAGATTCTTCAATACTATGCATCCGGGCCCAAAAAGATGGCTTTTCTTTTTCGGAGGCTTCTGAAGATAGTGGTGAGCCACCTGGTTTAGTATTGGCCCCCTTTGCCTGGGGAGCGGTGTGACCGAGGATCTCTTCAAACGTAAATTTTTCACCGCGTTGATAGTATTGTTCTTTCCCCCTGCGCCTGATAATTGCCCTGCCCAGGCCTTCTACTGAAGCTTGCCGGGAAGAAAAATCGAGGATGCAGGCGGTGTGCTCATCAAGTCCAAGTATAGTAGTGTCTTCAGGAAGCTGAGCTTCCAGCGCCCGGAAGCGGTTTTCTCCCATATAGCAATAACGGGTGTCGTGGTTTCCACCTTCTGCGTTGTTCCAGTGGGGTATAACCACTAATTCAAGGCCGAGATGACCTAAAATGTTTAGACCTTCAACCCAGTGCAGCGATTCACCTACTTTATAGATTTCATATACAGGAAGGGTGTGGGTCCCTACGGTAAGTGCCGCTGCGCTGGCCACGGTCAGGCAGCCTCCTCTTTTGACCATGGCGCTTAGTAAAAAGGGAACCGGGGTTTCTTTTAGTTGACGAACCGTGTAAGTAGGGCTTCCCGGGCCCAGCAGGACGTAACCGGCTTCACTGAGCAAACGGAACACCTTTTCGCCCTCCGGAGAACCTGCTTTTTCAGCTGATTTAAAAGAAGCAACTTCCATTGGGCTCAGCACCTGGTTTTCAAAGAAATGTACTGCCCGCCTGGCAATCAGGTCGACATTCTCCTGGAATCCTGCCGGTGTATCAAGGAAATAAGCTTTGCCCGGTGAGCTACTCCGGGATAGAAGCTTTTTATGGGTTTCCACCATGGTTCCGGATAGCTCTCCGGAACCGATTATTGCTACAGTTCCTTCAGCCAATAAAATCAGACTCCCCTCTTCGGACAGGCAAAAAATCAAATTCGAATAAATTAAAAAGAAGGCTATCTTTTTTACAGCAGTCAATTATTGTTTTTTAGATAATTTTTCTACAGCCCGCCTGGCCCAGTGATCATCCTTAAAGATGGCTCTGCCCACGCCGATCAGGTCGGCTTTGTTTTCAGCAAGTAATTTTTCAGCGGAATCGGGATCAGTGATCCCGCCGGTGAGGATAACCGGGACAGAGACCACTTCTTTAATTGCTTCGGTCAACGGGGCAAAGAACCCCTGACCGGAAAGGCCGGGGATGGTATATCCCGAGTGACCGCCGGAAATGTCGAGGATTTCAACACCTAACTTTTCAAATTCCCTGGCCGCAATTTTACTTTCTTCTATTGTAATTCCACCTTCCATGTAATCGGATGCACCCAATCTTAAAAGAACGGGGAAATCTTCACCCACTGCATTTCTTACCGCTTCAATTACCCGGTAATGAATTGTGATGCGGTGGTTCAAAGCTCCCCCATACTGGTCGGTGCGCTTGTTGGTCAGGGGAGAGAAAAACTGGTTAAGTAAAAATCCATGGGCGGAATGAATTTCTACCCCGTCGAAACCTGCCAGCTTAACCCGCCTGGCGGCATTGCCAAAAGCAGTGATAATGTTTTCTATTTCGATCCCGGAAAGCTCCCTGGCTGCGGTATTTTTGCGCGGGTTGGTGACTGCCGAAGGCCCGGCAGGGGTAGCCCCGGTAACTTTTTCGGTAGTTGCGCTTCCGGCATGGTTTATTTGCAGTATTGCCCGTGAGCCGTTTGAGTGGATAGCTTCTGCCAGTTTTTTTAAGCCTTCAACCACACTGTCTTCAGCCACAGATAACTGCCTGGGGCTGGCTTTGCCCTCCGGACTGATAAAGCTATGTTCAACGATAACCAGCCCGATATAGCCTCCTTTGGATTTATTGTCATAGTAACTGATTAATTCACTGGTTACTTTTCCGTCAAGATCTGATTTTTCAGTAGCCATCGGTGGCATTACCAGGCGATTGGCTAGTTTTAATCCTGCTGTTTCAAGGGGCTTTAACAGGAAAGACATTTTATTCCCTCCATAACAATCAAATTTATTTTCCTACATAATATTTGATTCAACGTCAGGTTGCAGTTTCCCTTTTTACAAGGTTACTGTTCAAGAATGTTTTTATCTGCGGTTAGCTGTGGCAAGTTGAGGCGAAGATCACACATATTTTTAAATGGATTTTAATATTTATCACATGAATCATGTTTTATAGCTTTTTATAATGAACCTGCAAGATTAAAAGAGAACGGTTGCTTTAAGCATTATCTAAATTTAAAAGGCAAACGTTCCGGGTTCGGCATGCCAGGTCATTAACAAGGATGCCGTTTCCCGGGCTTGACATAGATTTGAGGTTATCGAATTTTAGCAAATGAGAGGTGTAANNTTGAATAAAACATTTATNGTAATGTTAACCCTGATTTTTGTAGTTGCTTTAGGCTTTGTCTTTACCGGGTGCGGTCCTGAAGATGTAGGGCCTGAAGAAGAACCTGTCGAAGAACCGGAAGAACCTGTCGAAGAACCGGAAGAACCTGTCGAGGAAC
>SL_5KL_010_SEDDRAFT_10001393_pt1 | contig 14641 bp, 13 predicted proteins | sample SodLakKL_010_SED_FD_9118 | JGI IMG/M metagenome (IMG submission 9118)
CAGGTCCCATTTCGGATTAAGGTTTTTTAGCAAGTTCCTTCCCTCCAAAAATTTTGTAGGTTCCTTTTTTTCCTTCTACAATTTCCAAAAAAAACCTTTCCTTTTCTCAGTTTTAACTACCTCTCCAGGTTATTAAACTGAGAATTTTGATGTTTTTTTAATTTAAAAAAGGACTTCCCCATGCTAAAATCTAATATTGACCCTAGAGTCAAAAAAATATCCTTTCATCCCTGCAAGGAGTTGGCCACATGGATAAAAGAAATCAGAAACTAAGAAACATGCTGCAAATGGCCCTGCTCAGGCTTAAGGAAAAAGATACCTTGAAAAAAATTGAACTCTCCTGGGGGGAAAACAAGGAAATAATTGAGGTTGACAGTAAAAACCCCCTTCAATTAATTTTCCAGGAACAAACCTTTAAACGAGAATTTTTGCCCCAGTTTTTGGAAAAGAAACTGGAAAATAAGGAAAGAGCAGAGATAAAAATAATTGAACGAGGTACAGTAATAAAATTATCTTTACTACCTTCAGATGTAAAAATGGAAATAAACACCCAGGATCAACAAACCCAACATACCAGGCCCCCTGAATTCGGGACACGACAAAACTTTATCCGGGCTGGGGAAGCCCAGGAACTACTTAAAACTCTCGATATCATGTCACCCGAGGGTCAGATTAAAGCAGATAAGCGTCGGAAATATTTCCAGGTTGACCGCTTTGTTGAACTTATTGATGAGATAATCAAGGACCACCCAGACGATAAAAAGTTTTCTATCCTTGATTGTGGGTGCGGAAAATCCTATCTATCCTTTGTCCTCAATTACTGGTTAACAGAAAAAAAGAGGGTTCCCTGCAGGGTTATTGGAATTGACGAAAACTCCGAAGTCATTGAAAAATCAAAAAAAATCCAAAAAAAGCTGGGTTACAATAATATGGAGTTCAGGCAGGGGAAAATTATGGATTTCAAGCCTTCCTACCCCATTGATATGGTTTTAAGCCTCCATGCCTGTGACACTGCAACTGACGAGGCTCTTGCCCTGGGGATCTACTTAAAAAGTAAATACATTATCGCAGTTCCCTGCTGCCAGGCGGCCCTTCACAACAAAATTAACTTTACCCCCTGGGAGGGAATTGATAGACACCGGGTCTTTCACAATCGCCTTGCCGACATTTTTACAGATGGGGTTCGGGTTTCAGCCCTGGAAGCCAAAAATTATCGGGTTTCAGTTGTTGAATATGTTTCCCCACTGGAAACACCCAAAAACATTATGCTGAGAGCAACCAGTGGTTACCCCCAACCCGGAGCGGGGGAAAGACTGAAAAACCTTAAGAAACAGGTTTCCAGAGAAATTCCCCTGGAAAATTTCCTGAAAACCTTTAAACAGCTTTAAAAAATTACCTTTTGAGGTGATTAAATTGGCTGGAAATCTATTGGAGATCAAAATTAACCAGCCTCCGCGTCCTTTGGGACTGGTTTTCCGAAAACGCCTGGTTGACCAAATTGAAAAAGGCCCTACCCCAGCAAGGGGATACCCCCGGAAACTAATTCTAATTTCTGCCCCCGCCGGGTTTGGAAAAACAACCCTTGCTCTACAGTGGGCTGAACGCTGGGAAGGGAGAACCGCCTGGTTCAGCCTTAATCCAAATGACAATGACCCCTATCTTTTCTGGACTTACCTGATTTCCTCCCTGCAAAAAGTCGAGCCGGGTTTGGGGGATTTTGCCCTGGAAAATATTCGTTCAGGAGCCCAAACCCCCCAACCAGCACCCGATCAAAGTATCCTGGTTTCATTCCTAAACGAACTTGTATCCATTGAACAGCCTTTATTTCTGGTCCTGGATGATTACCACCTTATTGAAGAAAAAACAATTCAGGAAAACCTTGCTTTTTTTATTGAAAACCTTCCCCCCAAAATCCAGGTCGTTGTAACAACTCGTTCAGACCCTCCCTGGCCCCTTGCCCGCTGGCGGGCAAGAGGACAGCTAACGGAAATAAGGGGCGATCGCCTTCGTTTTAACGGGGAGGAGGTAAAGGAGTTTCTAAATATTTTCGGCCTGGAGGAAATTTCTGAGGACAACCTCCGGGATCTTATAAGAAAAACCGAGGGCTGGGTTACCAGCCTGCAAATGGTAGCTCATTCTCTCCAAAATCAAAAAGATCTCCGATCATTTATTCGAAATTTTACCGGTAGCCACCGGCACATTCTTAACTTTTTAACCGAGGAGGTTCTTGCCCAACAGAACCCGGAAATCCAGGATTTTCTCCTGGAAACTTCAATAATTAAAACCCTTGATCCTGATATTTGCCGTGCAGTTACGGGAAGAGGAGATAGTCAGGAAATTTTAGCCCAATTGGACAATAAAAACCTTTTTATTTCTCCCCTGGACCCAGATGGCTTTAGATATCGATACCATCCTCTTTTTGCTGACCTTCTTTACTTTCAGCTCACCTCGCGCCGGGAGGATATTATTCCAACCCTTCATGCAAGGGCGGCCCAGCATCTCCTGGATAAAGGAGAGCCTGGCAGGGCTGTTCAACACGCCCTGGCGGGAGATGATTTGCAATGGGCTGTGGAAATAATTAACAAAGACCCGGAAAAACTCTGGAAACAGGAAGGTAATCACCAGATTTCTCGCTGGCTTGAACAGATTCCCTTTGATCTTTTGAAAAAATTCCCCAGGCTTTTTGCCTATAAAGCGTTCTTTTTAATTATAAAAGGTAATTTAAAAGATTTAGAACCCCTGATGAAAAGAACAGGAGAAGTTGAGTTCTCGGAGGAGAAAGAAAAAAAAGAATTTGAGGGAATGATTGCCCTGATTAAAACTTATCTTGCCATTTTCCAAAACGATCAACAGGCGATTTTAGCAAATAGCAGGGAAATCAGGGAAAAACTTCATCCCGATAAAACCCTTTTCCACAGTTTTGCTGCTCTGGCTGCTGGAGATGCTCTGGCTTTAGAAGGGAACCTTACCCAGGCTTCAGAGGAATTTTCCCGGGCAATTACCCTTGCCAAAAAAAGCGGCCAGCATTTCTCCACTCTCCTTGCCGGCTGGAAACTGGCAAATATTCATTGGTTCAGAGGATTACTGGAAGAAGCAAGCCACATTTGCCAGGAAATGTTAACCTTCGCCGAAGAAAATAACCTATCACGAATGCCTCGAACCGGCCCATTACTGGCCCTGGAGGGGTTGGTAGAAAGGGATCGGAACCAGCTTGAAAAAGCAAGGGAAAAGGTGGAAACGGCAGTTAAAATTTGCAAGCCTGAGAAACAGGTTTTGGCCTGGAGCCTTTATTGCCTTATCCTTGTTTGTTTTTCTTCTAAAAATTTTTCCCGGGCAAAACAAGCCCTTGCCGAAATTGATAAAATTAAAAGGGAAGACGGCATTCCCCAGGTTCTTTCCAGTTGGGTTTCTGCCTGGAAAGCCCGAATATACCTGGAAGAAGGCGACCTCATTCTTGCAAGGGATTATTTAAACCAGCAGGATGTTAACTTTGAAACTAAGCCTCCGCTGGGGCAGGAAAAGGGTCACCTGGTTTTAGCCCGTCTGGAAATCGCCGAAGGAAATATCCCCACAGCTGGAAAACTGTTGAATAAGCTTGAAGAAAACCTGAAGGGCAATGATGGAAGAAGAGTAAGAATTGAAGTTTTACTTCTAAAAACTCTCGTTGCTTTCCATACTCAGGGGCCGGAAGCGGCAATTCCTTTCCTTACTGAAGCCCTAACCCTTGGAAGTCGGGAAGATTTTTTCCAGCCCTTCCTGGATGAAGGAGAAGAAATAATTCGGTTACTTCCAAAAATCCCTCCAAAAAGGCAGGTTTCCCGTTTTGCAGCAAAAATTTTACACAGGGTAGGAGAAAAAGACGCTGAAGGACACAGGGAAAAACTCACACCTTCAGAAATTACGAGCCTTAGTCCCAGGGAAATGGAAATCCTTCAGTTCCTGGCCAGAGGATCTTCAAACCAGGAAATCGCAGATAAGTTATTTTTATCCATTGGAACAGTTAAGTGGCACATAAGTAATATTTACACCAAACTTCTTGTAGAAAAAAGAGTCGAAGCAATAGAAAGGGCCCGTGAACTAAATTTAATTAAAGAAAACAATTAAAAAAATCTTTTTTCCAGTTCCAACCGGGGTGTTCCCCCGGTTTTTTTATTACCCAACCCTTTCCCTAACCCCAACCTTACTTTAGTTAGTTCTTTTTTTTTGCCCAAAATATTACCATGGACCTGTAATCAAGTTACGGGGAGGTGCAAAATGGAAAACTCAAAAAGGGATCAACTAAAAATTAAAATCTGGATAAAAGGTCATATTGATCGTGACTGGTCGGGATGGTTTTCCCGGTTAAAGACCCGGCACACAGAAGAAGGATCCTCAATTCTTTACGGGACCTTAGAGGATCAGGCGGCTTTGTTTGGTTGTTTGCTCCGGATTAGAGATCTGGGGCTGGTAATATTAAAAATAGATGCAAGATTAAAGGAGGTAAATTAACAATGAAAATTCTGGTATTTGGTGCAGGTCCTTTAGGAAGTTTAATGACAGCAAGACTACATGAAGCAGGGCAGGATGTTTCGATCCTTGCTCGTAACAAACGCCTCGAAGATATAAAAAAACACGGAATAGTAATTCAGGAAGAAGGATCGGGAAAAAAGGAAGTTGCAAAAGTTAATCCTGTAAAATCCTTAATCCCTGAAGATGATTATGACCTGGTAATAGTGGTCATGCGTAAAAACCAGGCCGATGATATCATACCAACCCTTGCTAAAAACAAAAAAATTAAAAATTTCCTGTTCATGCTAAACAATGCGGAAGGACCGGAAAAGTGGATTAAAGCCCTGGGCAAAGAAAGAGTCCTTCTGGGCTTCCCATATCCTGGCGGGGAAAGAAAAGGACATATTGTAAAAGTCGCCCCGGTAAATGAAAAAAAGATCTGGACCATTCCCATGGGAGAAGTTGATGGCAAGATCAGGGAAAGAACCAGGGAGATAGCTTCGGTATTAAATACCATGCGGGGTTACAGGGTTCAGGTTCGAAGAGACATGGAAGCCTGGTTAAAGTACCACGTTGCCCTTTTAATGCCGGCTTTTGCCCCGGCGTTGTATGCTGCGGGGATCAGCATGAAGCGTTTTGCCAGGACGCCGGACCTCCAGATTTTAGCCGTCAGGGGAATAAAAGAAGCAATGCGGGGACTCCGGAAAAATGTCGGGATTCCTCCCAGTCCCTCTTTCCTCCGAATCGTTGAATTAATTCCCGAGCCGGTATTTGTTAAATTGGTTGAAATCGTTATGCGCAAAGAACTGGCCAAATCGAGTATTGAAGGACACCCTCGAGCTGCCCGGGATGAACTTAAGATTTTGAACAATGAACTTATGAGCATCCTGAAAGAAGCAGGAACCAAAACACCGGTTATTGACAGCCTGCAAAAATACTATGATCCCGAAACTCCTCTCTATCCAGATGGGAAAAAAACCATTCCCATGAAATGGGGCGGCGTGTTAATTCCCCTGGGATTGATTATAGCAGTAATAATCGGGATAATTTTTTAAGGAGGAATTCAATTATGAAAAAAGCAGCCTTAATTCTCGCTCCCCTTTTTGTTCCCCTGAGTGTCTACCTGGTTATGAACTGGACCAGCGAAACTCACCACATGATTTCATTTGGACTGGGTTATGGGCTTTACTGGTTTTTCTGGTGTTTGGCCTTTCCCAAATGGGTAATGGGCTGGAGCAGTCTGAAAAAAACTCTGGCTAAGGTTAGCGACCCGTTTGGGAAGCCCGCTTTTCCGGGGATAATAATCCTTGCAATTCCAATAATTCTCTCCTTTGTCTTTACTGAACCTTTTGAAGGAGAACGCGCTCTCTGGCCAGAATCTACATCTCTGATGATGTTAATGGCTATTCCCATGTCTTTATGGAATGGGTTGCTGGAGGAAATTCTCTGGCGGGGGGCTTTTATCCGGGTTTTTCCAAAAAAGATGTTCTGGGGCCTAATTTACCCTGCAGTCGGGTTTGGAGCCTGGCACCTGGGCCCTTTTCTGGCCACTGAAACCTGGGACCTGACGCAAGCTTCAATTCTATTGGGCGGTGGTACACTATTTGGTTTCTGCTGGAATTATATCGCAATGAAAACCGGTTCTATTCGCTATACTGTTTTCTCCCACATACTTTCCAACGTCGCCCTTTTTACTGCCTTAAGTATGTTTTAGAATAAAAAAGGATCTGCTTTTTAAAGCAGGTCCTTTTTTATAGTTTCTCCAAAAATTTTTCCACCATTTTGGGGGTTCGGAAAACAATTATCCTCTTGTTCTTGCTTTTTTCTTTTAGTTTATTTAACAAAGCTCCCCGTTTTTTCTTTTTAAAGTTCCAGATGCCCAGAATAAAGGGCAGGTCTAGTTTTTCGGGGCAGTTGGGATTCAAATCCGGTCTATTTCTTCCCCGGTACATTACTCTTCTTTTTACTGCCCTGTAAAGATTAATCCTGCGTTGAAAATCAAAAAAGAAAACAGTATCCGCCTTTTCCAACCGGTAGTCAAGAGTTCTGCTAAAGTTTCCATCAATGATCCAGGTCGGCTTATTTACAAGCTTTTTTATTATTCCCTCCCATTCTTCCTGTGAACTTGGTTCCCAACCCGGTTTCCAGTACAGACTATCCAGGTGAAAAACTGGAATCCCTGTCTTATTACCCAGTTCCCGAGAAAATACAGTTTTACCTGACCCGGCTGGTCCAATTACAAGGATTTTTTTCACCCTTCTTTTTCCTCCTGGATTTGGTTAAATTTCGCCAGAAGTTCCAGATCGGCTATATCCGGGAAAAGGTTTCCACGGTTATATTCTTCAAATTTCCAGGTCAAACTCAAAGCCTTATCAATAAAAGCGGCCCGGGATATACTGGTATTTGTCTGCCCTAAAATTTTGCTAAAAATATTTACCATTTCCTCCAGGCACTCGGTTTTTTCCGCTGGAGGGGTCATATTTAATTCGTTGATCATAAAACGACCTGTCTCCATAAAGGCTGGACCTCTATAACCTTTGGGGTCAATAGCTTTCCACTCCCTAATATTCTTGAGGATGTTCCAGTGGTTAAGATCACCGTGCAGGAGAAAATCAGGCATCCCCTCGGAAATTTCTCTGAACCTTTCCCGGGCGGAATTAACCAACCCCTTGACTTTTTCACCGGCTATACCCTCTTTGTGGAGATTGGTAAAGGCCTTTTCTGCAAGGTCCCGGAGCCGAGGAATTTCCCCTCTTTTTTCCCAAGGGATTGGCAAATCTCCGCAGATTTCAGCAGCAATTTTAATCCGATCTCCCCTCTCCTTTATTGTAGTCAGGTTATCCCCCGGCTTAATTCGTTCCAGTAAAAGAGCGCCCAATTCCCGATTAAAATCAAGCAGCCTCACTATCCTCTTTCCCTTAAACACTTGCAGGGCTTCCATTTCCGAGAAGAGGTCTGGATGGGGAAAGCCTATTTTCAAAACTACTTCGCCGAACAGGTTGGATTTGCAGAAAGAAATATAATTTGCCGACATAATTTCGGACTCAGAAACATCCTTTAAATCCCAGAGTTTAATACACTCTTGTTGTATTCTGGGAATCTCTTTCAGCCAGTTCAGCCCTTCTTTCCCAAAGTACCGGAAAACCTTCTTCTCCAAATTTTCCAAAATCTTTCCCCCTCCCAACTATAACTAAGAATTAAGATCAGAATCCAATCTTAAGGAGGTTGTTCTAAACATATGGTATGCTGTTATCCCCTTTTCTTTTTTTTCTTCAACAATATCATAGCCAAAATGCTCATATATATCTTTATTTTTCTTGTCTGCTGTAAACAGGTATACCCCTTTTATCGCCGGATCCCCCTCCGCCATTTCATGAGTTTTATTCAGTAGGATTTTTCCGATTCCCTGGCCCTGATAATCTTTGCCAACACCGATCGCTTCAAGGGTAAGGTAAGGTTCCTCAATATTCACGGTTAATTTAAGGCTTTTTAGACCTGGGATTAAATTGCCAAAACGAAATTTAAAAAGCAGAGGCAGGATCAGGAAAAAGTCGGGAAAGATTGTCCTCAGAAAAAGCCCTCTGGGGATTTTCAGGTTTCTCTTCAAAAAACATATCCCCGCAATTTTTCCATTCTTTTTTGCCAGCAAAATTTGTTCTCCGGCAAAATAGTTTAATTTTGTCCTCAAAAGGAAAGCCCGGAAAAGGTATTTTTTAGTATTTTTCTTGGAAAAATCAAAAATAAAGCTTGTAAAACCTTCATTAAGGAAGGCCTCAAATAATACTCCGGTCCCTTTTTCCAGGTCCTTAAAATCAGCCTTTTCAACCTTTAATTCATTCATAACCGGCCTCCACAAATAATTAATTATTATTTCCCTCAAAAAATCAGGGTTAAAAATCCTTTTTCTTCCAACAGGCCTTACCTTTTATCTCCATAAAAAGCAGGCTTTGAAATAAGGGGAAAGTTCAAATCCGAAAACCCAAAAGGTCGTAAATTATTAAAAATAAGGAAAACGGTAAAGTAAAAAAATCAAGGAATAAACAAGGGAAGCCCCGGTAACAAATGAAAAAAGTAATCTCTGGAAGAAGCCACCCTTACTTCTCGACCAAACATGAAAGATTCCAAAAATACAGGGAATTGTTAGGGATATGGCTGCAAAAAATAGGATCCTGCCCAGATGGAAAGAAAAAGGAAGGCCAAAGCCCAGGTACATAAAATCCCCAAGGCGGGCAACAGAAATCAGGATTATGACCAGCCAGGAAACCTGAATTAAAGAAACCAACCCGGAGAGATAAAAAAATTTAGGCTTTGTTTTTTTCTTCCTTCTGCGAATCAGGGGGACTAATCCAAAAATGATTAACCCACTTAAAAAGATAATAATGCTAATCCCCAAAAGAACCAAATGAATCTGGTTGTTTTCGTACCAGGCTAACTTTTCATACACAATTATCGGAAAATTAAACTGCTTGTAATTCCTATTCCCGTCTTCAATACTACCAAAAAAAACATAGTAACCCTGTTCAAGGTTAACGAAAAGATCTTCTTCTACAGGGTGTAAGTTAGTTTCTCTTTCCGGGGTTATCATTTTAAGTTTTCCATCTCCCCCGGCAGCAATACGGGGATTGGGCTGTAAAAGCGTCATAAAACGAAATAGATCAGTCCGGGAAAACCGATTGGCTCGATAGATTCCCAACAATTTATCCTCTTCAACTCCCCCGGATATTATTTCCGGTTCTCCCTGAGCCCATTCCCGGTAAAAAGTCTTTGATATACCTTCAATTACATCTCTGACCAAAAGAGGGGCTGCAGAGCCCGTTGAGCTAATAAAAAAACCCGTTCTTCCTTCCGGCTCAAGCAAAAGGAAAGAATGGCTTCCCAGGGTATCCCCTCCGTGGCCAATAAAGGTGTGGTCCCGGAAAACCAGCTCAAAAAACCCGAGGCCAATCCCCGGCATGCGGGGATGCAAAAAGAATTCCCTTTCGAGCATTTTTTGGGCAGTTTCCTCATTTATTACCTGTTCATTTCCTTCTAAAAAAAGGTTAATAAATTTTGCCATATCAGGGGCTGTGGAAACTATTGAGCCAACTGGGGGAAAATTAAAATCGTAAAGGGGCCGGGGGATGAATTCGTCTCCACTATAAATATATTCCCTAGCAATATCTTTAAGTTCCTGTTCCTGCAGTCGAGGTGAGGTCGCTGTCATTTCCAGAGGGAAAAAAATATGTTCTTGTACATAACGGTCAAAATCCATTCCGGTTACACTTTCAACTAAGAGAGCAGCAAGTGCCATTCCGTGATTGCTGTATTGGGGCAAGACCCCTGGTTTTTCAATCCGGGGGGGTAATGATTCTTCAATATAATCTCGTAAAGGAATTACTTCCCTAAAATCCTCTGCAACCATCCCAATTGCTCTTTCATCAAAGCCCGCTGTATGGGTTAAAAGATGCCAGGGAGTTATTGGTTTTGAATAATCTCCCTGCAAATCCAACCAGGGAAGGTACTCCTTAATGTCCCTGTCTAAGTCAACTCTACCTTCTTCTACCAGTTTCATCAGGGCAGTTGCTGTAAAAAGTTTGGAAACCGAACCTATTCTAAACCTGGTTTTTTCCGGATGAATTTCAATATTTTTTTCTCTATTGGCCAGGCCATAACCATCCAGAAAAACAATTTCTCCATCCTGAACCACCATAAAAACTGCCCCGCTAAGACCCTCCTCCAGTCTATCGGGGGTAAACATTTCATTGTAAAATTCAACTATTAACTCTCCATTTACTGAAGCTGCCTGCCCACCGAGGGAAAAACAGATTACCGTAATTATTGTCAAAAAAGTTTTTATTGAAATCACTCCCAATTTTAATATTCCATTCCCTTGAAAAAAATCATCCCATTTTTCTCTCTGGTTTTTTAGTCTACTCCCGATATTTTGCATTTTGTTTTCCAGATCTTTTTTTGTTTTTCTCCCCGATTTTTTCCCAATCAGCTCAGGAAGGTCAAGGACCTCAAAAAAATTAACAAAAAAAAACTCCACCTAAAAATTTAATAATTTCTTTAATTGTTTCTAGCCCTGACCCTTTTTAAACCTTTTCTATAGAATTATTTTATAAAACACCTTTAAAACCTTTTTCCCTCTTGTTATTTATGCAAAAAATAAGCAGCCTTCTTTTTTTATTTGCAGGTTTAAGTTCGATTTTTCTTCATTTCCAACCCATTAATTAAATATTCAACCATTTCTCGGTCATCCTGGGTTGGTTCGCGCCCTAAGCTTTCTTTTAATTTGCTCAATATTCCTTCGTAATCTGCACCTCTTTTTTCGACAATCCTGGCTATTTCTTCCCATTGCTTCATTTCACTTTCCAGGCCCTCCCTGGATTCGGGGTCGCCATGAGAACTAACATAAGTCCCGGCACCATATCCTCTGAGCTTCTCCAAAAGCCCCAGGAACTTATCGATAGAGTAATAATATTTTGGAGCATAAAGATCCGGCCCCAGGCAATCACCTAAAAAGAGCACTTTCTCTTCTGGAATGTAAAAAACAGTTGAACCTGGCTCGTGGTCACCACCAACTCTTTCAATCAAACAGGTTAATCCCCCGAGGTCAATCCTCAGTCTTTCGGGAAAAATAATTTCTGGCAATTTAATTTTTATCTGATCTCGATCCCAGGCAAATTCTTTTTTGATCATTTCCGCACAGAATTCTATTTCGAGACCCTGCTCAACTCTCTCATCAAGGGATTCGTCATCCCAGGAATACTCCCTTAATACTTCCAGGCCTTTTTGGGTATCTACATGGGCAATTGTTGGAATATCCCACACCGACATCCCGAAAGTGTGGTCCCAGTGCCAGTGCGTTATTCCCATTAAACGGGGTGGGGGAACCCGGGAAGTGGAAAGTTTCTTTATAAACTGGCGGGCGTGAGCAGGTGAGTTTCCGCTATCAATAATCAAGCTCATTTGCTTACCGGACACAACACCCAAAACAGGACGGTCTGTTCTTTCTTCAGCCGGCATGTAAAGGATACTGGATGTAATTTTTTGCAGCAAAATAAAACCCTCCCAAAACTTACCTTTTTTCCAGCGGGACGACTTCAAACAAAACCCGGCCACCCGGGGTATGGGGTGGTCCGGGATCAACGCACTGCCAGAGACGCCCTTCCAGGTCCAGATCCCGCAAATTAACCCCAAGGCGCAGCGCAAAAACCGTGGGAAAAACATTAGAAAAAGCATAACTGCAAATTACATCTGTTTCTTCCAGGGAAACATTGGGACCCCTGATAACAATTTTATCTCCTTCCTTAATACCCGCAGAACAGTACCCCTCAACTTTCCTTGCCACTATTGCCACGTCCTTGCTAACCTCAGCTACCCTTTTAACCATTTTCCTACCTCCTTGAGGCCGGCAATCCAACCCCTTTTATTGTAACCAGGTTTTCCTGCAGCCGGGTTTCAACGTCAAGAATATGTTCGATAAGCCATAGATTTGTAGAAACATGTTCGGTTATTCTAGGAATACGAAAACTGGATTCTCCCTCTGCAAGCCCGGCAAAAATTATTAACTGGTCAGCGGTAAAGCGGTCTACGGTAGCACCGGATCGCAAATCTTCAACCATCATTCGACCTACAGAACGCCCTATTTCTTCCGCCCTTCTTCCTGGTTTTCCAGCCATATCAATTCCCAGCAAAGCCCCGTTTTGAGTTTCGGCACGGAGGGCAAGAACTGCTCCAGGTTGATTTGCAGTTTGATCATAAATCTCTTCTATATCAACCTCGTAACCCCACCGTTCCATTTCCTTAGAACAGGAATGGGCCATCCTGGAACTTACCTTTGGAGACTGCAGGTGAGAACTTAAAGCAATCCCGGTGATTTTTTCTAAAGCGCCGGGCGAAAGCAATTGAAATGGTTTGAGATGTCGGGACAGGGGTTTACAGGAAAAAACAAGTTCTCCTCCTCCAATAGGAACGTAACCCGGTTTTTTTAGCTCAAGTTTTACTCTTGCGCCCATCCTATGCAGCAGGGGAAATAATACCCGGATCAGGTGGTACGCTGATGGGGCAAAGTCCTGAAAAGTACCTCCGGTAATCCTGGCTTCAACCGGACCATCCGCAAACAAGGCAAGGGGTAAGATATTTAAAATCAACATTGTAGCCGATCCTGCTGTACCAATTTCCCAGCTGTAATTCCCCCCCGAAATTCTATCCCCGGGGATTAAAAGAGCCTGTTCATCCCCAACTCCCCCTGTTTCAAGAGTACCTGAACACATTTCGGCAACGGCTTTCAAGGCAGTCAGGTGTTGAGCCCTGAGACCCGGTTTTTTTCTTTTTGCCCGGATATTTAAAATTTCCAGTTCTCTTTTTTGCAAAACGGCAAGGGCCGAAGAATAACGGACTATCGTCCCGCTCCCGGATTTTTCCCCAGCATCAATAAACAATCTGGACAAAAAAATCCTCCCCTCTCCCTAAAGCAAACCCGGCAACATTGCCGGGTTTTAAAACAATTATTGTTAATGCAATAAGGTATTAATTATCAGTCCCAATAGAATTCCCACAATAATTCCACCAATTGCCTGATGGCCTTTAACCCTGACGTGGGCATCAGGGATCAACTCGTCAAAGATAATGTAAAGCATGGCACCCGCTGCAAAGCCAAGGGATACAGAAAGAGCAAAATCAGAAATTGTCCCTATAAAGGCCCCTATAAAGGCCCCCAGGCCCATAGGAACCCCGGCTAAAATTGTATAAAACAAAATATTCCGCCCTCTAAGTCCTGCTAATCCCAGAGCTGTAGCCATTGCAAAACCCTCAGGTATATTGTGTGCTGCCATGAGTATCGATAGTCGAATCCCCATTGATTGGGAAACAATAAACCCCGAACCAATCGCCAGCCCTTCAGGGATATTATGGAGAGCAATTCCTATTCCCAGGAGCAACCCCATTTTCAGGTACCTTCCGTTCCCGTTTTTTGTCAAAGAAAAACGGTGGTGGGGAAAGCGCAAATCAAGAAAACCAATTAACCCTACCCCCATTAAAATCCCCAAAATACTGCTAAACATCGTTCCAGCTTCTTTTGCTTCGGGGATCAGATCAAGGAAAACAATAGAAGTCATAATCCCTGCAGAGATTCCAAGAACAACACTTAAGTTTGAAGGATTAATTTTTCTAATCCCAATTACCCCTAGTCCCCCAACTCCAGTTCCAATTACGCCGCTGAAAAGACCTATTAAAGCAATTAGTATGATACTTTCCACATTAACCACCTTCTTTTGAGAAAATCTTTTGCATAAAAATTTAAACTTAAAAATTATCGTGAAATTATTGTTGGAAAAATTTTCTCCGCCTAAAATTGATAGCTAATTCCAATCCCGTCAGAAACGTGCCACTGCAACCGGAAACCCTCCCATACCCTTAAGCTGATAACTCCTTTAGAGGGTATTTCTGCAGGAGTAATGGGAAACTGCCACTTAAATTCCAACCTTCCCGCGTTAAATTCAAGGGTGGGCAAAAGTAACAACTCGGTATTATCATCTGCCCCAAAAGCAAATCCCCCTCCCAGCCAGATCCGCAGGGAATGGGTACTTAACATATCCCTTTCCACCCACCCGAGAGTAAACCCTTTTTGTTTTTGCAGCCCAATATTGTACCTGTAAAAAGGGGAAAAGGATGCAGAAAAAAAGGTTTCCCCCAAATTATAATCAGCCCACAAACTAAGTTTGTGTTCCTCCCTTTTGGGCTCGTATGCGGAAAAATCAAGTTCCGGAATTGATGGAAAAATTTCGTGGAGCCACATGGCTTCTTTTTCGTAAAGGTGCTCCAGTTGCGGCCCCCTTACCATTGCAGGAACCAAAAGGTCTGTATGTCGCAGTCCAGCATGACTACCCTTACCCATTACAAGGGAAAACCCAATTCTTTCTTCAATCCAATCAACGGGTAATTTAAAAAGCAATGGGTTGGCAAAAATATATGGATGGTTAATTATGGTTACTATCTCACCTGTTCGGGGGTTGTCAAAATATGGGTAAATTAATGGGGGGACAGCGGGATACTCTGCAGAAATTGTTTTCTTAAGCCATTCATCCGCGTTAAGATATTCCCCGGAATAGTTTTTTTGATAATAAGAAAAAATATCCTCCCCAATATATTCATAGCTGATTTTTCCATT
>SL_5KL_010_SEDDRAFT_10001394_pt1 | contig 14633 bp, 15 predicted proteins | sample SodLakKL_010_SED_FD_9118 | JGI IMG/M metagenome (IMG submission 9118)
TCAACATGAGCGACTGGGCGATGGGCAGAGAGCCGAAGACCGGCAAGTTCTACTCCGAGTTTGTCAAAGACAACGCCCGGGCATGGCGGGAGGCGTGGAAGATGGAATTCGGGGAAGATGCCGTGATCAGGACCTCCGATCGCTGGGACAACATGGTCCAACACCTGGGCTATACTCCCCACTCTCTCCATTTCGCGGTGAAGGATGTCCTGGCCCTGGCCATCACCACCGACAAAGACCTCATCGACGCCAGCGCGGANAGGCTCCGGGAAGCTGAGGTCATTCCCGACGCAAGGCTGACTCCCAAGCAGCTCGCCCACCTGCACCTCGGCCGGGCGATAGTGCGCGAAATCACCCCCTTGATAACCGGCAGAACAGTGCGGGCAGTTTATGCCTCCATCATTCCGCCGGCCAGCGATAGGGTGAGGACAGCGGGCATGTATAACCGCGCCACCACGGAGATATTCCTCGACCTGGCCACGCTGGAGCGAGGCCACACAGCGGTAGACGCGGTGGTGCACGAGCTGGCTCACCACACCTCGCAGGCTGAGGACCTCGAGGACAAACACTCCCGCCACATGACCATGATAGCCGGCGAGGTGGTACGGCTCACCCACCTGAAGACATTTGATGAAGTGATGAAGGAGGCGACATGGTGATGGACTATCGCATCCAGCAGCAACTGAATGAGGTAATGAGCTTCGGCGTGGGGCTGGTATTCATGGCCGTCATGTTTGGGCTGGTAAAGGAGGTCTTGATTGACGCCATGGAGCCGGAGCGGCTCCTACCCCAGACAAACCCAACGCCGTCAAGACGGCTTGCTAGTATAAGATGGACAGGGGAGACCAGCGAGAAGCGCAGGGAGATACTCGATAAGATCGGACTACCGGTAGAACCTTATTGGGCAAAGCCCTTCGCGAAGTTGCCGCCGCCCTTTCAGGAGAAGCTGGCTGCTTATTATGCCGGCAGTGATTACCCTCTTCCTCAGATCCTCATTGAAGGCGGAGAGCCGATGCCGCCGCAATACCGCCATCTTATCTGGTGGGTTAAAGATCCCCTCCCCGAATATAGCTTGATGACGCTGCCGGCGGTCGTACCGGAGCGCCGGTACAGCGTTGAGGAAATAGCCAAGAAGCTCGAGGAGGGGGTAAAGACAATCCACGAGGACAGAAACTTCCGTCTCTTCCTGGAAACGATGTCCAAGTTCCACGACTACAGCTTCGGCAACCAGCTACTGATAATGCTCCAGAAGCCCGATGCCACCAAGGTCGCCGGCTTTGTCACCTGGAAGGAACTGGGGCGGTACGTTAAGAAAGGAGAAAGGGGAATCGCCATACAGGCTCCCGTCTTTCCGGCCAAAGACGCCCTCTGGGAGCGCAGGGACGGCATGCAGTGGACGGTGCGGCCGGTCAACCGCGAGTGGGGCATCTACCTGACGCGTACCCCCGAAGGGCATCAACCTGTCACCCTGCTGGAGAGACTTCCCAACAAGTGGGAGGCAGAGCGGCGAGTGCGGGACTGGGGCGGCAGAAAGATAGAGATGAAGGACCCTCTGGAGGACCCATCCTGGTTCAAGATAGTCTATGTCTTCGACATCACCCAGACGGAGGGCAAGCCTCTGCCTGAGTTTGAGGTGCCGGTCCTGACCGTCGAGGTAAACGAGGAGCTGTTCGCCGAAACGATGATGCTGACCAGGAAGCAAGGGCTCGAAGTCAGCTTCGAGTCGAGGCCTCATCAGGACCCTGCGATCAAGGGGCAGTACCGACCGCCCAACCAGATCTGGATCCGCCCGGAGGAGCCGAGGGCGCAGCAGCTCAAGTCGTTGCTGCACGAGGTGGCGCACTACTACTCCGAGGGCGTCTTCCGCATACCCAGGGCCGATGCCGAGACCATTGCCGAAAGCGTTGCCTATGTGGTGGGCGCACACTACGGATTCGACACCGGCACGCGGTCCTTCCCTTACGTTGCTCTCTGGGCCAAAGACGAAAAGGTGCTGCGGCAAAACCTCGATGCCATACGAAGGGTGTCCACGACCATGCTCGACAAGCTGGCAGAGATAGAGGCATATCAAGCCATGGTCCCCCAGACCATCCCCATGCGAGGACCTGGAAAGAATAAGCAGGCAGTATGGGACATGGGCGGCGAGGCTGGCCCAGGCGGTCTGCCCGCACGGTGATGTCGCCTGTGTTGAGCGAGAGGCTAGAAGGCTTTTCGAGGCCCGGAGAGCCAGGTTAAGGTGATACACAATGGGCTACCGAGAGCAGGCACACCAACCAAGGCAGAGGTCGCTTGCCACGCTCGACGGCTGATCGCGCAAAAGCAACATGAGACGTGGCCCACGCCCTCGATTAGTGACGCTAGGAGGGCAGTTTACCGGGACATCCTGGAGGGATTCCGGACGCTTCCGGAGGCCAGGGAGTATATTCAGGACATGCCCAGAGACAACGTCATCTTTACCGCTCGTGGTGATGAGATCCCGTTTGACCTCATCGCAATCGTCATCGCGGACATCGAGCGAAACCCCTGGCTGTCGCCGTTTGAGACCAGCACACCGATTCAACCGTCTTCCAGGCCTATATCCCCACAGATCGACCGATACTTCCCCGGGAGGGCAATCCGATGGCAAGCACAAGTAGGCAGACGAGCACACATAGCGTAGAGGAGTATTCCTGGCAGTTTCTCCAGCGGATGCCCTATGGTTTGGCCGTATGGGACGTTGCCCTCGTTGCCGGCGCCAGGACGGTCGTGTTCATGGCCCGGGAGCCCAGGGCGCACATGCAAGCCCTGCCGGACAGGGTGGACGTGCGATGGAAGGGAGGGAGCATCGGTATGGAAATCGCCGGCCGCCGTATCATGCCGGTGGTGGTCCTGATTGATTTTCGGCCGCTGGCTACCATCTATGAAATATGGTTCAACTTCTATGGCGAGGCGGGCCCCTTTGTCCAGGAAGCCTTTCTGCTTCTGGGCAAACAGGACTACCTGTATCTCTTTTTCCACGACTACGGGCCGACGCCCGTGCGCGGGTTTGGCTTCCACAACGAGGTAAAGCACTTCTTTCGAGGAAACTACGGCATTCTCAAAGCCTTGCCCGAGTGGGATGATAGAGATTTCGAAGAAGCCAAACGGCGCCTACAGGATAGACACGGCGTCGAGCAACTCTGGGGGATGCTGAGATGACATACAGTCCATACATTCCTGAACAAGAGGCGTCCTACCAACCCCAGCAAATGGACATTGTTGTAGAGATGGGCCGGGCATTGGAAGGCGGGCGCATAACCAGGTACGACATACAGCAGGTAATGGACGCCATGTTCTCCTTCGGGGTGTCCATGATCTTCATGACAGTCATCGGGGCGCTGGTAAGGGATATGCTCAGAGAAGTGCTCGGACCGCAGAAGAAGGAGAGGGTCAGGCCGGTTATTGACGTGATGCTGCCCTCGACAGGGGCACCAACCACCAGGCTCAAGGTCTGGGACGCCGTTGACAGGGAGAAGCTGAGACAATACTGCGAACAGACTTATGGCGTCCCGGTAACGACTGAGGCCTCTGATTACTTCGCCAGGCTAATGGACCGCCGTATCGTCGGATTTAAGCGTTATCTCCCGCTCCATCTCATCAACCGTCGGGGATTGACAGCCGGGGACATGTACGAGGCAGCATCCATGTATTTTGGCTAACAGGAGAGTTACGAAATGGCGATAATAAGTCCCACCCGCGGAGGTTTCCTGAGGCCCTTCGGCTGCGGAATCTTCATTCGTGATTTCCTGCTGGGGCGTGGTCCGCATGGATCGGCAGCCATCGACCCCCGAAGAGGCGCCTGCCAGAACGACATCTGGTTCCACTACAAACAAGCCCTGTTCCGGGCATACGCTGAGGATGCCGTTGCCAGGGAACAGGAGAAGCGGATAAGACGGGGTCTCGATCCTTATACCGACGAGGAATATGCTGAGCGGGTAGACCGGCACTTCCGCCGCATCCCCTACAAGCTTGTCAAGGCTCGCTACCACAGCTTCCGCCGGTACTTTCATTATCTGAAGCAATTGGAGTGGGTTGAGTTTACCGGCGAAGAAGAACGCTCAGTCCTGCAAGAGGAAACCAGTGATCACCCCACCGCGGAGGCGCGCAAGTTCTACCGCCTTACCCGGGAAGGCATTGAGGCTCCCGAAGAGCACTGGTCCAACCCGCAGCGCGTTCTTTACGCCATGATAGGGGACGAAGATATTGAGGACTATATCCGCGAAAAGCGGAGGGAGCACAAATACCGCCGGCCTGGCAAATACGACCACTTCCTGCGGCCCTTCACTGCGGGCATGTTTATCCGGGAATACCTCATGGGGCTCGGTCCAGAGGACTCCCCGAAAGATCGATCCTGAAGAGGGAGACTACACCGAGCGCATCTTCTACCACTACAAACAGTCTCTGCGCAGGGCTTATGCCAGGGACGTTGTGGCCAGGGAGAATGAGCGGCGGATAAGGGAAGAGCTGGAGCCTTTCACGCCGGATGAGTACGCCGAGCGAATAGAGTGGCACCTGGACAGGATCCCTTACAAGCTCCACCGCGCCCGCTCCATTAGCTTCTTCAAGTACCTCTATTTCGTTAAGCGGCTGGGCTTCGTGGAGCCGACCGGGCGTGAGGAGGAGTCCTACATCCAGGCTATCGAGTATCCCGACGCACCGCCATGTCGTTACTACCGCCTGACGGCAAAGGGCAGGGAAGCGCCAGAGCATGAGTGGTACCGGCCCCAACTGACGCTTTACCCACAGTTCACGCCGGGCTACTTCGCCCAGAAGAACATGGAGCGCAGAAAGAACCCGTTGACGGTGAAAAGGGCAAGATGAGACAAGACTGGAGCCATACAGGACTGCTGGCCTCCAACAAGCGTGAACCGACCAAAGTGGTTCGGATTGCCCTGGGACAGTATGAGAGATTGAAAGAGTTAAGCAGTCGGTTTGATATCACTATCGGTGAGGCCCTGGACAAGGCTCTTGGTCAGGAGTTTACTCGAACAAGGCTCCAATGCAATCGATGTGGACATCGGTGGTTGCCACGACAAGATGATCTGCCAATAGTCTGTCCTCGCTGCAAGAGTCCCTGGTGGGACAAAACCTAGTCTGTCCTCGGCCTGTCCTCGGTTCACACTCGGCCTAACCCGGCCTATCCTCGATCTACACTCGAGCAAATACTCTCCCTGGCGGGTTCGACCGATCTAGCAGGGTGCTTGCGCAGGCACACGATTACAGCTCGGATCATAGATAGTATTAGTGACTCAACAAAGCTGACATATGTGTGAACACGCTGGGTCATGGAAAGGCGAAGAGTAGCACTCATCTATACGATATGCCTCTTGCCCTGTAACCGCGGACCGCGGCAGCAGCTCCTATAGCTCTTTATGGCTATTGACTTATGCCGGTAACCAAGATACATTTGTCGCAGTCAACAGGTTCGGCGGAACGCCCAGATGAATAATCGAGGACGAGCCCAGACACGTATGCTCCACATACGTCTCCCCGCGGAACTGCATAAGCGACTGCGTATCCGTGCAGCCGAAGACGATTCCACGCTGCAAGATTGGGTATTGCGGACCATCCAGGGTGAGTTAGATCGCAAGAAAAAGCGCAGCTCAGACAGGTGTAACAGCGTGAGTAAGGCAGGCCAGCATGCTGCTTAACGAAGACCAGGAGATACATGGAGTCTACCGAGTTGACCGTTTTCTCGGCGAAGGTGCATTTGCAGAGGTATACCGCGTAAAGCACAGATTCCTGGGACGACAAGCCATGAAGGTTTTCAAGGCTCAGAGCCCCGATTTGGAGCAGGTTGAACGAGATCTAGCTGAAGCCATGCTGCTCTCGAAGATAGGGCATCCCAATATCATCCGAGTGTTCGATGCTGGTATCCTGGCTACTGATGCAGGACGGCGAGGCTACTTCACGATGGAGTATATGCCAGCTGGTACTCTGGAAGGTCTCATAGACTCCTACAACGACAGCTTCGTTTCGATCGCAGTCACCATGGATATCATCGGGCAGGTATGCCTGGGAATGGCCGCTGCGCACAGTAAGCAGCCACCCATAATCCATCGCGATATAAAGCCGCAGAATATCCTCATTGGTTATGATGACGAGGGAATGCGGATCAGGCTAAGTGACTTTGGGCTGGCCAAGGCGGTCAACCCCCTTACCCTTCTGGCGAGTTCAAAAGGGACTCCCGTGTTCAAGCCACCGGAATGCCTGTATGACATGGACTCCTGCGCTGCAGATGTGTGGGCCATTGGTGTCACACTCTATCTGCTCTTGACGAACTGTCTGCCCTTTCGGGTTGAGAGCAGAGTGGATCTGTCAACTGGCAAGTGCTGGGAGCGCGAAGTCACTCCAGCCACCGATATCAACCCGAGAGTAGACGATTATCTGGAGACCATTGTCTCACGATGCCTGAAGCGCAAGTCCAGTGAACGCTATCGTAATGCGGGGGAGATGCTGGAAGACGTCAAGAAATGGCCGCCACGGAAAGGTTTGGTAGCGGCTGAAAAACCTATAGAGAGAACCGACAATCCTGGCATGGTTTCGAGAACTCCTGACAAGAACTCAGAGACAATGGCATTAGAGGCTATCAGGATCTCTCGACACCTGGCCAGGCTTCCGGAAGCGGCTGACCTTCTTGAGAAAGCTATAGCAGGACGATCTGATCTGCGTGACAAATACGAGTACCGACTCAAGCTATGGCGGCGCGGAATCGTCATATGATACTATAACAGCGGATACGAGCGGGAGTACCGCGACGATTGTTTCAGACAATGGAGACAGATTACTCAGCGGTGTGGGATTACACGCTACTCAAGATGGCGCGCCCTGACATCTATCGAATTAACGCCTTCCGCATATTGGGCATCCCGGTGACCGCCTCTCCGAAGCAGATATCGTCTCACATGCGAAAGCTAGACCTGGCAGAACGATACGGGGACATCCAACATGTCAAAGGCAGTATTCTGCCGCTCGACACTTCCCACAACGGAGATGCAAGACGCCAGGCGCAGCAACGACTCCTTGATCCGGAACTGAGGTTCATTGATGAGCTGTTTTGGATCTGGCCACTGTCCCTGGAAGACCCGGACGACGGGGCTCTTGCGGCGTTAGTGCGCAACGACCCTTCACATGCCCTGTCCCTCTGGGAACGTCATGAGGCACAGGGCAGTGAGGCCAGTGTCTCTACGCACAATCTGGCTGTTCTGTATCATGCCATGGCCCTCGATATGGAACAGATGGATTCTGGAGCTAACCTAGCCTCCAAGCAGGAGGTTGAACGCAAGCGATCCTACTGGCAACAAGCCTTTGCTAGATGGAGGATACTGCTGAACTCAGAAGGCTTCTGGCAGAGAGTAGAACAGCGGATTCGCGAGCTCGATGACCCCCGCCTAACAGGAGAAACAGCTGACCGCATGCGTGAAGAACTGCCCAAGGCGCTGCTCCTAATCAACGCGATGCTTGCCGTGGAAGCCGCTGACAGTGATGATCACAAGGATTCGGCTTTTCACCTCGAGGTGATAGGAAATGCCGGTTTCGATGATCGTATCGCCCAGGCTGCGATTAGACGGGCGATAGCACCGACGCTCCAGAGAGTGAGAACCATGTGCGTGCACACCATGGAGGAGGTTAACGAGTCGCCGGAGCGTGGCAACGAACTGGCTCGCGATCTGATCGCACACGCGGGGCCGCTGCTTAGGACGCTTGACCGCTTTTTGACAGAAGGAGATTCCACACGCGAGTCCATTCATGACGAAGTCGCGCTGCAAGTCAGGTCATGCCTGATAGCATTTGCGAACCATACTGAAGAGTGGCGAGAGGCTCTTGCAATAGCTGAACAGTCGCACAGTATAGCGGAGAGCCAGTTCGTCCAGCAGAGAATCAGCGACGATATCGAGACGATAGGCGCGAATGCACAGTATCTGTCATGCTGGTTCTGCGGTCAAGACCCGGATGCTGATTGCGCCATTACTGTGATGATGTACGGCAATGTGCAGCGTGATAAGGGATTCTTGCAGACTCAGGTTAGATGGCAATACCTCCCAGTAACAGTGCCAAGGTGCACGAGGTGTCGATCGGCCCACAGAGGGAGCAAGGGCTGGAGAGTGGGAGGGACGATCGCCGCATTCTTTCTTGCGTTTGTCATCGGATTTGCGGCAAACAGCTTCTGGGCGGGGCTTGCCGTTCTCGGTGCCATCATCGCTGCAGCTCACGGACTCGCCGCTGCGACGTTCCCGAGTGGTGTGAAACCTGAATCCCACAAGAATGGCTTCGGGCTTGTGGAGGATATGCTTGCAAAGGGATGGACAATCGGGCAGAGGCCTTCAGATGTCTCGTAGCAGTATACTGGCTACGATAGCGGACAGTCTGAGGCAGTGGCTCTTCTATCCTCGGGAGTTTCGGATAGGCGAGTCGGAGTATATCGAACTGTCTGAATCCTTGGAGGCGCTGGCTAAGTGGTCCGAATGCACTGCATCTGATTCTCAAACGACATCCCGGAACGAACAGGAACTGCTTGACATGGCAGCGGATGTGGGAACCTTGGTGTGGCGGGTCCAGCAAAGGCTGGCGACGACAGGCGAACACACTAAGCAACTGCAGAGGCTGTCCCGAGATATCGAACGAACTCAGGATGCCCTTACACAGGGAGGCATTGAGATTAAGGACCACACTGGTGGAGACTACGATGGCGGGATGGCGCTGCGAGTGATAACGTCGCAGCCAGTTCCCAGCCTGGCCCGGCGACAGATAATAGAGACACTAAGACCTACCATTTACTATAGAGATAGAATCATACAGATGGGAGAAGTTGTCGTAGGAGTCCCGGAGGAGGCTGAAACGTGACAACAATCACAGCAACCCAGGAGGTGAGTTTATGGAACGTCAGACTATAGACTTCGGCATTGATCTTGGTACCACCAACAGTGCTATAGCGGTGCTAGACGGTACCGGTGCTCGCATCATAAGGACGAATGAGAACGCTGAGTACACTCCGTCTGCTGTCTCGTTTAACAGAAAGGGAGCGCTGAGAGTCGGGCAGACAGCAAAGGACCAGCATCTCAGCGACGATACAACAGAACTCTCCGATGTACGCAGGAGGTTCAAGTTACAGATGGGGCACCCCGAACCTCTGGAACCTTTCGGCATCAATGGCCGGCGCATGACTCCTGAGGAGCTCTCTGCAGAGGTGTTGACAAAGCTTCGCGCAGACGTCCAACGGCGGCATGGAGAAAAGGTCTCGGCCGCTGCCATCAGCGTGCCAGCGGCCTTTGAACTGCCACAATGTGCCGCCACGAACAGGGCAGCATCTTTGGCAGGACTCTCATATAGTCCGCTGGTTCAGGAGCCGGTTGCGGCTGCCCTAACATACGGTTTTCAGACCACCAGCGACCGTGTGTTCTGGATGGTCTATGACTTCGGAGGTGGAACCTTCGATGCAGCGATCCTGCGGGTGCGGGACGAGCAGATACAGGTGGTAAACCACGGAGGGGACAATCATCTGGGAGGTGGACTTGTGGACTCGCAGATCGTGGAGTCTCTTCTGGTCCCCGCCGTCATCAAGGAGTTTGGTCTATCACCCGATGACGGGCTATGGAGAACCATTCGCTCCAAACTCGAATACCACGCTGAGAATGCAAAGATCATGCTTTCCATGGAAGACAAAGTCGAAATCGAAATAGCCAGCCTCTTCAAGTCCCGGGATGGGACAGCCACGCCGTTTGAGTACGAACTGAAGCGAGGCGACGTTGAGCGGTTGGCAGAGCCTCTCGTTGAGAGGTCAATCAACCTGTGCAGGTCAGTGTTGCAAGAAGCGCGCCTTTCGCCCTCCGATATTGAGAGGCTGATTCTCGTTGGCGGTCCTACTCTGACCCCATTGTTCCGTGACATGTTGACCAGTAAGCTGGAGATTGCGCTCGAGTTGAGGGAGAATCCGCTCACGGTAGTGGCGTGCGGTGCTGCAATATTCGCTGGAACTCAGGTGTTACCTGAGGCAGTCACAGGATATGCCGCAGTTCCCGCCGGGCACTTCAAGATGGAACTCGACTACAAGCCTATTGGCGATGATACAGAGCCTGCAATAGGAGGAAAGGTGATAGCTCCTCAGGGTGAGTCTCTACACGGGTACACTGTTGAGATCGTGGAAGATAAGACCGGGTGGCGCTCCGGCAAGATCGCTGTGGGGACAAACGGAGCATTCGTTGCCACTATCTACGCGGAGCGCGATCGCAAGAATGAGTTCTCGATTGAGCTTAGAGACGCTGAGGGAAACCGTTGTCAGACGACCCCAGACCGATTCTCTTATACAGTAGGGATCACCATCTCGGCACAGACTCTAGTGAACAGTGTTGGTATCGGGCTTGCAAACGGTGACGTCTTGTGGTTTCTTGAGAAAGGTGTATCACTGCCCCTGAAGAAGCGAGACCATAGGCTTAACACCACGGAGGCTGTCAAGAGTGGTGACTCTGGCACATTCCTCCGGATTCCGGTTGTAGAAGGTAAGAACAAGCGCGCTGATCGGAACTCGCTGATTGGGCGTCTGGAGGTGTCGGGAGAGAATATGCGTCGCGATATCCCGGTCAACAGCCCTATCGAAGTGACGATTGCCATGGATGAGTCCCGCATAATAAGCGTCTCCGCCTATGTACCCATATTGGATGATGAGTTTGAAGAGGTGTTTGATCCGAAGTACCAGCGAATCGAGCAGCAAGATCTGGAGGACCATTCAGATAAGGCAAAGGCCCGCCTGGAGAAGATCAGTGAACAGGCTAAGCTAGCGGGTACTGATCAAGCCACCGCGCTTCTGCGGCAGATTGAAGACGAGCAACTGGTTCACCAGATTGACATTGCACTGGCGGCAACTAAGAGGGGTGACCAAGAGGCTCCGGATACATGTGAGCGACGGCGCATCGAGCTTGATGAGAAGCTTGATGAGGTCGAGGCATTGATTACCTGGCCTGTTCTAGTTGCGGAGGCTGAGGGACAGATCGCCAGTGGACGCGAGGCCGTAGAGCAGTACGGTAACGCTGATGATGGTGACGGATTTTCCCGCCTTGAGGCGGACACAAGGAAGGCTCTAGCATCAAGGGACCCTGACGCAGTTCAGCAGAAGCTTGGCAACATGGGGCAACTAGTAGTGCAAGTGCTGATGAGACATCCGGGCTGGTGGGTGGCACAGCTTGAATACCTCGAAACTGAGTGCAAAGGTAGCATGAGCGATCAATCGGAAGCGGAGAGCCTCTTCACACAAGCCCGTATGGCTATCGCGAATCAGGATCTGGATGGTCTTAGATCTGCCGTCCAGCGACTCTACGCCCTTCTTCCTAGTGCTATGGCAGAGCAGTTACGCGGCTATCGGAGCACTGTTATGAAGGGTGGTTTCTAACCGACACATAGGAGCACTCAATACTCGAAAGTGGAAGACGCCGAGCATTGTCGACGAGGTCAGGGAGAGAAGCCTGTTGTACAAGAAGATGCACTCGAAGGGCAGGCTGTGGTCACTGACATCCTGAGTCGTGCCAGAATGCTGGCACGGGCCGGCAACCTTCTCCAAGCCGAGCACCTGCTGGGAACTCTTCCTGAGACTGACAGCTCCAGAATAGAGGTGGTTGGCCTCCTCGCCAAGGTGTATGCGCAACAAGGCAGGATCGATGAAGCTCAAGCCTTGTGGCTCAAGGCACTGGAGCGGGATCCCTCTAACATATACGTTCTCTCAGCTCTTACACTCTGCGCGTATCATAGGAAACCAAGACTGGAGCAATTCGTCTGGAGATACACGTGGCTATTGATTGCGGTCGTGCTATGGTTCCTACTTGCGATAGCGGCAATGGTGAGCACAATGCTGTAGACTGTGATACATCAGATGAGGATACAATGAGTAGGGGCGACCTAACAGGAATCATCGTGGGTTGTAGCATAGCCGTCATCGGTGTAATAGGGTTGACAGTGACAGGTACACCCGCAGCGTCTACTCCGACCTATACGCTTAGTGTAAGTGTCAACCCAGCGGGAGGTGGGTCTGTCTCGACATCAGGCGGCGAGTACAGATCTGGGGCACAGGTGTTGCTGACCGCAAGCCCGGCTACTGGTTACGCTTTTGATCGCTGGAGCGGTAGTGCATCGGGCACCACACCTATCATTATGATCACGATGAGTTCGGATAAGAGCGTAACCGCGCACTTCCGAACGACTCAGACGGCGTCCCAGATATTGTTCTCCGATGATTTCACCGATGAAGCTAGTGGTTGGGACACATACTCTGCCGAATATGGTTCAGTTTTCTACAGGGATGGCTGGCTTCACCTGATTAACAACAATCCCGCGGACTTCGCTACCGGCACATGGGCTGGCAAGCACTTCACTGACTTCGTACTAGAGGTCGAGACTAAGCTTGTTGCGGGTACTGATAACAACTGGCACATCGTGGCATGCCGGTATCAAGACAGCCACAACTCCTATCGATTTGGTATCAGTGCTGACGGATACTACTTCGTGTATAAGGTCGACAAGGGAGACTGGATACGTCTTGCGTCAACAACCTACTCATCGTCCATAAACCAGGGTGTGGGTGCCATCAACCTAATCCGCATTGAGTGCGTTGGCAGCAACCTGGGGCTATCGGTCAACGGACATATGCTATGGCAGGGAACAGACACTACCTTCACTGGTGGCGACATAGTATTGGTTGCCAATGCGGTCGGTGGTACTTTTACTGAGATCGCCTTTGACAATCTCGTGATAAGTCGGCCATAGCAGGCGTGTCGGGGTTGGTCCTAGTCGTGCCAACCCGTGGTGCAACAAGGCTGTGAGCAGGAGTGGAAGTGTGCCTGAGAGCCAACAACATGCACATTAGATCAAAGCGTCCAGTGAATCGTCCAACGCTCCAGCCCAAAACAGGTGCTTTGCTTGCCGTTATGATAGTCTTTCGCATAACACTACGATGGAACAGAGCTGGATGTAGCACCGGCAGGCGCACACAGTAGCGCGAGCCTGGTAGTTATTGAAGGAGAAGCTGTTATGTGGCCACTGGTCTTGGCGTTAGTGATGCTGGTTGTGTCTGCATTCGAGCTGGCGTTTATATGGCATTGTCAGAGCAGCTATCGTGAAAGGTGGGAGCGTCCTCCTTTCTACAATAGACATGAGGTAAGTCTGTTCTTTAGCTGGCTTGGTCTCTTCATAGTTGGTATTGTGTTGGTGTTCATTGTTGCTGGTTGGAAATGGGGGCTTGGTGGTATAGCCATATACTGGGTGGTCACGGGTCTGGTACTGCAACCGCTTGTGGGGCGGATTATCAGCGGACATTAGAGGGGTTGGGATCTGCAGGAATAGTTAGACAGCCCCGTTACAGGTTACGGATGTCCGGATTGTGCCATGATTGCCCGATATGCCTGCCCCATGTGATCAGCCACCACAAGCTCCTGACTCAGAGGTCTGATAATGGGTAAGATCGTGGTTCAGACAGATAAGAAGAGAAGATCAGCGAGTCTTGCTGCAAGGGGGAGTCTATGAAGACAAAATGCCCACACTGCGGAAAAACCCTTCACCCCAGCGCGTTCAAATGCACCAGATGTAAGAGATGGATTCCCAATGACCTATTCGATAGACTCACTGAGGATGATGCCGCACTCATTAGAGACAGAGACCTGACTCCTTACACGCCATCTCTAATGGCCCTTATGGTAAACGCTCTGCTGGAAGATGGTGTTAAGAAGAACCGGAAGCAGTGGCAGAAGACACTAGGGAGGAAGCTCACCGGGAAAGAGGAGTTCACACTTCTCCTATTCCGCTCGTTCTGCTACTTCGCTGCTATTCGTCTAGCGGCGGGCAAAAAAGAAGGGCGTGAAGGCCCGATCATTCAACAACTTAGGGATGCTCTGCTGAACAGAGTCATCGAATCAAGCGGCGTAAGACTGTCGGGAATGGAGTATGAAGAGTCGACACGTCGTCTTGTGGCAGCGGGAGATGAACTCTATGCGAAGCTTGACGGCATTTGGAACGCTCCAGGAACTGATGCGCCTTCACAGCTAAGAAAGGCAGATGCCCTGGCATCCGTAGTGTTTGGCGATCCGCAGGCCACCATGCTACATGGCCTGGCTCTCTATAACTATCTCATGGGGATGGTCTGGCATGTACGAACGACTTTGGCAAACATGTTTTTGGTCGAGGAAGACGACTTTGACTGGCAGTCAGCTGTTCCGAAGGGATGGATACCTGGCAAATAGGTTGGTAGGTTCCATCTGAGAGACGACAGATCCCGGAGTGGGAGATGATGCAGCAGGATTGTCTTCTGTCTCATTGGTTGATACCTAGCCAGCCGGCCTGGAGTTAGGCCACTACCAGAATCGTTGACGGGTGAGGTTCGGCTGCGGTGGAAATGCCACCTCTGCACACCAGTATTGAGGAACTGGAGCAGCGTGTGGGGAGCCCTACCCTGGAGAATGAACTGCTCAGAAAAGGAAAGGACAGCTCCGCTTGACAGGATCCCACATTGCGTGGTAGCCTTAATGCGGCACGTTGACAACTGAATACGCAGCTTAGAGCTATCGAGAGCGGCGGTTAGGGAACTGGCCCGATGACCCGCCCGGCAACCTTTGAATCTTCTTGAAGGTGCCAAAGCC
>SL_5KL_010_SEDDRAFT_10001395_pt1 | contig 14629 bp, 7 predicted proteins | sample SodLakKL_010_SED_FD_9118 | JGI IMG/M metagenome (IMG submission 9118)
GGCCAGCGTCACCCCGGCGGCCACCCCGCCGAGCCCCACCGCGGCCCGGGTCAGGTCCCAGGGGCGGACGAAGCGCCCCACATAGATGGCCGAGGCCACGATGAGCCCGAAGAAGAAGGCCCAGAGGTGGATCTCCCGGTTCAGGAGGAGCCAGTTCACCAGCGCCGCCAGCCCGAAGACGCTGGTGGCCATCCCCACTCCCAGGATACCGAGGAAGGGGAGGTTCACCCGCTCGGAGGCGGCGCGGAGGTCCCCCTTCAGCACGGTGCGGAGGAGGTCGCCGTCGATGGCCCGGATGGAGCGCACCAGCTCCACATAGATCCCGGTGATGAAGGCGATGGTGCCTCCGCTCACCCCGGGGATGAGCTCGGCGGCCCCCATGGCCGTCCCCCGGAGGTAGAGACCGATCCACTCCAGGGGTCCCCGGCGCCGATTCGGGGCGTCCAGCTCGGCGGGGTTCATGGGCGCACCGCCGCCAGCACGTCCCGGAGGGCTTCCATGTCGCCGGCGTCGTTGTAGAGGTTGGGCGAGATGCGCAGAGCCTCACCCCGCACCGACACCACCACATTCCGCCGCTCCAACTCCCGGGCCACCGTCTCCCGCTCCACCCCGTCAGGGAGGCGGAGACCGAAGAGGTGGGGCGCGCGCCAGCCTTCGTCTTCCGCCCCCCACCCTTCCTCCCGCGCCCAGGCCACCAGGAGCGCCGAGAGCTCGGCGGTGTGGCGGGCCACCACCTCCGGGGTCCATTCCAGGAGGAGGCGGAGCGCCGCCAGCGTCATGGGAAGAAGGATGAAGTTGCTCCGCTCGCCCACATCGTAGCGGACGGCGCCGGGATCGTAGTCATCCCGGTAGTGGACGAGGCCTCCGAAGTTCCGGCTCCCCTCCCGGGCGATCCAGGTCTCTTCCAGGGGGACGCCGTCGTCGAAGGCCGGCCCCATCCACGCCAGCGCCACCGAGTAGGGGCCCAGGAGCCACTTGTAGGCGGCGGTGATGAGGGCGTCGGGGCGGATTTCCGGGAGGTGGAAGGGGAGGGCGCCCACAGACTGGGTGCCGTCCACCACCAGAAGGGCGCCCACCTCCCGGGCTCGGGCGCCGATGGCGGCCAGGTCGAAGAGGGTGCCATCGGTCCAGTGGACATGGCCCAGCGAGACGACCCGGGTGCGGGGTCCGATGGCCTCCAGGAGGCGCTCGTTCCAGCGGGCGCCCCGGGGTGGCGGGCCGCCCGGCCCCACCATGCGGATGGATGCCCCGGCCTCGGCGGCGGCGCGCCTCCACCCGTAGACATTTCCGGGGAACTGCTCCTCAGTGAGGACGATCTCGTGGCCCCGCTGGAGTCCGGCGTTCCGCGCCACCGTGGCAACGCCGTAGGAAACGGAGGGGAGGATGGCCACCCGCCCCGGGTCATCGCCCCGGATGAGGCGGGTGAAGGCTTCCCGGACGGCATCGCTCTCCCGGAAGAAGTCATCGGCCCCCATCCCCGCCGGATTCCGCTTCCGGGCGATCCCCGCCACGCCTGCCTCCTCCACGGCTCGGGGCAACGGCCCCATGAAGGCGCAGTTCAGGTAGTGGAGCTCCGGGGGGAGGGAGAAGTGATGGCGGAAGGGGGAGGGCATGGGTGGGCGAGGCGCGTTCGGGGGGGGCGGCGTGCCGGACGCCCGATGATAAGGGGGGCGGAGGGGGACGGGAAGTGGAAGGGGTCGGGGTCGATCAGCCACCGAGGCACCTCTCGCTGCGGGGTGCCGCCAGTGGTCCACCCCTCCCTTCAGGGAGTTGCGTGTTCCACTCATTTTCGGAGATGTTCAAGGGTGGCTCAGGAGGTGCTCGGGCTTCTGGAACCAACCCCTGCCCCGGCAATCCCCTCGGCGCCCCACCGGAAAGCTGCCCTCCCACCTCTGCAGAACCTCTCCCTGATCCCTCCTCCACCTCCACGGAAGCGCCCCATGACCCCTTCCCCGGAGCCGGAATCCCTCAACATACTGGTGCTGGATGACGAAGAGGTCACGCGCATGGCGCTGGCCGAGTGTCTGGCCGACACCCCCCACCGCGTCCAGTGCGTGGCAACGGAAGAGGAGGCGCGGGAGGCGCTGGACCGGGAGCTCGTTGATGTGGCCTTCGTGGACCTCCACCTGACCGGTGTCCTGGGGACGGATCTGATCCCGGAATTCCTGGAGAAGGCGCCCTGGATCAAGGTGGTCCTCATGACGGCCCACGCCTCCATCGACTCCGCCGTCCAGGCGGTGAGGGCCGGAGCCGTGGACTACCTGCCCAAGCCCTTCCGCCCCCAGGAAGTGCGGGTGCTGGTGGAGAAGCTCCTGGCCATCCGCCGCCGGGAGTGGAAGGCCGCCTCACTGCAGGAAGATGCGGAGCGGGCATCCGAGCCATCCCTTCTGACCAGCTCCGATCCCGGTATGCGAAAGGTGCTGGAACTGGCCCGGCGCACCGCCGCCAGTACGGCAAGCATCATGCTTCTGGGCGAGAGCGGGACGGGGAAGGGCGTCGTGGCCCGGGCCATCCACCGGTGGAGCAAGCGGGCCGAGGGGCCGTTCGCCGTGGTGAGCTGTCCCTCTCTATCGGAGGACCTTCTCCGGAGCGAGCTCTTCGGCCATGAGCGTGGCGCCTTCACCGGCGCGGTGCGGGCCCACCGGGGACGGATCGAGACCACCAGGGGGGGGACCCTCTTCCTGGACGAAATTGGCGATATGCCCCCCTCCATCCAGCCCCAGCTCCTCCGATTCATCCAGGACCGGACCTATGAGCGTGTGGGGAGCACGGAGACCCGCAGTTCGGATGTGAGGATCCTCACCGCCACCAATCGGGACATCCATTCCCGGGTGACGGAAGGTCAGTTTCGGGAAGACCTCTTCTATCGCCTGAACGTCATTGAGATCCGCATCCCACCGCTCCGGGAGCGGCCCGGCGACATCCTCCCCCTGGCCCGCCTCTTTCTCCACCGATTCGGGAGGGAGAATGCCACCCAGGTGGAGGATTTCACTCCGGATGCCCAGGATCTACTGGTCACCTACGATTGGCCGGGGAATGTCCGGGAACTCCGAAACGCCGTGGAGCGGGCCGTCATCCTGTGCGGAGGCCGGGAGGTGGGGCCCGAACTCCTACCCCAGCCCCTCACCGGGAGCGCGTCGGAAGAGAGTTCGCCCGGCGATTGGCGGCTCCTCAGTCTGGATGAGATGGAGAAGGTGCATATCCGTCGGGTCCTGGAAGTGACGGAGAGCGTCCAGGAAGCGGCGGGGATCCTGGGAATCTCCACCACCACCCTCTGGCGCCGCCGGAAGAAGCACGAACTCTGAAGGCGCCCGGCCGGGTGCGTTCCGGAAGTGGGATTTCAGGTCGATCCATTCTGAAACTCCCTTGGGGCCGATCCCCCCATATCCCCCTTGGGCGCCCTCCAATCACTCGCAGGCATCACCTGTGCATCATGACTGTGGTGAAGCCGGGGATGCCGGGCGAAAGCCCCGGGTCTCCGGTATGCGAGACGATTTCACGCAGGAGGTGTGGATGCGCAAGGATATGATACGGTGGTGGTGGACGGCCCTTCCGCTGGTTCTCCTGGGCTGCGAGGTGCCGCCAAGCGAGGCGGGATTCTCCACGGAAGACCGCGTGGCGGTAGAGGCGGTGATGGAGGGATTCGCGGAGCGGGTCTTCCAGGAAGACTGGGAGGGTGCCGGAGGCTTCTTCCTCACCGAGGCCGTCATCTTCCCGCCGGAGGGACCGCCCGTGACAGAGCGGACGCGAATTGTCGCGGCCATGGAGGCCACCGACACCGGCGTGGATCTGGACAACACCTCGCTGGTGACCGAGAGCGTGGGTGGGGGTGTCCGGGTGGCCTACGCCGAGGGGAGCTACGAGCGTCATCTCCGCACCGATCCGCCGGAGGACGAGGTGCTCGATTGGGTGCGGGAGGGGTCCTGGCTCGCGGTTCTCTTCCGGGATGACACGGACGAGGGGTGGCGCATCCACCGCTTCATGTGGAATGAAAACATGCCTCCCGCTCTCCCGGAGGAGCTCCCGGATCCGCCGCCGCCGGCCCAGTGAGGTGGTCCCAGGTCATCCTGGGAGTCATCGTGGGAGCCCTGCTGGGTCCGGGGTTCGCCTCTCCACTCCAGGGCCTCCAGTCGCCCGGCGAACTCACGGGACGTCTGGTGGACGAGGTGGAGTTCGATGGGGCGCAGGAGGTGAGCACGGACGCCCTGCAACGGAACATCGTCACGCAGCCGACCCGGTGCCGGGGACTCCTCCTCCAGCCCATCTGCTGGCTGGGAGACTGGGAGGTGGTAACGGAGCGTCACCGGCTCGACACCGAAGTCCTTCCCTTCGACGAGCTTCGTATCCTCGTCACCTACTTCCGCGCAGGCTTCCGCCGTGCGTCCGTCTCCTCGGAGGTGTCTCGAGCCAACGGCCGAGCCCGGGTCCGATTCCACATCGATGAGGGGCCGCCTACCCTCCTGGAGCAACTGGAGGTGGAGTACACCCGCCAGGTCCTCTCACGCCGGACCCTGGAGCGGATCCCCTGGCCCGGGGAGGATCGACCCTTCAACCTGAACCGCCTCGACGAGGCGCTGGCCTTCGTGGAGGAGCGCCTGGGAGACGAAGGGTACCTTGACGCCCGGGTGGAAGAGACGGTGGCGGTGGAGGAAGGGGCGCGGGTAGAGGTCATCATCGATCCCGGCCCCCGTTCCACCGTCCGGCAGATCGAAATCGAAGGAAACGAGGAGGTGGAGGACCGTACGATCCGGGGAGGGCTCCTCCTGGCCGATGCAGACGTCCTCACCCTTCCCCTCATCCGGCAGAGCCGCCGCACCCTATTCGACACGAACCTCTTCCACGAAGTCCACATCACCGTTCCCGAGGTGCCGGATAGCGCCAAGACGGTGGGGATCCGGGTCCGGGAGGCTCCCCCTCGCCTGGGCCGGGTGGGGGCCGGCATCAATACACTGGAGTTCGGACAGGTCGAAGCCCGTTACACCCACTACAACTGGCGTGGAGCCGGGCGCCGGATGGACCTCCGAACCACGGTGGGCAACCTTCTGGCCCCCCAACTCAACGGGCGGGGGATCTTCCGGGATGTCCTTCCTCCCGATGACCTGGGGCCCTTCGATGTGGAATCCTTCCGCCGGCCCACCTGGCAGGCCAGCGTCGAGTTTGCCCAGCCCCACTTCCGGGGTGCCCGAAACACGGTGGGTCTGAGCCTCTTCAGCCACCGCTCCGTAGTCCCCGCCGTCTCGGTGGATGAGGGCTTCGGAGGCGAGCTGTCCCTCACCCGCCGCCTGGCCTTCCGGGCCCCGTTGAGCCTCACCTACCGGTATGAGTTGATCCGGACCGAGGCGGGAGACGTGTACTTCTGCGTGAACGCTGGGGTCTGTACGCCGGAGCTTCTGGAGGTCCTGCGGGGGCGCCGGTCCCTCTCTCCCGTGGGTCTGGATCTCCACCTGGACCGAAGCGACCACCCTCTGGCACCCACCACCGGCTACCGGGTGCGGGCCGGTGTGGAGCACTCCTCTTCCTTCACCCTCTCGGACTTCGGCTACGACCGGGTATCCGGCGAGGTGACCTACTACCGCTCATTCGTGAGTTGGCCCGATCACCTTTTGGCTGGGCGCCTCCGGGCCGGATGGGTGGGACCCCGGGGCGAGGCGGGAGACGATCCGGTCCTCCAGGCGGCGGGACCCGGGGTGGTGCACCCTCGGAAGCGCTTCTTCGCCGGAGGCTCCCGGTCGGTGAGGGGATACGGTGAGAACCAGCTCGGTCCCCGGGTTCTGACCGTCCCCGTGGAGGTGCTCCTGGAAGAGGACCGCTGCCTCCCCGATGACATCCGTGACCGTACCTGCGATCCGAACCTGGCGCCGGCAGATGCCTTCTTCTCCCGCCCTCTGGGAGGCACCTCGGTGGTGGAGGCCGGCATCGAGTACCGGTTCCCCCTCGGGTTCCTCACTGCCGCAGCCTTCCTGGATGGGGCCCTGGTGGGAGGCCGTCTACGGGATCTGGTGCAGGAATCCGCCTTCGGCCTCACACCGGGGGTGGGGGTCCGATTCGCCTCCCCCGCCGGCCCCATCCGCATCGACCTGGGGGTCCAGGGCCGGGAGCGGGCGGAGCTCCCGGTGGTCACCGAGACACCGGTGGAGTCCAACGGCGACCTGGTTGAGCGGGAGCTCGTGGTTCTGGAGACCCTCCGCCTGCACGATCCCCTGGAGGAGCGCGGCACGCTGGGACGGATCCTGGGGCGTCTCACCCTCCACTTCTCCATCGGGGAGGCGTTCTGATGCCCACCTCCCGCCGATTCCGCCGCGTCTCCGTCTGGGCCCTTGCCGCACTGGCGCTCGTCCTGATCCTGGCAACGGTGGCGGTCATCGTCCTCACTACCACGCCGTGGGGACGGGATCAGGTCCGGGCCATCGTGGTGCAGCAGGTGGGGGAGATCGTGGACGGGGAGCTGGAGGTGGAGGGGATCGGGGGAAATCTCCTGGGCACCTTCACCGTGGAGGGGGTGCGGCTCCGGGACCGGGAGGGCCGGCCCTTCCTGGCGGCTGACACGGTGACGGTGGCCTACGACCTCCGGAGCCTCGCTCGCAGGCGGGTCGTCCTGACCCGACTGGACCTGCACGGGATCGAGGTGGTCCTGGATCAGCCCCCTGGGGAGGAGTGGAACTTCCTCCGGATCTTNCCCACGGAGGAGGAACCCGACCCNGCGCCCCCCGATCCTGAGGGGTGGGGAAGCTGGTTGGAAGTGCAGAACGCGACGGTGCAGGAGGCCCGGGTCATACTTCGGACCCCGTGGGAACCGGATCCGGACCTGCCGCCGGAGCTCCGGGACGAACGTCGCCGCCAGGCGCTGGCCGGGGACGGGCCCGCCATTCTGGAAGAGGTGCCCGGCGGGGTGCAGCAGGTCATGGGCTTCCACCCCGACCACGGGGCCCTCCCCCGGATTCTGGTGGCCCATCCCCATGAGCCGGCCCCGTCCCTCAGGGTGGCCTCTCTCGAGGGACGGGCCCAGATCTTCCGCGGGCCCCCTGCCGAGATCACCGGACTCTCAGGCTATCTGGACCTTTCGGGAGAGGAGATGATCCTGGAGGGAGTGGAGCTCTCCCTCCCCGGGTCCCGGCTCTCGGCGGAGGCCTGGCTGGAGCCCGAGACGGGAGAAGGGGAGGTACGGCTTACCGCCGAACCCGTCACCCTTTCGGACCTTCACTTCCTGCAACCCGACCTGCCCCACGATGTGGAGGGAGATCTGGAGGGTTGGGTGCGCCTGGCGCCTCCCGGCGTCCAGGTGCGGGTGCCGGAGCTGGATCTCAGGGTCGGGGCCGGGCGGATTTCAGGGCGGGTGGAGGTGGAGCTGGACGGGTTCGTGGAACGCTTCGCATCGGATCTGCAGGTGAGGGGGCTCGAAACCCGATTCCTGGAAGAACTCTTCCCGGACATGGCCCTCCATCGGCACGCCACCCTCTCCGGCCATCTGGTGGCCACACCCCTGGACGATGCTGCAGCCCCGGCCGGGGAGCCAACCGTGCACCGGGTGGACCTGCTGGTGGATGTGCATCCCGAGGAGGGCTCCCGGAGCCGTATCCTGGCCGAGGGGGCGGTCCGGCCATCCCCCCTCCCCCAGGACACGGAATTCTCCGGTTTGGTGGTGACCGCCGACCCCCTGCAGTGGGACGCCATCACCGCCCTCGTCCCGGACTTCCCGGGGGAAGGCCGATTGGAGGGCCAGGCAATGCTGGACGGGACCCTCTCCGGGGTGCTTCAACTAGAGAGCGAGTGGGCGCTGGTCCGGCCCGAGGTGGGAGAGGCACGGCTGGCTACCGAGGGGGGGGTGGCCGTCATGGGTGGGCTCGCCTTCCACGGCTTCGGGCTGACGCTGGAGCCTACGGACCTGCCGGTGCTGGAGCCCTTCACCGGGGAGCTTCCGGTGGCGGGATCCGTGGCGGGAGGGGTCCACCTGGATGGACCGTTGGAAGAGGGGATGGAGTTCGCCGCCCATGTGGAGCACCGTTACGCCGAAGCGGATTCCAGGGTGGAGGCCCAGGGAGAATGGGCCATGGCCGAAGGGGTGGGAGGGTGGATCGAGGCCGAGCTCATGCCCCTCTCCTTTGCCCCCTTCGGAGGGGAGGGGGGAGTCGTCCCGGTGCTGGATCCCGCTGGAGAGGCGACGGGGCGCCTGGAGATCCGGGGCACCCTCCAGGATCTGGGTGCCCAGGTGGAGCTGGACGTCGCCGGAGATGGCCGGCTGCTGGGAACGGGTCGGATGGACGGAAGGGGAGACGAACCCGAGGTGCAGGCGGCCCTGGAGTGGGAAGGGGTGGACCTCTCGGCCCTCACCCGCATCACGGAGGTAGAGACAGATCTGCGGGGTAGCCTCGAGGCCTCCATGGTGGGGTTGGAAATGGAGAGCACCGCGGCGCGCCTCTCAGCGGAGCTGGAAGATCACACGGCGCCCGGTCCCCGGGCCCTCACCGCGGAGTTGGCCCTGGAGGAGGGACTCCTGGAGATCCACCCGGTGATCCTGCGGCTTCCCTCCACCCGGACCCGGGTTGAGGGGACGCTGGGCCTGATTCCCGAACAGGTGGGCGCCCTCAGCTACGAGATGGAGGTGGACTCCCTGGCGGCCCTGGCTCCCTTCCTGCCGGAGCCGGAAGCCGGATTGGTGGAGCCCCGCCCCCTGGTCCGGGCGACGGCTGCGGAAGCCCGGCGGGACCAGCTCCTGGAGGGTGCCCGGTCCCGTCAGGTGGAGTTTCTGGCCACAGGGGAGGAGCCGGAGGTCCCCGCTCCCGCCGATACCCTCCTCCTGGCGGGGATCCGGCGGGATGCCCTCCGGGGCTCGATCCGGGCTGAGGGGAGTGTCGGTGGTCACCTGGGTGACTTGAGGGTGGAGGGGGTCGTGGAAGCCGGCGAGGTCCTGGCTATGGGACAGCGCCTGGATCACCTCCGGGCGGATCACGTGGTGGAGGGGATCGGCACAGCGTCGCCCCGAGGCTCGGGAGAGCTCCGCCTGGAGAGACTTCAGGTGGAAGGGTTTTTCTACGACCACATGGCGCTCGAGGCAGACTACCGGGGCGAGCCTGAGGAGGACGGACACACCACCCACGCCGGGACCCTTGCGGTCCGACTCCAGCAGGACCCTGCCACCAGCATCGCCACCTCCCTGCAGTGGGAGCTGGCAAGGGATTCGGCCACAGCCCTCCTGGACCATCTGGTGGTGGAGCTTCCGGATACGGAGCTTCGCACCGTGGGTCCCGCTTCCGTCCTCTGGGATCCGCGAGGGCTGGCGATCCGGGACTTCCACCTGCGGGAGGCTTCCCCCGCCGACCTGGATCCCTCGCCCCAGTCGGACGATCCCTCCCAGTTGGACCAGCCGCCCCAGTCGGTTGAGGTGGACGGCTTCCTTCCCCGGGAGCTGGATGGGGAAGAGGAGGGGGCCCTGGATGTTCGGGTCCAGGCCTTCGACGCCGGGCATGTCCTGGAACTGCTGCAGCTTCGGGACGACGTGCGGGCCCGGGTGGGGCTGGATCTGCCCCTGAGGGGTTCCCTGGCGAGCCCGGAGATGGAAGCCGGGTTCTCGGTTCGGGGAGCCCGCTTCCAGGACCGGGAGCTACCGGAGGTCCGTATGTCACTCCACTACCGGGAGCGTGAGGCTCAGGTAGATGGGGAGGTGCTCGAGCGGGAGACGGGAGATCGGGCCCTGGGACTGGAGGGGCGCTTCCCGGTGGATCTGGCCCTCCTGGACGGTCCCGAGGATCGTCTTCTCCCGGGCCCCATTGAAGGTCGGGTCCGGCTCGATTCCATGGACCTGGCCGTTGTCGCCACACTGGTGGACGGAGTGGAGTCCACCGTCGGCGTGGCCGACGGGGAGGTTCGTCTCTCAGGGTCCTTCCAGGATCCCGTCCTGGAAGGGGGAGTGCAAGCCGAGCTGCCGTCGGCGTTGGTGGAGCCGACGGGCGTTCGGTACCGGGACGGCGCCGCCTCCTTCACCTTCGACGGCGGGATCATGCGGGTCGATTCCATGGTGGTCTGGAGCCGGGGTCCCCTTCGTGTGGAGGGGGAGGTGGGGATCCCTGGGCTGGCCGATCCGGAGATGGACCTGCGGCTGCAGGCGCGAAACGCCAGGATCATGGATACCCGGGATCTCAGTCTCCAGGTGGACGCTGATCTGGAGGCGGCAGGCCCCTTCGACGGGCTCCGGGTGACCGGTTCCGCCCGGGCCCGCAGGGGGGTCATCCGGATCCCCGAGACGGAAGAGTTGGCGGAGCCGGGTCCCCTGGCCCTGGAAGATCCGGCGACCTTCGCCGGCATCGACGATCTCCGACTCCTGGCCCTCCGGGATGCCCTCATCCAGCCTTCCCCCTTCCTCGAGCACCTGGAGTTGGCGCTGGATGTCCACGTGGACCGGGAGGTTTGGCTCCGCTCCCGGGAGACCAATATCGAATTCCGGACCCTCCCTGAGGTGGGGCCGCTCCGGGTGGAGCTCACGGGGATCGATCCCCAGAACCTGCGGCTGGACGGGACAATCGGCTCGGACCGGGGCGAGTACGCCTTCATGGGACGTCGCTTCGACCTTTCCCGGGCCTCTATCATCTTCACCCCCGAGACCACCTTCGATCCCCTTATCCGTCTGGTGGCGGAACACGCGGTCCAGATGGCGGGCCGGGAGGGGTTTGACATCCGGATCATCGTGGACGGGAGTCTCACCGAGCTGGATACGGAGCTGGAGAGTACCTCCCAGCCCCCCCTCTCCGAGACGGATCTCCTCAGCTTCATGGTCTTCGGCCAGGAGGCGGGCTCCCTTCTCCGGGGCCAGGGGTCGGGCCTGGTGGGTCAGGGGTCCGCAGGAGGGCCGCTGGTGGGAGCGGTGGCGGCACGGGCGGCCCAGAGCTTCGCCACTGTGGGGATGGATGCACTGGTGGCGGAGCTGGAGGCCGAGGTGGCCCGGAGCCTGGGGCTCGATGTGATCCATATCGTCCCCGCCGAGCTTCCCACCGAGCTCTCCACCGGAGAGTTCGGGGATCTCCTCAGGGGCACCGAGGTGGAGGCGGGCGCCTACCTCACCCCGCGGCTATTCGTGTCGGGACAGGCGCGCCCTACCTTCGTCCACCCCGGTGCGCGGGTGGAGTACCAGACGGAGCACGGCTGGCTCCTCCGCTCCACCTTCCGGCCCCGCTTTCTTCCCGCCGTCCCCACCCTTTCGGAGGTGCGTCCGGATCGGGTGAGCGTGCTGGGTGTGCTGATCCTCCGCGAATGGCGGTTCTGAGGGGGATTGGCAATGGGGGCGCAGGTGGGTCTCCTCACCTCATCCGGATCCTGGCCCACCTGCTTCGGAGGGTGAGGCCCGGGGCTCCCTCTTCCGAAGGACAAGCCCCCGGTAGCGGATGAACCCTTCCCTGAGCCCATCCTGGAGGGCGTCCCCTCCGACCATGTTGGCGAAGAAGGGAACCCGGACAAGGCCCAGCCCGCGGAAGGCCGGGGAGAGGGCAGCGATGACCCGGTCCCGGGGACGGCCCGGCCTGGTCCAATGGGTGAAGTCGAAGCCGGCGACCAGTTCGAGCCCGGCGCCGGCGGCGTGGGACTCAAGGGTGTCCACGGTGCAGAGACTCCCCAGGTGCCACCCCTGCTCGAAGTGGCGGACCCGGGCCCGCTCCCTGGGAGTCAGCCCGGTTCGGGGAGTGGTGAGGAAGTCATCCACCAGCACCATCAGCCCTCCCGGCGACAGGTGACGGGCCACAGAGCGGAAGAAGGCGCCGGCGTCGCCTGAGTGGACGAAGGCCTCGATGGCCACCACGGCGTCGGCCTGGACCGGGAGGTCCAGGGCATCGAAGTCGCCGGCGTGGATGTGGAAGCGGGAGGGGGCGGCTCCCACGAACTGCCGCGCCAACCTCACCTGCTCGGTGCTGATGGTGACCCCGTGCATCTCGGCTTCGGGGAAGGTGCGGGCCAGATCCACCAGGGTTCCGCCCACCCCGCACCCCAGATCCAGGATGGCGCCGGGGGCTCCGAGACCGTGGTCCCTGAGCACCTCCCCGATCCAGCTGTGGATCCACGCCCCGGCCTCCCGGGAGTTCGCCACCCCCGGCGCCCAGAGAGCACGGTGGATGACGCCGCCGCCCCGGATCCGGCCGAAGCGCAGGAATCGGCGGGTGTTCCGGTCGTAGTAGCGGGCCACCGGGTGGGGAGAGGTCATACCGGGAAGTGGAGAAGGGGCATCAGCCGGGGAATGGGACCCCGACCCCTGACGGCGACCGGCGTTCCTCTTCCTCCGGGCAGGTCCGGCGTTCTTATGCCAGGAAATCCCTCAACTGCAGGATCCGGAGACCGTCCACGTCTGGCAGGCGTCGGTCGTTGGTAACAAACGCACCGCATCCAGCCGATAGAGCCGCCGCCAACTGAAGTGCGTCCGCTGTAGCGATACCGTGCCCGGCTCTCAGTCGTGCGGCCAGAATGAGTTGGCTGTGGTCCAGGGGCACCATCTCAAGTGATCGGCTCCTGGTCAGGACCTCGTAGTATGCAGCGGCCAGTGCATCATCCCCATGCCGGAGGGGGACGACCAGCACCTCGAGAAGGGTGATGGCGGATGTGATACCCCGTCGCTCACCTGCATCGACCTGAGCGAAGAGCGGCCGCACGATGGGCAGGTAGGTGGGGTGCTCCTCGATGAGGTAGATGAACAGCGCAGTATCAATTCCAACCGGTGCGTTCCCGACGGCTTCAATCAGCTCCACTCGTCCCGCTCACTTGCCACATGGTCTGCCGCGTCCACCCCCGTCCATCGCTCCCGGCCCAGGCCTTGAAGGTCAAGGATTGAGCGCGGCTCCTCCAACTCAAGCGCTCGTTCGAGAAGACGGATCGCCTGCTGACTGATGGAGCGGCGATCGTGCTGAGCCTGCTCGCGCAATCTTTCGTAGAGCTGATCCGGGAAATTCTTGATGTTGAGGGTTGCCATAGCTCCTCCAGAATGGATTCATTCTTCTCCCACAGTGGAGGATTGGTACGCCCAGATCATAGGGGGGGTTCCTCCACCGGGCGACCAACCTGCGCCACCAGCCGAGCGGCCGTGGCCAAATCCTGGGCGGCCAGGCCCAGCGACTTGAAGAGGGTGATGTCTCCGGTCTCCTGCCTTCCCGGGACGGTGCCCTCAAGCACCTCGCCCATCTCGCCCAGGAGGTGCGCCTCGGTGATTTCTCCCCGGTCCAGGGGGATCCGGAACTCGCCGGCTTCGGCCAGCGCCGCCGCCCGCTGGTCCACGTAGCACTGGCTCCGGATCACCGCCTCCGTGTCCAGCTCCCGGGCATCGGGGGTGTGGGAGCCCACGGCGTTCAAATGCATCCCCGGCTCCAGCCACTCACCCTTCACCAGGGGGGCCGGGGAGGCGGTGAGGGTGCAGATGATGTGGGCGCCCTTCACGGCGCTCCGGGGGTCAGGGGCCGCCTCCAGGACGATGTCCCGACGGCGGCCGGCGGACTCCCCGCCGGGAGCACCCGCCAGGTACCCCCGAGCCCACTCCAGGAAGGCGTCGAGCCGCTCCGTGGTGCGGGACCAGACCCGGACCCGCCGGATGGGGCGCACGGCCAGGATGGCCTCCAGGTGGCTGCGGGCCTGGACCCCGGCCCCCAGGAGCGTGAGTTCGGAGGCCTCCGGGAGGGCGAGGGTCCGGGTGGCCACGGCGCTGGCGGCGGCGGTCCGGAGGGCCGTGATGCGGGCGCCATCCAGGAGGGTCCGGAGCGCCCCCGTCTCCGGGTCGAAGAGGACGATGAGGCTCAGGTGGGAGGGGAGGCCGGCCTCCCGATTCCCGGGGAAAAGGGTGATGAGCTTGGTCCCCAGGGCGGCAGGGCGGCCCAGGTGGCCCGGCATGACGATGAACTGGCTCTGGCCGTCGGGGAGGTGGAGGTGGGTCCGTACCGGTTGCACCACCTCGCCGCGGGAAACGGCCCGAAACGCCTCCTCCCCTGCCTCCAGCGCCATCTCCACCGTCAGGCGCTCCCGGATCGTGGCGTCATCCAGGAAGGGAGGAGTGGCTCGAACTCGCTCCCTCGACGAGGTGGCGAACCGCCCGGGCGAGAAGGGGTCGTCACCGGGATCTTCGGGCCAGAGGTGCGCGACGCTGCGCTCCGGGCCAGCCTCGGGGATTCCGTGGTCGAGACTCGCGCGCCGGGGACCCCCGTCTTCCGAACTCCAATGGTCGAGCCCCCCGGGCACCAGATCGGCGACTCGGGCCGCCAGGACGGGGGCGAACTTGAAGGCGTGGCCCGAGCCTCCCCCCAGGAGGAGCACCCGGGCGTGATCCGGGTGGGGGCCCACCAGGAAGTGGCCGTCGGGGGTGTTGGTGTAGAGGCAGGTGGTGGCGTCCACCTCCGGGCCGAGTCCTCCCAGGAGCGCCTCTCCGGTGCGGCGCATCTCGGTCCACTCATCACGGGAGATCTCGCGGTCCAGGGTCCCCGGTGCCCGGCGAGCCGTGTCCACATCGACGCCGCCATGGTGGCGGGCCAGCTTCAGGATCCCTTCCCCCTCCGGGATCAGGTAGGCGGCGGGGGTGGAGCTACCCGGCTCCGGCTCCCAGAGGATGACGGGGAGGGGGCGGGTACGTGGTGTGGCGAGACTCGCCGTGTCCGGCGGGAGAGGGTCCAGCGCACCG
>SL_5KL_010_SEDDRAFT_10001396_pt1 | contig 14622 bp, 9 predicted proteins | sample SodLakKL_010_SED_FD_9118 | JGI IMG/M metagenome (IMG submission 9118)
CCGGTACCTACAAGGTTTATGGCTGTATGGTCTGTTTCTTTCTGCTTGGCCATTATAGTTCAGTTTTCTTGGTTTGGATACGAAAAGCGATTTTCGCTTTTCAGAATCAGAGAGCAAAAATATAAAAAAGTTGTTATCAGATTACCTAACCTGCATTATTCATGCTTTTAATTCAGGTCAGATGCGAGGCGTCGAAAGCCGCCGACATAGTATTCTATTTCAAGGCTTTCGCAACGAAGCAGATGGCCTGAAGTAAAAGCACTTGTAAAAAGCAATAAAATTGAGTTTTTAACAGCAAATGCTCTTATTGTCTCCTAATCAGCTATATATTGCAATTTTATTGCTTTTTATGAATAGTGCAGGCTAAAGCTCCAAATAATAGTAGTCGAAGAAGAAACGATAGGCTTCAGTTTCTTTATCCTGATAAAACATGGGGTAGTTATCCACAGATATGACAAAAGGTTCGATACGATCGCTGTGAATATTTTCAAGTCCTTCGGAAGAATGATACAGATGGAAATACTCCATTCCGCTCTCCATGCTGTCAAAATTGGTGATTGTTAAAAGCTGCCTGCCTTCTTCGAAGAATATGTTATTAACGGCCAGGTTATCATCTTCAAAATTTTCATCGTTAAAATCTGAGATGATTCCGGAGATCTCTGCAGGGTCGTGGTATTCGGTTTGAACGAGCAGGACGAAGAAATGGATGGCATCCGGAGAGAAGGTAAAGGGAGTGTCGATAGGGTCTCTTTCGCGCCGGCGCGAGGGATCTTCGCCTGATTCAGCGATTCTGCGCGCTTCCTCTTCGTGAAGGGACGCCAGCAGTACAGATGCGGGCTGATGCACCGGTGTATCCGAATAATTGTCCACTACATGCTGCAATTCCGTCATAAACAATTCCCTGTCGTCGTTTCTGCCCAATGCCATTGCATGCAGGTAAGCGAAGCGGGCTTCCAGCTCCCTTGATACTTCGAGGGTGTCCAGGGCTTGTTTATTGCGGCTTATGATATCGTATCTTCCGGCAAAGAATGCGCGGTAGCTTTCTGCGTAAAGATCTGCGGCCAATGCTTCTTTTCTTCTCACATTATCCGCAAAATCCGGATCACCTATGATCATTGCATACTCACTGTCGGGGTAACGCGTGAGAAGCTGGTTTTTGATCTGTTCTGCAGCCGAATGGTTGCCGGTTTCACGATGCATGTGATAAAGGTAATAGTAGGCTTGCAGTTCCTTTCCGGATCCGTCAAAGTTATTGACCAGTTGTGTAAAGCTTTCGACAGCACTTTGCAGGTCGTTCAGCCTGTCGCGGAACAGCATGGCTTTATTGAAGTATGCCTGTACCTGGCGATCGATGCTGGCGGCAAGCTGTTCTTCCGTATTGGGTATGTTTCTTAAATAATTTTCTTTGTCAAATTCGTCAAACTCCAGGGTATCCTCTTCCTCTGCAAGCAGATCATCAAAGCCTTCAAAATCACCGAAGCCACCAGCTATCATTTGCCGGTTGCTGATACGCCAAAGGTCTTCCAGGGGCCTTTCGCCAAATTTGCTGAAAAACTCCATTTCCCCGTTAGCCATAGCGGTGGTGTTATAAAAATACCAACCGCCTCCTCCCTGCTGATGGCCCATTCTTCTTCCTTCCCTTGCAACCCTGCCGGCTTCTCTCATCTCTTGCTGCCTTTGTCTTTCGGCCTCTTCACGTTGTCTTTCCTGCTCCCTTAGCTCTTCAATGATGCCGGCGACAATAGCCTCTTGTTGCTCGGCTGTAAGAGTAGCCAGGTGCTGAAGTGAATCTTCGCGGTGAATTACTTCACTCAACTGTGCCAGGCCGGATAAAACCTGCTGCCGCTCCCGCACAGCATCTATTTCCTCATAGCTATGGGGGAGAAAAGTTGTTGCACTGTCGTAATACAGGTTAGCCTGTCCGTAATCAGGATGCTCAAAATATATCTCTCCAAGTCTGAGAAAAGACAGTCCTTTCTGGAGATCGTTCTCTGTGCTGTTCTCAATGGATTTCAGGTACATTTCTATGGCTTGCGCCTCATCTCCCTGACGTATGTAAAGCTGGGCAAGAGCATAATAAATCTGGTCCCTGAACTCGCGATTTCTTTCTTCTGACAACATTTCCATCAGTTCATCGCGAATAAAATCGCTGCCGCCCACGCTGGGGTCATAGGCAAGGGCCATCCCGATACGTGCCTGGAAACGCATGTTACGGTCGGAGCGCATATCGAGTACACGCTGAAAGGTCTGCTGGGCACGGGCAAAATCGCCTGCATGCTGATACAGCTGTGCCTGAATGAATGTCAGCCGCGCCCTCTCGTTACGATCCTCCTCATAGGTCACAGCCAGGTCAAGCTGGCGGGTAGCCTGCTCGTACATCTCCTGGCGTATATAATGATCGGCATATGCTTTTCTGAACATGGCCACCGTCGGTTCCTTCAGTAAATTGTCGCCATACCGGCGCTCCAGTGTTTCCAGCAACCGCCGCGCCNGTNNTNCCNGCNCTGCCGATACGCCTGCTCATACCTGCCCTGCTCGTTATACGACTTGGCTATCCATACCTTGGAGTCGTAACTTCTTTGGGTATCGTACTGTCGGATAATATGCTCGAAGGTGAGAATGGCAAGCGTATAGTCTCTTTTGAAAAAATGGGAGCGCGCAATAAGATAATAGGACTCGTCGATCCACTTGTTATGCTCCTTGCCCCTTATGTTCATGGAGTGGCGACGAATCACCATGCTGGCTTTCTCATATACAACATCCATATTTCCTCTGATAGAAGCAGCATCCTGCTCGGTGCCGTAACGAAACACCGAAAGGATCTGCTCATAATTATCAGTGTGGGCCTCTGACAGGGTCTTCAGGCTCTCCTTGTAAATCTCACGTGCATTGAAATAGCCATTGTATTTGGCATTAACAGAATGGAATGCACGATTCAGAAAACGGTCTTTCTGCGTGGAACAACCGGAAAAAATGAGGATAAGAAGGAGCGGAAACACCAGAAAGGTGCTCCGGAAAATAAATCGTCCTGGAATATGCATGCAAATCATAAATTAAACCACAAAGATAACGCTCATTTTTTTAAAAGATTATATTCTGACTTTTGATAATAACACAAAGGGTTAAAATAATGTTCTAACCACAGAAAATGATTAATTTTGCATGAATCTAACCGGATGCTTAAACCGGAAAACAAATGTCTGAAAAAGAACGAAAAAAGGAATTTCTAAAAAAGCTTCACCACAGGTACCGGGTAGTGATCCTGAACGACGATACCATGGAGGAGAAGCTCAGCATTCAACTGTCCCGTTTTAAGGTTTTCATGCTGGCCGGCACAATTGTCGTGCTGCTTGTCCTGGCAACGATCTATCTCATTGCTTTTACACCGCTTAAGGAGTATATCCCGGGATATGCTGATTTTAACACCAGGAAGGTGCTGCGGGAGCTTTCCTTAAGGGCGGACACCCTGGAACGACAGCTTCGGCAAAAAGATCTCTATATCATGAACATCCGGCACATCACAGAAGGAAGAGATCTTATCGAAGAGATTCCGGATACAGTAGGCGATCCTGACGCGTTTGATATTGATGAATTGCCCCGGTCACGTGAGGACTCGATCCTCAGGGCTGAAATGGAGCTGGCGGCATCTTTCAATCAGACGTTTGGAAGAAATAATGAAAGGCAGGCAGTAATTGAAGCCGGCCGTTTCACCTTTTTCCCGCCCCTCACCGGCATGATAAGCAGCCATTTTGATCCGTCGGAAGGCCATTATGGTGTGGATATTGTGGCCGACAGGGACGAAATCATCAAATCCACGCTTGATGGCACGGTGATTTTCTCCACCTGGACCCTGGCAACAGGCTACACTATTGGCATTCAGCATGACAACAACATTGTCTCCATTTACAAACACAACAGCAGCCTGTTAAAGCAAGAAGGCAGCCTTGTTGAGGCAGGCGACCCCATAGCCATCATCGGCGATACAGGATTGTATTCAACGGGTACGCATCTTCACTTTGAATTATGGTTTAACGGGATCCCGGTGAATCCTGCAGAATATATCTCTTTTCAATGAAAAGCAGGCAAACCCAGAAAATAGCAGTTCTCGGGTCAACAGGTTCTGTTGGTCAGCAGGCGCTCGAGGTGATGGGAAGATTCCCGGGGCGGTATGAGCTCTCCGTACTCACAGCTCAAAACAATGCCGGGCGTTTGATACGGCAGGCCCTGAAATACAAACCGGAAGCCGTTGTTATTGCAAACCCGGTCCATTATGAAGATGTCCGAACTGCCTTAAACCATACTTCCGTAAAGGTATACGCCGGCAAGGATGCCATTGACAACATCACCAGCCTGTCCGGAACAGACACTGTAATCACTGCAATGACCGGCATATCGGGGTTGACACCCACACTGAATGCCGTTAAGCTCGGCAAAAAGATCCTGCTGGCGAACAAGGAAAGCCTGGTGGCAGCCGGCGGGCTCATTACCCGCGAAGCAGTGAGGAACAATGCCACTATATTGCCCGTTGACTCTGAGCATTCAGCCATCCAGCAATGCCTCATCGGAGAAGATGACAAAGCGGTTGAGAAAATCTATCTTACAGCCAGCGGAGGGCCTTTTTGGGGAATGAACAGGGAAGAGCTCCTGCATGTAAGCAAGAAAGAAGCCTTGCAACATCCCACATGGGATATGGGAGACAAAATAAGCATCGATTCTGCCACCATGATGAATAAAGGCTTGGAAATGATAGAGGCAAAATGGTTGTTTGACCTTAGCCCGCATCAAATAGATGTCGTCATACATCCGCAGTCTATCATTCATTCCATGGTGCAATTCCACGATGGCAGCATAAAAGCGCAAATGGGTATGCCTGACATGAAACATCCCATTCAGTATGCACTCAATTATCCCGACCGTTTGCCCTATGATCTGCCGCGGTTTCAAGCGGACCAAATGACCGAACTCAGCCTGGGCCCTATTCGGAAAGGTGATTTTCCCTGCCTTGATCTGGCAAAAGAAGCATTGCAGCAGGGTGGCAGCATGCCCTGCGTGGTTAATGCTGCCAATGAGGCGGCAGTCGATGCATTTCTGAACGACAGGATCCCCTTTTTATCCATCGGAGACGTTATCAGCGAGTGTATGCAGAAAACAAATGTACCAGAGGCAGACACCATTGAAGAAATATTGAACCTTGACGCCAGAGTTAAGACCCTGGCAGAAGAAATTATTAAAACATTTTCCTGCGGCAGCCGTTAGTTATCAGAGCATGTATCGAAAAAGGCGACAGCCGGCCGACGCAGCAGATTTTTTATCAGTAAGCAAAAACACGGGAAACATATGCAGATCTTGATTCAGGCAGCGCAGTTTTTTTTGAGCCTCAGTATACTTATTGTCATCCACGAAGCCGGGCACTTCCTTTTTGCCCGTATGTTCGGAATACGTGTGGAAAAGTTTTATCTCTTCTTCAATCCGTGGTTCTCGCTTTTTAAGATCCGGCGGGGTGAAACAGAATACGGCATGGGATGGTTGCCCCTTGGGGGATATGTTAAAATATCCGGCATGATAGACGAATCCATGGACAAAGACCAGATGAAACAGCCTGCCAAGCCTTACGAATTCCGTTCCAAGCCGGCATGGCAGCGGCTGCTCGTAATGGTTGCCGGTGTTTTCTTCAACGTCATCCTGGCAGCTCTTATCTATGTCATGATGCTGTTCACCATTGGCGAGGAATACCTGCCGGTTGAAAATCTCAAGTATGGTGTTGAAGCCCAGCAGCTTGGAAAAGAGATGGGGCTGCAGTCAGGCGATCATATTCTTTCCCTGAACGGACAAAAGCCCACTGACTGGTCGTCTATGATCCAGGGCTTTGCACGCGGTGAAATATCAGAGGTAGAGGTAAAAAGAAACGACAGCCTGATCAACATATCTGTTCCCGAAGGATTTTTCGGCAAGATCATATCTGCCAGGGGAAGGAACTTTATAAACATCCGCTTCCCATTTATTGTCAGCGGCTTTCTTGATGATTCCCCGGCGAAAGAAGCAGGTGTCGAAGCAGGGGACCACATCAAAGGAATTGGCGGAAAGGAAACCTGGAGTTACTGGGAGTTTGCCGCTACGGTTGCCGACTTCGCCGGAGAGGAAACCACCCTGACCATTGAGCGCGACGGAGAAACAAAAACACTGGACATTACCGTTACCGATGAAGGGTTCATTGGTGCCTATGTCAAAGAACCTTTTGAGCTTCTTGAAACTAAAACCAGGGACTACTCCCTTACAGCATCAGTACCCGCAGGCATATCAAGGGCCTACACAACCACACGCGACTATTTCCGTGACCTGGGAATGCTTTTCAGGCCCGAGGTAAGTGCCCGGGAAAGCCTGGGCGGNTTCATCACCATTGGCGGCATCTTCTCGCCCACNTGGGACTGGGTCCACTTCTGGACCATGACAGCCTTCCTGTCGATCATCCTGGCGGTAATGAATATACTGCCTATACCTGCACTCGACGGCGGACACGTTATGTTTCTGCTCTATGAGATCATTGCAGGCCGGAAACCCCCGGAAAAGTTTATGGAATATGCCCAGATAATAGGCATGCTGCTTCTGCTGTCCTTAATTTTGCTCGTCAACCTGAACGACGTGCTGCGACTTTTCCGGTAATATGCCTGAAATTTTCCATACAACCATCCTGGGTTCAAGCGCCGCCCTCCCTACCTCCCTGCGCCATACAAGCGCCCAGGTAGTTCAGCATCATAACAGGTTTTTTCTCCTGGACTGCGCAGAGGGGACACAAATGCAACTCAGAAGGTTTAAGCTTCCGCTGATGAAGATAGACCACATCTTCATCAGCCACATGCATGGCGACCACTATCTTGGCCTGCCCGGCCTGCTGTTTACCTATCATCTGCTCGGCCGCGACAAGGCACTTCATGTTTACTCACCTCCGGGCATGCAGCAAATCATTGAAATCCAGTACGAAATATCCCAGCTCAGACCCTCTTTTGATGTGGTGTATCACGAACTCACCGACGACGCCCGGCTGATTTATGAAGACCAAAGAATACAGATCGAAACACTGCCGATGGATCATCGCATACCTACTTACGGCTTCCTGATATCTGAAAAGCCACGCCTGAGAAACATCCGTAAGAGTGCCATTACAAAACACCGGATCCCCCAGGAGCAGATGACGCTGATCAAACAGGGTGAAGACCTCGTTGCCACGGACGGACAGGTTGTCCCCAACGAGCAGATAACCATCGACCCACCCCCGCCCCGGAGCTACGCATTTTGCTCTGACACCAAATACACAGAACAATTCATGGAAAGAATAAAAGGGACCAGCCTGCTCTACCATGAAGCAACGTTCATGGGTGATAAAGCAGATATTGCCCGCGAAAAAATGCACTCAACCACCCTGGAAGCTGCCACGCTGGCAAAAAAAGCCGGAGCCAAAAAGCTCCTGCTGGGTCATTATTCAGCACGGTATAAAGAATTAGAGGCCTTCCGTGAAGAAGCAGCTTCGGTGTTTCCGGAGACCTACCTTGCCGAAGAAGGTGATGTTGTCAATATAGAATAAGCAAACATTATTCTGTTTTGTCCTGATCGTGCCACTGCTTCACTGCCTCTTCCGGTACTGTGAGGCATAGTTTCCAAAGCCGGCGAGCCTGCCGGCTCTGCCAGCAGGCATCAGCAGAACATCCCGGGAAATTTAAAAAAACAAGGGATAAAGGGACAAGGGGAAGGTCTCGCTGTCATCGCCCTGAAGCAATCCATGTTTTTTCAGCAATGCAAAGATCTCATCCGGATCATGCTTTCGTCCGCTCAAATCCCTTGAAAGGTCTTCCCATACTGCAGGTACTCGTGATCCATCAATGTGTGCAAAAGAGATATGGCCGTTTCTGACCTCGAGTGCACAAGTCAGTGACTGTCCACTCCAAAGTACATTTCCTGTAAACTCATACTTTGATGGAGAGCGGGCATAGTTCCATTCCCGGCTGCGGTATTTTTCTCCAACCAGTCGCTCTACGCTTTGATGGTCAGAAAGCGTAAGCTGATAATCTGTCACTGGTCCATAATACCGGGCAAGGTGCTGCTCAAGCAAACCAGCAAAACGGTCAAAAGCAGGCGGGTTTTCCAGGAGACCGGAAATGTTGGCAACCTTGCTGCGGACCGACTGGATACTGGTGTCTTTATACCGCCCGGGGCTGACACGGATAGCCTCCTGCAAAACCTCCAGATCGGCATTATACAGCAAAGTGCCATGGTGCAAAACACGGTCTTTGTAAATATGTTCTGCGTTGCCCGAGATCTTAAGTCCGCCGGCACGGATATCGTTTTTCCCGGCAAACTGTGCTTCCACGCCCAGGTCATTCAGAAAAGCGATGACAGGTGCGGTATACTTTCTGAAGTTGATCATGTTGCCGGGCTCACCCCGAAATATGAAGGTGAAATTGAGGTTCCCTGGCGCATGAAATACGGTTCCGCCCCCCGATAGTCTCCGTATAACAGGGATATCATTCGTGCGGACAAAGGGCAGGTTGATCTCGGCAAATGCATTCTGATGCTTGCCGATGATGACGGATGGCCGGGACCACCAGAGCATGATTACCTCCTCATCCTGGTTTTTCAGCAGATGTTCTTCCAATGCAATATTATAATAGGGGTCGCGGCTCCCGTGATGGATCAATAACATGGTTAGGTCCGGATATTATCAAGGCAGGTTCTTATCTTCCTTAGGATGTATGCATCTGTGATTTCACTTTCAAGCTCCCGGAGGACCGTTTCATCCCTGATGTTCATGAGGGCTCTTTTCCTGACATCAAAATCATCCTCCTTCAAAACGATAGTTTTTAACATGTGAGGGTCGTGTATACGCGATACCGCCTGTCCTCTGACATAGTAATCCAAATCGCTCAGCGCAATATCCAGGATTACATCTGTGTCATCTATCTGTTGCACTGCGAGGGCCCTGACGTAGTAATCGCTGTCGTTACGGGCGATATAGACCAATAGTTCCTGGTCTGTGATTTTTTTCAGGGCATCGGACCTGACATAAAAATCGCTGTTGCAGCAGGCGATCCGGGCAAGAAGTTTCTCGTCGTCAATTTTCTGCACCACGGCAGACTTTATGTCCCTGTCGGTAAGGCTTTCCAGCAGGCTGGCCAGCACATCATCATCCTGAATATTGCAGATTGCATCTTTGCATATATAATAGTCCGGTTGGCTTTTCAGCACGATACCGGCGAGTATATGGGGATCTCGTATTTTCCTTACGGAAGCCAGGCGTACGTAGTATGAGGGATCCTGAGATGCTGTTTCCTTCAGCAATTGCTGGTCAGCGATCTTTTCAACAGCTGCCTGCCTGACTATGTAATCGGGGTCGTTTCCCACAATCCTGGCAAGCAATCCGGGGTCTTCAACCTTTTTCACTGCGTTCGCCCTGATACGGGGATCCGGATCGTTCAGGGCCTTATCCGGGCCAAGGCCAGCGGGCCGCCCGCCCTTTCCGGCTATGCTTTTATGGTTACCCTCTGTTGACATATGCTTGCAGGCTTTTTCCCTGTTCTCTCCGGTTCATAACAAATTTACTAAAAAGCCGCCATTTCGAGATGTTGCGGCAAAAAAATAAAGGCCTGGTGCAAGCAGGCTTCTTACAATTTGAATTTTTATAACTTTGTCGGGTTTTTTTGATGGCAGTTTTATAGCATGAAAAGAAAAGGTCGCTGCCCTCAGGAATTCAGTGCCCAACAAAATAATTTTAAGCGATGAACAGGATCCCCAAACATTATAGCCCTGGTAATACAGAGTCGAAATGGTATGCCGAATGGATAGAAAAAGGATACTTCAGGTCGGAGCCCGACGATCGTCCTCCTTATTCGATGGTGATACCCCCGCCCAACGTTACCGGTGTATTGCATATGGGGCACATGCTGAACAACACCATACAGGATGTACTGGTGCGCCGGGCCAGGATGCTCGGGTACAACACCTGCTGGTTGCCCGGCACGGATCACGCCTCCATAGCCACCGAGGCCAAGGTGGTCAATAAATTGAAAAGCGAAGGCATCGACAAGAAAAAAATTACCCGCGAAGAGTTTCTGGAGCACGCATGGGAATGGAAAGAAAAACACGGAGGTATTATCCTTGAACAGCTGAAAAAACTTGGAGCTTCCTGTGATTGGGAAAGGACAAAGTTCACTATGGACGAGGACCTTTCCGAGTCGGTGATAAATGTGTTTATTGACCTGTATAAAAAAGGATTGATATACAGGGGTGTTCGCATGGTAAACTGGGATCCCAAAGCGCTGACCGCTCTCTCAGATGAAGAGGTGGTGCACAGGGAGGTGCAGTCAAAGCTTTATTACGTCCGCTACCGCATCCAGGACAGCAATGAATACATTACCATCGCCACGACGCGGCCGGAAACCATCCTGGGAGACACTGGTATTTGTATCCATCCGGAAGATGAGCGGTATAAGCACCTGATCGGGAAAAAAGCACTCGTTCCCCTGATAGACAGGCCCATACCCTTCATTTTAGACGAATACGTAGACAGGGAGTTTGGCTCAGGGGCCCTGAAAGTCACCCCTGCACACGATATCAACGACTACAACCTGGGGCTGAAGCATAACCTGCCTTCCATAGATATCTTCAACGACGACGGAACTCTTAACGAGAAAGCCGGGATCTTTATCGGTGAGGACAGGTTTACAGCCCGTGAAAAAGTAACCGAAGCGCTGCAGGAACAGGGATCTCTGATCAAAGTGGAGACGATCACCAACAGCATAGGCTTCTCGGAGCGCACCGATGAGGTAATTGAACCAAAGCTTTCCCTGCAATGGTTCCTGAAAATGGACGCTCTGGCAAAGCCAGCCCTGGATGCCGTCATGGATGACACCATCCGCTTCCATCCCCCTAAGTTCAAGAACATTTACAAGCATTGGATGGAGAATGTACGCGACTGGTGCATCAGCCGCCAGCTCTGGTGGGGACATCGCATTCCTGCCTATTACCTTCCCGACGGTCGCCATGTGGTTGCCAAAAACCACGACGAGGCACTGCTGGAGGCCAGGGACAAATACGATGCAAACATCCGGAAAGAAGAGCTGAAGCAGGACGAAGACGTGGTGGACACCTGGTTTTCCTCATGGCTGTGGCCCTTATCGGTGTTCAATGGAATTAACGAGCCTGATAACAAAGAGATCCGTTACTACTATCCCACCAACGACCTGGTAACCGCACCGGAGATCCTGTTCTTCTGGGTTGCGCGGATGATCATGGCAGGATTGGAGTTCCGCAAAGAGATCCCCTTTAAAAATGTTTATCTGCATGGGATCGTGCGTGACAAAGAGGGACGCAAAATGTCTAAATCACTGGGCAACTCGCCGGATCCGATACAGCTGATGGACAACTACGGTGCCGACGGCGTCAGGGTAGGAATGCTGTTCTCCTCCCCTGCCGGCAACGACCTGTTGTTCGACGAGTCGCTTTGTGAACAAGGCAGGAACTTTTGCAATAAGATCTGGAACGCCTTCCGTCTTACGCAAAGCTGGGAAGTGGACAACTCCCTCAGTCAACCGGGTAACGCTGCTACCGCCATTCGTTGGTTTGAATCCAACATGAACCAGGCCCTCGAAACGCTGGAAAGCCATTTTGAGAAATACCGGATTGCCGACGCGCTGATGACCATTTATAAGCTTATCTGGGAAGATTTTTGNTCGTGGTACCTGGAGATGGTAAAACCAGACTACCAAAAGCCTATTGACCCTGAAACATACAGGAAAACCATTGGGTTCCTCAATCATTTGCTGCGGGCCCTGCATCCGTTTATGCCCTTTATCTCTGAAGAGATCTATCAGCATGTCAAAGATGCAGACGACAGCGAAAGCATAACCATTGCCCCGTTTCCCGGAGCAGAGGCATTTGATAAAAACATCACCACCAGCTTTGCCTTCGCAAAGGAGGTGGTCATGGCAATCCGCAACCTGCGCCAGGAAAAGAATATCCCGCAGAAAGAACAGCTTACCCTGTTTGTAAAAAAGAACAATAACGAGCAAGCCGACACTACTTTTGACGGCATCATCAGGAAGCTATGCAACATCAGCAAGCTGGAATATACCGACACAAAGCCCGAAGGGACATACGCCCTGATTGTCAGGTCAACGGAGTTACTCATCCCTCTCGATCAGCATGTGGATGCAGAAGAAGAGATCCGGAGCCTTGAAGAGGAGCTTGCATACCAGGAAGGATTCCTGCAAAAGATTGAGAAAAAGCTTTCCAACGAGAAGTTTGTTAACAATGCCCCGGAAAAGGTGGTGGCGATGGAACAAAAAAAGCAACGCGACGCACGGTCGCGTATACAGGTGATCAAAGCCCAGCTTGACAACCTGAAAAAATAGCGCCCATCCCCGGGGGCAGGACGAATAGCTGATTTCGTGCTCCGGGTTGCGGGTCAAACAGGCTTACACTTTTCGAAAAAAGATCACAGTCCACCTGGTTTGATAACCTGTAATTCTTTAATTCTTCAGGCAACTGGAAAAGGTCTCCATCAGGGTTTTATGATGCGCTGACTGGATATGCCCCTGCTTGTTGAGAGCGTTACCAGGTACATCCCGGAATTCATGCGCCTGTAGTGGCGGGAGAGATCAAAACGATGGTCTCCTGCCGCAAGCCTTCCCTGGTGCAGCCTGGCAACCAGGTTCCCATGGATGTCGAACATGACGAGGTTTGCATCAGCAACGGGTTCATTCAGTGTGATCAGCACTTGCGATCCGGCGTCAACCGGGTTGGGATAAACGCTGATATGTATGCCTGTGTCTGCGGGCTCATGCACATAGGTTGGATCCACACCGTATCCAAGCACCTTCAGCACTGCTTCAGGGGCATTACCGGCATTGCTGTGAAATACCACTTCCTCGCTAAAGGAGCCATCGCTATCCGGAGAAAAACGTACCGGTAACTCATGGTATTCCCCCGGGTCAAGTGTCATCGGCAGATCAGCACCTGGCACCTCAAAAGCATCATGTGCCGATTGAATCTCGCTGATGGTCAGAGGCAGGTTGCCTTCGTTTTCCACCACCAGTGTTTTTTCATTCACTTCTCCTATTTGCACATCACCAAACTCCATGGTATCAGGAGTCAGCTTTATGATGGCAGCCTCCAGCACGCCCTCTCCCGAAACAGGGACAGCGATCTCGCTGTGGTCGGGATCATTGCTTTCAATGGTCAGTGTTGCAACGTATTGTACCTCTTCCTCAGGCTGAAAAAACACCGCCACCTGTTCCCATTCACCAGGCGCAATAAAAAAGCCTTTCAAAACAGGTGCATCTTCGTCAACAAAAAAGACATCATCGCCCTCCATCGCTAACGAAATGACCTCCAGGACATCATTTCCTGTATTGTATATGGTGATGTTCTGCGAATGCACCGATCCAATGACTCCCTCCCCAAAAAGTAATGCAACCGGGTCAACATTAATAACAGGAATTTGCTCCTCCTCAGAGAAATGAGCAACAATATCTGCATCACCATTCAGTGTGTATACCAGTTCGTCCTCATAAAAAAGCTCACCGTCGATATCCCATTTTTCAAAGACCCAGCCTTCGTCAGCTTCGGCTTTTAAATACACATTTGCCCCGTCGTTGAAGAATTCTGTGCCGGTAAATGGAAGCACGGTTCCTTTTTCCTCTTGCACGGCGATACTCACCTCAGCCAGCACATCAGACACATCCTCGCCAAGGCCAATATTTATGCGTTTGGTTTGGTAGTTTGAAATCTGTACACCGGAGATGGTGACAGGGTCAAAACCACTTGCAGCATAGGTAATATCATAGCTACCCTGGTATACAGGCCTGTTGTAGTTGCCGTGCGGCAGGGCAGTAAAAACCTCCGAGTTATGGATGTCATGGCCCGGCAGGGATATTTCTGCTATCAACGGTTCGCCCGTATCGTTATCATACACCACTCCATGAAAGCCATAGGTTGACTGACGGATATAATTAAGCAAGGACCTGTAGTTATAGTCCCAGTGATCAGGGAGGAGGTCAGGGTCAAGAAGTTTTTGGTTGCTCAGCTCAAGGGTAAATTCGCGGCAGCTTTTGTAGTAATTGAAATAGTCCTGGCGGCTGCCATAAATGACATACCAGTCGCCGCCATGGGTCACGCCGTCGCCCATGCCTGTCATGTAACCGGGCGGACTGTAGGTATGGGCCGTATCGACATATTCGTACATCACAAACTCCCACCAGTCGTGATCTGCATGTAAATTCTGGTTGGAGGTCCAGCTGTCAAAAGGGAAGTTAACCAGCTCTATACCGCCGTGCATATTGGCTGACATGATAAAATTCATGGTGTCTGTAAAGTTTATCATGGCGGTGGTTTCGGGTTGTTCATCATCCCAGGGGGCGTTTACCGGGTTGGGGTAGTTTCTGTTCAGGTCAACGCCGTTGATATTGCTTCGTGTTGCTCCGACAACCGTAGAGTTGTCATATCTGTATGTCCCGTCCGGATTTTCGTTGGGGCAGATCCAGATCTCCACGTTGTCCATGAGATCTGTAATGGCATCGTCTTCTCCGTAGTTGGTCAGCAGGTGATGTATCAGCCGCAGCGACAGGATGAATC
>SL_5KL_010_SEDDRAFT_10001397_pt1 | contig 14622 bp, 11 predicted proteins | sample SodLakKL_010_SED_FD_9118 | JGI IMG/M metagenome (IMG submission 9118)
CATCAGATAATGCTTGCTGGCTTTTGGAAAGCATTTTTTCACGGGGCCTGTCGTCTTCTGCCCAGCTTTTGATCCCCCGTGCCACGGTTGTTTTATATGGGGGGGAGTTGTTTGTATTCATGTGTTTATATTTTTTTCAACTAATTGAAATTGAAATGTTTATATTCTTGTCAAAAGTTCATGGGTTGTGATGCAACAGTCAAAATGTCGAAATGTCGAAACGTCATCCCAATAATCATCCTCCTGTGTGTCAAAAATCCTGTTCCCGAATGGTCGGGATTTACAGCATGAGCTTTTTGCTTTCTTGCCAATAGCCTATAGCTAATAGCCAAAAGCCTGTTTAGTCTGAACACCCCCGCGACAATAATCATCGTCTTGTGTGTTAAATCTGGCAACGGGCTTTAATTTTTATTTTTTATTGCTTTGGCTAAAATAATAAAAATTTGAACATAAAAAAAGACCTTTCTGGCGAAAGGTCTTTTTTGTAGCCCGTAGGGGATTCGAACCCCTGCTACCAGGATGAAAACCTGGCGTCCTAACCCCTAGACGAACGGGCCGTTATTGCTGCTGCAAAAATATATTTAATTTTCAAAACAGCAAAAAAGAATGGCTTTTTTACTGCAGGCCGTTGACGTGCCGGGTCAGGCTCGACTTCAGGTTTGCCGCTTTATTCTTATGGATCACGGATTTTTTTGCCAGCCTGTCGATCAGGGATACGACACGGGGCAACTTTTCCTGTGCTTCCGTCTTTTCCTGGGTGTTCCGCAATTTTTTCACCGCATTGCGGGTCGTCTTGGCATAGTACCGGTTTCTGAGCCTCTTGGCATTATCCGAACGAACTCTCTTTTTTGCTGATTGATGGTTTGCCATAATAAGCCGTGCTGATTAAAAATGAATACTTTAGTGCTTTGTAGCCCGTAGGGGATTCGAACCCCTGCTACCAGGATGAAAACCTGGCGTCCTAACCCCTAGACGAACGGGCCGTGACCATGGATTGCTCCAAAAAGGAGTGCAAATGTAAAACAAAATTTCTTTTCCACAAAATCGTTTCTCAAATTCCAACGATTTTGTTGGTATCTTTGCCTGCGCAAAATCAATGCATTTTAGCAAAAAAAGCTTGATTAGCCTATTGTTAATTAGTTTTTTTTATATTTGTAACATCTAATCAGACAGAAATCATCAGTCCAATCAAATCAGATTAACCAATACAAAGCTATTATTATGAAAAAAATCAACTTTAAGCTAATTGCTGTACTCCTTGTTACAGCAGGATTGTTTGCCAGCTGTGGAGTCAACAGGATGGTAAGGAACTACGATGAGGGGCTTAGGTACACGCCTGAGACCAACCCCCTGGAGAACCATGGCGGCCAGGTAGCGGCCAACGTGGATGGCCGGATCGCTGAGGGATATTTTCAGCGCAATGCAGTCATGGAGCTTACTCCCGTGCTGAAACACGCTGGTGGCGAGCTTGAACTGGAAACGGTCGTGCTTCGCGGAAGCAGAACGACGACCACCGGTACGATGATCGATCGTGACCGCAACACCAATGTGGAGCTTTACAACACAGTGGATTACGCTCCCGACATGCTGGCCTCTGAGCTTTACGTGCGCGGAATCGTATACCGCGAAGGCAGAAGGGACAATGCCAGCGAGCTTCCCGAAAGGAAAGTGGCCGACGGCGTCATCGTGACCTCGCAGCGCGTGAAAAAGGACCACAAGGTAGCCATCGCACCGCACGAATATGAAGAAGAGGTGATCATCTCCAAAACAGCAAACATCTATTATGCTTACATGCGCCACAACCTGAACTGGCGTCTGGACCTCAACCGCACAGATGAAGCACAGGAGGCCATCGAAGCCATGGAAGAGTTCATCCAGCGCGGCTGGGAGCTGAAAAGGGTGGATGTAGACGCCTGGGCTTCCCCGGAAGGTGAAGTGGCTTTCAACATGGAACTCTCGGAAGACCGTGCAGCTACCGGAGAAGGTTACGTTAAAGACCTTTTCGACGACAAAGACGTTGAGTTGCCGGAACTTCACGTAGAAGCCAAAGGAGAGGATTTCGACGGATTCATGACCAAGCTCGAAGCTTCTGACCTGCCCGACAAGCAAGCCATTGCCAACGTGATCAACTCGCAGCTTGCTCCGGCCGAGCGGGAGAGAAGGATCAAGGACATGACCCTGATTTATGAAGAGATCGAAAAGATCCTTGAGCCCCTGCGTCGCGCAGAGATTACCGTGCATGCCTATGAGCCCAAGTTTACCCACGAGGAGCTCGCAACCTATGCCATTGAAGACCCCACTCAGCTTGATGAGAAAGAGTTGCTGTTTGCTGCCACGCTGACCGACGACAAAGCCACCCAACTCAACATTTACCGCACAGCCATGGAGCAGTTCCCCAACAGCTACAAAGGCTTTAACAACGCTGCTGCCATTCTGCTGGAAATGGACGAGGCGGACGATGCGGCCAACCTGCTGGAGCAAGCCAACCAGCTCGCACCAGGCAACGGATACGTCCAGAACAACCTGGGTGTCATTGCGGCATGGGAATATGACGATGAAAACGCGGTTTCGATGTTCGAGGCGGCCCGTGCGCAAGGTGTGGATGCCGATTACAACATGGGTGTGATGGACATCAGGGGTGGCAACTACGACAGCGCCCTCAACAACTTTGCCGACTATACGTGCAAGTACAATGTAGCCCTTGCACAACTGATGGCTGGCAACGAGAGCAACGCGGTCAACACCCTGAACTGCGCTCCCGAATGTGGCCACGTAGCCTATCTGAAAGCCGTGATTGGTGCCAGGAACAATGACTCCGCCGCACTTTACAGCAACCTGCGCCGCGCCATCGAATTAAACTCTGCCATGGCGGAAATTGCCAGGGAAGACAGGGAGTTTATTGAATATTTCGGTGAAAGCGAGTTCCAGGACATCGTCCTGTAAGCGCACCGACGATAACACATAAAAAAAAAGCGGGTCATTGGCCCGCTTTTTTTTATGCCATGCAAGCTGTGCGTTTCTCCTGCAGGGATCTCATGGGTTACACCCCCAGCCGGATGTGGGTCATCCCTTTGGGATACTCCTTGTCGATGGCCTCTAGCACCAACTCAAGATGTGATGGATAAGCCACAAAGTCAATCGCATTGGTATCGAGCAACAGGATGCGCAACTCGGGCTGCTGCTTCAGGTAGTTGAAGTAGCTGTCCTGGATCTTGTCCAGGTAATCGTCGGCAATCTTTTGTTCATACTCCCGGCCGCGGTTCCGGATGTTTTGCTGCAGCCGGCTGGTCTTCACGTAAAGGTGCACCAGCAGATCCGGACGGGGCAGATTGGCGTTCATGATGTTAAACAGGGTCATGAAGAGCTGGTACTCATCATCATTCAAAGTCTTTCGCGCAAAGATGAGCGACTTGTTCAGAAAATAATCCGAGATCGTGAAGTCGGTGAACAGGTCCTGCTGCGACAATTCCCTTTTCAACTGCTGATACCGGTCTGCGAGAAAAGAAAGCTCCAGCGGAAAGGCATATTTTTCCTGGTTTTCGTAAAATTTGACCAGGAAAGGATTTTCCTCAAACTGCTCCAGGATGAGTTTGCCGTTGTAGCGTTGAGCCACCCTGTTGGCCAGGGAGGTTTTGCCGGCACCAATGTTGCCCTCTATGGCGATGTAGTTATATCTCATAACTTAACGTGGGTAAGCAAGGCTTGAAGTGTGCCGTAAAGATACACAATCAGGCACGAAAATTTGCATCCTTTGCCCTTATTCTTCACCTGCCGCTGTCCGTTCCACAAGCAAAGGATCGTCACAAGCCGCCAGCAGGTCAGCGATTGTCTGATTCAATGCAGGATGGACCAGGTCGGGGGCAATGTCGGCCAGCGGGACAAGCACAAAGCGCCGTTTATGCATCCTGGGATGGGGAACTTGCAGTGCCTCACCGGATACCACCAGGTCATCATACAGCAGGATATCGATATCCAGCGGACGCGAGTCGATCTTGCCGGGCCGCCGTATTCGTCCGGCAGCTGCCTCGGCCTGGTGAACCACATCCAGCAATTGGTGTGGCGGCAAAGCGGTTTCGACCTGGATGACCTGGTTATAAAACATCCCGGCATCGCTCATGCCCCAGGGCTCGGTGCGGTATAGCGGACTGGTTTTCAAAACCACTACGCCATCCTGCGACAACTGGTCCAGGGCGGTCCGGAACACAACGGGCACATCACCCTGGTTGCCTCCCAACGAAAGAAAAGCATGCGACATGATTGGATCTGGTTTGGATTGTCAAACAAAAGTCACCAAAAAATACGTTGTGNCAAAATAAAATCGGGCGCAACACCCGATAAAGTTATTTAAATATTTTTTACCTTTATCCGGTTATCTATTTTCAACCCTTAATTTATCAAAACCATGAAACAATTCTTCAAATTTATGTTTGCGTCGATGTTGGGGTTTTTCCTGACATTCGTGCTATTGCTTTTCATCATGATCGGCATCATTGCCGGGATGGCAAGCCGGGACCCGGTCAGGGTGGCCGATCAGTCGGTACTTCACCTCACGTTAACGACAGAAATTGTCGACCGTGGCGGTGGCAGTCCTTTTGAATCCTTCGACTTCATGTCTTTCTCGCCCAGCCGGGCCATCGGGCTCAATGACATTCTCGAGGCCCTGGAGAAGGCCGCTGATGATGACAAGATCGAAGGGGTTTTCCTGGACTTAAGCATTGTAGCCGGTGGCTGGAGCACCGTGGACGAGATCCGCACCGCCATCAATGCATTTAAGGAGGAAACGGGTAAGTTTGTCGTCAGCTACGGCGAAATGTACATGCAAAACGCCTACTACCTGGGCAGTGTAGCTGACGAACTATACCTGCATCCTGAGGGGGCCATTGACTTCCGTGGAATCAATTCTGAGCTGGCATTTCTGAAAAACATGCTCGACAAGCTGGGCATCGACCCCCAGGTGATCCGTTACGGCGAATACAAGAGCGCTGGTGAGCCGCTTTTCCGGGAAGACATGAGTGAAGAAAACCGGGAGCAGATCCGTTCATACATCAATGCCATCTGGAACAACGTCCTCAGCGACATTGCCACGTCCAGGGGTCTGACGGTCAACCACGTGAACGAAGCCGCCGACAACCTGTGGACGCGCAACGCGGAGCTGGCGCTGGAACACCAGATGGTCGACGGACTCTTATACCGCGATGAGTTGTATGACGTCCTACGGGGCCATATCGGCCTGGAGGAAGACGAAGACATTGAGTTCATCACCCTGGGCAGCTATGTCGATGCACCGGATCCTGCTGACTTCATCAGGTCGGATGCCGACGAAAAGATTGCCATCGTGTATGCCAGCGGCAACATCATTTCGGGTCAGGGTGGCGACCGCACCATTGGCTCAGACCGCATCGCCAAGGCATTGCGGCAGGCACGCCTGGATGAGGATGTCAAGGCCATCGTATTCCGCATCAACTCCCCCGGCGGAAGTGCCCTGGCATCGGATGTGATCCTTCGCGAAGTGGCGCTGGCGGCCCAGGAGAAACCCGTCGTGGCCTCCATGGGCGACGTGGCAGCTTCAGGCGGCTATTACATTGCCTGCGCAGCGGATTATATCATGGCCAGCCCCAATACAATCACCGGGTCCATCGGGGTATTTGGGATGATCCCCAACATGCAGGAGTTCTTTAACGAAAAGATCGGGATCACCTTCGACAACGTCAAGACCAATGTCCACTCCGACCTGGGTTCCGTATCCCGTCCGTTGACGGCGCGGGAGCGGGAGATCATCAAGGAAGGCATTGCCGATGTCTACTATACCTTTATCGGCCACGTGGCTGAGGGTCGCAACATCACGGAGTCCAGGGCCGATGAACTTGGTCGTGGCCGCGTATGGAGCGGGACTGAAGCCAAGCAGCACGGACTGGTGGACGGATACGGGGGCATGCGCATGGCGGTCCACAAGGCTGCAGAGCTCGCTGAGCTCGTCGACTACCAGACCGTAGAGTATCCCATCAGGAAAGATTTCATCACCCAGCTGATGGAAGGCTTCGGTGGAGTACGCGAACGCAGGATCGAAGAGGCCCTCGGCAACAACTACCGTTACTACAGGCAGCTGCAGGATGTTCAGGAGATGACCGGCATCCTCACCCGCCTGCCTTACGACATTCACTTAGAGTAATCCTGCATTGACCGTGGGTTAAGAGGGCTGTTGGCTGTTGGCTGTTGGCAGGAAGATTGCCAGGCATAAAAACAGCGGCATCAGCTACCTGATCAGGTAGTCTGATGCCGCTGTTTATTTTACCGGGGATGATGTGGGTTGGCTAACTATTTGTTCAGACGATGTACGTCGATTTCGGGTTTGCCCCACATCAGGAATATCGCCTGGGCAATTTCAGTATTCTGGAGGAATGGTCCCTTCCTGGGGTCCTTCTCTTCGGCAAACATATCGAACAGCTCCATGCCGGGGCCCTTGGCATAAAATGGTACGAGCATGTTGGTGTGGCTGCCGGAGTGCCATGCCACCTCGGGAAGTTCGCCCTGACCGCGGTTCACGACCGGATCCGCGACCACTTCCGGGTGGTTGGGTCCGGTGAGGTAACCCGTTTCGTGGTCGCTGGTGACGATGATGAGGGTTTCATCCCAGGAGCTGTTTTCTTCGACCCATTGTACGGCAGCCATCACGGAGTTGTTGAAGTCGACCTGCTCTTCGATCAGCCTGGCCAGGTTGTTGTCGTGTCCGGCCCAATCGATGGCTCCGCCTTCAATCATCACAAAGAATCCCTCCGGGTTTTGTCCGAGCACATTGAGTGAGGCCCTGGTGATTTCTTCCAGGGTAGGCACATTCTCGTTAAAGTCTTGTTCAAAGGGCATTTCTGCTTCTTCGCCACGCATCCGGCCCTGGTTCAGTGTGGAATACACCTTCGGGATTCCCAGGACGCGGCGGGGGGCAGGCCCGTCGGCAAGTGCGATGAAATCTTCCCGGCTTTCGATGAAGGTCCAGGGGTCACGCTGTCCGTCGCCGGTAGCATCCTGCACATAAAGGATTTCATCCCCATCCACAAACTCCGTCCGGCCATCACTGGCTTTGATCTGCTCCCAGAGCTCCCAGCTGCCAATGTAGCGCGGCGACATCTCTTCTGCTTCCCCGTCGTTATTGTATTCGGGATGGCCCGGCGCCATGATCACGTCGGCCAGGGTGTGAAACAGCATGTATTTGCCGATTTCCTCCAGGTTATGGCGGCTATGGTTGTGGGCGATGAAAGCAGCAGGCGTGGCGTGGCTAAGCGGCACGCTCGACACGATGCCGACCGACTTGTCGATGGCCTTGGCCGCCTGGGCAATGTGAGTCAGGGTGTCGCCGTACATACCCAGGCCGATGGCACCTCCGATGGTTTTTTGTCCGGTCGACAGTGCCGTTCCTGCGGCGCCGCTATCGGTATAGTCTGCCATCAGGTATTCCGGGTTCTCCCAGGCCGTGCGCGGTGCGTACCCGTTCATGTAAATGGTGTCCCCATCGCTGTTGATGCGTGCAGCCGAATAGGTCGCCTGCCCCACGTGAAACCAGTCATCCTGTTCATACACCTGGGCACCGGCTTCGCCGTGCTCAAAATAATTGGCTGCCAGCACGTGGTTATACCCCATGCCGTCGCCCACAAAATAGATGATGTTGGTCGGATTCGGGGTTTTGGGGTCTTCCTGCTCAGGAGCCGCTCCGCAGCTTACCAGGCTGGCCAGCATGGCCAGGGCAATCATATGGAATACATGAAAACGCTTAGTCATTTGGATTTGGTTTTAGTTTATTAATGCGGTACAAAAATACAAAAATACATGCACCCCTTATTGGCTGCAAGGAAAGAACAGTTTTACGGCATGATCAGTTCACCTCGATCCGGTACTTTCTCATTTTGGAATAGAGGGTGGTGCGGCTGATGCCGAGCTGACGGCTCACGCGCGTCACGTTGCCGTCGTGGTGCCGCATGCATTCCCGGATTGCACGCTTTTCAAGATCCTCCAGGGAGACCTGTCCGGATTTTACAAAGGCATCCGCTTCCTGCGGTGACTTTTCCTTTTGTTTATCCTGGTGGCTGAGAAAACCGTTGGTGTGTTCTGCTTCCATGATGTTGAAGCTGCTCACGCCATTAAAGTTCACCAGGTTCTCCACAAAGTTTTCCAGTTCACGCACATTCCCCGGCCAGTGGTAGCGCATGATCTGCCCTTTCAGTTCATCGCTGATTTTCGGCACGGGTTTATTCAGTTTGCGGGCCTTGACCTCCAGGAAGTGGTTGAACAGGGCCAGCAGATCCTGTCGTCGCTCCCTCAGCGGGGGAATAAACAGGGGAATCACGCTCAGCCGGTAAAACAGATCTTCTCTGAATGTGCCTTTCCGCAGCTCTTCCACCAGGTTTTTCTGGGTCGCTGCGATGACCCGGACATCCACAGGAATGTTTTTGGTTCCCCCGATGCGTGTCACATATCCTTCCTGTAATACACGAAGGAGGTTTACCTGCATATCCAGGGGCATCTCGCCGATCTCATCCAAAAATATCGTGCCGCCATTGGCGAGCTCGAATTTCCCTGCGTGGCCGCCTTTCTTGGATCCGGTAAAGGCACCTTCCTCGTGTCCGAAAAGTTCGCTTTCAATGAGATTTTTGGGTAAGGCGCCGCAGTTGACGGCAATAAACACCTCATTGCGACGCGTGCTCGCATTGTGTATCGACTGCGCAAGCAATTCCTTACCGGTGCCACTCTCACCCATCAGCAAGACCGTGCTCGGGGCCCCGGAAATGGTTTTGGCGTGCTCGATGATCTGGCTGATCTCCGGACTCCTCCCTACGATATCGTCAAAGGTATAATGGGCACGCATGCCGGTATACTTATTTACCAGGTTGAAAATTTTTTGGATGCCCTTGACCACCAAGACCATGCCGATAACCTCCTGCTGGTCGTCATAAATGGGATAAGCACTCAGGTCAAACCGTCCATGCTGACCAGGAATGCTGGTTTCAGCATCCAAAAAGCTCTCCTTCCTGTTAAACCGGTCATAAATGTCTCTCCAGATGGGCACGAGGCTGTCGATGGAGCTGTTTAAGACTTTTTCCTTCTCCAGGTTCAGCAGCGAGCAGGCCCATGGGTTGATGGTCTTGATGGTGCCCTGCAGGTCGATGGTAATGATCCCGGAGGAGACGGAGCTAAGCACAGACTGCAGGTAATGANAAGTTTCATTAAGTTTTTCCTGGGCTTTTTCGGCTTGGAGCTGGTTTTCGATGGCCCTGACTGCGGCCACGACCAACCCAAGGGTGTGCGGATGCAGCAGCTCACTGACTCCCGTGAGGTTAAGTGACCCGATGATGTGTCCGTTGGTGTCGCGGATGGGCGCAGCACTGCAAGTCCATCGGTGGTAAGCCGTGATGTAGTGTTCATCGGCTGTGACCTGCAGCGGCTTTCCTTCATAAAGTGAAGTCCCCATCGCATTGGTGCCGATGCTTTCCTCCGACATGCTGGCCCCGATGACCATGTTGAGTTCTTCCGACATGGCGATGGCATCTGGGTCGCCCTTGGCCCGCAATATATACCCATCGTTGTCGGTCAGCAGGATAAAGAAACCTGAGTTGGCCACTGCTTCATACAGGATGTCCATAAAAGGGGCCGCAATGTCAAGCAATGCCTGATTTTCCTGGAGTTTTTCCTTGAGCGCTTTCCCAGCAAGTGTCATTGAAGGGAAAACCCGTTCGGTTTCCACGCCCAGGGCGCGGCAACGGCTGTGCGACTGGGAAATGATCTGTTTTTGTTGTGTGTTGGTTTTCATAGCTATTGAAGGTCAACATGTCGAAATGTCAAAAAGTCTGAAGGTCGAAAAGTCGGGGTTTACCAATGAATTTCTTCCTGCTCCCAGCGCTCCCTTAACTTTCCATAAACCGCACGGCTGAAGCTTTGAAGCTTAGCCATACCTTCTTGCCGGGTTGCAGATCCATGTTTTGGTGCGATTGCCGGCTTACGGCCACCACAAATGGCGCGCCGGCATCTACAACCAGCTCCATTCCGGAGCCTGACAGGTATGCCTCACTGATTACACCTTGTAATCGGTTTGTTGCAGATGATTCGATCGGTTTTTCGGATACAATGATGTCTTCCTGCGGGATCATCACATAACCACATTTGTGGCCATCCTTTCCCAGGTAATGAATCGATACCCGGTCGTTGACGGTAGCCTTGTGCAAACCCTCATCGCCACCATCGGTGACTTCATTACAGCGGAAGAGGTTCTTGATGCCGCTGAAGCGTGCCACAAATTCGTTGCGCGGATGGCGAAAGACTTCTTCCGGGGTGCCGTGCTGAACCAGCCTGCCGTTTTCCACGACGGCCACTTTGTTTGCAAGGGTGGCGGCTTCCATAAAGTCATGGGTTACATGGATCATGGTCTTGCCGCTACGATGGATGTTTCGCAACACGCCCCTGAGATCACCCTTCAGTTTGACATCCAGGTTGGAAAGGGGTTCATCCAGCAGCAGCACGCTGGGATCGGAGGCCAATGTCCGGGCCAGGGCCACCCGTTGTGCTTCACCACCGGAGAGGGTGCCGGGATAACGGTCAAGCAAGTGTCGCACATCCACCTGTGTGGCAAGCTCATCCACCCGGGCGTTCCGCACTGCTGGTGGCAGGGACTGGTGTCGCAGCGGATAGGCCATGTTTTTCCATACGCTCAGGTGCGGAAAAAGCGACAGGTCCTGGTATACCAAACCAATGCCCCTGCCCTGTACCTTGTCCCGGGTAATGTCCCTGCCATTCAGCAAAATGCTTCCTTTCGCCGGACTGACCAGACCAGCCAGTGCTTCCAGCAATACGGTCTTGCCGGCACCAGATACACCAAGCAGGGCAAGATAATCCCCCTGCATCACATCCAGGTTGATGTCTTCCAGTGCAAACGCCCGGAACCTGACGCTAAGGTCGCGGATTTGCAAAACAGGTCGGTTGTTATGTTGGTTAGTATGCACGATTTATATTAATGACAAAAGGTTATGGGGTTATAGAGTTATGGGGTTATATGGTTATGAAGTTTGAAGTTTGAGGTTTGAGGTTGCCCGAGGCATTTGTGTGCATTTGTGCACCTTTTGCGTTTATTTGTGGATTACTTCTTGCTGCCTACTTCTTACTTCCTACTTCCTACTTCTTACTCCAAACCATGGCGCATCGCCACCGGCTTACCGGCCAAAAGGCGCATCAGCACGAAAACGGCCAGGCAAACGATCACAAACACGGCTGCCACGGGACGCGCATAGGCCAGCCCGAAAGAGGCAAAGCGTTCCCAGATCAATACGGGCGTAACCATTGGATGGTAGGCGATGATCACCACGGCCCCGAACTCACTCAGTCCGCGGGCCCACATCATGGTAAGGCCAGTAAGGATTTGGCGTTTTGCCAGGGGCAATGATATGGTAAAAAAGACCCGCCAGGGCGAGGCCCCCAGGTTGAGGGCCGCCTTTTCAAGCTTCTCCGGTACCGCTTCAAAGCCATCCCGTGCGGCATTGATCAGGAAAGGGATGCTTACAAAAGCCATGGCCACTACGATGCCAGCCATCCCTCCCACGAAGGGGATTCCCGCTGCCTCACCTGCCTGTCCGATCCAAGTGCCCCTGCTGATCACACCCAAAAGGGCAATACCTGCAGCAGAGTGGGGAATGACCACGGGCAAGTCCACCAAACCATTGACAAAACCCCTTCCCGGAAATTGCTTTCGCGCAAGCACGTATGACAGGGGAATCGCCAGCACACCAAACACCATCACCCCCACAAGCGAGCTGACCAGCGTGAGCCGGATGCTGCGCATCACCTCCTCGTCAGCAACGGTTTCTGCATACTGGGCGCCGGATGTCTGCAAAAACATCCCCGCCAATGGGGCGACAATGAACAACAGCACCAATCCGCTGATCAATAAAAACACCAGGCGTGTTTTCCAATTCTGAAGCATACCAATTTTCTTGTAAATGAAATCACCCACCAAATAAACCCTAAACCACCATAGTTTTTATTTGATCTGAATAAATTCTTAACAACATCACTGTATAAACCCTGAACGCTGTTCACTTTTCGCACACAAACATAGGCGATTTCTGTTAAGTTTCCAAACATCCAGAGCGTCCTGTTAAAAGTTTAACATATTGCATAAACCCGCTTTCTTATTGTTAATGAATACGTTATATAATTTGGCAAGCACCTTGATTGTACAATACCTGGATGCTCAAAAATTCGAGGGTTGAAACTGAGCAGCAGCGAAGACCAGAAAACGAGGCAATGCGGGGGTTAAAGCTGGGTTTAATGATCGCAACTCCCGACGTTTCGACCATTCGACAAGTTGACATTTAAACATATTATCAAGAGTTAAAAACAAAAACACCATAACTACCTCAAAGCAATATCGATATATTCACCAAAAAACGAATCACATGAACGGATATGCAGGAAAAATTTTAAGGATCAACTTGAATGATCACACTTACAAAACCGAACAGCTGGACAAGGACAAGGCGCTGAAATACATCGGCGGCCGGGGTCTTGGTTCCAGGATCATGGCGGAAGAGGTTTCGCCGACAGTGGATGCCTTTGACCCGGAAAACAAGGTCATCATTGCCACGGGGCCGCTGACCGGCACACCCACACCAGCAGGCGGGCGTTACATGGTCGTGACGAAATCGCCACTCACCGGAACCATCGCGTCATCAAACTCAGGTGGCTTCTGGGGTTCTGAGCTCAAGTTTGCCGGCTACGACCTGCTCATCCTGGAAGGAAAGTCGCCCAAGCCCGTCAACATCTTCATTGAAGACGACAAGATCACCTTCAAGGACGCCGCCCACGTCTGGGGCAAGATTGTGAGCGAGACGACGAGCATTCTGGCCGAAGAAGCGCCCGACAAGGCTAAAATCCTGTGCATTGGCCCTGGCGGGGAAAACCTGTCAAAGATCTCAGCCGTGATGAACGACATCAACCGGGCTGCCGGCCGTTCAGGCGTAGGCGCCGTAGTGGGTTCTAAAAACCTGAAGGCCATCGTGGTCAAAGGATCAACAAAACCTGCAATTGCCGATCCCGACAAGTTGAAAGAACTTGTCAAGGAATCGCGCGGCAAGCTCAAAGACAATGGCGTGACCGGACAGGGACTACCTACCTACGGCACCGCCGTGTTGGTCAACATCATCAACGAGGGCGGGGTATTCCCCACCAACAACTTTCAGACCACCTATTTCGACAAAGCGGAAAACATCAGCGGGGAGCACCTGGCTGAAAACTTCCTGATCAAACGCGAATCTTGTTTTGCCTGTCCCGTTGCCTGTGGCCGCTACACCAAAGCCGATGAGGTGGAGGGCGGTGGCCCGGAATATGAGACCATCTGGGCTTTTGGCGCTGCCTGCGGCGTAGACGACATGAAGGCCGTGATCAAAGCCAACTTCTGGTGCAACGAGATGGGACTCGACACCATTTCCGCCGGTGTCACCATCGCAGCCGCGATGGAGTTGTACCAGCGGGGCAAAATCACCGATGCAGACATTGATGAGGGCTTGAGCCTGAAGTGGGGTGCCGCCGACAGCCTGATGGAGTGGGTTAAAAAGATGGGACGCCGCGAAGGCCTCATCGGCGACAAGATGGCCGAAGGATCTTACCGCATGGCCGAACACTTTGGCATGCCCGAGGTAGCCATGGCCGTTAAGAAACAGGAATTGCCCGCTTATGACCCGCGGGGCATCCGGGGCCAGGGACTGCAGTATGCTACCTCCAACAGGGGCGGTTGCCACGTACGTGGATACCTGATTTCTCCCGAGATCCTTGGGCTACCCCAGAAGCTCGATCGCTTTGCCATCGACGGCAAGGCCGAATGGGTCAAGATCTTCCAGGACCTCACTGCCTTCATCGACAGCGCCGGGCTCTGCCTCTTCACCTCTTTTGCCATTGACGCCGAAGGTTATGCCAATATGGCCAATGCCGTGCTGGGCACCGACTTTACCCAGGAAGACATCCTGGAAGCCGGCGACCGCATATGGAACCTGGAGCGCGACTATAACCTGAAGGCTGGCATCGACCCCTCACAGGACACCCTGCCCAAACGCCTCCTCAAAGACCCCATACCAGACGGACCTTCGAAGGGCAATGTGACCCGCCTGGAAGAAATGCTGCCGAAGTACTATGAAATCAGGGGCTGGTCGGAAAAGGGCATCCCCAAAGCAGAAACCCTCGAAAAGCTGGGTGTGTAAAGCCCGGTTGCCTTCTGAGCCAAACACCATAGCCCATTGATCAAGGACTGCCTGCTCCACCCTGCACGGGTGGCGCTGGCAGTCTTTTCGACAGATTGACATTTTGCCAATATTTAAGCACATGCACATCAAAGTCAGATTGTTCGCCACCCTGCGGGAAAACCGCGGAAAAGAACTTAAGCTGTCCCTGCAGGATCAAGCTACGCCCGAAGACGTCATCAACGAACTGGACATTCCCAAAGCGGATGTCGCCATACTNCTGGTGAATGGCAGGGATGGCGACTTTACCCAGGAATTAAAGGAAGGTGACGTGGTATCGATATTCCCCCCAGTCGGGGGAGGGTGAGGTTGAGGCTGAGGTTAAGGCTAAGGTTGAGAGGGAGGCTAAGGGGAA
>SL_5KL_010_SEDDRAFT_10001398_pt1 | contig 14612 bp, 8 predicted proteins | sample SodLakKL_010_SED_FD_9118 | JGI IMG/M metagenome (IMG submission 9118)
GCCCGTTACGGCTTCCACGCGACGTATGCCCGCCGCAATGGCTCCCTCCGCCACAATGGCAAAAAGGCCGATCTGCCCGGTGGCCTGGACGTGGGTGCCGCCGCAAAGCTCAGAAGAAAATTCATCATCAAAGGCAACCACACGCACTTTTTCCCCGTACTTTTCGCCAAAGAGCGCCACAGCCCCCATCTGCTCAGCCTCTTCCATACTGAGGTCGCGATGCTCCTCCATGGAGATGTTCTCGCGGATCTTCTCATTGACCAGGCTTTCCACGGCAAAAACCTCTTCCTGCGTCATCTTGCCAAAGTGCGAAAAGTCAAAGCGCAGCCGCTGGTCATCGACCAGCGACCCCTTCTGCTGCACGTGGCTGCCAAGCACTTCCTTGAGTGCGGAATGGAGCAGGTGAGTCGCCGTGTGGTTGTTCTCCGTAAGCCTGCGCTTGGTGGTATTCACGCTGAGGTATACCTTGCCAGGCCACGACTGGGGTATCCGCGGCATCACATGGATGGTCAGGTTGTTCTCCTTGCGGGTGTCGATCACGGGAAAGCTTTCGCCATGCGCAGTCAGCACCCCACGGTCGCCAACCTGTCCGCCCGACTCCGCATAGAAGGGAGTCTGGTCCAGCACCACATGATACAAGGTTTTTCCCTTGTTGGCCGCCTTGCGATATTTCACCACCCGGGCTTCCGCCTCCAGTTTTTCGTAACCCAAAAAGCGGGTGTCTTCCTGGTGGCCGGGAACAACTTCCGTCCAATCGTGCGTTTCTACCGCTGCAGCCGCACGGCTTCTCTTTTTCTGCCTGGCCATGCCCTGTTCAAAGCCTTCCATATCCACTTCCCAGCCTTTCTCCCGGGCCATCAAGGCGGTCAGGTCTACCGGGAAACCATAGGTATCGAACAGTTCGAAGGCGAATGCCCCGTCCACCACTTTTTTGTCCTGGTGGGTACGGATGTATTGTTCAAATTTCTGGATGCCGATATCCAGCGTGCGCAGAAAGGTTTGCTCCTCTTCATCGATCACCCTGGTGATCAGTTCCTGCTGCGCCTTCAGCTCGGGGAATGCCTCCCCCAAGTGCTGCACCAGTACTCCCACCAGTTGATTGACAAAAGGCTCCTTCAGTCCGAGGAAGGTATACCCATACCGGATGGCCCTGCGCAGGATGCGGCGGATCACATAGCCGGCCTTGTTGTTGGATGGAAGTTCCCCGTCGGCGATGGCAAAGGCCACGGCCCGCAGGTGGTCGGAGACCACGCGCATGGCAATGTCCGCATCTTGCACGTCCCCGTAAGCAATGCCTGAAAGCTTTTCCAGGTGACGGATGTAAGGTTGAAAGACATCGGTGTCGTAGTTGGATTGCTTGCCCTGGAGCACCATGCAGAGTCTTTCGTAGCCCATCCCGGTATCCACGTGTTTGGCAGGAAGGTTCTCCAGGCTGCCATCCGACATCCGGTTGTATTCAATGAACACCAGGTTCCAGATCTCAATCACCAGGGGATGGTCTTTGTTAACGAGCTGCGCCCCATCCACCTTTTTGCGTTCCTCATCGCTACGGATGTCCACGTGGACCTCAGAGCAAGGGCCACAGGGTCCGGTCTCACCCATCTCCCAAAAATTGTCTTTTTTTGAACCGTACAAAATGCGCGAATCATCCAGGTAAGGCTTCCAAAGGTCATACGCCTCCTGGTCGGCTTGCAGGCCATCATCAGGCGCCCCTTCAAAAACGGTGGCATACAGCCGGTCCTTGTCAATGTTGTACACCTCGGTGAGCAGTTCCCACGCCCAGGCAATGGCCTCCTTTTTGAAATAATCTCCAAAGCTCCAATTGCCAAGCATCTCAAACATCGTATGGTGATAGGTGTCGTGCCCCACCTCTTCCAGGTCATTGTGCTTGCCGGAAACGCGCAGGCATTTCTGTGAATTCACCACGCGCTGGTGTGCCGGCGTGGTGTTGCCCAGGAAAATATCCTTAAACTGGTTCATCCCGGCATTGGTAAACATCAGGGTAGGATCATTTTTCACCACCATGGGCGCCGACCGGTATATTTCGTGATTTTTTCGTTCAAAAAACCGCAAAAAAGAAGTCCGAACTTCTGAAGCTTTCATAAAAAAGTGGATTTTTTTCGTCTGTTGGCGGCAAAATTAACGCATTTTTTTTAGTTTTGTAATATGGTGCAGTACGCTGGGTAGCCCGGTTTTTTAAAAAACTACAACCTTATTGAAACATTTTTACCACTTAGCTGAGTAAGGACTCGATATGAGCAAAGTTCAATATCGTTTTGACACGAAGTCTTTGACCGTAAAAGAGGTCAAAAGAACGTTTACCGACAGATTAAAGACCTTTTTGCATTACGCCCTTGCCGGGATGGTGTTTTCCGTCATCGTCCTGTTCATTGGGTTTACTTTTTTTGAGACACCCAAGGAGCGCATGTTGCAGCGGGAAGTGAACAATTTCCGGGTGCAGCATGAAGTCATCAACGACAGGCTGGACCTGCTTGCCAGCGTATTGGATGACATCCAGGAGCGTGACGATCAGATTTACCGGGTCATCTTTGAGGCAGAACCCATCCCGCGCACCGTCAGGGATGCCGCTTTTGGTGGCGTAGACCGGTATACGCATCTCGCCGGTTACAACAACAGCGAGTTGATCTCCGAAACCATGCAACGCGTGGATCAGCTTGCCAGCAAGCTTTACGTGCAATCCAAGTCCTACGACGAGGTGTTTGAGATGGCCGTCAACAAGGCGGACATGCTGGCCTCGATCCCTGCGATCATTCCCATCCCACGTGGAACAGACCGCCTGGCGTCTGGTTATGGCATGCGGATGCACCCGGTTTACAAGACCATGCGCATGCATCAGGGCGTCGACTTCGCCGCACCAACCGGAACCCCGATCTACGCCACGGGCAATGGAGTCGTGACCAGGGCGGAAAGAAACCGGCACGGATACGGCCTCATGGTAGAGATAGATCACGGCTACGGATACACCACGCTGTATGCCCACATGCACGAGATCGAAGTGCGCCCGGGACAGCAGGTAAAACGGGGAGAGGTGATCGGTACGGTTGGAAACACCGGGACCTCCACGGCACCGCACCTGCACTACGAAGTGCACCGCAACGACAGAACAGTCAACCCCGTACCCTACTTCTACAACGACCTCTCTCCGGAAGAGTTTGAGATCATCATCGAACGGGCCTCCAGGGTCAACCAGTCCCTTTCCTAATCACGCTATTCCAGGTCAAACCGGTAGATTTCGCGACCGCGTGATCCGATGATCACACTGTTTCCCCATATCGCCGGGGAGGCCTCAAAGTTTCTGCCGGCCCGCTTGCGGAAAAGCACCTGCCCATTGCTTCCATCCAGCAAATAGATATTGCCAACTGCATCCGCAGTGAAAACAAACAGCTCGCCCGCTTCATTATAGAAACCGGCCGGCGAGGACCAGCTGTATGCCTGCAGGGGGGTCTGAAACAAGATTTCGCCCGTGGAGGTGTCGAGCGCAAGGAGCGCACCGCCACCGTCTTCATCCAAATGGGCGATATTGACATAGAGCATACCATTTGCTTGTTTCCTTCCCAACAGGGGAGTAGCAAACATCCCCCCCGGAAACTCCCGGCCATAATGCTCCGCGTGGTAAGCAGGGACCTTATTCTCCCAGATCAGGCTTCCATCCAACCCATGGAGCTTGACCAGGCGGCTGTAACCCTCCTTCCCCTGCCGGTCCACCTCGCTGCCTGAATACAGGTAAGGGATGCCANCCTCGACATCCAGCACCAGGGTGGCATCGGTATCGTCGCGGTTGTCGTAGCGCCACACTGGCTTCATCGTCAGCAGGTTCACGCAAAGGATGTTGCCGTGGTTATCGGCAAAATAGCCATAGTTCCGGTGCACCGCCAGGCTGGACTCGACGCCGGCTGCCTGCTCACCCCGCACGTGATATACCATGCGGGCCACAAGGTGCATCACCCCATCCTGCACCAGGAATTTGTACAATATGCCATTTTCACCGGGCCAATACACGTAATCACCCACCAGCAGCGGACTGCTGTCAAAAGCTCCCCAGCGGCGGTAAGCTTTCACGTCCTCGTGGCCGGAAAAAAAGAACACCGGTTCGTGGCGGTGCAAGTCAATCAGGTGAATACCAAACTCGTCCTGATGCGGCACGCCGTCACCCACGTAAAGCAAGCCATTGAGTCGGGGGTCCAGCATCGGGGTACCCTTCACCGGATTGCCTGTGCGGATGGGCTTCCGGGTCTCTGTGCCGGTGTCCATGTCCAGGAAATACACCTCCCCGCTAAGCGAACCAGCAATGACTTCCATCCGGGGAGCAAACTGGTCGTGCATTTGGGCAAATGCCCGGCGTTCCGCATCGGGCCAGCTGACCAGCAGGGGCTGACCGGTCCAGCCCATTCCTCCTCCCCACCTGCCGTATTGCGTCCTGGTGGTGTCGTAATTTGTGGTATATTGCCAGACCTCCGTGATCTTTGTGGGGGATCCGGTTACCCGGCCCGCAACAGGCAGGTCGCGCGAAAAGCCTCCCCTGAAGGTCAGCACGCCCTGCACGCGGCAATAATCATCAGAGACCAGGCGGGTGCCTGGCTGGAGTCCGTTTTGGTAGTGAAATACCCGGTAGTGCAATGGCCGGGTGCTGGCAAAACTGGTGTCAGGAAGCAAGCGAAAGGCGAAGTCTGGCAGGCGATCCAGCGATGCGCATAAGGGGCCGGAGCGCAAAGCACCCGGGNTAAGAAAATCGTGCTGCCGGGAAGGCAGGTTTTTCCGCATCACCAGGGAGTCAGCCGGCCCTGCCAATGCGGGACGCTGCCCTGCAGTGGCAGGTGCAAAGGGGATACACGCCAGGACAAAAAGGAAGAGGACCAGGAAGGCGGTGCGGTTCATTTGCTTCTGATTGATCGAGTGGTCGCCAGTTGCATAGGATCCAAAAGGCACTTCAGACCAACAAATATAAGAAACCGGCAGGATCCCCCCGTTTGTCACAGAAGTTTTTTTCCTCTAGCGGTTTCTTTTTTTTATTTTTGGTAAATTTTTGCATCCAACGGTGAATCACAAAGCACACAATCCGGAAAAGATGTTTTACAGCATCGGCGAGGTGGCCCGCATGTTTGGCGTCAACACTTCGCTGATACGCTATTGGGAGCAGCAATTTGACATCATCCGGCCCAAAAAGAACAAGAAAGGCAACCGCTTATTCACGCCCAGGGATGTGGACCACTTCCACATCATTTATCACCTGGTCAAGGAAAGGGGATACACCCTGAAAGGGGCCCGGGAGAAACTCAGCAAAAACCTGGATGACCTCCAAAGGGACATTGAAATACGCAAGACGCTCGAAAAGACGCGCGCTTTTTTGCAGGAACTCAAAAAACACCTCTGATGCGCTGCAGTGAGGGCGGCCGAAACAATTAGGTGGTTCATCACGCAATATCAACCAAACTTAAACCCGGACAAATGGTAGCAAAGATCAAGAAAAAGCTTCACGAATCGAAAACGGCCAGGTGGATCGTACTCATCCTAAGCAGCTTTGCCATGGCCACCAACTATTATTTTTATGATGCCCTGGCACCACTGGCCGACCTGATTCGCATGAATCTGGGTTTCTCCTCCACCGAATACGGCTTTTTCATTTCTGCCTATTCCATCCCCAACGTATTCCTTGCAATGGCCGTGCTGGGCGGGATCATCCTGGACAAGATCGGCATCAGGATCACCGGCTTTTCGTTTATTTTCCTGATGGCCCTTGGCGGGACGATCACAGCCTACGGTGCGTCGGATGTCTTCCTGGATGGGGGCTTTGGCTACCAGTTCATGGACTCCTTCCTGACCTCCTGGTCGCCGGCACTGAAAATGATGTCGCTGGGCTTCTTTGTGTTTGGACTGGGAGCCGAAACAGGCATCGTGGTGCTTTCCAAGGTGATCGTCAAATGGTTTACCGGCAAGGAGCTGGCGCTCGCCCTGGGACTCAACCTGGCCGTCGGACGGCTTGGTGCCGCCCTGGCGTTCACCCTGTCGCCACGCCTCATCTATCCCGAATGGACCACAGCCATATGGGTCGGGGTCGTCATCCTGTGGGCCGGACTGCTGGCCTTCATGATCTATATGGTCATGGACTACAAGGTGGACCGCGAAGTGGATATCGACCTGAAAGATCCGGAGGACGAGTTCAAGTGGAAAGACCTGAAGTTTTTGGTAACCAACCGCTCGGTGATCTACATCACCATCCTCTGTGTCACCTTCTACTCCGCCGTCTTCCCCTTCCTGAAGTTTGCGCCTGACCTGCTGATGAACAAGTTCGCCATGCCCAGGGCGCTTGCCGGGGATGTGACCTCCTATCTCATGTATGGAACCATCCTCCTGACGCCGCTGTTCGGATGGATCACAGATAACAAAGGCAAAAGCGCCACCCTCATGTACCTGGGATCAGCCCTGCTGATCATTGCCCACCTGATGTTTGCCAAAACCTACATCGAACCACGCGTGCCCATCGTGCTGCTCGGCATTGCCTTCTCACTGGTCCCTGCAGCCATGTGGCCGGCCGTCACCAAAATCGTCAGACAAAGCAAGCTGGGTACCGCCTACGGCTTTATGTTCTCAGTACAAAACATCGGACTATGGATATTTCCCATTGTCATCGGGGCAGTCATCGACTCATCCAACCCGTTTTACCGCACCGAGATAGACCGTACTGAATTTGCCCAGGTGCAGCAAGCGGACATGCGCTATACCGGAAGCTATCTCGACAGACACGAGGAACCCATCACGGATAGGGAAATCCACATCAACACCTCCGTATTTAAGGACAGCATCAGCGGGGACGTGGTATGGCGGGAGGTGCATCACCGGCAAACCGATGACCAGGGCCAGTTTGAACTGCATGTTGGCCAGGGTGACGTAATCTCGATGGCCGACTTCAACCACCTTGTGGAGGGACCGGATTACCAGGTGGAAATCCTGGTCTCCCGCCGGTCTGAGGAAATCCTGCTCTACGATGGCGACTTCAGCGTAGATGCCGATGGCTACTTCCCCAGCCAGGTGGATCAGCGCCACGAAACGCTGTTCGGTCGCACCCTGCGCGGTGTACTCACCCTCTATGATGCCGATGCCAGTCCGGGAGATGCGACCACAGATGGCAGGGATGGCATGGTATGGCAGGAAAGGGTGCGCTTTTACCTGGAGGATGATGGCCGTTTTGAGATCCTGATGGGCTACGGCCGACTGGTGTATGCCGACGCAGACTATTTCGGAATCCGGGAAGGCAACTTCGAAATGGAAGTGATCAAGCCACTGGATTATACCAATGCCATGCTGGTATTCTCTTTGCTCGGCTTCGTGGGCTTTGTGTTTGCCTTCCTGCTGAAGCGCGAAGACAAAACCTCAGGCTATGGACTGGAAAAACCAAATAAAGACAACTAACCGGAGGTAGCTATGATCGTGATCACAGGGGCAGCCGGCTTTATTGGCAGCTGTCTGGCCAGTGCACTCAACCAGCAGGGGATGCAAAACCTCATCCTGGTGGATGACTTTTCCAGTCCGGCCAAAAACCTGAACCTGGCCGGAAAGTCGTTTGTCCACCAGGTCGACCGCGATGACTTTCCAGCCTGGTTGGATCACTTCCATCCCAAAATAGAGGCGCTGTTTCACCTGGGGGCACGGACCGACACCGCGGAGACGGATGTCGGCATCTTCAATGCGCTCAACCTGAACTACTCCAGGTCGCTCTGGAAGGCCTGCACAGCATATGAGATCCCCTTAATCTACGCTTCCTCAGCCGCCACCTACGGCGCAGGTACGGAGGGCTATGCCGATGACCATGCGCGCATCCCACTCCTCAAACCGCTTAACCCATACGGGGCAAGCAAGCAGGAAATGGATAAATGGGTGCTGCAACAGGACAGCGCTCCGCCGTTCTGGGCCGGACTGAAGTTTTTCAATGTCTATGGTCCGAACGAATATCACAAGGGACGAATGGCCTCTGTCATCTTCCACCTGGTGAAACAAATACGCGAGTCGGGCAAAGTGCAGCTTTTCCGCAGCCACCACCCGGAAGTGGCGGATGGCGAGCAAAAACGGGACTTCATTTATGTGATGGATGTGGTCAGGGTATGCCTGCACATGATGCACCACCGTGCTGAGATGCCATCCGGGATCTATAACCTGGGTACCGGGGAAGCCAGAAGCTTTACCGACCTGGCCGAAGCCTGCTTCCGGGCCCTGGACCGCCGGCCGGAGATCACTTTCGTGGACACCCCGGCAAGCATACGGGACAATTACCAGTATTATACCCGGGCCGAGATGGCCAAGCTGCGGAAAGCGGGTTATGCGGAAAGTTTCTGCTCACTGGAAAATGGCGCAACAGACTATATTCGCAACTACCTGCTGCCGGAAAAGTATTTCTAGCAGGTGGGGTTTACCGCTGTGCATCAGGTTGTGGCGCGTGATGCTCCAGCGGCACGCCCTGGGCTTTCACGTAATCAACCAGCTCCGGAAAAAAACGCGCAAACTCAGCTTCAAACTGCGCATAATGCTTCCTCAGATCATCCACGGCATTTTCCATCCCTGACTCGTAAGGCGTGCGACGTGCCATGCCGCCAAAATTCCGTTGCAAACTATCCAGGTCTGCGTAATTGACAAGCCAGTTGTGCCCGATCATGTAGGGCAGCACAAAACGGGCGCGTTCAGGCAGGATGGCCTGCCTCTTTTTGAGGATGGCATACGCATCGGCCACAAAGTCCACGAGGCTCAGCGCAGAATAGGTCTCCCAGTTCCTGGCAAGGAAGTGATCGTAGTACATATCCACCACCACCCCGGCATACAAACGGTAATTATTACGCAAGCGATCCTTGCTTTGCAAAAAAACCGGATGCGCATCCGTAAAGCGATCGATCTGGCGGTGCAACCGGATGCCCTGCACCACGGCAGGGTCATATCCATTGATTTTCCGGCCTTTGACCATGTCGGCAATGAAGTTGCCCACGATCAGGTCAGGATCTTTTCCGGAAAGGTAAAGATGCGCCAGGAAATTCATGCAAATCGGGTTTGGGGTTTTTCCACGACAATAATACAAAGAAAATCAGATAATGTTCGGGCAGAATGGCTTTCAGGACTAACCCGGACATACATTTTGCACAAAGCACAAATTTTATCGTTGGCCTGAACAGGTTTCACTGGGAAAATACCACGTTTTTTATAGCTTTGTAGCCTATTATCCATTATTACAAATCTTTATAAACACATAATCCCATGAATAAATTGTTGTTGCTGGGCGATGAAGCGATAGCCCAGGCAGGTATAGATGCAGGCATGTCGGGGGTATTTGCTTACCCCGGAACGCCTTCCACTGAAATCACCCAATATGTGCGGAGTTCACCCGAAACCAAAGAGAAGGGCATCGTAGCCACCTGGGCTGCGAATGAAAAAACCGCCGCGGAACAAGCCCTGGGCATGTCTTATGCCGGCAAACGGGCCATGACCTGCATGAAGCACGTCGGACTGAATGTGGCCGCCGATGTCTTTATGAATGCCGCCATCACAGGCGCCAATGGCGGACTGCTCTTTGTCGTGGCCGACGACCCGTCCATGCACTCTTCACAGAATGAACAAGATTCCAGGGTCTTTGGCAAGTTTGCCATGATTCCCATCCTGGAACCTTCCAGCCAGCAGGAGGCCTACGACATGGTGCACATTGGCTTCGACATGTCGGAAAAACTGCAGGTGCCGGTGCTGATGCGCATCACCACCCGCCTGGCGCACTCCCGGGCTGGCGTGGCCAGGAAGGAAACACGCGAACAAAACCAGTTCAAGCTGCCGGAAGACCTGAAACAGTTTATCCTGCTTCCCGCCATTGCACGCAAGCGCTACCAGCTGCTGCTCGACAACCAGGAGGCTTTTCAGAAACTCTCGGATGAATCCCTTTATAACCAATTCTACCCGGCGGAAGATACCTCGCTGGGCATCATTGCCTGCGGACTGGCATACAACTACCTGATGGAGAACTATCCGGACCGGAAGGTACCGCACCCGGTGGTGAAGGTGACCCAGTACCCGCTTCCCCAAAAGCATATCCAGGAGCTGTATGATCAATGCGATGAGATCCTGGTGATCGAAGACGGCTACCCGGTGGTGGAGGAGATGATGAAGGGCTTTATGGACAGGGGCAAGAAGATCAAAGGACGGCTGGAGGGCTCCCTGCCGCGTACGGGCGAACTCAACCCGACCATCGTGGGCAAGGCACTGGGCATCCCGGTTCCCGAAACCCTCCCGGTGCCCGACCTGCTGGCCAAGCGCCCGCCATCGCTATGCAAAGGTTGTCCGCATATCGACAGCTTCCTCGGACTAAACGAGGCCATTGAACAGTACGGCAAAGGTCGCGTGTTCTCAGACATCGGCTGCTACACGCTCAGCGCATTGCCGCCGTATCACTCGATCAACACCTGCGTGGATATGGGCGCATCCATCACCATGGCCAAAGGGGCCGCAGACGCAGGTATGCGTCCTGCCGTGGCCGTGATCGGCGACAGCACCTTTACCCACTCAGGGATCACCGGACTGCTTGATGCAGTGAACGACAACAGCAACATCACGGTGGTGATCCTCGACAACGCCACCACCGCCATGACCGGTGGACAACCTTCCGCTGCTTTTGAACGGCTCGAGGACATCTGCAAGGGACTCGGCGTAGAAGAAGACCACATCCGGATCATTAAACCCCTGAAAAAACGCCACGAGGAAAACACCCAGGTGTTCAGGGAGGAACTTGCCCACGACGGGGTTTCCGTCATCATTCCCCGCCGCGAATGCATCGTGACGCTGAATAAACGGATGCGCCAGAAGTTCAAGGACAAAGAGAAGGCAGAGAAGAAGTAAGTTGGCTGTTGGCTATTGGCTATTGGCTATTGGCAAGAAAGCCAAAAACGTTCCTCTTGAAAACACAAACATGAGATAACCAACAAGTTGAAAAATTATCAACACAACAACCGAGCACTTGCGAGCTCGGCGAAGCCAAACAGCCATGTCAATATATTGACGCACAGAAGGATGATTATTTTGACATTTCGACATTTTGACATTTTGACATTAATTTTAACCCCATGAAAAACGACATCATATTAGCAGGAGTCGGCGGCCAGGGCATCCTGTCCATTGCAGCGATCATTGGATATGCCGCCGTACAGTCAAACCTTTATCTCAAACAGGCAGAAGTGCACGGCATGAGCCAGCGTGGCGGCGACGTGCAATCGCATTTGCGGTTGTCGTCGGATGAGATCGCCTCAGACCTCATCCCGGAAGGCAAGGCCGACATGATCATCTCAGTGGAGCCCATGGAGTCGCTCAGGTATCTCCCTTACCTGCACAAGGAGGGCTGGCTGATCACCAACACCGAACCTTATGTCAACATCCCCAACTACCCGGACACCGAAGAGGTGATGGCCGAGATCCGCAAACTGCCCAGGCACGTGGCCCTGGAAGCGGAAAAGATGGCCGACGAGGCAGGTAGCAAAAAAGCTGCCAACGTCGTCATCCTGGGGGCTGCATCGCCTTTTATCGATATCCCGTTTGATAAACTGGAAGAAGCCATTCATTTTCTTTTTGGCAAGAAAGGAGAAGACCTCGTGGAGATCAACCTGAAGGCGCTGCGTGCCGGCCGCGAATTCGCCAAAGAAAATAGGTAAATCCGGCTTCCCGGATTAAACAAAAAATCCGGTAAATCAGTTACTATTAGTAAGTTTTGACATGCCGGCGAACGGGAACACTTACCCCCCGGAGAGGCTTTTTGCTATAAACAATTAATGCCAGAATTATGATAACAAACAATTTCATTGATCGCCACAACGGAATTCGCAAAGATGACGAAAAAAAGATGCTGAAAACAATCGGCATCGACTCGTCGGATAAACTGATCGACCAAACCATACCGCCCAGCATCCGGTTAAAAAATGAAATGGACATCCCGGAGGGACTTAACGAATACGAATACATCCAACACCTGAAGGCCCTGGGAAGCAAAAATAAGGTCTTCAAGTCCTATATCGGGATGGGCTATTACAATACCATCATGCCGGGCGTGATCCAGCGCAACATCCTGGAGAACCCGGGCTGGTATACCTCGTACACGCCATACCAGGCTGAGATTTCCCAAGGCCGCCTGGAGGCCTTGCTGAACTTTCAAACCGTGATCACCGACCTGACAGGACTGAGCATCGCCAACGCATCCTTGCTGGATGAAGCAACATCCGCCGCCGAAGCAATGATCATGCTTTTCAATGCACGGTCGCGCACCGCGGTAAAACAAGGCGTCAACAAGTTTTTCGTCTCCCAGCGTGTTTTCCCGCAGACCATCGACGTGCTGAAAAACCGGGCCGCCCCGCTGGGTATTGACCTGGTGATCGCCGATCACCACGAGGTAGAACTGAATGAAAGCTATTTTGGGGTGTTGATCCAGTATCCAGACACCTACGGCTCCATCAACCTCTACCAGGACTTTGTGCACGAAGCACAGAAACAAAATATCCGCATCGCAGTCGCCGCCGACCTGCTGAGCCTCACCATGCTGACCCCACCCGGCGATTGGGGCGCCGATGTGGTGGTTGGGTCGGCACAACGCTTCGGCGTGCCTATGGGTTACGGTGGGCCGCATGCCGGCTTTTTCGCCACCAAAGAGGAATTCAAGCGTGCCGTACCCGGACGCATCATCGGGGTGTCGGTCGACAAGAACGGGGACTATGCCCTGCGCATGGCCCTGCAGACCAGGGAGCAACACATCAAGCGGGAGAAGGCCACATCCAATATCTGTACGGCGCAAGCCCTGCTGGCATCGATTGCCGCCATGTATGCGGTGTACCACGGTCCCAAAGGCCTGAAAAAAATCGCCCGGCACATCAACATCCTGACCGGCGTGCTCGCACAGGAAGTCACCAAATATGGCTACAAGCAACTGAACAAATACTATTTTGACACCCTGCTGATCCAGGTGCCCGAAAACATGTCTGCCCAAAGCATACACGACAAGGCCGTGGCGCAGGAAATGAACTTCCGCATCATCGACGACAAGCACATTGGCATCAGCCTCGATGAAACCACATCCCTCGAAGATGTGAACACCATCTTGTCTGTCTTTGCCGGTGCCGCAGACAAAAAATTTGAAAAGTTTGTATGCGACCCCGTCGAATGCGAAAAGATCGTGACCATACCCGACCTCTACGAAAGAGCGACCCCTTATCTCCAGCAGGCGTGCTTCAACTCCTACCACTCCGAGACCGAGATGATGCGCTATCTCAAAAAACTGGAGAACAGGGACCTGGCACTCAACCGCACCATGATCCCCCTGGGATCCTGCACAATGAAACTCAACGCCGCCAGTGAGCTGTTTGCCCTGAGCTGGCCGGAGTTTGCCACCATTCACCCCTTCGCGCCCGAGGATCAGGCGGCCGGGTATCTTGAACTGATCGGACAGCTGGAAAAGGACCTGAATGAGATCACCGGCTTCGACGGAATCTCCTTTATGCCCAACTCGGGTGCATCCGGCGAATATACCGGGTTGGCGGTCATCAGGGCCTATCACGAAAGCCGCGGCGAAGGGCACCGCAACGTGACCCTGATCCCTTCATCGGCACACGGGACCAACCCGGCAAGTGCGGTGATGGCAGGTACAAAAGTCGTGGTCGTGAAGTGCGACGAGCACGGGAACATCGACATCAACGACCTGCGAGAAAAAGCCGAGAAACACAAGGACAACCTGGCGGCCATCATGGTCACCTATCCTTCTACCCACGGCGTGTTCGAGGAAGACATCCTGGAGGTAACCAAAATCATTCACGACAATGGTGGCCAGGTGTACATGGACGGCGCCAACATGAATGCCCAGGTGGGTTACACCAATCCGGCCATCTGTGGAGCGGACGTATGTCACCTTAACCTGCACAAAACCTTCGCCATCCCTCACGGCGGTGGTGGACCGGGAGTGGGCCCGATCGGCGTCAAATCACACCTGCTGCCCTTCCTGCCTACACACCCCATGCAAAAGACCGGCGGTGACAAAGGCATTCACGCAGTAGCTGCTGCACCCTTTGGTAGTGCGTTCATCCTCACGATCACCTACGGTTACATCAAGCTGCTTGGCGGCCACGGCCTGAAAGAAGCTACCCGCATAGCCATCCTGAGCACCAACTACATCAAGTCCTCACTGGAAGAACACTACAAGGTGCTATATACGGGTAAGAACGGTTGGTCAGCGCACGAAATGATCCTCGACTGCAACCCGTTCAAGCGCAATGTGGCCATCGACGCCATTGATATTGCCAAACGCCTGATGGACTATGGCTTCCACGCACCCACCGTGGCATTCCCGGTGCCGGGCACCTTGATGGTGGAACCCACGGAAAGTGAGCCCCTGGCAGAACTGGATCGATTCATCGACGCCATGATCGCCATCAGGGAAGAGATCAGGGAAGTGGAAGACGGCAAGGCGGACAAGGAGAACAACGTGATCAAAAATGCACCCCACACCGCAACCATGGCAGCCGGAAACGACTGGGACAAACCATACAGCCGCGAAAAGGCTGCCTTCCCCAGGCCATGGTCTGCGGAAATCAAATATTTTC
>SL_5KL_010_SEDDRAFT_10001399_pt1 | contig 14606 bp, 13 predicted proteins | sample SodLakKL_010_SED_FD_9118 | JGI IMG/M metagenome (IMG submission 9118)
CGGCCGTCAGCCCCTCACCCGGCTCGGCCAACATCGGCGGAAGCGGCGGCTCGCCCGGATCGAACGAGAGCGCGGCTGGGCTCAACGGCTGCCCCTGCGCCCACAACCCGTCCGCCTCCTCCTCGGAGTAGATCAGCACAAGCTTGTCTGGGGGCTCCTCCGGCAAGGGAGGCATTCCAATCGCGAACAGGAAGTAGCCCGTCCACGGCTCCAGCGTCACTCCGTCGGCAGCTCTATGCTTAATCCACTCCTCCTCTTCAGTATCCCACGCATACAATGTGTGGTAGATCCACAGCTCATCGACTGCCTCTTGCAGCGTTTTCTCTTGGTCTCCCAACATCACACGGATTGAGCCCCCCTCGGCTGGACCCCACGCCACGGGGTACGGCACCGAGATCATCTGCCACCCTGGGGGCGCAAGCTCTAGTTCCTGCTCCCCAGCCAGCGCCGCCCCTTCCAAACACATCTGGTATTCGTCATGGTCGTGCGTCAAAAAGAGCCAGTAGCCGGACATGGAGCGCAGCTCAAGGTCGTTCCGGCCCAAATAGTCCTCCGCCTCAGGATCCCACCAGAACATTTGCACGTCCGTGGGCTCCGGGTCGAACTCGAGCGCCGCGAAGTCCGTGTCTGCAGGCTCCCCCGGCAGGCCAAAGAACGTCCAGCCAGGGGCCACCTCCGTACAAGCAACGGTGGCCACGAAATTAGCGGTGATAGAGTAGTTGTCATTCACACGGATGATGGTCACCGCTGCCTCCGGGTCCTCGATTGTGCCGATGTCCCCGGTCCACACCACGAACCCGTAGCCCTCCTCAGCCTCAACCTTAAGAAGTACATTCGTCCAGTGCTCATAGTAGAACGTTCCCTCGCCGGGCTCGGTTACCGAGCCGCCCTCAGTGCTGTCGATCGTCAGGTGGTATGCTGGTTCGTCATCAGCCACCACAGCAAACCAAGACAAGGACGAAGCTGTGGCTTGGAAGTGCTGCTTCTCATCTTCAGACGACACCATCTCGGTGGAGCACGCACGCCACTCTTCTGAAGAGTGATCCCACTCTAGCAGACTGAGCTCGTGGTTGCCGTCCTCTGACATACTCGCACTCGGGATGCTGAATGCAATACGTACCTCCCCGATGAGCTCAGGGTCCGTTGATGAAGAAAGACCGAACGCGCTGATTACAGGACTTGAAGGACTTGGAAGTTCGTCAGGCAGCCCTGCTAAGGGTCTGGCCTCGAGTTCCAACAATAGGCTGTCACTCTTGGCATACACTTGGACAGCCTTAAGGCCGTGGGCTGGACTGTACTGAAAGGAAGCGGGCGCCGTATCCGTTGCTATCCTAGGAGAACTCCTGACAGTCTTGACGTGCACCCGTTGATCGAAGACTCCGTCACCCGAGGCGTCGACGTGGAGACTCTCTCCTGCTGATCCTCGGACGTGAGTCATGGTCGCGACCGTGCTTGAGTCAAGCTCAAGCTCGTAACGTGATACTGTGGCACCGTGTTCCCCACTAAGCGCGTAAGCAAAGTCGGCGGTGGTGTTCTCCGTGCCAAAGATGAAAACCTGGAAGTCAATATCTTCGGGGATGAGGATGAGCCGTTCGCCACCCTCCACAAACACCCTTGCTTCAGGGATTTCCTCGTACACCCGCCCGTTTCTTATGCCCAAGCGCCTTCCTTGGGCGTCTGTCAGCATGATGTCGCAGCCTTTCAAGAATCCAGCCCCTAGATCAATCAAGTACTGCCCCGTACTTGCCGCCCAATCTATGACTCCTTGCGCATCAGGGGGCAACGCTTCGTATGCCCGTCCTCCGAGTTCAGTCAACGCTGTGACCAGATCATCATAGAAGTCCTCCAATTGCTCTGATGATGAATCTGCCACCTCCAGCAGTGGCGCGAACTGTGGTAGAACGAGCTCTCGGGTCCACTTCTCGCTCTCGAAGCTGTACTCGATCCTTATGACGATAGTGACCAGACCGAAGGGCGCTCTTGCTTCAACACGCAACCCGCTGTTGTCCATGCTCACACTGAATCCAGTGAACTGATCTACACCAATGCCAAAGGCTTGCAGTAGTTCGTAGAACCACGACCAACTTTCAACTTCTGGCGGCAGAAACTGCGTTACATTGAGCTGCTGAGCAAACTCTCCTTCCTTCGCTACATACAGCCATCCCTCTGCATTCCCTGCGCCCAGAAAACCGAACTGTAGCTTAAGACAAAGAATGGGCTTCTCTCCCAGTAGCTGCTCTCCCTCGGTGCAGTCGTCAATGCCATCAGCGGCAAAACGGCAGTTGAGAACCACTATATCAACTTCCCCGAACAGCTTCCCGGCTTCCACCTCCAAGCTGAAATCGCCGCTTCTGTCGACGCACATCGTTACATCGGTGAGGGTGAATATCCCCTCATGGTGAGCCAGAAGCATACTGAGGTAGAAGACCGGATCGTCCATAGAGGCGTCTGGTACCTCAACGCCCCGGGGATCCGCTAGCAGCGTAATGTCCGCCAGTGCGAAAGCATCATGGATCTTCCCTGCTTCGAACCTCCCATCGATCACTCCGTCATGTCCTAGGTACAGATGGCCCTTAAGCAAGACTACCCCACGTAAGTCGAGCTCCTCCCCTGTCTCGATCTCGATCTTGAGGAAGTGTTCGCTGTCTGGGTCTGGATCGTGCACAACGCTTGCAGAACCCACATGGAAGTCGTCGTTGATCACTGTCACCGTGCCCGACGCAGAGAAGCCCCCACTGCCTAGCACGTGAGTAAGCTCCAAGCCAAGCTTCAGTATGTAGTGTTCATACGCTTCGGGTAGGAGCGTCAGGTCAACTCCTAGGCAGACCTCAATCCTATCGGTATCTACGCTGACACCAACGGCTACTCTTTGGAGGAAAACGGGGGGCTTCTTCCATATGGCCTTGTTCAACTGCCCAGCCTCAAGCTCAAGATCGAGGGACTGCAGCTCGCCCCCCTTCAGCTCAAAGGCGACCCCAAAAGTTAGCCTAGCATCTTTCCCGCCAAACGGAGCGGGACATGCTGCTCTACCAGAAGCACTTAGCTCATCCGTGACACTTGAGTAGCGAACGTCAATGTGTTCAATCGTGAAATACTGGGCAAAGCCGATGTTCTCCACCCGCGCCCCCGCTTCCCCAAACCCGATGCCCTCCCCTCTTGTAATTCTCAGATCCGTAAGCCGCAGGTATCCACTGGGAACGCCGGAGTTCATGGTGAAGTCAGCATGCGCAAAGACAAGAAACTCCTCCAATAAGATGCCGCCTAGCACACCAGCATCCTCGTCGACATCAAAACGTACCTTGGCTATCCTCACATCTAACGATGCAAGCTGAAAGAGGGTGTCTACTTTGTCAGGCGAGAGCTCTGAGCTGGAGCCTATCGAGATCCCGAAATCGCCGTACCACAGGTCGATGTCGACGAACTCCCCTTGCCAAGGCACTTCCTTAAGAGTCAAGCTCCCAGTACCTGAAAGCTGCTCCACCGACGGTCTGGCGTCAACCAACACTGACTCAGCGCGGATGACCATGCAAGCTTGGTCGCGAGGTTCCTGTTCTCCACGGATTGTGACGATTCCTTGGGCTTCGTAGCGGCCATCCTGGACCTCTGTGAACCCCCCTTCCGCATAGAACACCAAAGCCCCAACCTGCACTTCGTCCATGCCCAACGCTCTTCGGAAGTAGGCTAAAGCGTCCTTGTGGTCGTCCATGGCAACGGTGATGATGTCGTCTCCACCGCCTGCCACTTCACCGTCAACCTCCCAGCGGTCAAACTCCCAGCCTTCTGCAGCTATGGCCTGGAGCTCTACCTCGGTGGTTTCTGCATACTCAGCGGTGTACGGAAGGTCGACAGCAACGCGGTCAACCTCCACTGTGCCCTCGCCCATCTTGTTGACCGTCAGCGTGTAGAGACCTCGCTGTGGCTCGTAATACACAGCTACACCGCGACTCAGGAGGGTCTGGATGCCCTGCATCGACTTCGAGCCAGGCGTGAGGTCGAGGTAGTTATGACAAAGGTACACTACATCTCCCGATCCCAGGCCTCCTGCGTTGCTGTTCGTCACAAGCGGAGAGATATCGCTGATCTGGTTTCCAACAAGGTCAAGTCGTTCGAGGTTGGTGAGGCTCGCCAGGGACGATATGTCGCTTATATAATTCCAATCCAAGTACAGCTCTGTAATGCTATTCATAAAAGCTAGCGGAGAGAGATTCCTTATCTGATTACGTTGGAGTTGGAGCAACCAGAGATCATCCAGCCCTACTAGTGGTGAGAGATCACTAATCTCGTTTCCATCCAGTATGAGCACCGTTAGGTTGGTCAGCCCCGCCAGGGGTCCAGGATCACTAATCTCGTTGTAACTCAGCATGAGCATCGTGAGGTTCTGAAGGCCCGCGAGCGGTGAGATGTCGCTGATCTCGTTGTCCCATAAGTTGAGCCAAGTGAGGTTGGTCAGTCCCGCCAGGGGGCTAAGGTCGCTGATCTGGTTGTTGCCCAAAGAGAGAAACCAGAGGTTGGTCAGGCCTGCCAGGGGCCCAACGTCGCTGACCTCGTTGCCCCACAGTTCGAGCATCGTGAGGTTCTTGAGTCCCGCAAGCGCTGAGAGATTGCGGATCTCGTTGTCCGACAGATCTAGTTGTTTCAAGGTAGTGAGCCCTGCCAGCACCGACAAATCTCTTACCCTGTTCGTCTGGAGATCAAGAAACTCAAGGTGTTCAAGGCCAGCTAATGGCAATAGTTCGCTCACCCCACCAGCGGCCCCCCGGTTGTACTGGAGATCCAGCGTTCTGAGCTTGGCTAAGCCCTCAAGCGGAGAGATGTCGGTGATGCTATTCAAAGAGAGATCGAGCCATACAAGATTCCGTGCGTATTCCAGACCTCCCAGATCAATAACTCCACGATCCGATGCGCCAAGCTGTGTGAGCGTTTCCATATCCGCCACAGTGATATCCCCGGTGAGCTTCCCCAGTGCCTCCCGGACTGCATCCTCCAGGTTCGGGTCGGGGAAGTCGACAACCTCGCCGCGCGCCATTGCTCCGCCCAGTACCGCCAGAACCAGCGAAAGCAGAACTCCTATCCTGATCCATCTACTACCCGATGTCCCCATGCCCACCCTCCTTGCCGTTTTCTCCTGGTTCGCGCCGCGCTGATTGCGAGTGTGGAAGGTCCGTGGCGATGATCGTTGGTCAGCTAATAGGTTCCAAGTCGGCTCTACCATACCATGTCCTTGAGAATGAGAGAAGAGGAACCAATACACGCATAAGACCAGCCGTTCAGCGTCTATAAGCCCTAAGCTCTGTAGGAGGGATCTCAGCCGATGCGGTCGTTGTGCTGCGGCGTCCAACAGATTGGACGCACAAGCTCGGGGAACAGGGGGAGCTGAACCAGCATGGGACGTTTGCAGAATCGGTCGTTGAACGTCAGCACTGCCACCGAGCTGGGATGCTTGCGTCGGGCCGCCTCAAGCATGGCCGCGTGTTCGGCCTCGGTAGTCTCGCGCCACTTCACGTCGCTACCGCGTCAGCAGCACCTCGATCACGCACTCACCTTCCTCGTGAGGCTCCAGCGCCTTCCCCACCAGGGCACAGAACTCTCCCGAGTCCGGATCCCAGCGCATGGCGTAGCCGGGGATGGAGGAGGCGATCAGGAGGTCTCCCACAGCGATAGGGCCGCCCTCGTCGGTCACCTTGACCGGGACGATACCCAGGAGAGCGAGCAAGGCCTGGCCTTCGGTATCGGCTGTGTGACCGAGAATCATCCCTGGCTGGGTGGAGACCACACCGGCAACAGATACCGTACACGGTCCCTGCGCTAAGCGATACTGCCCAACACCTGTGGGATCGATTTCCAGGACGTGGCCGGGTTCGACAGGCTCAGATACGGCCACCCACTCGGCGAGGTCTCCCTCAGGTGTTATGAATTCTTGCCCGTGGTACTCCCCAGGAGTGAGCACGTCGCCCGTCTCGCGGCGGACCTTGAACTCGTCAGGAAGGTCAACGCCAGGCTCTACCACATAGTGTACAGGTCCTCTTACGTGAGGAGAATCACTGATGTCTTGGTCTGTGTCTACCTGCGCCCAGGCCTGCTTCTCCCCTACCTTAGCAGGGGTAAAAGTGTGAGTGAACGTCCGGGTAGCACCTGCTGCCAGGCCGTCAATTTGCCCATATGCATCCCCCAAGTCTCCTGGACCCGGTGCTGTGGCGCGGTCCTCGTAAAAATCCGTCCAGAAGGGATCGGTCACATCTGCATCCCCTTGATTCTTGATGACGATAGTGGCAGTCAGCTCGGTGCCCAGCTCAGATGTGGAAGGCTCTACAGCCAAGCTTTGAACGACAAGGTCGGGTGCTCCATCCAGGAAAGGAAAGGTCACAGCGTCAACCCACGCGTGGCCGGAGCCCACGTATTCCCAGATGTAGAACCCGTCCTCCCCGACCCACCAACCGTCGGGCTCGATTTGGACCGTGATTCTTACCCATTGCCCATACGCGGGATAAAGGTATCTCACACGTCTTGAATGGTCACCGTCCGGATCCCCGACTCCTGTTCCGACCTTTAGACGGCCAGAGGACACGTAACACCAGAAGCTGAGCTCGCCTTCAACGATGCGCGCGTTGGTCCACAGAAAGCTGGGAGACCACTCGCTAGCTGGCGACGAGCGCACCGCATGCGTTCCCATATACACGCGGTCGGTCACCAGAGACCACCGGCGGTGCTCAGCAGCATTGGTATGCCAGGTATACTTGGGGGGGGAGAAATCCTCGTCCACTGCCTGGATGGATTCGCCCGGCTGCTCGGTGAACGTGCGCTCCTCGGCCAGGGCACCGAGCCCAATCACGAATGGAACAGCGACAATCACTACCCACCGCCAAAGGGATTGTCTCATCGCGTCCACCTCCACGCCCACCATATCAGGCCCGCTGCTCAGAGGCCTACCGCTCATCCCCCGAAATCCAACAGGCTGGATGCACAATCTCGGGAAACAGAGGAAGCTGGATCAGCACTGACCGCTTACAGAACCGGTCGCTGAACGCCAGCATCGCCACCGTGCCGAGATTCTTGCGCCGTACCGCCTCGAGCATCCGCCGGTGTTCGTCTGCGGTGACCTCGCGCCGCTTCACCCTCACCTCGTCAGCAGCACCTCGATCACGCCCTCACCTTCCTCGTGAGGCTCCAGCGCTTTGCCTACAAGCCCACACATCCCCGAGTCCGGATCCCAGCGCATGGCGTAGCCAGGGGTGGAGGAGACGATCAGGAGGTCACCGGTGGCGATGGGGCCGCCTTCGTCGGTTACCTTGACCGGGACGACGCCGAGGAGAGCCAGCAAGGCCCGGCCATCGGTGTCGGCTGTGTGACCGAGGATCATCCCTGGCTGGGTAGAGACCACACCGGCCACGGAGGGAGTGCATGGCCCCTGCGCTAGTCTGTACTGCACAACGCCCGTGGGGTCGATCTCCAGGACGTGGCCGGGTTCGACAGGCTCGGTGACGCTTACCCACTCGGCAAGGTCGGCCCCGCCCACGTGCGTTCCTGATCCGTAAAACGCACCTGGAGTGAGCACGTCGCCCGTCTCGCGCCGCACCTGAAACTCGTCGGGCAGTTCCACCGGGGCTTCAGCCGTCGCATACCTCAGACTGGTGTCTGTCGACCGCCGGTACGCTATATGAAGGCTACCACCCGCGTCCAACGCGATGGAGGTGTAGTCCCCGACATTGCCATCGGCGTCCGCCGTCGTGACGACCCACTTGGCCCCATTGTGATGGGCATACTTGAGGTTCCTGTTGGTCGAGTCGTAGTAGCTGATGTGGGGATGGCCTTCGCTATCCACCGCGATCGATGTCCATTCACCCACGTTAGCCGTGGCGTCCACCGTCTCCATATGCCAGTCCGTCCCGTCGTACCAGGCGTACTTGAGGTTATGGTTCGTTCCATCGCGGTAGCTGATGTGTGGCCTTTCCGCACTGTCGAGCACGATCGAACTGTACCCGCCGACCCTGTCCACCACGTCCACGCGCGTGATGTGCCACGTGGTTCCATCATAGCACGCGTAACGGAGTTCACCCTCACCAAAGGTTCCTTCTGAATAGCTGATGCGCGGTCGATCGAAACTGTCCACTGCAATAGAGGTCCCCGCGCGGCCAATGGAACTCCCATCGGAGTCGACGGTTTCCGTGTGCCAGGTCATGCCGTCGTTTCGGGCGTACTTGAGGCTCTCGTTCGTTCCATCGTAGTAGCTGATGTGAGGGCGGCCAGAGCTATCCAACGCGATCGAGGTGTATCGGCCTACGGTGGCCGAGGAATCCACCGTCTCCGTGTGCCACTGCGTCCCATCATAGTGCGCATACTTGAGGTTCCTGTTGGTCGAGTCGTAGTAGCTGATATGGGAGTGGTCTTGGTCGTCGAGCGCCAAGGAGACGTGTGACGAGCTAATAGTGTCCACCTGCTCTCGTTTCCACGTGCCCCCGTCTCGCCGCGCATGCCACAGCCCACGCATGGGCGTAGATGTCCTTGCGTAAGCCATGTGCAGCTCCCCCGTCCCGCTCATCGCCAGCGCTGTACTGCTGGGCTGCAATGAATCCACCGTCTCCAGCGCCCATTGCCCAAAGACAATCGGGTGCACGATAAGTAGCAGAGCAATGACTAAGGACCCCCCCGCCAGACACCTCAACCGTCTGCTGTACTGTTGTCCGACGTGCTTCTCTCCATATTCGTTGTGCCCACCACTCCATGCCCGCATCGCCCACCCTCCTTGCCGTGTCTGCCTAGCCCACGCAGCGCTGATTGCGAATGTGACAGGTTCGTAGCGATGATCGTTGGTCAGCCATTAAGTCCTAAGTCAACTCTACCATACCACCTCCTTGAGAATGAGAGAAGAGGAGCTAATACGTACATAAGAACAGCTATTCAGCGCCTTGCAGCCCGAAGCACTGTCTCTATAGGCAGTAGAGGGATCTCAGCCGATGCGATAGTTATGCTCGTTCCGCTTACGGATGGTCTTCTGGAGGAGCCGGGCCAGCTCTTGGCTATCCTCCGGCCAGTGGAAGCGGCGCTGGGGTCTTTTGCCGATCCTCCCCCATGCTTTGACGAGGCAGGTCTCCCCCCAGAGATCCGGCCCCAACTCCATGCGGTAGACCCGGAAGCGGTTCCTCCGAGGGTCCACCGAGAGCCACCTGCCGAGCGTCACCTGGGGCATTGTCTTCTCACGCTGCTACCGCCTGCGCTGTGCGAAAGGATTTGAGCGCCGCCTCAAGGTCGGCATCCACAAGGTGCGTATAAATTTGCGTTGTGCTGAGGTTGCTATGGCCGAGGGCCTTCCGCACGAGCTCCACGTTGGCGCACTGCCTGAGGAGATCCGTAGCAAACGTATGCCGCAGCATGTGCGGGTTGACGTGGCGGATCCCGGCCCGCTTGGAGTAGCGATCGAGCATCGCCCGGACGTAGCGGTGCTGCAAGGGCTTCCCCTCAAGCGTGGTGAACACGTGATTGGGAGCCTCGGCCACGTCCCGCGCTTGGCGCTCTCGCCATCCTTGCAGGGCGGCCAGTACGTCCTCTCCCAGCCACAGGATCCGGTCCTTGGCACCTTTTCCCTGCTTCACATGGAGTTTCCCGGTGTTGAGGTCGAGGTCACGCCACTGCAACGCACAACTTTCGGCGAGCCGGAGGCCGGTGTCCAGCATGAGGCGGATGAGGAGCTTGTTCCTCTCGCCGGAGAAGTAGCGGGGATTCGGAACGTTGAGAAGCCTTTCCTGTTCGTCGCTTGAGAGCACCTCGGGGAGTCGCTTCCGTGCCATTTCGTCCCTCCTTCAGTGCCGCTAAGAGTACTTATCGGTATCATAGCACGCCATCCGGGGCACGCCAAGCGGAGAGGCTACATAAGGGGTACTGATTCACCTACGCATGGCTCGGTACTTCTAGGTCAAGCACGGGAGGTATCCGGTAGCGCCACTGCCCCGAGAGCCCCCTGGGCGAGCCCCCACAGCCCCATTTCCCCTCTGACCCCTCTAGCGGCGCGTCTGTTGGCCTCGGGGGCAGGGGTACGATGAGCCCTTTAGGATCACCTGCCACGGAAGCTATTTTGCGGGCGTTTCTGTGGGGTTGTTGGTTTCGTCGCCCAACTCCACGAACCACTGCCCGCAGCTCTTGCAGCCCCAGCGTTCGTCGCGCTTGGCGAGGCCGCCCATGACGATCTGCCCGCTCTCTTCTTTGGCCCACGTGGCCGCGGCAGGGAAGCCGCACTCGATCAGTACGACGGCCCATTCGCCGCAGCCGGCTCTCAGTCCATCTCACTTCCGGATGGCCAGGGTGTAACTGGGCGGGGACAGGAACCGAGTCATGCGGTCCGGTGGACGGGCCATCGCTTCAAGGCGAACCGCACATTACGTTCTAGATGATCCGCCTGGGCAGAGGACGGAAAGATTGACAGGGAGGGAGCAGGGTGCTACTCTACCCCTCAGAAGGGTTATTATGGGCGCATGTGCCCCTGTCGCCCTTCGAGTTGTACAATGCGAGGTGGGGCAAGTGATGCGTGCGCGTGACCGCTACCACCGCCGAGAAGTTGTCAAGGCCGTTCATGATGACGACCTCAAGACGCTGCTTCAGTCACTCGGCATGCTTGAGAAAGTCCTTGCAGGGAACGTTCCCTGTGCTATTTGCTCCCGGCTGCTTTCTCTTTCAACGATTGGCTGTATCTATCCACAACATGGAGAGATAAAGCTCACTTGTGATAGCGCTGTATGCTGTGCAGGCATAGCGAAGCTCCGACAATGAATGAATCTCTTATTATGGATCTGCTAACTGGCCCACTGCCCGCGGGTGTGATTGCAGGACTCGTCATCTTCTACTTAGCGTTCAATCCACATAAGGCAGAGCGTATTGCCCTTTGGTTCTTCCGCGCCTTCTCCTGGTGCTGCAGGAAGTGGCGGTTCAGCCGTACAGCGATGGAGATCCAAGCCGCTGTAAACACTGTTGGCCAGGCCATTGACATGGAATCTGGGGGCGCACTTCCTCATGCAATGAAGATCGAGTGGGTGAAGGAAAAGGATCCAACTGCTTTTGTGCGTGATGATTGTGTTGTCGTTCGTCTTAGAGCTGACACAAACGACGATGCCAGCTTTGTCAACTCCACCATGCTCTACCTTTCACGGGGGCTCTTGCCCGAAAGTCGCATCTACTCGCCACCCGAGGTCGTCCAAGCGCTTGACTTCACCATGTTCCGCAAGTTGGCAGTGCAATCCCAGAGGCACCAGACGCTGAACTACTTCTTCGAGAATGTGTACAAGCAGGCTGTCTACGCGGCTCCCCAAGTTGAGCCTTATATGAGTTCGTTTCAGTCCATGGATGACGCCGGCATCTTCACCCGGCTTCTTCTTAGGGAGTTGTCTGATCTTGGCACTGTACTGAGGTTAAGGGCTCCTGATCAGCTCATCAGAGATGAAGTGGCAGGATTCGCCCATTTTGTAGCGACGATCGCTGAGAAGGAACCTGGTGAGGACGTGGAACTCACATTCGATGGTAAGAATATCAGGACAGGTGTTGTGCTAGTTGCACGCGAGGAGGTCATCAGCGACTATGGAACTTCGCCTCACGAGAGTCGGCTGTCGGAAAAAGTCGCAAGAGGCTCTCGGAGTGTCTATATCTGTTCCATCGGCGACCGTTTGGCGCAGCGCTTCAGGTCGCCAAGTTTGCTGAGAAGCACGGCCTGGTGAAAGTCGAGAGTTCACGAGTCTACCGAGTGCAGACCTCTTCTGGACGCTCGGCAAGGGCGGTATGCGTCCGCTGCCTATCCCTACCGGAGGCAGCTGCCTCCCTCAGATCTCCGGACGCTGACGTGGTACGCGCCCTTAGAACCGTTGTTCCTGAGGTAGCTGCAGGCACTGTGAAGGTAGAGGCGGTAGGTATGGTTCCCGAACTCGTATGCAAGGTCGCAGTATCCTCACCTGAACCTGACCTCAACGCTAGATTGGCCTGCAGCGGACAGAAGGGCTCCCGAGCAAAACGCCTTGCCCGGATACTGAGAGTCAAGACAGTGGATATTCTCGCGTGGAATGATGATGTGGAGGAGATGGCAATCTCTGCACTCAAGCCCATGCGTTCAGATGCGGTCCGTGAACGCATCTTTGACGTCGAGACTAACGAACTCTATCTGGTGGTTGACCCCCCTGTGATTGCGCAAGCCATTGGAAAGAACGGAGCTAACGTCCGAGCCGCCCGTACCCTTACCGGTCTGCGCATCACTCTATGGCCCGCTACAAGCGAAACTCGTGACGGAGTCACCGAGGAGATAGAACGTACACCCTCACTTACACAGCTACCGGTGGGTGAAGAATACTCGGCCGTCCTGGCGGTCTTGAGCGAGTGCATCCCAGAGATCTCTGATGGACGTGTCAAAGTGATTGCCATCGGCGGGGTCCCGGGAGCAGTATGTAAGATTGCAGTTGCCTCAACGGATCCCAACGTTAGAGCACTGGCTGTGTGTATAGGACCACATGGAGAACGTTCCCAACGTGTTCGTTCTCATCTTAAGGGCGAATTCCCCGGCCTTAGCTTTCTCGAATGGACAGCTGATGTACACGAGCTCGTGGTACGCTCCTTGAACCGCCCCGGCTTTTCCGGAGGCCTTTTCATCTGAGTCCGGCTATCAGAGCCGGAGCCTCCTGTTTCTGGTAGTGTAGCTCTTCGAACTCGGAAGGTGGAACGTGCCCGATCGGCTCAAGTAGCCGTCTGTTATTGAACCAGTCCACCCAATCGAGTGTTTCGAACTCCACTTGGTCCACACCACACCACGGTCCCCTCTGTTGGATCACCTCCGTCTTGTAGAGCCCGATGATCGTCTCGGCAAGCGCGTTGTCGTACGAGTCGCCTGCACTTCCTACCGAAGGCTCGACCCCGGCTTCCCTCAGCCGCTCCGTGTAGCGGATCGAAAGGTACTGCACCCCTCGGTCGCTATGGTGTACAAGCTCCTGTGTGTTGGGACGCGCGTAAAGGGCCTGCTCGAGGGCATCGAGGGCCAGGTCACTGCGCAGTGATCGCGCCACGCGCCATCCGACGATCATCCGTGAGAACGCATCGATGACAAACGCCACGTACACGAACCCTGCCCAGGTGGCAACATAGGACAGGTCCGCCACCCACAGCTGGTTGGGCCGCGTGGCGGTGAAGTCGCGGTCTACGAGGTCTCCCGGTCGCGCGGCTCCCTCATCAGGGATCGTTGTCCGCACCTTCCTGCCTCGCACCGCGCCTGCAAGCCCCAGAGTACGCATCAACCGCTCTACGGTGCAGCGGGCGGTCTCGAGCCCTTCACGGCGAAGCTGTCGCCACACCTTCCGCGCCCCATAGAGTCGACGGCTCTCCTCCCACACCCGCTCGATCTCATCACACAGTAAAGCATCACGCTGAACGCGTTCTGGTAGCCGTGAGGGATCGTCCTCTCTGATCTTGTGTTCGTAGTAGGTCGACGGGGCGATTGGCAATACTGCACACATCGGCTCGACCCCGTACCCTTCCCGATGCCCATCGATGAACGTCATCATCTCTTCCGTTGGCGGTCGAGCTCCGCCTGGGCGAAAAAAGCTGATGCTTTGCGAAGGATCTCGTTCGCCCTTCGTAGCTCACGGTTCTCTCGCTCCAGATCCTTCATCCGCGCCTGCTCATCGCTCGTCAGGCCCCCGCGCCGACCAGTGTCGATCTCCGCCTGTCGCACCCACGTGCGCAGCGTCTCCGGTGTACAGCCGACCTTCCCTGCGATCGACACGATCGCTGCCCACTGCGATGTGTGCTCTCGCTCATGCTCAAACACCATCCGCACCGCCCGTTCCCGTACCTCAGGAGAGTACCTCGTTGACTTTCCCATGACACCATCCTCTCAAGAAAAACACCCTCCGGCAATCCCGGGGCGGTTCACCTTGCACCCTTTAGATTCCTTGTCAGTACTAGATGTCGTCGATGTGAGGGACAAAATCTTGGTCCATGTCAGGAAGCATCTCCAGCGAATACCCACTCAGGCCCCAAGTGGCGCAAGCGCTCAAGGCTTATCTGCGAACGCGGGCTGACAGCTCGCCGGTCCTGTTCCTTTCTGTCAAGGGACACCATCTTTTACGACCTTGGGGGACGCCTACTTTTACGACCCTCCCCCTTGCAGTGACCGACCCAGGCCCCTGCACGAGGTCCGTTGTGCTCGAGCGTTCCTGAGCAGCGAGACGCCACTTGGCGTTCCTGTTGGCGTCCTTTGACCACCTCCTCACTTGAGCCTCCCTTCCAGATCCCGCAGCCGGTAGGAGCGACCCTTGATGTTCAGGACATGGCACCGGTGGAGCAGGCGATCGAGAAGCGCCGTGGCCATGACCTCATCTCCGGCCAGGATCTCGGGCCAGGCGTTGATCGGTTTGTTCGTCGTGATCAGGATGCTCCCCCGGCCGTAGCGGTAGCTCACCAAGCGAAAGAGAAGGGCTGCCTCCTCCCGCGAGAGTTCCTGGTAGCCGACTTCATCGATCACCAGAAGCGCCACGTTCAGGTACTTCTTCCGGCGCAGGGTCTTGGGGGACACCGATGCGGTCTGCTTCATCACATGAAGGAGATCCTCGAGCTGGAAGAAGGCCACCGAGAAGGCGTTTTCGATC
>SL_5KL_010_SEDDRAFT_10001400_pt1 | contig 14603 bp, 7 predicted proteins | sample SodLakKL_010_SED_FD_9118 | JGI IMG/M metagenome (IMG submission 9118)
TACGTCGTCGGGGGCGCCCTGGCCGCGGGGCGTCCCGGCAGGCTGTGCCGGGCCGCCGTCGAGCCATTGCGGCCGGTAGGTGCTGCCGGGCCTTCCCGGGAACAGCGCCACGTACGCGATCCCCGATTCGATCAGGTCCTGGAAGAAGTGGGACCCGAAGGAGAGATCGGGCACCACCTCCGATCCCATCTCCGCGACCTCGGCGAGGACCGCCACGCGGCTGATGTCCGCGAAGCCGACTGGCACACCCAGCTCTGGGCTGCTGGTCCCCCACCGGCCCGGTCCGATGAGCACAATGGGTGCGCCGGGGTCCTCTTCGGCCAAGCGGCGGGTGAGCACGCCGATGAGTGTGGCCACCTGATGCTTCGCCTCACGGCTCAGGGCTGCGTAGCGGCTGCTGTCGACCCGCAGGATGTGCCCCGGGTGCAGATCGAGGTTGCCGCCCATGAAGTGGCCCTCGCTGCGTATGAACAGTCGTTCCTCGGGCACCGATTCGGGCAGTGGCGCCAGCGAGCCCTCGCCGCGCGTGGGCAGGGGGCGGCACTGGACCAGGTTGAAGGAGGCGGTGCCGGTCTCGTCCAGGTGCACGGTGAATTCCACATCCACCGGGTGCTGATAGGCGGCTTCCAGGGTCTGGAGCATGGCGCCGGCCCGCTCGACGAAGGTGGCACTGCGCAGCAGCGGCGTGAAGGTCAGCCGCCAGACCGGCGTGCCGTCGCCGAGTTCCCGGGCCCGACGGGTGGCGGCGCGGTCGAGCTCGCCGAGTCGCTCCAGGGGTAGGTCGTCGGCCTGGATCACCAGCTCGCGCAGGGGCAGCGAGGCGAGGGTGTTGGCGTTGACGTCCAGGCAGTCCACCTCGTGTTGCGAGAACCGGTAGAGATCTTCCCGGTCGCGGAAGGGCCGGCGGTGGGGTTGGTCCAGGGCGACGACGCAGGCGTGGTCCGTGCCGATGCGATCCACCGCCCGAGTGCCGAGGCCCATGACCAGGCGCAGCATGCCCGCCTTGGGGTCGAGCGCCGCATCCCAGACGAAGGGGTTGCGGGAGACGCCGACCCCGGCGGCATCGGGGAGGTAGAGGTGGCGGTGGTAGCGGCCATTGACCCGCTGCATGAGCAGCGCCATCGGCTCCTCCAGGCGGTCGATCCCCCGCTGACGGCGGTAGACCAGGGCGTCCTCGGCCAGCGTCGACGCGTAGACCCGGCGGATGGCGTCCTCGAGCTCGGCCAGCCGATGTTCCGGGCTGCCCTGGTTGACGCAGAAGATGCTCTCGTACTTGCCAGCGAAGGCGTTGCCGAAGCCGTCTTCCAGAAGGCTGCTGGAGCGGATCAGGATCGGGTACTGGCCGAAATGATCGAGCATGCGCTCCAGGTCCGGCCGGATCTCTGGCGGCATCTCGCCCTCGAGCATGACCCGGTGCAGCTCGCGCCCCTCCTCGAAGTAGCCGGCCTCGGTGCGCTGGCGCATCAGCCGCGGCCACCAGCCGTTGTGGACCAGGTACGCATAGTAGGCATCGGAACCCAGGTAAAAGGAGTCGTGGGGTTCCAGCGCGCCCTGCCAGCGCGGGCCGTCCTCGGTGAGCAGGATGTTGCGGGCGAGCAGCATCCCGACCGCCTTGCCGCCGATGTAGCCGCTGCCGATCATCCGTGCACGCACGCCCAGCAGGTCGTCAAGGTCGAGATAGGTGCGTGCCAGCTCCAGCAACCGCGGATCGTGGCCGATCAGCGCTGCCAGCAGTTCCTCCAATACCGCGCGTCGCTGGGGATCATCGGTGGGCTGGTGCAACTGCTCCTCGGCACTGAGGAAGAGGCGGTCCCAGTAGTCGAGCAAGCGGAGCTGGCCGTTGTCCGGGTGCTGGCGCTCCAGCCAGTCCTGCAGTCGAGTGGCGTCGCTGCTGTCGGTCACCGGCGTGAAGCGTTCCCCGCGCCGGCGGTGGGGCAGGAACATGGTCGGGGAGTACCGCTGCCAGACCTTGACCGGCTGGACATGCATCTCATCGCCGGCCCGGCGGACGTCGATGAGCACCTGGGTGGTCTCACGGATCCGTGCCAGGGTCTCGTGGGAGTGACTGCGCGGGTGCAGGGCAAAGTAGGCGACCGTGTCGAGCTCGAACAGGTACGGGCAGACCACGCGAAAGAAGTTGCCCACCATGTAATCGGTGGTCCACGCCTGCAGGAGATCACTGAGGCAGTCGCAGACGTAGAACGCGCCTCGCCCGTAATCGGTGATCAGCTGATAGACGCGGCTGGTGACCGCCTCGAAGCCGCCGCGGGCGTCGATCTCGACCAATCGAACCCCGGGCCCCGGTTCCAGCAGGGGGGCGTGCTGCCCGTAACGCAGGTAGATGATGGCACGCCCCTGGGCCTGGGCGGTTTCGACGAACGGCTGCAGGAAGGCGCGGTAGTCGTCGAGATCCTCGACGCGCCAAACCACATTGTCCCCCAGGCGCAGGCCGTCGAGGATCTCGTCGAGGCCGGCGATGCCCGTGGAGGCGGTGCGTGGATCGCCCATCCCGTGGCTCCCAATGACGGAGGGGTGGCGGTTATTGTGCCAGATTCGCCGCGTTGCCTATGGGAGCGGTCCGGCCAAATGCTTTACGCTGTCCTAAGAAACCCATCAGTGACGCGGGTCTCTCCGCCCCTCTGTTGGGCGCCGCCTAGGAAAGAGCACCGGAATGAGCATCGAAGTCCCCACCATCTGCCCCGGCAGCCCGGAATTGCCCGAACTCAGCGACGCCGGGGGCACCTTCTACCTGGCTCCGCCGCTGCAGCACACGCGGGATCGTGTCTATGTCCATCTGCAGGACGCCGGCTGGCGGGTTCGCTTCCCGGCAGCGGGGGTGATGGGCGTCGAGGTGCCGGCGCAGGCCCTGCCGAGTCTGCTCAGTGCCCTGGAGCCGCTGATGAGCGAGCCGGAGATGGCCGCTGGCTCCGCCGTGTTCATGGAAGATGGCCAAGCCTTCCACCCCGGATCGCTGTTCCAGTCGCGTCCGCTCTCCACCTGGGTGGCCCGCGGCGAGCACGACTGGCTTTTGGAGGTCATCCGCAACGAGCAGGTGCAGATCCACTACCAGCCGATCATCGAGGCGCAGGGAGACCAGCGGGTGTTTGCCTACGAGTGCCTGATGCGCGGGATTGATGGCGACGGGGGACCGATCACGCCCGGGGCGATGTTCCAGGCCGCAGAGTCGGCGGACCTGGAGTTCTACCTCGACCGCCTGGCGCGTGTGGCGGCGATCCGCGACAGCCACGCGCAGGGGATCGAGGAGAACCTGTTCATCAACTTCCGCCCCACGGCGATCTACGATCCCGCCTTCTGTCTGCGCACGACGGTCGGGGCGGTGGAGAAACTCGGCCTCGATCCAGGGCGCATCGTCTTCGAGGTGGTCGAGAGCGAGGCGATCTCCGATCACCGCCACCTTCGCCATATCGTCGATCAGTATCGCCGGGGCGGCTTTCGCATCGCCCTCGATGACCTTGGGGCGGGTTACGGCTCGCTGAACCTGCTCAAGGACCTGGAGCCGGACTTCGTCAAGATTGACCGCGAATTGATCCGGAACGTCCACCGCAACGCCGGGCAGGCGACCATCGTCGAGGCCATGATCGGGATGGCGCGCAACCTGGGTACGACCACGGTGGGCGAAGGGGTCGAGGAGCAGGAGGAGTTCGAGTGGCTGCGCAACGCCGGTATCGACCTGGTCCAGGGTTTCTACTTCGCACGCCCGGCCTCACCACCACCGCGGCTCTGAGGGGCGCCGGCGCGGGGAAAGTCAGGGGCAGCGGCCGCGACGCCGGCCGCGGGCAGGGGCCGGGCGAACAGAAATCCCTGGGCGTGGGGGCAGCCGATGCCGATGAGGGCCTCGCGCTGTGCCGGTGTCTCGACCCCCTCGGCGATGATGTCGAACCCCAGGTTACGGCCCAGGCCGGCGATGGCTTGGGCGATGGCCAGGGTGCGCGGATCTTCGGGCAGCCCGTTGACAAAACTGCGATCGATCTTGAGCCGGTCGGCAGGCAGGTCGCGGAGGTAGCTCAGCGCGGAGTAGCCGGTACCGAAGTCATCAAGGGCGACGGTGATGCCGTGCTCGCGCAGCCGCTGCAGCTGCTCGATGACCGCGGGATCCGGGTCCACCAGCAGCCGCTCCGTGACCTCAATCTCCAGGCGCTGAGGGGGCAACCCGGTGCGCTCCAGGGTCGCCAGCACCCGTTCGGCCAGGTCCGGTGCGGCCAGTTCGGGTGCAGCGAAGTTGACGCCTAGCCGGCCGAAGTCGAACCCCGCGTCCAGCCAGGCGCGGCCCTGCCGACAGGCTTGTTCCAGCACCCAGGCGCCGAGCATCGTAACCAGGCCGATGCGCTCGGCCACCGGGATGAACCGCTCCGGGCTGATCCACCCCTGCTGCGGATGGTGCCAGCGGGCCAGGGCCTCCAGCCCCACCCAGGCGCCGGAGCTCAAGTCGACCTGGGGCTGGTAGTGCAGTTCCAGACCGCCGGCGCTGAGCGCGTGCCGCAGGTCGCTGCCCAACTGTACCCGCTCCCGGGCCTGCTCGGTGAGTTCTTCGCTGAAGAAGCGGTAGGTGACCCCCTCGCGCTTGGCCTGATGCATTGCCGCATTGGCCTGCTGAAAGAGGTCGGCAGCACCGCCGTCCTGCTCGGGGTAGACGGCGATGCCGATGCTCGCCGCGATGGGGATGCTTCGGTCGCCGATCTGAAACGGCACATCCAGTGCGCGGCCCAGGCCATCCGTGATGGTTGCCACCTCGCCGGCATCGCGGACGCCGAGCAACAGGACCCCGAACTCGTCCCCACCCAGGCGTGCCACGGTATCCTCTTCGCGCAGGTGCTCGCGCAGACGCTGGCCGAGCTGTTGCAGGATGGCATCTCCCACGGCGTGGCCTAGGCTGTAGTTGATCGCTTTCAGGTCGTTGAGATCGAGCGAGAGAACGGCGAAGAAGCCTGTGTGCCGCTGCGTGGTGACCAGGGCCTGGTCGAGACGATCCTGAAAGACCAGCCGGTTGGGCAGCCCGGTGAGCGGATCGGAGTGCATGATCCGCTCCAGCTGGCTCTGGTACTCCTTGAGCCTGGAGATATCGGCAAGGACAGCGATGTAGTGGGTCAGCGTTCCAGCCCCGCCATAGACCGCTCGCACGGTCGCCAGGCTGGCGAAGGTGGTGCCGTCCCGGCAGCGGTTCCACATTTCTCCGGTCCAGTAACCGGACTCAGCCAGGGCCCGGCGAATGGCCGCATAGAACGCCTCGTCGTGGAAGCCTGAGTAGAGGAAGGAGGGGGGCTTGCCCAAGGCCTCCTGCTCGGCGTACCCGGTGATCTCGGTGAACGCCGGGTTGACGGCCACCACCGTGTGCCTCGCATCAACGACCAGGATGGCCTCGCGGGCCTCCTCGAAGACGATAGCGGCCTGGCGTAGCGCCGTCTCGGTGCGTTTGCGCTCGGTGACGTCGCGCAGGTTCAGCAGATGGGCCGGCTGTTCGTCCCAGCGGATCTCACGCACCCGCATCTCGACGGTGCGCAGGCCCCCGTCTGGGCTGCGCAGTTCGATCTCCTGGGCATCGGGGCCGCCGATCGGCAGGCCGATCTCAGCCCCCAGCAGGTCCTCACCGCGATCGCGAGCGAAGAGCCGCGCGGCGCTGGGGTTCGCGTAGCGTACCGCGCCCTGCGAGGTGACCACGAGAACCCCTTCGGTCATGTTCTCGAAGACCCGGTGCAGCTGCTCCTCGCGCTCGAACAGGGCCTGCTGGATCCGGCTTTGCTGTTCGCGCGGCGGGCGGCGGGGTTCGGCCATGTGCTCCAGGATATGAACCGAATGTCGATACGCGCCGTCCTCATCCAGAACGGTGAAGGCGCGCGATCGGAAGGTCTCGCCGGTGTCGCTGCAGAAGACGTCTTCCTCTGGGTCCAGGGTCTGAGTTGGGGTTCGTCCGCTACCGCTGTGCGCGGCGGAGAGTTCGCGAAGGCAGGCGGGTAGCGGGCCATCGCCTCTGGGGAAGATCTCGTAGTAGGGGCGGCCAACGAGCTCTTCGGCGGCGAGGCCCGCCTGCTTGCAGTAGGCCCGGTTCGCCTCGACGATCCGGTGCTCTGCGTCGTGGATGAAGATCGGCACCTCGATGGCGTCCAGCGCTGCCAGCCACGTCTGCGTGCCCACCGACGATCCACTGGGCCCGGGGGTTTCGAGGCCCGTGGCGGGCTTGCCACCATCGCCCCCCGTTCGTCGCATCGCTCTCCTCCCGCATCATCCGACCTGGCCGGATCCGGGGGCCATGCCGGGGCTATCCGAGCCGATTCTAGTGTCGCATGTTTTGCAGGGTTATTGGGAAGGGTGGGTCGAGGCAGACATCGTGCCGTGCGGCCGGTTCGGCGGTTAAAATGGAGCGTTTTGTCTGGAGGGAACGTGGCCCGACGAGAGCGTTATCAGCCGCCCGAGGATCTGGCTCAGGGCGAGAGCGCCTATACCCGCTACCGGCCGCTGATCGATGACTGGGAGGCCTTCTGCGACACGCTGCAGCGACCGCTGACCCCTTGCGTGCGCGCCAACACCACGCGGTTATCCCGGGATGAGCTCGCACGCCTGTTGCAGGACGAGGGGTGGCACCCGCGGCCGCTTGGCTGGCAGGGGGACGCCCTGCTGGTCGACGACGGCTTTCGGCCCGGCCATCACTGGGGTGCGATCGCGGGCCTCTACCAGATCCAGGAGGCCGCCTCGCTGCTGCCGGTTCAGCTGCTGGACCCGCAGCCTGGCGAACGGGTGCTTGATCTTTGCGCGGCCCCGGGGAACAAGACGATCCAGGTTGCGGATGCCCTGGGCAACCGGGGAACGGTGGTCGCCAATGACGCCAGCGGTGGCCGGCTGGGGGCGTTGGGGCAGGCGGTGAAGCGCCACGGGCTGGTCAATGTCTCCCAGACGGTTCGCGATGGGCAGGGCATGCCCTGGGCTGTGGGGCGCTTTGACAAGGTGGTGGTGGATGCCCCGTGCAGTTGCGAGGGCACGTTCCGCAAGACCGCCACCGCCGCCGAACCGACTTCGCCGGCCTTTCGCGAGCGGCTCGTCCAGCGCCAGCAGCGATTGCTGCTGCGTGGAATGGCGCTGACGCGGCCCGGGGGTGCGGTGGTCTACTCGACCTGCACCTTCGCCCCGGAAGAGAACGAGGCGGTAGTCGCCGCGGCGCTGGCCCGCGCCCCGGGCACGTTCGAGCTGGTGCCTGCGCGGCTTCCGGGGTTGCACCTGAGCCCGGGACTGGAGGCCTGGGACGGGGCCCATTACGGCGCCGAGATGGCCGCCTGCGCTCGTCTGTGGCCCCATCACAATGATACCGGCGGTTTTTTCGCGGCGGTGCTGCGTCGCGTCGACGGCGGTGATGGGTCCGCCGATGATGGGCCTGCGATGGGCGATGAGCCGCGCGCCCGGGATCTGTTGCGGACCTTTACCGAGGAGTTGGGGGTGCCGTCGAGCGTGCTCGATGGGCTGACCGCGTTCTTCGAGGGTGGCAAGTACGCCAAGGTGGTGCCATCCGGTCACAACGCTGCCGGCGGGGTACCGGTGGTGCGCAGCGGGATCCCGGCGGTGCGGGCGCAGACCCGGCCCCCCAAGCCCGCCACGGCCGGGGTCATGGCGTTGGGGCACCACGCTCACGGCCCCGTGTTGGAGCTTGGCCGGGACGAGGTTTACGCCTTTTTCCGCCGCGAGGCGCTGTTCCCCGGGCCGGAACGCTGCCAGCGGCTCACGGAGTCCGGCCATGTGCTCCTGCGCCACCGCGGGCGAACCGTGGGGGTCGGCATGTATCGCGGCGGTGCCGTGGTCAGCCTGTTCCCCAAAGCATGGTCCCGTGCGGCCGGCGGGTCGGGCACCTGACGAGCGGGTCCCGTTGGTTGGCGGGACCCACCATCGGGTGTCGGCCCCTATAAGTGGGCGGGGACGCCGGTGATCGGTACGTGGAGGAAGAGGGCGAAGATGATGTAGCCGATCAGCCCCCCGACGATGGCCCAGGCATCCCCCAATCGTTTCGGTTCGGCCGGGGGCGTGGCCTGACGACGATCCCGTTCCCGCGCCGAGACGAAGGTCACCCCGGCCCAGGCCAGGAAGGCGCCGAAGAAGACCAGGTCACCGAGGCGCCCGTTGGCCATCAGGTGGGCCAGGGCCCACAGTGCTACCGCCAGCAGCATCGGGTGGCCGATGGCGTTGCGAATGCGGTTGGCCGGCCCGTAGGCGGCGAAGAGCAGGATGAAGGCCGGGATCATCACCAGCGCCATCAGGTGCGCTGTCCAGGTAGGGGGTGTCCACACCCAGATGGCATCGACCCGGGTCAGCCCGTAGCCGTAAATGGCGATAACCAGCCCCAGTAGCGAGAGCACCGAGTAGGCGGCCTTCCACGGGATCTCGCCGTAGGCGGCGATCTGGTTGGCCCGCCAATCGTCGGCGACAACCCGGATCGAGTGGGTGCCGAGGAACAGGATCAGGCCCAGCAGCAGGATCAGCATGGTGGAACTCCTTGTGGTGAGGTCGCTACGGTGCCGTCAGATCTGGTTGCGGCGCTCGGCGAGCCAGCCGATGACCAGGAAGGCGCCGATGACCGCCACGCCCAGGTAGCGCGTTTCGATATACAGCAGGGCCTCGGCAAGCAGGGGCGTGACCCAGACCGTGACCAGACCGTAGCCGAAGGCGCACATCAGGACAAAGGCACCGACGCGCATCAGCCACGGATAGGGCCGTAGGGGGCGGGCGACGAAGCGGTTGATGCTGCCCCCGTAGACCACCAGGAGCGTGGCCACCAGGGCCAGGGCGATGTCGTGGACATGCCCGTGGACCCAGGTGCCGGATCGCCACAGCAGCTCGTCAATCAGCTCGCGCACCGTCGCCTACCCTGCGCTCATCACAGCAGGATCTTCTCCAGGCTGCCCTTGCGGGCCTGCTCCGTGAAGCGCTCCTGCCAGTCCTGGCCGAGGAGTTCGCGGGCCATCTCGGTGACGATGTAGTCGGTTTCGACGCCGGTGTCCTCGCGATAGCGCGACAGGCCCTGCAGACACGACGGGCAGGTGGTCAGCATTCGCACGTTGCCGTCTTCGGCTCGCTCGGCCCCGGTCAGCGACTCCACGCCCTGGCGGATCTCTTCCTGCTTGCGATGACGCACCTGGCTGGAGATATCCGGACGGGAGACGGCGAAGATCCCGGACTCACCACAGCAGCGGTCGGAGAGCTGCACGGGCTGGCCCATGAGCTCCGTGGCCACGCTCGTCGGGTTCTGCGTCTTAATCGACGGGTGGCAGGGGTCGTGATAGAGGTACTGCGTGGTATCGCTGCCCTCCAGCCGATAGCCCTTCTCGAGCAGGAACTCGTGGATGTCGATCAGGCGGCATCCCGGGAAGATCCGGTTGAACTCGTAGAGTTCCAGTTGGCTGATGCACGTGCCGCAGGAGACGACCACCGTCTGGATGTCCATGTAGTTCAGGGTGTTGGCCACCCGGTGGAGGAGCACCCGGTTGGCGGTGGTGATCTGCTTGGCGCGATCGATGTAGCCGCCGGCGTGCTGCGGGTAGCCACAGCAAAGGTACCCCGGAGGGAGAACGGTCTTTACCCCGGCGTCATGGAGCATGGCCAGGGTGGCCATGCCCACCTGGCTGAACAGTCGCTCCGGGCCGCACCCCGGGAAGTAGAAGACCGCCTCACTGTTCTCATCGGTCTTCTGCGGGTCGCGGATGATCGGGATGTGGTCCGATTCCTCGGCACCGAGGATCTGACGCATGCCCTGGGGCGGCACGTTGGAGGGCATCGGCTTCTCGAGGAAGTGAACCGCCTGGGCGGGGATGCTCGAGCGCTCCGTGGTGCCGCCCGGGCGCCGTTTGAGCGGGAACACGCCCAGCCGGCGCAGGCCCTGGGAGACCTGGCGTTGTGCGGCAAAGCCAAAGCGTGCCATGCCCAGGCGCAGGGTGTTGATCAGGCGCGGGTCGGTCAGGTTCAGAAAGCCCATGGCCACCCGCGCCTGCGGGCGCGTGCGCCGCTGCTTGCGCCGCTGCAGGATATCTCGCAGGCGGATGGTGACATCGCCGAAGTCGATGTTCACCGGGCAAGGCTTGAGGCACTTGTGGCAGATGGTGCAGTGATCCGCCACGTCGTTCATGACGTCGAAGTGGCGCAGCGACAGCCCGCGCCGCGTCTGTTCCTCGTAGAGGAAGGCCTCGATGATCAGCCCCGAGGCGAGGATCTTGTTGCGCGGCGAGTAGAGCAGGTTGGCCCGCGGCACGTGGGTGCTGCACACCGGCTTGCACTTGCCGCAGCGCAGGCAATCCTTGATGTCGCGGTTGAGCTCGCCGAGTTCGCTCTCCTCGAGGATCAGGGCCTCCTCCTCGACCAGGAACAGCGACGGTGTGTAGGCGTTCTCCAGCCCGGAGCCCGGCATCAGCTTGCCGCGATTGAAGCGCCCCTGCGGGTCGACGCGATCGATGAACTCGGCAAAGCGCTGCACCTGCTCGGGGTCGAGGTACTGCATCTTGGTCAGGCCGACCCCGTGCTCGCCGGTAATGACGCCACCGAGGGACTGCGCCAGCTCCATGATGCGGTCGACGATCCGCTCGGCCTCGCGCATCATGCCGTAGTCGCCGGAGTTGACCGGGATGTTGGTGTGCACGTTGCCGTCACCGGCGTGCATGTGCAGGGCGACGAACAGGCGACTGCGCAGCACGCGGTCGTGGATCTCGGTAAAGCGCGCACGCACCGGCTGCAGGTCGCGGCCCTTGAAGAACTCCTCCAGCGGTCGCTCGACCTCCCGGCGGTAAGAGATGCGCAGGCTGCGCCGCAGGAGCAGATCGATAATCCGGTCGTCCGGGCGGCAGTCGGCGCGGGCCGTCTCGTCGAGGAGGTCGTCACGCTCGGCGGCGGGGTCATCGAAGGCCTCGAGGATCCGCTGCCAGCGCTCGCGGACGCGGCTCAGGTGCTCACGGGCGGTAGCCTTCTTGTCGGCGAGGATCCGGTCGCCTTCCTCGCTGTCCACGAAGTCCTTCACCTGGCGGACCTCGGGCATGTCACCGTCGAGGTAATCGAGCAGCTCGCGGAGCATCGCCAGCTTGTTGCCCATCGACTGCTCGACGTTGATCCGCTCGACGCCCTCGGTGTACTCCGCCAGCCGCTCCAGCGGGATGACGACGTCCTCGTTGATCTTGAAGGCGTTGGTGTGCGAGGCGATGGCCGCGGTACGCGAGCGCTCGGCCCAGAACCGCTGCCGCGCCTCGGCCGAGACTGCGATGAAGCCCTCACCGTTGCGGGCGTTGGCTAGGCGTACGATGCGCGACGCCGCCTCCGCCACCGCGTCGGGGTCGTCACTGGCCAGATCCGCGAGCAGGATCATCTTGGGGATTTCGCTGCGGTTGGCCTTCGGCGAGTAATCCACAGCCTGGATGTAGCGCTCGTCCAGGTGCTCGAGTCCGGCCAGTGCCACGTTCTCATCGGCAAGCAGGTCGTCGCGGATCTCGGTGATCGCCGGCACCGCTTCGTGCAGGTCGTGGCCGTAGAACTCCAGGCAGACGGTGCGCTGGTGCTCGGGCATGCGGTGGACGAGCATGCGCGCCGAGGTGATCAGCCCGTCGCAGCCCTCCTTCTGGACACCCGGCAGACCGCCGAGGAACTTGTCGGTAACGTCTTTGCCCAGCCCCGGCTTGCGGAACGAGGTGCCCGAGAAGCTGAGGATCTGCGGCTCGCCCTCCGGGGTGCGCCCGTCCCGGGCGTAGTGCGTGACCCTAAAGCGCACCGTGTCGAGGTCATCGAGCTTGCCCAGGTTGTGGTCAAGGCGCTCGACCTCGATCCACTTCGCCTCGGCGGTGATCATCCGGAAGGAGACGATGTTGTCGAGCGTCGTGCCCCACAGGACGGCCTTCTTGCCGCCGGCGTTCATGGAGATGTTGCCGCCGATGGTCGAGGCATCCTGAGAGGTGGGGTCCACGGCAAAGACGCGGCCGTGGGCCTCGGCGCGCTCGCTGACCCGGCGGGTGACGGCGCCGGCGCCGACGTGGATGGTGCTCACCGGGCCCTCGACCCCCGGCAGGTCCACCTCCTCGACGGGCGAGATGGCGTCGAGCTTTTCGGTGTTGATCACCGCCGAATCGCCATCCAGCGGAACGGCACCGCCGGTGTAGCCGGTGCCGCCCCCACGGGGGATGATGGTCAGGCCTTCTTCAATGCAGGTCGCCACCAGCGGGGCGATCTCCTGCTCGGTATCCGGTGTGAGGACGAGAAACGGGATCTCGACCCGCCAGTCGGTGGCATCGGTGGCGTGGGAGACCCGTGAAAGGCCGTCGAAGCAGATGTTATCGCTGCGCGTATGACGGGCCAGGCGGCGCTTGATGCGTTGCCGGCGCTGGCGCTGCTGGCGGTAGTGTTGCTCGAAATCGCGGACGGCCTGGCGGGCCCGCTCGCCCAGGTCAATGCCTTTTTGATTGCCATCGGCGCGCGCGAAGATCTGATCGACGCGGTGGTGCATGGAGCTGACCAGCGCGCGCAGCCGGCGGGGGGTGTTGATCAGGTCGTCCTGGATGTAAGGATTGCGGGAGACAACCCAGAGATCGCCGAGGACCTCGAAGAGCATGCGCGCCGAGATCCCGGTGCGCCGCTCACCGCGGAGTTCATTGAGCAGGTCCCAGGTCTCCTCGCCGAGGAAACGGACCACGATCTCTCGGTCGGAGAAGGACGTATAGTTATAGGGAATCTCGCGGATACGGGTCGGTTCCTGGGTATTAGCGGCCATTCTCAACGGTCAGGGTTGCCATCGAAGCTGAACATGGTATCAGGCTCGGGGCCGCGACTCGACCAAAGCCCCTGCCAAGGCAGGACAGGAGGTCTTGTGAGCGAAGAACTGCAGACGCTTCAGATGCTGGTCCGGCGCCTGGAGGAGGGCGGCCGGCGCGACGCGGTCCGTTCACTGGATCGGGACGAGCTCCACCGCTGGGATTATCAAGCCGTGGCCGAGCTCGCGCGCCGGTTGAGCGCGGGCCTGGTGGAGGCCGGTGTGGAGCGCGGCGAGCGGGTCGCGTTGTTTGCCCCGAATAGCGCCGAGTGGGTCATCGCCTGCCTGGCCATCCTCGATGCCGGCGCGGTGGTCACCCCGCTGGATACCCAGATGCCGCGCACCGAGCTGGTCCATGCGCTGGATGATAGCGGCGCGCGCCGGGTCTTTACCGCCGGCGAAGCGGCACGGCGGCTCGAGGGTCTGGAACTCGAGCAGCCCCTGGAGGCGATCCGCCTCGATGAGCCGGCGGGCAACGGGCAGAGTTGGCGGGACTGGCTGCGCGAAGACGGCCCGGCGGCGGCGCAGGTCACCCCGGAGGATCCGGCCACCCTGTTCTACACCTCAGGGACCACCGGCATGCCCAAGGGGGTGCCGCTGACCCACGGCAATATCACCACCAACCTCAATGCGCTCCTGGGCCAGGAGCTGGCCCAGAGGGACGACCGAGTCTTCGTGCCGCTGCCCTACCATCACGTCTACCCGTTCACGCTGGGGTTGATCACGCCCCTAGCTCTNGGGGCGGCGATCGTCCTGCCATACTCGGTCCTCGGCCCGCAGATCGTGCGCGCCCTGCGCGAGGGGGATGCCACCATCATCCTGGGGGTGCCGCGGCTCTACGAGGCCCTGGATGGGGCGATCCGGGGGCGGGTCGCAGAGCGGGGTGCCCGCGCCGAACGGTTGTTCGAAGGCATGGCCCGGCTCTCCCGCGGCGCCCGGCAACGGTTCGGCTGGCAGCTGGGGCGCCGGCTCTTTCGCGGCCTGCATCAGCGCATGGCGCCGTCGGTGCGCATGGTCGTCTCTGGCGGGGCGCCTCTCAACCCCGAGATCGGTGAGCGGTTGCGGGATCTGGGCTGGGAGGTGGCCACCGGATACGGCCTGACCGAGACCTCGCCGATCCTCACCTACAACCCGCCGGATCGGCTGCGCCTGAAGGCGGCCGGCCTGCCGCTGCCGGGTGTGGAGCTGCGGATCGAACCGCTGGAGGAAGGGGCGCGCACGGGCGAGGTGCTGGCCCGCGGCGGCAACGTCTTCCAGGGCTACTGGCAGTTGCCGGAGAAGAGTGCCCAGGTGTTCACCGCCGACGGCTTCTACCGAACCGGCGATCTGGGCTGGTTCGATGACGACGGTTATCTCCACCTGGAGGGCCGTGCCTCGGAGATGATCGTCCTCGCCGGCGGCGAGAACGTCGATCCGGAGCGGGTGGAGGCGGCGCTGTGCGCCGCGGAGGTGGTCCGCGATGCCGGGGTGCTCGAGCAGGAGGGGCGTCTGGCGGCGGTGCTCTTCCCGGAGCCGGCGGCGGTGCGCGACCTCGACGATGAGCAGGTGCGCCAGCGCCTGAATCAGGCCCTGCATGAGGCGGCCACGGTCCTGCCCAGCCACCACCAGATCAGCACCTATCGGGTCAGTCCCGACCCGCTGCCGCGCACGCGCTTGGGCAAGCTGCGCCGGCACAAGCTGCGGGAACTTTTCGAGGCGCTCGGCGCGGGGGCGACAGAGGTCGAGACCGGGCCCATGCCCGAGGAGCGGATGGCGGTAGAGGATCAGCAGCTGCTGCAGATCCCCACGGCCCGACGGGTCTGGGAGGGGCTTGCCCGCCGGTATCCGCGGG
>SL_5KL_010_SEDDRAFT_10001401_pt1 | contig 14600 bp, 11 predicted proteins | sample SodLakKL_010_SED_FD_9118 | JGI IMG/M metagenome (IMG submission 9118)
TCGATCTGCGTAAACTCTGGCTGCCGGTCGGCGCGAAGATCCTCATCGCGGAAGCATTTTACGATCTGGAAATACCGGTCGAGGCCGCCTACCATCAGCAGCTGTTTGAAGGTCTGCGGCGACTGCGGCAGGGCATAAAATTCACCGGGGTGCATGCGCGAGGGCACCACAAAGTCGCGGGCTCCTTCGGGCGTCGACTTGATCAGCACCGGGGTTTCCACTTCCAGGAAGCGCTTGTCGTGCAGATACTTCCTGGTTTCCAGGGCCATCTGGTGGCGCAGCTCCAGGCTTCGCCGCACCACTTCCCGGCGGATATCCAGGTAACGATACTTCATGCGGAGCTCATCGCCCCCGTCGGTCTCTTCTTCAATGGTAAAAGGCGGCGTTTTGGCTTCGTTGAGCACTTCGATCTCCGTGGCGACAATCTCGATGTCGCCCGTAGGCATCTTCGGGTTTTTGCTGCTGCGTTCGGTCACATTGCCTTTGACCTGGAGCACGTATTCGCGCCCCAGTTCGCGTGCCTGTGCGCAAAGGTCCGCATCGGTTTCCATGTTGAAAGCCAGCTGGGTGATCCCGTACCGGTCGCGCAGGTCAATGAAGGTCATCCCCCCAAGATCCCTGGAACGCTGAATCCATCCACATAATACAACTTCTTTTCCTTCATCTTCGATGCGGAGTTCCCCGCAATGGTGTGTTCTGAGCATAATGGTCGGTGTTTTTTTTACAGGGGGCAAAGTTACAAAAAGGGAAGGACAAAAGGAGGAAAGGACAAAAAGACAAAAAGACAAAAGGACAAAATGTCGAAATGTCGAAATGTCGAAATGTCAAAACGTCGAAATGTCGGGTTATGAGTTGATTTGGGGATGTTTTAGCGGTTTTTGTGCTGCAAAGCAAGGCCGGTGCGGTTGATGTAAATGGTTAATTGGTCAGCTCATAGCCGTCGTCAATGCCTTTCCTGGTGGCGGGGACACCCTCTTCCATCCACACCGGTGCAGGTTCTCCCTTGAGGTAATGATCGAAGAACTGGTACATCCGGATGCTGAGGTCCATCCTGTTGGGCCACCTTCCCAGGTTATGCGCTTCATCGTTGTAATTCAGCATCCACACGGGTTGTCCGAGGCGGCGCAGCGCCATGAAGTATTCGATGCCCTGGTACCACGGCACAGCGCCGTCGGCATCATTGTGCATCATCAGCAGGGGTGTGTTGACCCGGTCGGCAAAGAATACCGGGGAGTTCTCCACATAGCGCATGGTTTTATCCCATAGCGTACCCCCAATGCGGCTTTGCGTTTCCTCGTACTGGTAAATGCGGCTCATTCCGGTTGACCAGCGGATGCCACCGTAGGCGCTGATCATGTTGCTCACCGGGGCACCTGCCATGGCGGCCTGAAAGAGGTCTGTCCTGGTAATCAGCCAGGCAATCTGGTAACCCGCCCAGCTTTGTCCCTGGATGCCAATATTTTCCCTGTCGATGAAATCGTACCTGTTCAGCATGGCTTTGGTGCCGCTGACGATGGCTTCGTAGGCACTTTGGCCCGGGTAGCCGATGCGGTAGCGGATGTCGGGAACAAAAACAATGTATCCGTTGCTGACCAGGTAAGACCGGTTTACGGTCGAACGGCTCGGTGAAGGGATTTGGTGCATGTGCTTCCCGTCGGATGTGCGCTCATAGAAGTACACGATCATCGGGTATTCCTTGTCCGGGTCCATGTCTTCCGGCAGATAAAGCAAGCCCTGGAGGGTGTCGTTGGCAAAGGACACCCAGTCGACCAGCTTGACTTCGCCCCAGCGGTATTCATCCTGTTGGGGGTTGGCATCCGAGATGCGTTGCGGGTTGTTGAAAAACAGGTCACTCACCCAAAGGTCTGGAAACGTGTCAAACGTGCTTTTTTGCCAGAGCAGGGTTTCTGCATCTGCCGCTTTTTGGGGACGGAAATACCGGACGTCATCCATTACCATCATTTCGGGATTGCGTGCCTGGTTGGCCCGCACGTTGTAGAACCCACTGCGTTTGTCCAGGATGTGAAATGCCGACAACAGGATGCGCTCCCGCCTGCCGATTGCGGTTTGATCCGGATCCAGGCTGACATAGCGGAAACGGATGTGGTTGTCGCGGCCAAAGCCATTGGTAAGCATTTCCGGGGCTTCTTCGCCTGCCGGGTCCACCCGCCAGATGTCGAAGCGGTCGTATACCAGGACATACCGGTCACCTTCAATCCATCCGGCAATGCCGTGGGGATCGGGATGGCTGGGCGTGTCGTGCAGTTCATCGTAAAGCGGTGCATCAATGCCTGCCGTGATGTTCGTGTGCTGCTGGGTTTCCAGGTCGATCGTAAACCAGTTCCNGCCCGATTGATCATAATAGAGCAGGTAGTTGCCATCCGGGGAAAGCCTGGGGTCTCCTGTAGTGGAGAGGTGCACTGAGCCCCGGTGTTTTTCCAGCATCAACGTCCGTTCGCCTGTGCGTGTGTCCACCAGGTACACATCCCGGTAATCGCCGGATTCAAAGGAGTTGGGAATCAGGTAAGGCAGCCTGGATTCGCCCATTTCGTAATGTCCGTTGCCGTACTGGTTCGTCGTGATGTCTGGCATCTCTTCATCGGCAAGCTGCACCAGGCGTCCTTTATCCAGGTGATAGATCGCTGCATAGGTCCGCTTTTTCTCATCTTCTTTCTGGACCAGCTGCATGGGCTGGATGAGGGGGTCTTTATAGTGCCAGACGTCCAGCTGGTGTTTTTCTTCCGGCAGCAGGGTGTCTTCCGGTTCGGGCTCCGGCTTGGGGGCTGTGCCAAAGAAGAATCCTGTCCCGTTATCCGTAAACTTTGGCGAGGCGTGCTGGCTTGGACTCCATCCTTCGGGCATGCCCGGGCTGTCTGCCGTAACCAGCAACACCGCTTCAGCTTCATCGCGATCCCAGTAGTAAAGGGAATATGTGGCGATGTCGTCCTTGCCATCTTCATCCTCACCGTGATCATTCTCCCCATCGTTGCCATGATCAGCGAAAAGAAAAGCCAGCTGGCTGCCTGCATCGTTCAGGGTGAGTTGTTCGATGGCGCCCTGGCCTGTAAAAAGTGTTGTTTTTTCCTGGGATGAGGTATCAAATGTCTGAACCCGGTAGGGGCCGTTCTCGTCTTCGGCCTGGATGAAGGCGGCCAGGCGTCCGTTTTTTGAAAGGGTGAAGCTTGTGACCCGTTCGACGTGGTGGGTGTCGCCGCTAACCGGGTTGTAAATGGTGAGCCGGGTGCCTTCCAGGGTGTCTTCAGGCATCACCGCCTGGTGAAAGGCCATCCAGGGCGCATCTTCCTCTGCCACGGAAAAAGACCTGACGTGCTCAAATAAAAACCTTTCGTCATCATACAGGCGGATGATGGCTAGGTGATCTTTGGGCATCTCTTCGCGGCTTTTCCCATCCAGCTTGGCCTGGCGTTCGGCTTCGGCTTCGGGTTTGATGAGGTAGGCCAGGAAGTCGGATCCGGGCGAGAAAACCGCCTGGCTACCCCTGGCGATGGAGTCCCTTTCCTGTGTTTGCAGGTTGACCAGGTGCAGCCAGCCATCGCCACGCTGGGGGTTCACCTCATACGAGGCCCACCGGCCGTCAGCAGAGAGCTGCGGACGCTGAATGCGGTTCCATTGCTCGTATACGGAATGGTCCAGGGCTTTTTTATTGGATTCAGCCCCTGCGGGTGTGGCGACCAGGGTGCAGAAAATGAAGAAGAATGTGGTGTAGGTTGAAAGCTTCATAGTTTTAAATAATGTCGAAATGTCAAAAAGTCAAGGATTTATGGTGTTGCTGGGTTAATGGGTTATTGAGTTATGGGGTTAAAGGGTTATGGGGTTATGGGGGTTGAATAGGTTTGAAGTTATCCACAAATTAACACAAATAGTTTTCACAGATGCACACAAATGCCCCGGGTAACTTCGGACAGCCCAGGGTAAACCCGAACCCTTTAACCCTTTAACCCCATAACCCCCTGGCCCTTTAACCCAGTAACACGTCGCATATCAAAAGCAAATCGTAAACGCCCGAACCAACTGTGGACCGCCCAAGTGCTGCGGCTGCGCGGTTTTCAAAGCCTTCCAAATGTCTTCTTACCTTGCTTCTTACTACCTACTACCTACTTCTTACTTCTACCGCTTATCCCGGAATTCCGGCAACAACTCGTCCCGCACCCACTGGAACTCCGCCTCGAACTGCAGGGCTTTTTCCAGCGTGGCGATGGCCTGATCCAGGTCTCCCGTGTCTTTTTGGGCCTTTGCCAGCGAAACCAGGGTGCTAAGATACAACCATCTTTGATTTTTCGGCAACTCTTGCTCCCATAGTGCAATGGCTTTTGCATAATGTGGGATGGATTCTTTTTTGGAACCACCGAAAAGGCGCGGTGCATGATACAGCATATTGCCCTTTTCCAGGTGGGCCCTGGGATAGGATGGGTCGCTATCCAAGGCTTGATTGATCAGCCGGCTGCTTTGCGGGCCGAGGCTGATTCCTCTCCTTGGTCTCAGGTTGATCCGGAAGGCCTTGAAAGCGGCCTCGAAAAGCATGCTTTCAACCGCAAATCCGGGTCGTTTTTCCAGCCTGGTCAGGTATTTCTCTGCTTCTGCCAACAGGGCTTCTGCCTCCGCATCGCGGTCTTCCTCCAGGTAGTGCCCGATCAGTCCGTATTGGGCCAGCAGTATGTCGTAGAGCAAGGAATCGGACGGCGAATGCCTGTATTGGTCGGTCATGGCTTTCAGGGCTTGTTCCCAAAGGTGCATCCGGCCGTGGACATAGGCTTCATGTATGCTGTCCTGGTGATTTTGCCGCGCGTGCACTTCGTTGACAAACGTGCCGGAAAAAAGAAGCATGCCAAGCAGGATGAGGCATGCGGGGATCAGTCTGCTACCGGTCTTCCTTTCCATATCGTTTTCTTCCTGGTTTTATTATAAATGGCCAGCACGCTGATCAGCAGAAAGACGATCTGCTGTATGGGAGCCGTCACAAAATTACGCAATACATTTTGTTTTCCTGCAAGCGAAACCAGGATGCGGATGAGGAGTGTGGCAGCAAGGTAGATGCTGGCTGCTGGTGCGCCCAGGGCAAGCCAAACGGGGATGACGCCAAAGGTGGTGATCAGGCTGTATAGCAGGGCCAGGATGGCGTGTCCCCCAAAGAAGGCGATCATGGTGCGGGAAAAACCCCGCACTGCTTCTGGAAGGCTCCTGTACATGCGGCATTGGATCTGGTTTCTGCCCAACAGGGTATGGATGCGGAGTCCAAGCCGCTTCATGTACCTGGCGATGACAATGTCTTCGGTGGCAAAATGCTTCATTTTTTCATGGAAATGAAAACGATGGTAGGTAGCTGCCCGGAAGAGCATGAACTGTCCGTTGCCGGCTGACAGAGAGGGCATTTTGGCATTTTTGGTGAGCACCAGGGGAAGCAGGCTCACCAGCACCCAATGCATCAGGGGTACGGTAATCTTTTCGCCAAAGCTTTTCATGATCTGGTAAGGAAAGATGGAAAGCAGATCAAGCCGATGTTTTTGCAGGTGACCGATGGCGTCCCGCAGCAGCTGTTTGCCCACGATGACGTCGGCGTCAAGAAACAGCAGGTATTCGCCACGGGCACTGGTTGCAAGTTGATGGCAAGCGTGATTTTTTCCGCGCCACCCCGCGGGCAGTCCACGCCCCTTTACCAGGCGGATGCGCTTATCCTCAGCCACAAACCGGCTAACGATAGCCGCGGTCTGGTCTTCAGACAGGTCATCATATACGATCGCTTCCCAATCCGGATAGGATTGTGCCCGGATGCTCTCCAGCAGTCGTCCGATGTTTTCTTCTTCATTGCGCGCAGGGATCAGGATGGATACCCTGGATGCGGCAAGGGGGTTGTTGCGATGCAGCCATTGGCGCCAAACCAGGTTGGATGCGGCGGTAATGAGCCGCAGACCTGTAAAGATCATCACGACCAAGGCTAGGTAAAACATCATGGCGTGGTTGGTTGTTGGCTATTGGCTTTTGGCTTTTAGCTTTTGGCTTTTGGCAATTGGCTTTTAGCTTTTAGCCTTCTGGTTATTGACTCTTAGCTATTGGCTNTTGGNTANTNGGTGATTGGGTAATGGGTTTTGGGTCAGACAATGCGGAGGGTGAGGTTCAGGGCCAGGAAAAAAGCGAACTGTACGCCGAAAAGCCAGGGGGCTACCTTGTTGTTGGTTTTGATCTTTGCCAGGTGCATGGCAGCCAGGAAGACCAGGGAGATGATGAACCAGGCCTGGTAGTTTTGCATCGGGACCACGCTGTTCGGCGGCCAGTCCCACATGTCGAGCCGCATGGCCACAGGCTCCATCACCACGTCGTAGGCCACCATGAGCACGGCGGCGGTCAGTGCCTTGAGCGGCCAGAACAGTTTGGTGTCTTCCAGGATGGCATACACGCAATAGGTCAGCATCATCCAGTTAAGTCCGATGATCAGCGGGGTGCCGAAAAGCTTAAACCCGAGTGCGCTGCCGTATTCATACACCCCGAATACATATCCGGTCAGGACCCCGAGCACTTCAATGAGGTAGCCCGTGATGGCGATGAACAGCAAAACGATGGCATCTGTGGAGCGCCATTTTCGGTGGAAAAAGAGCAGGATGGCTGCACTAAGCAGCAGGGTAAGCGGCATTAGTCCGGTGAACATTTCCCGGGTAGCCGGCAGCGTCAGCCCTACCAGTCCGACGATGTAATAAATCACGAAAAAATAACCTGCGATTTTCGCAGCCTTGTTATACGTTGTTGCACCCATGATTACTTAACTTTAAACCCAGTTACATTATTTCACCTTCGTCCCGGTAAGCCAACAGATTCCTCACTGCTAAAGACGTGACACTTTAACCCCATAACCCCATAACTCAATAACTCAATAACTCAATAATCCAGTAACGCATCGCACCACCCAGCCATCAAAAACCCTCGGTCAACCCCAAACCTCAAACTTCAAACTTCAAACTTCTTCTACCACCCCAGGACCCCACACTCGTCTCAGGCAACTTCAAACCTCAAACTTCAAACCTCAAACCCTTTCACATCCACCCGAACTTATTGCGAAGATAGCATTTTACAAGCAGTGTGAGTTTATGTGCGTTGGACACGCGAAAACGCTTTTGTTTCACCTCCTCGGGACTTACCTGCTGGATCTTTCGCAGGAGTTCCAGGTAATAGCGATAGGCCAGGTAGACACCAAGCCGTACCTCTTTGTCCAGTGACCTGATGCCCGGGAAAGCTCCCCGGAAGTCCTGCCAGATGTCTTCTTCGATTTCGGCCTTGTCGGTTTGGGAAAACGCGTCGAAATCCACCTCCGGGAAATAGACCCGACCCCGCTCCTTGTGATCGGACCGCAGGTCGCGAAGGAAGTTCACCTTTTGAAAGGCCTCACCCAGTTTCTTTGCTGCCGGCAGCAGTTGCCGGTATTCTTCGTCGCGTTCCGAATAGAATACCCGCAAACACATCAGTCCGACCACCTCGGCAGAGCCATAAATGTATTGTTTGTATTCTTCCAGCGTAAAGGTTTTCTTGTGCAGGTCCATTTCCATGCTGTGCATGAAGGCGTCGATTAGTTCCCTTTCGATGTGAAAGGTGTTGACGGCCCATTGGAAGGCGTGGAGGATGGGGTTGGTGCACATCTTTTTGTCGATGGCCTCATAGGTTTGTTGTTTGAATGCCTGCAACAGCGCGTTTTTGTCCTGGTCGTGAAAGGTATCCACGATCTCATCGGCAAAGCGCACAAAACCATAAATGGCATAGATGGCCGGACGGTGTTTGCTGCTCAGCGTGCGCACTCCCATCGAAAAGGATGTGCTGTAATTTTTTGTAGTCATCTCTGCACAATCCAGTGCATTACGTGTGTAGAGGTCCATATTTCTTGGTAATGCGTTCGGTGACAAGTTTTGAGCTGATCACGGCCATCGGGAGGCCTGTGCCCGGTACGGTGGAAGCACCCACGTAAAAGACATTGCCAAACTCTTCATCATAGTTTTTGGGCCGGAAGCCACCGATCTGGTCCAGGTCGTGACCCAGTCCGAGTCCACTGCCCTTATAAAGATTGAAGGAGTCGCGCCACTCTACCGGGGTCATCACGGTTTTTGAGATGATGTGTTTGCTGACGTCCACGCCAATGCGTTTGGAGATGTCGTCGATGATGCTGTTGGCGACCTCCTCGCGATCCGACCAGTCGGGCTTGAACCGCATGTCGGGCACCGGGCAGAGCACGAAAACACTCTCGCACCCTTCCGGGGCACTCTCCGGGTCTGACTTGGAGACCACGTTGACATAGTAGTAGGGTTTTTCCAGCTTGATGGCATTCTTGAAAATTTTGCCGCTGTACTCTTTAAAGTTATCTCCCAGGAAATAATTATGCAATGGCACGTGATCGGGCAGTTTGGTGTCCAGGCCCAGGTACATGGTAAAAGGCGCCAGGGTCCATTTGAGCTTGTCCATTTTTGGTTCATCAAACTTTTTCCGCTTGAAGATCTTGTGGCGGAACCAGGCTGCATCGGCGTTCACCACAAAAAGGTCGGCTTCCCATTCATTGCCGTTTTGGTCGACCATCGCGGTGATTTCGCCATTGCTTTGCTTGTAGTCCACGATCTCGGTGTTGAAATGCATCTCTACGCCAGCCTGATCCAATTCTTTTTTCAGGCCGTCTACAATCTTGTACATGCCGCCCACCACGTTGTGGTATCCGTCGTGCACCAGTTCGGTGTAAGAGAGGATGGTATAGATGGCGGGGGTGTCGAAGGGCGTGGCGCCCAGGAAGAATGCCACCAGGGAGAAGATCTCCTTGACCTCGCGGGACTCAAAATGGCGCTCCATCTCCGACCAGACCGAGCGCAGCAACTTGGGTGAGTACTTTACCGGCACACGGAGCAGGGTCACCAGGTACTGGAAAAGGGAGTCGTAGTTGCGCTTGAGCACCAGGTATTCGGTGTCGTGGAAAAACTTGCCGGCGCTGGTGAGAAATTTATCCATTTTCTCCCGGAAATTGGGCTCTATCGCTTCGAACTCTTCTGCCAGGCGGTCGAGGTCGCGGTAGATCACGTAGCGTTTGTCGGAGCCGCGGAAGTTGACCGAATACAATATATCCAGGTCGCGAAAGGTAAAGGGCAGCTTTTCCAGGCCGACGTCCTTGCGGAACTCTTCAAATTCGTAGGTCATGCTGAAGAAGGTCGGACCCAGGTCGAAGGTGAACCCGTCTTTTTTCAGCTGGTTGAGTCGGCCGCCAGGCTGGTGGTGTTTTTCAAGCATCTGTACCTTGTATCCCCTGCTCGCGAGTCGCATGGCGGTGGTCATGGCGCCCAGGCCGCTTCCGATGATTAATGCTTTGTTCATCTGTTTATTTTTTGTTATCTGGTTGTTGTTGTGTCACTTACGTTCTTAGCAAAAGTTTAGGGGTTGTGTTGCAACTGTTTGAGGTTTGACGTTTGAAGTTTGGGGTTGCCTCGGGTAACCTCAAACGTCAAACCTCAAACCAATTCACACCCTGTGATAAAAATCATCCCCTGCGTGTCAAAATCTTATCATGGCATTGCATCCCAATTGGCTGTGAATTTAGGCAATAATTCAGAGATCTTTGCAATAGCCTGAGCAAACTTTGCGGATCAGATGCTCCCCGGATGCCAATTTCCGTTTAACTTTACGTGTTATTTTCCGGCCCGCATGATTTATTTGGCAAGCAGGCCTTGGTTATGACCAATGGAATGGCCCGGAGTGGTCACAAAACCGCAACTTATGACAATGAAACAACAAATGGCAGTAATTGGTTCAGGGGTAGGTGGGATTGCTTCGGCGATCAGGTTGGCCGCCAAAGGTCACCAGGTTGCCGTTTTTGAGCAGGCTGGCAGGGCAGGGGGCAAGGTCTCTGAGCGGCGACAAGGTGGCTTTCGGTTTGATACCGGGCCTTCCTTGTTTACCATGCCCACACTGGTGGATGAGTTGTTTGCATTGTGTGGCAAAAATCCCACGGATTATTTTTGCTATGCCCCACTTAAAAGCAGTTGTCAATATTTTTGGGATGACGGCACCGTAGTGAATGCCTGGCTGGACCCATCGGATTTTGCCCGTGAAGTCGAGGTCCAGACAGCCGTACCAGCTGAACGTGTGCTGGGCTTCCTGCAAAAAAGCGCCCGGATGTATGACATCACCGCCGACGTATTTCTGTTCAACTCGCTGCACAAGCCGGCCAACTTTTTGCGTCCGGGCCACCGGAGTTCCATGCTGCGACTGCATGAGCTGGATGTCTTTACCACCATGCACAAAAAGAACAGGGCCTGGTTCAGGGACCCCCGCATTGTCCAGCTTTTTGACCGTTATGCCACCTACAACGGATCAAACCCCTATAAAACCCCGGCAACGCTGAACATCATTCCCCACCTCGAACACAACACCGGCGTGTATTTTCCCGAAAAGGGCATGTACCACATTGTGGACGCATTGTATCAGCTGGCACTGGATATGGGGGTTGTTTTTCATTTTAATGCCCGGGTGGAGCGTATCCTGCTGCACAATAAAAAGGTGGAGGGCTTGCAGGTGGCAGGCGAAAAGCTCGCCTTTGATCAGGTCGTCAGCGATGTGGACGTGGTGACGTTGTATACAAACCTGTTGCCTGACTTGCCATTCCCCAAAAAACAACTTAAGCTCGAGCGTTCCAGCTCGGCGCTGATCTTTTACTGGGGCGTTAACCGGCGCTTCCCGGAACTTGAGCTTCACAACATCCTGTTTTCCGGAAATTACCGGGAAGAGTTTCATCATCTGTTTGATACGAAAACCATAGCTGCTGACCCCACGGTCTATCTGTTCATCAGCTCCCGTGCAGTCCCTGCCGATGCACCCGAGGGACAGGAAAACTGGTACGTGATGATCAATGCTCCGGAGAACGTTGGGCAGGATTGGGATGCCCTGATCGCACAAGCCCGCAGGCAGATCGTGGAAAAGATCAACCGGCGGCTGGATACAGACCTGGAACCGCATATCGTCAGCGAATCTTATGCCGATCCCCGTTCCATTGAGCGGGATACGGCGTCCTTCAGGGGCTCCTTGTATGGCCTGAGTTCAAACAATAAGTTTGCTGCGTTTTACCGGCATCCCAATTTCAGGAAGGGCATCCGGGGGCTCTATTTTGCAGGTGGCAGCGTGCACCCCGGCGGGGGAATCCCGCTTTGCCTGGCCTCGGCGAAGATCGTGGACTCCCTGGTCAATGAAGAATGAAAAATGAAAAATTAAAAATGAAAAATGAAGGGGTTATCTTTTGGTGTGGAAGAAATTTTTCAGGAGGGATGAGGCCTTTTCGCCTTGGACACCTTTTGTGACCTTGGTTTTTGGATGCAAAATCTTGTCTGAAACAGTGTTGTAGCCGCGTTTGGGGTCTTTTGCGCCATAGACGAGCTTCCCGAGTTGCGCCCAGGCCAGGGCGCCGGCGCACATGGTGCAGGGTTCAAGCGTCACATAGAGCGTGCATTGGTCCAGGTACTTGCCGCCAAGGTGGTTGGCGGCTGCGGTGATGGCTTGCATCTCGGCATGGGCCGTCACGTCATTTAGCCGCTCCGTGAGATTATGGGCCCGCGCAATGATGCGTTCGTTACAAACCACCACGGCACCCACGGGTACCTCATCCGCTTCCAGCGCTTGCTCCGCCTCCTTCAGCGCCTCCCGCATAAAGCGGTCATCGGATTGCATCCCAGGATCCAACATAAGCATCAAATATAACCATGTGTAAACTTAACCTGCATAACCCAATAACACGACACATCACCAAATCCATCACAAACACCTCCGGCAACCTCAAACTTCAAACCTCAAACCTCAAACCTCAAACCTCATTCTTCGATCGCCTCAATCTCATCCAACTCCGGGATGTTCCGGTGCGCCCACTTGTCCTTCACGACGCCATCTTTCATCAACACCAGGCCGGGGTTCGAACGCACGATGGTTTTGAGTTCAATCTCGTCGGACAGGTAAAACAATTCCCTGGGCGGTGTATCGTAGGCCTCGGTAAACTCACCGATGGCATCCAGCGTGGACCCGGTCAGTACAATAAAGGTGTGTCCTTCTGCTTCGGCCTGTCTCCAGAGTGGGGTGATGGCGTTTTCGAAGGCACGGGTGTTGGTGCGGTACAGGTCGGGGGCGACCACCATGAACAAATAGCCGGGTTCCGTCATATAGAAATCGGTAAGGTCATCACCAAATTCATCTTCAATATAGAATGCATCGATCTCGGCTTCCTCGTATGGCTGAATGATTTCGCGCCGCTGATCCTTGAAAGACCACACTGCTGCCCACTCCGGATCATCCCAGGGGTAATCGTCTGCAGGGTACTCCCTGGTTTCGCCTGTTTCCTCGTGTTCAAAGATCAGGTAGGTTTCTGCGACCTCTTCGGTGGGCATGACCAGTTCGGTGACGTCGTTGCCTATCTTCCAGGGTCTGAAGTCGATGACAGGCAGGTTGCGGAGACAATATGCCGACAGCAACAAAACCCCTGCCGTAACCAGGACCATCAGCAGGTTGTCGGCAAACTTCGACCAGGGTGGCCTGATTTTGTTTCGATACAAGAAGACCACGACAGCCGCGGCCATGATCACCACGTTTTTATAGAAGGTGCTCCAGTTGCTGATGATGATGGCATCGCCAAAACACCCACAATCGGGTACGGGGTCTGTGATGGCGATATAGAGCGTCAGTGGCGTGAAGAAAAGCATGAACAGGAACCCGCCCCAGGCGCTGAGCCGCATTTTGATGCCAAAAAGCACACCCACCCCGATGATGAACTCCAATGTGCTGAGCAATACCGCCATGGGTAAGGCGGTGAACGACAACCACTCCGTGCCGAAAGCCATGAAATAATCCTGGAATTTATAGGCTGAGCCGAGCGGGTCAATGGCTTTCACGAACCCTGAAAATATGAATACCACACCCAACAAAATGCGGGAGATCCAAAGCAAAAACTTCATGCGACAACAGTTTTATTTCCTGACTAAAGGCCTGGCCAGCCCATGGCGGACTTGGTTTGGCACAAATGCAAAACGGGCCTGGTCCGGGTATGTGCCGGAGCAGGCTCGCTTGCCATGGTAACCATCTTTTTTATGCTGCTATTCTCTCTCAACGACCTGCCCCACAATGCGAAATCTTTCCGTGGGGCGTTCCTCGTTGTTGTAGTTTACGGTGACGGAGCGACTGATCCGCTGTGGCCGCGGGGCCAGGCGGAATGAAACTTCGATGGTTTCTTCTTCACCGGGCATGATCGGCTCACGGGGCCAATCCCGTACCCTGGTGCCGCAGCACGCACGTACGTTGCTGATCACCAGTGGCTCATCGCCGGTGTTGCTGAAACGGATTTCCAGGTTTCCATCCGGAAGGTCATCCACGTATACCGTACCGTAATCGTGACGGGAATTCTCAAAGGTCAGCACCGGACCTTTTTTCTCATTTTCATCGGCAGCGGCGGTAAACACCATGGCGATGAGCAGCGCTGCCAGGGTTAGACTTCTTTTTATCATAAGACTCAAAGTTTAATGGGTTCTGTCATTGATTCATTCCGGTCTGCATTAACCAGGATTGTGCAAAATTAAAAAGAAAAACGTTTTCTGATGTCCTCAATCGCAAATATACGATAAATAATGTAATGGCAAAAAAACCAGATAAAAATAGAAAAGTTTTTTTAACCTGATGGATGTTGGATTGTTAAAAAAATACATTTTCAGCAAGTGCACGCCAAAAGCGATGAATCAATCAAGAAACATACGAAGGGCTTGCTGCAAAGTGCCCCATTGTGATTTATTGATACAGTATTTGACCTTTGGTGGTGTGATATTGCCCTGAATGATCCCTGCCTCTTTGAGTTCTTTCAGGTGTTGGGATACCGTGGATTGTGCCAGCGGGATTTCCTTCACGATGTCGCCGCAAAAACAGGTGTCTTTCTCCAGGAGCAAACGGACGATGCTTATCCTGGCCGGATGGCCAAGTGCCTTGCAAAATTTAGCAAGCTGTATTGTCTCTTCGGTATAGCGATCCCTGTCTCTCACGTCGTATGAATATAAGAGGGCAAAATGATTACGGAAGCTTCATGGCAGGATTCAGTGGCAGCGGTTGAGGCAGTCAATCATCTGACTGAGGGCTTCGTGCTTCAGAAAATAAAAGGTGTTCTTGCCGCTGCGGCGCGAGTCCAATACGCCCTTGGTTTTCAAAATGTTCAAATGATGCGATGCAGAAGCCTGTTCAATGCCGAGGGCCTCATAAATCTGGGTGACATTCATCTGCTCTTGCTTCTCAAGCAGGCCAATGATGGCAATCCGCATTGGATGTGCAATTGCTCTGAGTTTGCTCGCAGCCTCCTCTAACTTTTTTGGATCAAGTTTATTATCCATCATAATACATTATTTAATTATTCGTTTAACCCATAATATTTACAAATGTAGCAAATATATAAATATGTTTTCAGGTATAGTATTTTTTTAATTCTTTTTTTGACTTATTAATTTCTTCTTTGCTGAACCTCCGGTCCCTGTTAAGCAGTTAACGGTGTTTTGCATTATGCTGACAAACCTCATTATGTAAGGGTTTTGCGTGAATTGTTTTGCTGTAACGTGATT
>SL_5KL_010_SEDDRAFT_10001403_pt1 | contig 14596 bp, 20 predicted proteins | sample SodLakKL_010_SED_FD_9118 | JGI IMG/M metagenome (IMG submission 9118)
GTTGGATGTCGACCGCGTACAACCGGTCGACGCGGGCGGCGAGATCGTCAGTATAAAAGCCGGTGCCGCTGCCCAGATCCGCGAGCCGCTCGGTCGGCTGAGGGTCGACCGCGGCGACGAGTTCGTCCCGTGAACACACTGCATAGCGAGCGGCGGCGTCTTCAAGTCGGTCTGCGCGCGCCGGATCGAACGTGTGGTGGCCCATTCGGCTCAGTCCGCCTGCGAGACGGCGGCTCGAAGCTGGTCTTCGCTTTGGACGCCNACCATGCGGTCGGCGAGTTCGCCGTCGACGAACACCAACAGCGTNGGAATGCCCTGGACCTGATGGGTCGCGGCCAACTGCTGGAACTGATCGACGTCGACTTTGAGCACGGCCGCATCGGTCTTGGCAGCTACCGTCTCAAGGGTCGGCTCCATCATCTGACAGGGGCCACACCAGTCGGCATAGAAGTCGACGAGAACGACGTCGTAACCCGCGATAACCGACTCAAAGTCGGCCGCATCGCCCAATTGGATCGGTTCGGACGGCACATCTGCTGATTGTGAACTCATCAGTACACCGTAGCATCGCCAGCGGCATAATAGTTTTGGACAAATTGCACAAGACTAAACACGAACACAGCCGTTTTCAAACAGGCTCGGTCGACTCACTCACTGATGGGTGTCGATGCCGAATATATTCGATCCGGCAGTATTGTACACACTATGCAAACATTTTTGTCTACCGGCTCGCTAGTGTACAGTATCATGGCAGACTCGATGAGCGAGTATCTCAAACAGGACATGGAGTGTGACGGTCTTTTGGAGTGCATCCACGGCCTCAAAGCGCTTGATAAGGAGATTTTCGTTCTCCTGACCCAGCAGACCGAACCGATCACCGTNGACGAAATCGCCGAGACGGTCGACCGCGAGCGGTCGACGGCCTACCGGTCGGTCCAGCGGCTGATCAACAGTGGTTTCGTCCAGAAAGAACAGGTAAACTACGACCAGGGCGGCTACTACCACGTCTTTCGGCCAACCGATCCCGATGAGATCGCCGACGATATGCAGCGCATGCTCAACGACTGGTATGCAAAAATGGGCCAACTCATCGGCGAGTTCCGAACCGAGTACGACACGCCACAAGACCAGCAGATTCCGGCCGAAAACTAAGGGCCGATGGAAACNGTTTTTCGCCAGCCCGTCTAGTTTCGTCCATGAACTACCGAGTTGTTGCGGATCTCTCGCCCGACGAGCGCCGGGCGTTTTTCGAACGCGACGCCGGGATTGATGCCGCCCGAAGCGACGCTACCGAGATCATTGATCGCGTCCGTCAAGAGGGCGATGTCGCACTCCGCCAGCTGGCCGCGGAGTTCGATGGCGTCGAAGTCGGCAATCTCGATGTAACAGATCTCGCCGAGCGCGCCCACGAGAAGGTCGACGACGAGATTCTTGCGGCAATCTCCGAAGCCGCCGAGAATATCCGTGCGTTTCACGAGCGTCAAGTCCCTTCCGACTGGCGCGAGACGTTCGACGACCGCGAGTTAGGAAGGCGCTACCGCCCCCTTGAGCGGATTGGGGTCTACGCCCCTGGCGGGACGGCAGCCTACCCCTCAAGCGTACTTATGGGTGTCATCCCTGCGAAAATTGCGGGCGTAGAGCACGTTGCGGTCGCCACCCCGCCAGCCGATCCAATCAACCCCGTGACGCTCGCGGCGGCCCACGAAGCTGGCGCGGATGCGATCTACGCCGTCGGCGGCGCTCAGGCGGTCGCCGCGCTCGCCTACGGCACCGAGACAGTGATCACCGTCGACAAAATCGTCGGCCCCGGCAACAAGTGGGTCACCGCCGCCAAAGCTGCAGTCCGTGGCGATGTCGAAATCGACTTTCTGGCGGGCCCAAGCGAACTACTTGTGGTCTGTGACGAGACGGCCGACCCTACTTTCGTCGCCAGCGATTTGCTTGCGCAGGCTGAACACGATCCTAACTCCTCGGTTGTCGCAGTCACCGATGACGAACAGACCGCGACAGCGATCAGCGAGGCGGTCGACGCCCAACTCGCCGACCGTGAGCGGTGTGACACCATCGAGAAGGCACTGGCTAACGATGCTAGTGGCATCCTACTGGCGCGGTCGATGTCCGAAGCTGTGCTGTTTGCCGAGGAGTATGCGGCCGAACACCTCTCGATTCAGGCGGCCGACGACGAGGCACTGCTTGAGCGGATCGATTCGGCCGGTAGCGTCTTTTTGGGGCCGTACACCCCGGTCGCTGCGGGGGACTACGCCTCCGGGACAAATCACGTGCTGCCGACGAACGGCGGAGCCAAACGGTTTGGCGGGCTGTCGGTCGATGCGTTTGTCCGGTCGACGACGGTCCAGCGACTCGACGCCGAGAGTCTAGAGGGTCTCTCGGAGACGATTACGGCGCTGGCCGAGGCCGAAGGCTTAGAAGCCCACGCTGAGAGCGTCCGTCGCCGCTTCGAGTAACGACGCAGCCTGACGGCTATCATCAGTTGAAACTGGTTCTACTTACATCCAGTCGCCACAGTTAACAGGCTTGAACACAGAGTGGGAGCTATGAGCACAGGAACCGTCGATGGTAGCTCCGAGCCGGCCGTTGAGGTCTCGGTTGCGGCTGCCGATCAGGCACTCGCGCTAATGGACCGCGAAGGAATGGATCCTGACGTGGGTGGGCTCCGGCTATTCGTCCAGCAGGGCGGCTGTGCGGGGCTCTCATACGGGATGCGATTTGACAACGAGCCAGAGGAAGATGACACCGTAACTGTTCATCATGGTCTTCGAATCTTCGTCGACCCGGCGAGTCTGAACTACATCGGCGGGAGTAAATTGGAGTACGAAGACGGCCTGCAGGCGGCAGGGTTTCATGTTGAGAACCCGAACGTTGTCTCCGAATGCGGCTGTGGCGAGAGCTTCCGGACGTAGCACCTCACTGTTTAACCGGCGTGCGGTTGTTAGACTCCGCATGAAACTCGACGAACTGACCGTCGACGAACAACTACTGTACGTTGACCGCTCAGATGCCGAACGCGGCTCTGAGGGGCCCTTCTATACCGTTTACAGCGCTCCCGATGCCACAGAGCAATGGGGATTTCTTTGTAGTGCGTGCGACAGCGCCGACAATGCGATGGATACGATGGGCCGGATCGTCTGTAATCAGTGTCCGAACGTTCGCAAGCCAGACCAATGGGATGCCGCCCACGAGTAGTGCCAGCTCACATCTCTACTGTATAACTATGTGGTCCGTACCGCCCCGTTCAGTGTGACAAAGCTTATCACAGGGGAGAACGTACGCCAAGTTGGATGGCCCCTGTTACCATACCACCGACTGAAGAGGCCAGGACCGTGTTCCGACGGCTCGGCTACGCCATCGCCGAGGACGGCAGCGAGTTCGTCGCCGAGCGAAAGTGGCGACGCGTCCGTGTGACACCGCTGTGTGCGGATGACGCCCGTGAGCCAGAACCCGTACTCAGTGACGAAACGGCGGGTCCACGACTCCGGTGTTTCGTCACATGGATGCAGTGTACAGGGGAGTTACGCGAGTATCTGCAGCGTGTCAAACCGCCGTACGACTGGGCGATTATCGGTATCGAAGAGGACGACGACGAGGCCTTCGAGGTTGTCCATCCGGAGACGACGCTCGCACCAGCATAGGCGGCAGGCACCTCGACCGGCGGGCGATTTTTTATGCCAGCGCACAGAATAGGCNGGTGCGATGGTCCATAAAAAAGTCACACTGATAGGCAAAAGTCCCGAGAGCTTTGAGCATGCGGTCGACGACGCAATCGACCGCGCGGAGGCAACGCTCGATAACGTTCATTGGATCGAAATCGAAGAACTCGGCGTTGAACTCGCAACCGTCGAAACTCGTGAGTATCAAGCGGAAGTCGAAGTCGCCTTCGAACTCGAAGGCTAACACGACACACTCCGACGGTCGGGTGTCCGCTGTGCAGTCATTTTTTGCTTTTCGATGAGCGATACGCTCTTTGCTCGTCGCTTGCGAGTTCCTGTCAGATGACACTCGTAGTGGTCCCTGTTCGGTATCCGCTAACTACCCACTCGAAAGCGACACTTCGAGAGGCAGTCCGTATCAGCCGAGATCGTGATGCCGAGCTGTCGGTGCTCCACGTCGACCTGTATCAGGACAGCAGTCACGTCAGCCGAACCGAACTCAAACGCGCGGTCGAACGGGAGTTCGGAATTCTCGATCACGCCCGGTATGTCGTTCGACGCGGCTTTTTGATCGAGGAGACGATTCTCGAAGAGATTGCTGCCGAGCGCGCTGATGTTGTTATCATCGGCTCGAAACAGGCTAGCCGGTGGCAACGGATGGTTCGAAAACTTCTTTCGGATCCNGACATCGGCTCGTATCTCCGTGAGAAGCTCGACTGTACGGTGATTACGGTCGACGCCGACGGCCACACCGACGAATAGCACCCACTCAGACGCCGAACGTCGCCCGAAGCATATCACGAGTACCCGGGCCGAGTCCCACCGCAACAACTGCAACGAGCAACAAGAGCGTGTATCGCGGAGATTCCTCGAACAGCTCGTCGTTGAACAGCCAGACGACAGCCGTTGCAGCCCCCAGTTTGACGAACAAAAACGGCCAAGCGTCGCTCGTAACCGCAAGAACCGCTTCGGGCAACAGCCGGCCCGTGTACTCGACGATTGCCGCGTTCAGCGGGTGTTTCGGGACGAGATTGCTCCCTGCGCCGAGTGCGGGCATCCAGTTGAGACCGATCACGTTGGCCACGCCGTCGACGGCATGCCCCCAGATCACCACGAAGCCGATAAAGCCAGTCCCAGAATCGAGCGAGGGAACCCGTGAGCCGACGACTTTCCAGGTGACCCATGCCGAAACCGTCGCGCCGACGAGCGTGATACCAAGCACCTGTGGGTAGATGGTTGCATACTCTGTGGCGACGCCGAGATAGGTCAGGTATCCCAGCGAGCCGACTAGCAGTGTGGTTCCAATCCCTGCAAGCGGATACTCATACCGGTCGACGTAGCCGTCGGATTCAAGCCGTACACTGACGAGGACCGCTACCAGCGTCAGCGCGAACATCGTGATATAAATAAACGGGCTGATGATCAGTGCGCTCGCCGGGAACGAAATCAGTGGCTCGGCTCCCGCACGGGTCGCCGAAACGCCAGCGTCTTCGATGGTCCGGAGCGCGCCGCCAAACAGCATGAACGGGAACAGCGCGTAGAAAAACCCGCGGTCGGTGCCGATATCAAGCCGACGGAGCAGCAGAACCATGCCAAGCAGCATGAACAGCAGCACCGTGATGTAGCCGAGCGTCGACGGGATAGTGTATCCCGGATAGGCGACGATATCGCCAGCCGCTTCGGCCTGACTGCAGGCAGCACTGGAGCCGAGATACTCGACGGCCCCACCCGACCGAACCGCACAGATCGCGCCGTTGCCGTCGGCGGCCACCGGCCCCCAGAAGTACCGCCAGATAAATCGACCATAGACGAGCTCTCTGGACACCAGAGAGCCGACAAGAAGGGCAAGGGTGGCCACGCCACCGGTGGCGATCCACAGCCGTTCAGCGGAGGCATCGATGCGGTCAGAGACTGTAGCCATTTGCGGAGTTTCGGGCCGTCACCACATTTAGCGTTCCGGTCTTTGGTCGACCACCTGAACGACCGCGACGAGGTAGCCACTGACTACTTTTATATTAGTTGTCGACCCACCAACTCAGCCGTTGAGAATGCCGTCGGTTGCCGCCTGCATGGCTGTGTGAACGTTGCCGTTGGAGATGACCATCCCTTTCGAGCCGACGTGCCACCGTTCGCCGCTGACGTCGGTTGCCCGCCCACCTGCGTTCCGGACGAGATGGATGCCGGCAACGCTGTCCCACGGCGGTGCCTGTAGGTCAGTGATTCCACCCTCGACTGCGCCGTCGGCAATCATTGCAAGCGACGCCTGTGCGGAGCCGAACCGCCGCAGGTCGTCGAACCGCTGGACGATCTCACGGGTGGCGGCCGCATACGCATCGCGACTGTCTCTGTCCCACCACAGCATAGGGACGACCGTCGACAGTTCGGGCCGGTCGATCTCACTGGTAGCAATCGGATTTCCGTTCCGATACGCAGTGGTTTCGTCCGCCGTGTAGACATCACCCATGGCCGGCAACACCACCGCCGAGCCGACGGCCTCGCCGTCGACGACGGCCGCAACCGCCGTCGCCCACAGACGGATACCGTCGACGAAGTTGTTGGTTCCATCAATCGGGTCGACAATCCACGCCGGACCCTCTGTTGGAACGGTTTTCAGTGCATCCTCCTCTTCGCCGACGATCGGGTCGTCAGGATACGACGCTTCGATGACTTCGATTACCCGCCGCTGGGCAGCCCGGTCGGCCTCGGTGACAATATCCGTTTCCATCGATTTGGATTCGACAGCAATCGCCGTCCGGAACTGCTCGAATGCGAGTTCGGCACCCGCCGTTGCGGCCTGCTCGGCAACAGTCGGCCGACTCGGTGTCTGGTCGCTCACAGTTGTACCCCGAACGCAGTGTACGTATATCTCTCGGTTAGCTGAATGTAACGCGACCAGATGCTGCAGCGGGTAGGTTATTTACTCAATTATGAATTGGAGTAAATACTTATAGTGGCCACCTGTACAGTCGTGTATGGATCCCGAAGATGCCGTCAGACAGGTCCAGTGTGTCGCAAACACCTCGCTTGATGAGATCGGCCAGCGCGTTGCACCGCTGTACGGCCCGACGTTCCGCCGGGTCGCCACCGAGGGAACCGGCACCGATGTCACCCGGGTTGCCGAGCGGTTGTGCGAACAACTTCGATCTGGTAACCGACCCAGAGTCGACGAAGCCGAAGGGCTCGCAACAGACGTCCTTGGCCGGCGCGCGCTAACTGACGGCGGCGACCGATAGCCGTCGGCGACACGCGGCGTTTTTGTTCGTTCGAACCGTCGTCTCGCTATGCATATCGGCCTCGTCGTCAATCCGATCGCCGGCATGGGTGGCCGTGTAGGACTCAAAGGCACCGACGGAAAAGTCGACGAGGCCCGTGCCCGAGGGGCAGCCCCACGGGCCCCTGACCGCGCCCGGCGGATGCTGTCGCGGCTGGCCGACCACGACCCCACTCTCAGCCTTTCTGTGGCCGGCGATCCGATGGGTGCGTCGCTGGCTCGTGAGGCCGGTTTCGACCCACAGGTCGTCTTTGAGCCAGCCGACGAGACAACCGTCGAAGACACCCGTGCGGCGATAACGGCGTTCATCGACCGTGATGTCGACCTGATCGTGTTCGTCGGTGGCGACGGCACCGCCGCCGATGTGGCTGCCGCACTCGAGTCGACCGGGATTCCGATGCTCGGTGTACCAGCCGGTGTCAAAGTCTACTCAGCAGTGTTTGCGGTCTCACCCGAGGATGCCGCCGATATTATTGTGAGCTTCGAGCGAACTGAACGCCGAGAGGTGATGGATATCAACGAAGACGACTACCGCGACGGCGAGGTCTACCCCGAACTCCGGGCGGTTGCATGGGTTCCAGTGACCGACGACCTGCAGTCGTCGAAACAACTCGGCGGCGGAACGGTCGACGCGCTGGCTGCGGGAATCGCTGATGGCGTCGACCCCGAGACGACCTACGTGCTCGGCCCCGGCTCAACAGTCGGGGCAATCAAGGCCGCACTGGGTTTCGAGGGCTCGCCGATTGGGGTCGACGTCTGGCGTGATGGCGAGCTGCTGGTTCGNGACGGCAGTGAAGCCGAGATTCTGGCTGCACTCGGCGACCGGAACGTCATTGTCGTCTCGCCTATCGGTGGTCAGGGGTTCGTGTTCGGCCGGGGGAATCCACAACTCTCGCCGGCAGTGATCCGCCGGTGTTCGGTCGAGATTGTCGCCTCAAGAAGCAAGCTCGATGGCCTTTCTGTGCTTCGGGTCGACACTGATGACCCGGAAGTTGACGCCGAGTTGCGCGGCTGGCAGAAAGTCAGGGTTGGTCGGTTCGAACGTCGGATGATGAAGCTCGTCTGAACAGGGCCCTGAACCGTCAGCCGGCGGCGACTTCGTGTGATCAAATCACATATTGAGATACCGATTGATCTACACACGTATTCCTGATTTTCGAGACAATACTATGTCTATAGACAAGATTAAGGAGATACAAAGCCGAAACGGCGTATGGAAACGCGGAAAGTCCAACGGTTGGGTCCGTCAACGCTGGCGATGACACTGCCGGCCGAATGGGCCAAAGAGCATAACGTCGAAAAAGGTGACGAGGTCTCGATTCGCATGGGCGGTAAGGGAACGCTGACGGTGTTACCCGAGTCCGCCAGCACCGAAGAAAGCGAGGCGATTATTCACGCCGACAATCTCGATGCCGGCGCACTCGAACGCGCGATTGTCGCCCAGTACGTACTCGGTCGACGGGTTATCCACGTTCAAAAAGAAGAGGGCGCACTTGAGTCCGAACACATCAACGCCGTCTACAAGGCTGAAACCCAACTGATGGGCCTCGGTGTGATCGAAGAGACGCCAGAATCCATTGCGATTCGGTGTTCGGTCGACCCCGAGGATTTTACGCTGGATAACCTTTTAGAGCGACTCGAAAACACCGGCAGCACGATGCGCGGCGAGGGGATCAAGGCGTTGGCCCACGGTAACGCCGATCTGGCCCAGCGAGCACTCAACCGCGAACGACAGGCCAACAAGATTTTCGTCCTCCTGTTACGGCTGATCTTTACGGCCTATCAGAATCCAAACCTCTGTAGAGCAGTTGGACTCGATTCGAGTTTCCCGCTTATCGGCTACCGATCAGTGGCGAAAAACCTCGAACTCACCGCTGACAATGCCGAGGATATCGCCGAAATCGTCATCGATGCAGAAGACGACGGACTCGATATCGATTCCTCGACAATGCGGCGCATACGAGAGTTCACCGATCAGGTCGACGAAATGACCGAACTCGCCGTTCAGGCGGTTGTCGAACGGGATTACGACAAGACGATCAAATGCCGATACATGTTCCATGAGATCGCCGACCGCGAACAGGAGATTCTCGAAGACCTGCCTGAACTGTCGAACACCGAACTGCTGCGCCTGCGCGAAGTGCTTGTCAGCCTCCAGCATACCGCCGAGTACGCTATGCGAAACGCCGAAATCGCCGCCAATCTCGCACTGGATGAGGCCTCCGAGCACGTCGAGATCAAATAACAGGACGAATAAACTAAGTGCTCGCCGTCGAACGCTCAGCTATGGAAACTGGATCAGTCGACTCCGATAAGGCAGTCGGCATCTCGATGGCGTTCGGTCTGTTGGCACTGCTTGGCGCGCTGCTCATGTTCGGCGGCGAGACGCAACTGCTGCGAGCGTGGGGCTTTGCCGCGGCGATGATCACTGCGGCTTTCTGTGTTGTAGCTGTTCAGCTCTACGAGTAACTCCCGATTCCGGACGCAATTGTTAAGCCGCTCACAGCCGTATTTTGGGCCGATGACTACCTACACCGATGAGGAACAACGCATCGTCGCCTATCTGCGCGACAGCGTCTCGCGTGGCGAGCGATACTTCCGGGCCAAAACAATCGCCGAGGCCATTGGTCTTTCCTCAAAACAGGTCGGTGTACGACTGCCACAGCTGGCCGAAAAATCCGACGACGTCAACATCGAAAAATGGAGTCGGGCGAAATCAACGACCTGGCGAGTCACTCCCGAGTAGCCGTTATCAGTCTCTTTTGATGCGTGTTCCACGCCCTTTTTAGCCTCTGCGGTCGACTCAGTAGCAATGACAGTCCGTATTCAGCGGACCTTCGAGTTCGATGTCCCCGGCGAGCGTGTCTGGGAGTTCATTGCCGACCCTGAAAAACGGGCTGGCGCGATCAGCGTCGTCGACTCCTACGAACTCCGGGGTGAGAACCGCGCAGTCTGGCACGTGAGCCTGCCGATTCCACTTATCAACTCGACGGTTCAGGTCAAAACCGAAGACATCGACCGCGAGCCACCGACCCGTGTGAAGTTCGTCGGTCGCTCAAAGGCGATGCAGGTCACGGGCGAACACACCATCACCGAAACTGACACCGGTTGTCGGCTTGAAAACGAGTTCGTCGTCGACGGCAAACTCCCCGGCGTCGAGCGCTTTTTTAAGCGGAATCTCGACGCCGANATGAACAACCTCGAAGACGCCCTGCGAGCGGATTTCGACGCTGATTGAGATGCAGCTCGCTGTCGTCCAACTCGAGATCGAAGCCGGTGACGCCGAAACGAACCTCTCGCGAGCCGCCACAGCAGTCGAACGGGCAGCCGCTGACGGAGCCGACTTGGTCGTCCTCCCCGAACAGTTCGTGGTCGGCTTTTTCGCCTTCGATGCGTATCCGACCCATGCTGCTGGCCTCGACGAAGGCCTGTTTACCCGGCTTGCAGCGATGGCTGCCGACAACAACGTCGGGCTGGTCGCCGGCACGACTGTCGAGGATCTCGCGGCCAGTGCTACTGCGGGATACGAGGTGCCCGCCGACGAAGGGTATGCCAACACGGCCGTCTTCTTCGACCGCAACGGCGAGAGGCAGGGAATCTACCGGAAACACCACCTGTTCGGCTATGAGTCAACCGAGGCCGAGTTGCTCGTAGCTGGCGAGCAGCTCTCTGTCGTCGACTTCGAGGGGCTGTCGGTGGGGATAACTACCTGTTATGATCTGCGGTTTCCCGAACTCTACCGCCGGTTGGTCGACCAAGGTGCCGAACTCATCGTCGTTCCGAGTGCGTGGCCGTATCCACGTATCGAACACTGGAAAACGCTGGGACGGGCACGAGCCATCGAGAACCTCTGTTATGTGGCGACTACTAATGGTTCGGCGACGTTTCCCGCCGCCGAAAGCCAGCTCTGTGGCCGTTCGACAGTGTACGATCCGTGGGGAACGACGCTGGCCAGTAGCGGCGACGAGCCCACACAGCTGACTGTCGAGATCGACCCCGAGCGCGTCGCCTCTGTCCGGTCGTCGTTTCCGGCTCTGGACGACCGCCGCTAATACGCGTCGATACCAGTGATCGGCACCGAAAGTCGACGCCGGCGGGACGGTGCATTTATCAGTCTCAGCGACGAAACACCGTTGCCGACGTACTGACGCTTTTCTCGTCACCGTCGGTAGAACGCTGCCGCGCCCATCCCACTCGCCCGGGTCTGGTCGGACCCACAGACGAGTCGAGTGTTCGGGGGCCACCTCGACTCGTTTCCACCCGCATCTCAGTTTGATACGCTCTCGTAACTCCTCAGTACAGAGCACAATCAGTGAACACACCCAGTAGCACCCGCAGAAGCTGATGTATATATTATTTAATTTCTGTATAAGGCCTTATAACCAAGGCTATATGTTTGTCTGTACCATGGGGATACGTAATGATACGACAGGAGGTGAAACGGCTGTTCGAGACGACACGCCCATCGACGGAAACCCACTGCATCCAGACCGATCAGTGATACATCCACTGGCCCTATGTGGCACGACGGGCGGACTCCGGCAATGAGTCCCATTCCGTCTCCACTCCACTCAATCCGTTCTTCCACCGTCTTTTTCCGATCAGTTTTTTGCTCTGTTTGCTCTCGTTACCGTCGAATTTCGAACCCAGTCGTGCCGACCGGCTGTTCAGTTGTCCGGTCGACGGCCTCGACGGTGGCGGCCTGTGAGCCGGTTTTACACCATTCAACCATCGATTCGACGGCCGACGGCGGCCCCTCAAAGACGGCTTCGACACGGCCATCGTCGAGGTTTTTCACCCAGCCGTCGACTCCTTGTTGACGGGCTTTTTCGCGCGTGCTGGCGCGGTAGAAGACGCCTTGGACGCGGCCACTGACGAACACGTGGGCTCGGATGCGTTCGGAGTCGCTCATTGAATCCGTCTTCGACCGCCCGCCGCATAAATCCGGCTCAACCAGCGGATTCTAAAGGTCGGACTCCAACAATAGGACATGGTTCAGTTCGGAACAGCGGGCATCCGGGGTAGTGTTGTCGATCACGTGACCCCGGCGGCCGCGCTGTCGGTCGGCAGCGCAGTCGGGCGGTTCGTCGCCGAAACATCCCAAGAGTCGACGCCCGAGATCGTTATCGGCCGCGATGGCCGCACCACCGGGGCCGCACTCGTCGCCGCGCTCGAAGCCGGCGTCGCTGCCACGGGCTGCCAGCCGATCCGAGTCGGCCAAGTGCCGACGCCGACGCTGGCGTTCGCCTCCCGTGGCCGCCACGGGTTGATGGTAACTGCCTCGCACAACCCGCCGACAGACAACGGAATCAAATGTTTCGTCGACGGTCGGGAGTTCGACAGCGACCGGGAGGCGACCGTCATCGAGTACGTCGCTGACAACGCCGCACCTGCGGTGTGGGACGAATGGAAGGAACCGACTACTACCGAGCCACTCAGTGCCTACCGCGAGTTAGTCGCCGACTACAGCCGGCAGTTCGGGGCTGACTGTGCGGGCCTCCGGATAGCGGTCGACTGCGCCAACGGGATGGCCGCGCGGGCGACACCACAGGTACTCGCTGTGCTCGGTGCAGACCCGATTGCATACAACGCCAGCGTCGACGGCCACTTTCCGGCCCGTCCCTCGAAACCCACTCCCGAGACGCTCTCGGAGTTCCGCACGCTGCTCGAAGACGGCGCGTTCGATTTCGGGATCGCCCACGACGGCGACGCCGACCGGATCGTGATCGTCGGCACTGACGGTGAGATTGTCCACGAGGATACGGTACTCGCCATTCTGGCTGGCCACTACACCCGTCGATACGTAGCCGCCCACGACGCTGCGGCTCCAACGCCCGTCGTCATCACGACACCCAACGCTTCAGGACGGATCGACGAGCAGGTGACGGCTGCCGGCGGCCGCATCAAACGTGTCGCACTCGGCGGGCTCCATGAGGGACTGGCTTCGATTGGAGCCGACGAAACGGTCGTCTTTGCGGCAGAACCTTGGAAACACATCCATCCAGAGTTCGGCACGTGGACCGACGGAATCGCCAGTGCGGCTGTCTTCTCGCGGCTAGTTGCTGCCGACGGAATCGACGCGCTTTGCGAGCCGATCACCGAGCGACCGTACCGAAAGGTTAGCTTTGCGTGTCCGGATGACGTCAAATCCGCCGCAATGGATCAACTCGAAACGACGCTCCCCGATGTGTTTGCGGAGGCTGAGGCGTCGTTCGATCACGGCATTCGACTTGCCTTCGACGACGGTTCGTGGCTGCTCGTCCGGCCCTCTGGCACCGAGCCCTACATCCGTCTTTACGCCGAAAGCGAGACCGTCGACGAATTGGTCGAGACGACCGGCCGTGAAATCGAGCGGGTAGTCGACGCCTAACACGACGCTGGAACGATGTATTCTCTGGCCGACAAGAAAGCGGCTTGTCGCTTGCCGTCCAACAACCAGTATGCATACGCTGGATGGCGGCCACGTTGCCGAAGCGGTGCGAGCAGTGTCGACGCGAGAGTATGAGTCCGCAGGTGACGCCTACAGCCGGGCGGCATGGAGCGTACTCACCGAACCGCGTGTCGGCCAAAGTCCCTTTGTTGACGACGAACGGGGGTACGTTGGCGTCGGCGTCCAGTATCTCATTTCGAGTGCGATCTGTTACCGGGTTGCTGGCTGTGAGCGGCGGGCAGCTCACCGCAGCACTGAATCGATTGCTGTCGCACGTGACATCCAGCACACACTTTCGCAGCCTGTCCAGCAGGCGTGTCTCGACGAACTGATCGCTGACTGTCGAGTCGTTGGCGGCTTCGACGGCGTAGGCGGTGCCTACGAGGCTGCAGTCGATGCCTACCGCGCGGCTGGTGACAGCGTCGAGAGCTCTCAGACGGTCGCAACGACACCGCTGTTCGAAGCTGCTGCCGCACCGATCAAACAGGTCGCCCGTAGTCTCGCTGACGGCGAAATCGCGGTCAAATGGGAAGACCTCCACGGTCCGGATCCGGCAGCGCCCGGCGAGTTTCTGGCACACCGGCCGGCGTACAAACGACAGCGGTTCCCGAGTTTGCTTGAACGAACCATCGATGCAGGGTTTCTCGCGGCTCCGCGCGGGACGACCGAGTATGCGACCGGCCACCACCGCTGTCCGGACTGTGGGTCGACGGATGTCAACTGGATTGCCGAGAGCGTGCTCTGTTTGCGATGTTCACGACCGACCGATCCGCAGTAAGCGGCTCATCCGGACGGTCGCTCGGCAAACACAAACTCGCTGCTGGAGCCGAGTGGATCGCTTGCGGTCGGTGTTCGATCAATCTCGAAGCCCGCTTCGCGTAGCTGTTGGAGCGTCGTCTCGCGTCCAGGTGCCGAAAAGAACATCGATCCACCCATCCAGCCGCGGCGGACGGTCTCGAACCGCCCGGCAGGCAGCGTCATCAGTAGCCTACCGCCGGGTTTCAGGACGCGATTGAACTCCGAATACACGTCGGGATGGCAATCGCGCGGGACGTGAAAGACGGCGTGGTAGGCGGTGATGGCGTCGACACTTGAGTCGGCCAGCGGAATCGCCTGCATATCTGCCTGTAACAGCCGGGCTGCAGGGACGGTCTCGGCCGCCAGCGAGAGGCCGCGGCGGGCGAAATCCAGTCCGATGGCTGCGGGCGGGAGATTCGCCAGCGTTCG
>SL_5KL_010_SEDDRAFT_10001406_pt1 | contig 14566 bp, 21 predicted proteins | sample SodLakKL_010_SED_FD_9118 | JGI IMG/M metagenome (IMG submission 9118)
AGGTCGATGCCGGTGACAAGGGCACCCCTTTCTGCGAACCGCGTCGTCCAGAGGCCCGGCCCGCACCCGAAGTCGCATATCGGTGTTCTCCCCGGCACTATGAAGCGGGACGATATCCACTCGACGGCGCTGTCGATGAACTCCGTCCGGGACGACGCAGCATCATAGCTCTGGTCGAGGTGGGCTTCCAGCATGCCCTTCGAGATATGAGGATCATTCCAGAGCTGTGGCGACGTGTAGTACTCGAATGGCCGGGGCCTTCTGAAAACTCTTTGAAGCTCATCGAACACGGTCATCGTGCTCTTGCCTGCATCATTCCGTTCCCTCCGGCGGGTCTAGAACCCATCACCTCTACCAGCCCCGCTGTCTTCCGACAGCACCTTGTTGACCAGTTCCGTCGCGTACTCGTCGGCTAAGTCCGGGTAGTGGCAGGCCAGGCGTTCTGTTACCTCCTGTGCCAGCCAGCGGAACAGTTCCATCGTGGCCAGCAGGGCCCGCCTGACATCATCACGGTCATAGTGCGCGAAGGCATCCCTAACCCTTCGGGCACCCGCGGATCGGCCCACTGCTCCATGAAGCGGCCGTCGTGCCAGACGTCTCTGTCTACGCCGTTCATGGTCGCGGCATGCCATTCTATCATCCTGAGCAACAACCGCTTCATGTATCCGTCCGAGCATGCCCTGGCAGTCCACAACTCACCGCGCTTGAGTTTCTTCGCGGTCCAGACGGCGTGATACCAGAAGTCGTTGATGACCTCCACAACCTCCGCTTGAGTCGGCAGCCCCGGAGGGAGAGACTCTGGGTCGGCCGGATGGAGACGGCCCGCCAGGTCCTCTCTATCGATAAGCACGCGCACCCCGCGGCCGAAGATCGCTGCCACTTCTGATGGGATACCATGTCGGAGCATTTGCTCCATCATCGCGTGCGGAATGATCGGGAAGTCCACGTCGAGCCCGCCATCGAACAGGACGCGGCGTTCCAGATTGCCTCCGGGGGTCGCTTCAATGAACGTAATGCGGAAGTCGCCCATGTTCTTCAGCCAATCCGTCGTTGTCAGGTAGGGCTCGGGATCGGTCACGACAAGCAGAATGTCCAAGTCGGACCATTCGTCTGCGGGGCGGTCCGTCCTTGCCCTCGATCCGAGAACAAGCGCGGCGCGGATGTCGGGTCGGTCCTGCGCCCAGGCGAGAAGCCTTTCTATCAGCTGTTCGTAGGCGTCGGCGACACGGCTCATCATGGCTCCTGGCGACGAAGGAGACTACTCTGTCTAGCACTCACTGCAACGCTATGCATTCTGCCTGCCTTCTGCTAACCTTTCTTCTATCCATCTGTCTTTTCCAACTTCTTTCATCCGCTTCATCTTCTCAACCGCTATCCTGTGATGCTCCCATTCGCCAGCCCATTCAATGACTTTATCGCAGGGAAAATCGGAGCACTCCCCGCAGAAATCCAGACCTCTCTCATAGAGGCAGCAGTACAGGAGAACACAATCGCTGCCCCAGTGGCAGGCGTTTCTGTCGGACCTGCAGCCATCGCAACGGACCTTGTCAGGGTCCCTGTGCCGGCTCTTCTGGTACTCCAGTTCCTCTTCAGTCCGCAGGTGGATACTACAGGTCATGCAGTCTATGCCGCATACTGCGAATCTTGTTGTGTCGTCCATGTCCCCTTACCTGTGAGGCGCTAGGTAGGTACTCTCGACTATCCTAAACACAGCCAAGAACCGCCCGAATCCGCTGTAGCAGAGGGAAGATGATAGGATCGTGTGCTATCGAATCGTCCCACTGNACCGATGCCCCAAGGCCGAACCAGCGTACCTCAGCAATGGAATGCCTCTCTGCTGATTCAACCTCCGGGTCATGTCCCGGTTTTGGGTCTCCGTTGATCACTCCGCATAAATAGGTCTTGAGACGCTTGTAGTAGGTTTCGAACGGAATGTCGTCCTCATCTAAGAGCAGGCGCTCGACCGAGACCTCAAGCCCGGTTTCCTCTTGCGCCTCTCTCCGAACGCAAGCCTCCTCTGTCTCATCGGGCTCACGCCCGCCGCCGGGAAGAAGCCAGTAGCTTCGCCCTGTCGCGCATTCCTGATGCCTTATGAGCAGGATATGGTTGTCCTTTATGATCGCAGCCTGATAGCGGGTCTCTCGTTTCATGTCAGTCCCAGGCGAGCCTCAGCTCTACCTCATCGTCGTAGTATTCGCCGGTTGGCATAAACCCGAGCTTCTTGTAGAAGCCCTCGGGGCTGCCCTCACCCTGTCCGTAGCTGGTGTACAGCTCAGTTGCCCCCTGTGCACGCAGGTGGTCCAACAGGAGTTCCATCGCCTTCCGGCCATATCCCTTGCCCTGAAACGGACCCGCGATCATGAAGCGCCAGAGAAAGACGCCCGCGCAGTCGATCCCGTCGTCGTAGTCGGACCCTGTATGGGTCATGATGAAACCGATAGGCGTCTCGTCCGCATATACGGCACGCATCCAGGCGTTATCCGAGAAATGCGCCTGGGCGATGGAGACGGAGTTATCGGCGACCATATCCCGCTGCTGGGCTGTGAGTGTCTCGCTCAGTCGGCAGATATCGGTAACTGTCGCTGCAGTGATCCGCTTGAAGTGTATGTCGGGGCAAGGGGGCGTCTGCTCATTCATGACCGCTATCCTCTTGAGGCGTCGCGCGCTGCCGATCACCAGCCGTGTAGAGCGTCGCCTGCATCGGCTGGTTGGCCTCCCGCCTGAGACTGTGGTACGGCATATTTCTTACCGTCCTCAAACCCTCTGCCGACCTCAGAACCGACGCTCCAGTACCGATTATCCATACAGTATATCAAAGGGTCGATCTTCTTAGTGTCCAGCCATCCGCCAGTGAAGCAGTCTTTGTCAACATGGGTCTCAACAACCTTCGCGATGAAGACTTCCATGTCAAACACCGGTACGACTGTGATCACCTCACATGCCAGGTTGACGGGACACTCCCGGATCATGGGTATAGCGGCATGCCCGCCGAAAAAAGTCCCAAATACTTGGGACTTGTCGACACTTAGTCCTGAAACGATGCCGCAGTAGTCGGTCTTCACAACCATGCTGGTAGAAGGGATGTTGACGCTAAATCGTTGACTGTCACGAATCCCCTTATTGCCATGATGACGCTTATCTGAAGACACATGGATCACCGGTGGCTCAACAGACACGATGCCGCAGTTGCCCAGTGTTGTGTAGTTGGCGACCCCGTTTACCATGGTTCCCATGAGCACCGCGGGCAGGGGGTATATAAGGGGCAGAGTATCGATCCGAATCTTGTTCATCACGCACCTCCGGCGGTTCCATCACGGGCAGCATATGCTTCTATGCCTCGACATCCCACATCTGTTTGTGGCTGCTCTCCATGCTTTCTTACAGGCATGCACTGTACAGCCAGACGGCAAGAGACGTCAAGACCGCCCCTGACGCCAACTTCGGGCCGCCTGTCCGGGTCCCTTATTCGGTTGCTTCAGCGCTTACCTCAGTATAACCGAGGACCGCCCTGATCCGCAGCAACAAGGGGAAGGTTACGGGGTTGTCCGTCAGGCCGTCCTCCCATTCATAGGAGCGCCTGAGATCAAACCACCGCACCTCAACAATGTCATACCATGTGGCATCCGCTTCCGGCTCAAAGCCGGGCTCAGCTTCTCCGCTTACTACCTCACACAGGTAGGTCCGGTAGCGCTTATAGAAGCCGGACGCGATACCCTCGTCCAGTAACAGACGTCCGACCGAGACAGTGAGGCGCGTCTCCTCGTTGATCTCCCTCCGGACGCAGGCCTCGCCTGTTTCACGGGTCCTGCGCCTGCCGCCGGGAAGGACCCAATACTCCCGCCCACTCTCATGCTCACGGTGTTTGATTAGCAGGATATGGTCGCCCCGGATCACTGCACCCTGGTAACGGATTCCGCGTTTCATGTTTCCAGTAGCCGGCCGCATCCCCGGAGTCGTGCGCGGGAGGGCACTTCGGCTTCATCCCCCGATAATGGACCGGCGATGTGATCGCTATCTCCGGTCCCGTACGACTCCAGTCGTCCGGGTGACTGCCCATCCGCGGCAGCGCTACGCATCGGACGGTCCCGTGTGCCATCCGGTGTCCTGTGCCCACTTATCTGCCCGTCGTATGATATCCCAGATGAAAGCATCTTTGGCCTCTGTGTATGCGTTCCGGTCGTCCCGGTACTCCTCGGCCAGGCTCAGCTTCAGCCCGGCGTATTCCGCAGCGGCTGCGGCATGGCAGCGCATGTAGTCCCGGAAAAGCAACGGGTATTGCTCGGAGAAGGAGCCGGCGCGGCGGACATGGATGTGTGTACGTTCCTCTTTGCCCTCCGGGTCCTTGAAGTATAGCTTCGCCAACTCAGGGTTTCTGGCGCGATACTCAAAGCCTAGGGCTTCGAGCGGAAGGCGGTATGGCTCCATCGGTTCGAAGTCAGCAACCGAAATCTGGATGTCGATGATCGGCTTTGCGGCAAGCCCCGGGATCGATGTCGACCCGATGTGGTCGATGCGGGGCGCCGCCGGGCCTATAGCGCTCCTGATCCCGGAGGCCAGATCGCGGAAGATGCGCGGCCACTCGGGGTTGTATTCTGCGATCGTGATCATCTTTCGCTTACTGGACATCTACCCGTTAACCGCCGTTACGGGGTGGATGCCGGCGGTCGGCCCTGCCGGTTTGCCTTCCGCCCCGGGTTCTTGAGACCGGTCCTCAGCTTGTTGCGCGCTTCGCGCCTTATGCGTGATCCCAGCAAACCCTCGTACTCGGCGATGAACTCCTCCACCGCCCTGGCGTCGTGTATCACGAGTTCACGCAGTGCCCACGACAGGGCCTTCTCGACCATATCGTCGTGGTCGTCGACAAGCAACGCGCAGACCTTCAGCGTGCGGGGCACGTCTCCCCTGCCCCCATGAGTCCTCATATTCAGAGCCACGGTGCTGACGAGCGCGGCCCTGCGCCACCACCTGTCAGGGCTGTGCGCCCACTTGAGGATGACCTCGTCCTGGATCAGCCCATCGCGCCACGCTGGGCCCGAGAGGGTGCGCGCAAAGGTGTCTACCGCCCCCCAGCTATCCAGGCCGTGGCCCAGTTCCTCTAGCTCTCGCTCATCAAGCATCTTGAAAGCCCCTGGGTGCGCCAGTATCAACTCATAAGGAACGGCCCGGTAGCCATATCGGGAGCGCAGCGTGGTCGCGAGCTCCAGGACAAGACGGCCGTCCTCCTTGCGAAGAATTCGCGAGAACGCGCGCCTTACGGCGTTCACACTCGGGGCATTCCTGACGGGCAGAGCCTGCAACTGCTCGTGGATCTGAGTGGCGAACTCTTCAGCACTTGTGGTAACGGTCATGAAATATCACTCCTTTGTGGCTCTGTTACGAAGCGCATTGATGCGTTCAGTCATCGATTCTTCGAACTCCTCATCGGACATCGACGGGTCACGCCAGTTGTTGAAGGTCTCGCAGGGTAACCGGGGGCAGAGACCGCAGTGCTCGAGGCCTTCTTGCTCCGCGCAACACAGATAGACCGGGCAAACCTCGATGTCAGACGGAGATGACCAGAAAGGTCTTCCTCTGGTTTGTCGGCACCCGCGGCAGTCCTGGCGGAAGTGTGAGCAGCCGGCGCAGTGCCAGCCGCAGGGAGGAGCAGCTTCAGCTCTTATCATCGAGCCGTCCTCTCCCCTCCGCGGCATCGAACTCCTCCCGTCCTCACTTCATGCCCGGTTTCTTGTTCTCTTCTAGAAGCCGGATCGCCTCTGCCATTCTCCTGTTCCGCGTTTCATCGGTCCTAGCGTCCGCTATCCAGAGCAGATAGCGTCTGCGATATGAAGGGGCGAGCTTTGTGAAATTCTCATGCGCCTGCCGGTTGCCGGTCAGGGCCTGCTCAGAGTACTCGGGTATGATGAGGTCATCGGCTTTGCGGTCGAGAGTCCTGCGGTAGTCGTCGTGGAAATCCGAAAAGCTGAGTTTCGCTGCTCCCGCCTCGGTCATCTTGCCCTGTTGGACCATGTTCATAGCGCGTCTCTTGTTAAGCGCCGACCAGTTGCTGCCGTCCCTGCGCGGAGAGAACCTCCGGGCGTATGTCTCATCGTCGATTCTCTGGAGGACACCGTCGATCCATCCGAAACACAAAGCCTCTTCGACAGAGTCATCGTAAGCGATGCAGGGCTGTCCGGTGTGTTTCTTGTAGAAAACAAGCCAGCTTTCTGGTTCTGTATCGTGATTCTTCTCCAGCCAAGCACGCCACTCAGTGCGAGTCCTGGCATGAAACGTCTTACCTATTTTCATAGGCTACTCCTTCTGACACAGCGGGAGCGAATCAGGTCCGCGAGGTCGGAGGTGGCGGGGCAGAGCCCACCCCCTGGTGGCCAGCCGTACGATTACAGGACATATCGCTCTAATACCCGGGCTACCCCCTCTTCGTCATTGACGGGCGCAATGATATGCGCTGCCTGCCTCAGGTCCTCGGTGGCGTTTCCCATTGCTACCCGGTACCCGGCAAAGTCGAACATCGGCAGATCGTTGTTATTATCGCCGATGGCCATCACACAGTCAATGGGGATATTCAGCTTCGTCAGCACAGCCTGCAGGGCGGTGCCTTTGTCTGCTCCCCTCGCGAATATCCCGAGTGAATGCACCTCACCTGACGGCTCATAGTAGACGGAGGTCTGACATTCTTCCGCGAATGCACTGAGGCATAATGCTCTGAGCGTCTCGATTGCTTCAGGCTGCCAGGTCAGAATGCGATGCGGGCTTGCGACAAGCGCATCCCTGTTACTCTCGACAACCACCCTGTTCTCTCCCATGGGGCCGAGCGCCTGGCCCTGACGCTGTCGGAAGTATATTGTCTGGCCGACACTCGTGACCAGTTCCCAGCCACGCTCGTCACCCGTCTGGCAGATCGTCTCGGCAATATCGATGGGAATGCAGAGTTCTCGCCACAAAGCCCCGGTTGGGCTTTCGTAGATGAGTGCACCATTGCAGCAGATGATCGGACTGCTTATTGCCAGTGCTGCACACACCCTCTGCACGTAGTACAGGTCTCTGGTCGTGGAGATGACGACATGGACTCCTTCATCAAAGGCTCTCTTGACCAGGCGGCTGCCTTCAGGGGGAAGTCGGCCCCGGCTGTCCAGCAAGGTGCCATCCAGGTCAATGGCAACCAGACGCACGCTCACAGCCATTCCTTCGGCATTACTCTATTTCTCAATACGGAGGCCCGACAGGCTGGTTTGCCGGCACCCTGCCTCTGCCCGCGCACAAACCTGATGTGGGAGCCCAGGGGCTCTGCTCTGCGCTCAGTCAAAATACTTCACCCAGCATTCGTCGTCGCAAACTCTCGTGAAGCCGATCGACCGGTAGAACTGATCGTCCGAGCCGACGTAAGCCACCCTCGCGCCCAGTGCGCCGCAACGCCGGATCCCTTCGAGCACGGCGGCTTTGCCCAGTCCCATGCGGCGATATACGGGGTCGGTGGCCACCGGTTCGACATAGGCGAAGCGGTGGTGGGTTTCGTAGAACATCCCGCAGAAAGCCACGAACTCCCCGTTCGGGGCGACGACGGCAACCTTGAGATCGCGACGACCCCTGGGAGTGTCGAACATCCGCCGCCGGCTCTCCAACTCTTCATCGTTCATCGGTACGTCATCTCCGTGGTCGAAGCCGCGCCAGAGTACACTGTGCACTCTGGCCCAATCACAGTCATCCGCCAGGCTGGTGAGGTGGAAACCTTCCGGTAGAGGTATGGGCGGGAAAGGGTCGGGTATGTCGAAGCGATCGAGAGGACGTGTCTTATCATCGTGTTTCTCGTATCCGCGGGACTGCACGACGGAATGGAACTCCCTGTCGTCATCTCTGATGAAGGCGCACAGGTACCTCCGTCCAGTTTTTTGTGATCTTCCCGTCAGATTGCGTTCCGCGCAATCGAGCATGGCGGTCCGCAGGTGGCGATAGTCTGGGTGGAACTGGAAGAAGGCCTCCCCCAGCCGCAACTCGTAATTCACAACGGCTACGATCTCACCTCCGGCCTCCCATATCCCGATCTTCCCCAGCGATGAGGTGTCCAGCCACGGATGGAAGTGCATGTACTCCCAGATCGGTTCCAGCCAGTTGCCGTCCGCGTTGTTGGGCCGGTGGTGTGCGATAAGAAACCCGCTCACGCGCTGATAATCACGTGCATGCTCGTATGGGCGGAAGTGAGTGTTCAGTTGTGTCCACACAGGCTCAGACCTACAGGCCCTCGTCGGTCCCCTCTTCTCTTAATCTTTGAACAGCGAGAAGCCCCGGTCCTTCAAGGCATCCAGCAGTTCGTCGGGCGACCTCGCCCACTGTCCCCACTTCCTCGAGATATGCTCGGTCCAGCTGTAGTTGTCGAAGGTGTAGTCGTCGCTTCGCCCGTCTTCGACCTGGATTTTCACGTTCTGTCTTCTGTAGTATCCTTGCTTCAGATACCCGTCGTCCATCACCTTCATCGCTTCCTTCACGTCATCGTCACTCAACTCTGGATACCTGTTCTCAAATAGAGTGAAGGCCAGCGGGTATCTCGGGCGGGGAGGGAAGTCTTCGTCCGGATAACCCATGACCAGTTCGACCATCGGCAGGACCCGGTCGGGCAATCCGAACCGTTCGCTCAGTGCCTCTATTCTTGCCGCACTCGAGCTTACCGCTCCCAGGAAGCAAGACCCGATGCCTAGGCTCTCGGCCGCCATCACCATATTCTCCGCCATATAGGCAGCATCCTGCATCCCCAGCAACAATAGAGTCAGGTCGCTGGTGACGATGTCCCACCCACGTAGCTTCATGAACCTCTCCAGCCTGTGCACGTCGACACAGATAACAAACCATATCGGAGCACCGAATGCTATCGGTCCCTCTGTGCTGTAGATGACGCTGTAAAGCTGGGAGGCAAAGGGGGCCTGCTGGCCCGCTCGAACGATCGTTTCCAACTCCTCAGTGCTCAGCTTACGGTCGGTGTACTTCCTTACCGATTTCCTGTTCATCAGGGTCTCGATCATCGGATTTGTTATCATAGCTTCCTCCTGATGTATGCCGAGCCCCGGGCCCTGCTCTGCACCGCCTGCCCGTTTGGCCGGAGATCGCACCTGTATCGACCTGTATTCACTTCGGTGATCACCGCTTCCTCCCGATGTACAGAAGATGCCTTGATGCCCCGACGGTCGATTCGTCGGTGCTTATCTCATAGAGCAGGTCAAGCCACAGTCGGCGTTGTTCTCCCTCGAGTCTGTTGTAGATGTCGTCGTCGGCCGAGATGGCAGGTTCCACCCCGGCCAGTACCAGAGTCTCAAACCCGAGTGCTTCATGGAGCGGTGTTATCTCAGGCACTGTGGCAAAATACCCGCGAAATCCAACTCTTGGATAGTGATCGGGCCTTCTGCCGTGTGCCAGCAAGAACTGCACTTCTGCCTGGTCTTCAACCCAATCCGGCATGACTTTCATGACATCGCCCATCACGCCATAGCGGCTGATGAACGTTGAGAATACGATTCCCCCCTCTCGTAGTCGGTCGGACACCTGCCCGAGCGCCACCATCCGATCCTCTCTTTCCACCAGGTGATAGAGCGGTCCCATCAGGAGAGCCGCGTCAAATTCCCTCTCGGCTATCCGGCTAAGGTCACGAGCATCGGCCACAGCAAGCCTTACCTGCTTGTCTAGCCCTTCATCGGCAAGTCTTGTTCTGCATTCGTCAAGCAGTTTTGCTGATAAGTCAACGGACGTGAGATTGTAGCCCCGTTTCGCCAGTTCCAGAGTGTAGGTGCCTGTCGCGGCTCCGACCTCAAGGATAGAACCTGGGGGCGGGAGGTACTGATCCAGGTAACGCCAGGTCAGATCATGTTCGAGCTGATGACGCACAAGCCGGTTGAGTTCCCTTTCTGGATCATCGCTGTAATGGGCAGCTATGTCACTCAAGTCATCAGCCATATTGGTCTCCGGGTCGCATCCACCGGGTCGGCGCGCCCGATGTCAAACATCGCGGGTACCCCTCTCCCGGTCGGGCTTATTCAATCGCTATCAGGCTTTCTTCGGAGTGAGTTCCCTGTAGGTCTGTTCGCCGCCCGCCCATGCCTGGAGATTGGCCAAACGCTCACCGTTGTCGCCGTGCTCCGGGTCGTCGAAGTAGCCCTGCAGAGTGGCGCAAGGCACTTCGGAACAGAGGCCGCAGTGCTGCAGGCCCTTGCCGATGGCACACCTGGCCACATCGCACTCTCCCCAGAACATCTTACCCGCAGAGGCAAGGCATCCCGGGCAATTGGTCTTCGGTCTCCATTCACATACTCCGCAGTATGCGCCGCACATGGCGATGAGCTGTTGGTCCATATCATACACCTCGCTTTCTTCTGAACTCAGTTGTGGTTGGATCATCCGCAATGACCATGGTCGGCTGCCTGTCAACGGCGCACATTTGAGAAGAAGTTGACGATGTTGCCGTCAGGGTCCCGAAACCAGACCGAGCGACGTCCCCACGGCTGTGTAGTGGGCATCTTAACTATAGGGACGTTCATGCTCCTGAGCCTGTCATATTCCTCGTCTATGTTCTGAACCTCGAATTCGATCGTGAATCCGCCGTGCCCGTAGTTCTTAATCGAGCCGGGAGCCATTTGCTCCATGCCCGATTCCGAGAAGATGGAGAGAACGGCGCCTGCCGTCTCAAGCTTGACGTGGACATCGTTTCCCTCCGCCTCAACGCGCAAAGCGCTCTCGTAGAATTCCCGCAGTCGTTTCACATTCGGCGAGACGAGGCAAATCCCATTGAATCTCATCAGGTGCTCTCCCTCCAGCATGCTCCCCGTTTCTACTCCGGTTTCCGTGGTTCTCCGCGCGGCATCTACTGTATAGCGGAGCGCTACGCAGTGTCAAGCAAAGATAGGGACACGTCCATTTTTCACTCTACTGCGCCTGTCGCTTCTGATCACAGAACAGGTGATCGGCCTCTGAGAAGCATTCGCTGCTACAGAAAAATGGACGTGTCCCTATTCTTGGCATCGCGGTTAACTGGCAATCCACTCCCGGCGATATATAGAGTCCATGTTTGTACTAACGACACTTGTTCAGGCACCATCAACAGATGTCGTCAAGCTGACTCGGGGTTGTGTGGTTTTCACGCTTCTCAATGTTGAAACGAACCAGGCGAGGATATCGGGTAGGCAGGCCATCTGGCCTGTCAGGCCAGATTCGTGTAGTATATCCGGAATCGCTCGGGATTCGGGAAATTAGTATGGTGTCCCCGGAATCCCCGTGAGAGATGATTGAGGGTTAACATGGATCACAACGAACATCGACGATTGCAGCAGGGCATTATCGACCAAGTGCTGCTCATACTGAAAAACGATCCGCACGTGCTGGGTCTAGTCTTTGCAGGCTCTTACGCACGAGGAGACCATGATGCTTTTTCCGATCTGGATGTCACCTGCTATCTACGCGACGAGGAACGAACAGGACGACAACAGTTACATGAGCGGGTAGCGGAAATCGCTCCAACTCTCTCGCATTTGTGGGTTTACGATTTGCATGCCTTATATCTGTTTGAAAATGGGGTTAGGTTGGATCTCGATTTATGCAGACCGTCCGACATCTCTCATCAGTCTGAAGTGTACGCAAATGCCGTCATCGAATATGACCCAGATGGAGTATTGCAGAAGTCAATAGTGAAATCGAGTATGCCACAAGCCGCGGAACACCCAAAGTGGTTTGGACCTGGTGATGTAGCAATGATCGATTGGTATTTCTGGATGTTCCGCCAGGTCGTATGCTGGGCAAAGCGTGCAGCTGACAGGTGGGATGCACAGCGTTGTTTAGCACTTTTCGGGCTTCCAGCGGGTTCCGCTAGAACGGCGTCCTCTTGTCCCACCCATGCAGCGGACGGCTCCGCTGCGCTCGCAGTGGTCTTGCATCACACCGCCGGAGGGTTATCATGTCAGGAAGGCTAACCACCCTTGACCTCATCAGGTTGAACACAGAGATTGAGAATGTCGTTAACTCTGATGGCGACCTTACGCCCATATCCGGCAAAGACTCAGCCATCTTCGCCATTCACAGACATGAAGGTGGCTACGCCTACTATTTCCGATATGATGTACTGCCCTCTACCCGACAACAGATAGAGGCATTAGCTCCAGAAGAAGCGCTCTACAACCACGACACAGTCAAGCACATTCTCGCTCCATATGCTACTTGTAACAAGGTATTCGCAGGCAAAGGTTACTGTTTCGACCGCATCCCTTCACCTGATGAGTTTCCTGGCGCTGTACTGCACGAAGGCTGCTATGTGATTATGGCGGACGGCAAACCGGTGAGTTGGGCGTGGACACAGGACGGAAACAAACGCGCGGCTGAATTGGCCGTTGAAACCTTGCCAGAATACCGTCGAAGGGGTCATGCTCGACAGGTGGTAGCAGCTTGGGCATCTCATGTAGTGAACAGCGGTAGGGTTGCTTTCTTCAGTCACGAGATTGGCAATGTGGAGTCAGAGCATTAGGGCGCAGTCTAGGTGTCGTTCAANATGCTATCTCGGTGGTGTATTCTTAGCTCAGAATCCAACGCCGCTGCCCAACACCCGCTGTAGCCGATCCAGGGACGCCTCCCAAAATCTCGTTGCACAACTCCCAGCCATAGAGACCACCTGAGTGCTGATCTGCGGGGCGAGGCGCGACCATCCGCAGCATCAGGCCTGCTGGGTATCGTCGCTCAGTTACTTGATAGCACGCTTCCTGTTTCCAGAGAGTGCCTGCCCGAGGTCGACGAAGTCCGCACCGAGGTAGCGTGCGAACGCGGCGACGGAGTCGGCCAGCGCTGTCTTCATCGTTGCGTCCGGCCTGACGCCGGATTCCCACCACCAGCCGGCTATTGTAAGGCGGCGGGTCTTCCTGTCTAGGATCGGTTCCGCCCGGGCGACGAACCGATCGCCATAGAGGACGGGAAGCACGTAGTAGCCGTAGGTACGCTTGGCCTTGGGTTTGTAGACCTCCCAGGCGTAGTCGAAGTCGAACAGCTGCCGGAGCAGGCTCCGGTCCCAGGTGAGGTTGTCCAGAGGAGCGATGAATGCGGCCTGAGGTGGCTCGTCGAGAGGCTTCTCCGCGGCCTCGAGCGTGGGAAGGTCGGACGTGCGAATGAGGAACAGCCGATTGGGTGTGGAGGCGACGTCCACGGGCACCACTTCGCCACGGGCGATGAGCCGCGAGATGACAGTCATCCGAGCCGGCGTACTCTGCACCCCGTTGATCCCGTACCAGTAGTCCCCGGCGCCGGTGGCGGTTGCCAGTCCGAGACTGCCGATTCTTCTCAAGACATGCCAATCCTGATGGTCTTCATCGCGTAAATAGGGGTCCGGGGCGTGCAGGACCTCCGGCGGAAGGATGCGCTCCGCCAGGTCGAAGTAGCGGACGCTGCGCATCCGATGGTGGATCAGCACGGCACCCATGGCGAACAAGATCTCCAGTGTCGCGGTCACGAGCCCTATTGTCCGTCCCCAAGCCCAGTCCGTGCGCCCGCTGTGCGCTATGTCACGTGAAGACAGAGGGCCACGGGCGCGGATCTCGTCGAGCACATGCGACGCTAGCTTTATGGGAGGATTGTCCGGAGCACCGTGCTGAGAGACCATCTTGGCGCGGTGGCGTGCGAAGTGAGGCCAATCCTCACGGCGGTAGACGGACGACATCTTGTCCCACCCAACAAGGAGCTTGTGTTCCTTGTGCATCAGGCGTTCCAGCCAAGCAGGGTTGTAGTTGGCACACCGGGCTTGCAGCACCAAATCGGGATTGCGTCCAACGATGTCGATTGGGTCGAACTGGATGCATCCGACATGGGCGATGAAGTCGAGCATGCCCTGCGGTCCTTCGTGGCTCCGGGCCGGCAGCAGGTGCTGATGAAGAAGAAGGAACCGCCGGGCGTGGGCGGCGTCCAGGGTGAGCGCCGGCGACAGCTCTGATCCCGATCTCCTCACGTCACGCTACCTTCATCCGAGATTTCTCACTCACTTTTGGCGTCGTGTTTCCAAGGTCCTTGGTGCGTTTGGTAAGAGCAGTTTGATGGAGTACATACAGCCACCCCACTTGTCGGGGTGGACTCCCGTTCCGTCTGATACATACCCGAGCTTTGGATATAGCTTCTGGGCTATGGCATAGTCAGGAGTAACGCCGACACCGATTCCTATGAATCTCACACTCGTTTGCTGTACGAGTTCCTCAGCTGCCTTGAGCATACAGGTCCCAATTCCATTCCTGCGAAGGGAAGTGACAGTGTTCATATCATTGACCTCGGGGATCCCCTGCTGGCGGAAGGGCTGGTAGTCCGATTCCCAGATCACGTTCGTGTACCCGACAACTCTTCGATCCAGCAGCGCAACGAGGGTCACGCGTTTTCCCTCGATATTCTCCTGCCAATAACGCTCAAACTGCGCCCGACTCTTGTTCATTTCCGCGAACACTGAAGCCAGTGCACTTGGATCATCGGCCTGCATCCTGCGAATCTGAAGCGATTGAAGATCGATCATCCCGGATCTCCCGTGTGGCTTAGTCATCATATCCCGAGGCTCCCTCAGACACCTGACAGAGCC